>Ga0172379_10001525_pt1 | contig 45653 bp, 34 predicted proteins | sample GrowelOW334metaG_FD_119756 | JGI IMG/M metagenome (GOLD analysis project Ga0172379, IMG submission 119756) | Groundwater microbial communities from an aquifer near a municipal landfill in Southern Ontario, Canada - Groundwater well OW334 metaG | ecosystem: Environmental > Aquatic > Deep...
CTTCACGAAGCTCCACGAGGCGACTGGCTTGCCAGACCTCATCGAGATTCAGAAGCGAAGCTACCAGTGGTTCTTCGAAGAAGGGCTGAAAGAGCTCTTCGATGAAATTTCGCCGATCCGCGATTTCATCGGCCGCGACCTTGAACTCTCCTTCGTCAACTACTACCTGGATGAACCCCGCTTCGACGAGCTGACCGCGAAAGCGAAGAACGTCACCTTCGAAGCGCCGCTGCGCGTCTCGACGAAGCTGGTGAACAAGAAGACCGGTGAAATTAAGGAGCAGGAGATCTACCTCGGCGACTTCCCGCTCATGACCGACCGCGGGACGTTCATCATCAACGGTATCGAGCGTGTTATCGTTAGCCAGCTCATTCGGAGCGCGGGCGTTTTCTTTACTTCCGAGTTCGTCCGCGGCCGCAAGTACTACGGCGCCAAAATTATCCCGAACCGCGGTGCGTGGCTGGAAATTGAAACAGATTCGCAAGACGTGCTGTACGTGAAGATCGATCGCAAACGCAAGGCGCCAATCACTGCATTGCTGCGCGCGTTCGGCTACGGCACCAACGAGGAGATCGTCGAACTCTTCAAAACCGTCGATACGAATCCCGACCGCCGGTACATTGACGCGACGATTAAGAAAGACCCGAGCCGGTCGGAACCGGAAGGTTTGAAGGAAGTGTACAAGCGCATCCGCCCTGGCGACTTAGCCACCACAGAGAACGCCCGCGAGCTCATCACCAAGATGTTCTTCAGCTTCGACCGCTACGACTTCGGCCGCGTGGGCCGCTACAAGCTGAACCAGCGTTTCAACTTCAACTTCGCCAACGACAAGGAGCACCGCGTGCTGCAGAAGGACGATCTGGTCTCTATCCTGCACGAAGTCATCAAGCTCAACAACAGCCAGAAGGATGCCGACGACATTGACCACCTGGGTAACCGCCGCGTGCGTGCCATTGGTGAGCTCGTCCAGAACAAGTTCCGCGTCGGCCTCTCCCGCATGGAGCGCATCATCAAGGACCGCATGTCCACCTTGGACATCACCACCATCACGCCGAACCAGCTCATCAACGCGCGGCCGATTATTGGCTCCATCAAGGAGTTCTTCATGTCTTCCCAGCTCTCGCAGTTCATGGACCAGACTAACCCGCTTGCAGAACTGGAGCACAAGCGCCGTCTCTCGGCCATGGGCCCGGGCGGTCTGTCCCGTGAGCGCGCTGGGTTCGACGTCCGCGACGTGCACCGTACGCACTACGGCCGCATCTGCCCCATTGCCACGCCGGAAGGCCCGAACATCGGCCTGGTCGGCCACCTCTCTTCCTACGCACGGGTGAACGACTTCGGCTTCATCGAGACACCGTTCCGCAAGGTCATCAACAAGGTTGCCAATGATGGCAAAGCCGCAGTTGGTGAGATCGCTCGCGAGGATATTGCTGGCATCGTCAAAGTCGGTGACACCATTTCTGATAGCCAAGCCAAGCAGTTGGCCAAGGAGACGATTGAGTTCATCCCGGTGAAGGCGCACGTGACGAATCAGGTTGAGTACCTTGACGCGTTCACCGAAGAGCGCCACACCACCACGGCTGCCACCGCGCCAATTGACGAGAAGGGCTACTTCCTGGTGGATCGAACGGAAATCCGTTTCCACGGTGAACCGACGACTGGCCTGACGGACAAGGTTGACTACATGGACGTGGCCCCGAATCAAATTATTTCCATTGCGACCTCGCTCATCCCGTTCGTGGAGCATGACGACGCCGCGCGCGCCCTCATGGGTACGAACATGCAGCGCCAGTCTGTCTCCTTGGTCAAGCCAGAGTCGCCAGTCGTCGGTACGGGCGTGGAAGCGCGCGCCGCCCAGGACTCTGGGCAGGTCGTGCTCTCCAAGCAGGCCGGCGTCGTCACCGCTGTGGACGGCAGCCACGTGGAAGTCCTGGAAGACGATGGCAACCTGCGCAGCTACCGCATGGGCAAGTTCGTCCGCTCGAACGCGAGCACGAGCATGAACCAGAAGCCAATCGTCACCAAGCACCAGAAGGTGAAAGCCGGCGACGTGCTCGCCGACGGTGCGGCAACTGACCACGGTGAACTCGCGCTCGGCCAGAACGTGGTCGTCGCGTTCATCCCGTGGGAGGGCGGTAACTACGAAGATGCCATCCTCATTTCCGAACGTCTGGTGCAAGCGGACCGGTACACCTCCATCCACATTGAAGACTTCGTCATGGACGTGCGCGACACCAAGCTGGGGCCGGAAGTCGTCACACGGGATATCCCGAACATCGGCGAAGAGAAGCTCCGCAACCTGGACGAAGAGGGGATTGTCCGCATTGGCGCCCAGGTTTCCTCGGGTGACATCCTCGTCGGCAAGATTACGCCGAAGGGTGAGACCGAACTCTCTGCCGAAGAGAAGCTACTCCGCGCCATCTTTGGTGAGAAAGCGAAAGATGTGAAGGATAGCTCGCTCTACCTGGAGCACGGCGAGCACGGAAAAGTTGTGGACATTAAAATTTTCTCCCGCGAGAAGGGCGATAAGCTCTCCTCGGGCGTCATCAAGAGCATCCAAGTTTCCGTAGCCCAGCTCCGCAAAATTCAAGTCGGCGACAAGATGGCTGGCCGCCACGGCAACAAGGGTGTCATCTCCCGCGTCATCGCGGTGGAAGACCTGCCGTACCTGCCAGACGGTACGCCCGTCGACATCGTGCTCAACCCGCTCGGCGTTGCGTCCCGTATGAACCTCGGCCAGATTCTGGAAGTCCACCTGGGTATGGCCATGCGGGCTATGGGACTCAAAGTGGTTAGCCCCCCGCTGGATGGTGTGCCGGAGGACGTCATCCGTCAGCAGCTGGTGAAAGCTGGCTTCCCGGAGAACGGCAAGCTCCGCCTCGTGGACGGCCGCACGGGTCAGCTCTTCGATCAGCCCGTCACCGTGGGCGTCATGTACATGATGAAGCTCATCCACATGGTGGAGGACAAGATCCACCAACGCTCCATTGGGCCGTACAGCTTGGTCACCCAGCAGCCGCTCGGCGGTAAAGCGCAGTTCGGCGGCCAGCGCTTCGGTGAAATGGAAGTGTGGGCGCTGCAAGCCTACGGCGCGGCGCACATGCTGCAGGAAATGCTCACCATCAAGTCGGACGACGTCATCGGCCGCAGCAAGGCGTACGAGTCCATCATCAAGGGCGAGCCAATCCAGAAGCTCAACATTCCGGAAGCGTTCAACGTCCTCGTCCGTGAGCTGAAGGGCCTGTGCCTCGATGTCGAACTCATTGGCGCCGAGACGGCACCAGCCGAAGACAATGCACAGACTGTGCAGCAGCGCGCGCGCAGCGCGGAACCCGTCCGCGCCGAAGAACCGGCGGACGTCATCTCTCCTGTCGCCTAACCGCGGAGTACTACCCATATGCCCGAAGACACATCAACTCTCCGCGATTTCTCTGCCATCCGCCTGAAGCTGGCTTCCCCGGACGCCATCCGGTCGTGGTCGCACGGCGAGGTGACCAAGCCGGAGACCATCAACTACCGCACGCAGAAGCCAGAGAAGTCTGGCCTCTTCGCCGAAGAGATTTTTGGCCCCACCAAGGACTGGGAGTGCTACTGCGGCAAGTACAAGCGCATCCGCTACAAAGGTATCGTCTGCGACAAGTGCGGCGTGGAAGTGACGCGCGCCTTGGTCCGCCGTGAGCGCATGGGCCACATTGAGCTGGCCGCACCCGTCTCCCACATTTGGTTCCTGCGCGGCGTGCCATCGAAGATCGGTTTAAGCCTCGACCTCTCCATCATGGAGCTGGAGAAAGTCATCTACTTTGCGGCGTTCATTGTGACCAAGGTGAACGAGGAGCTGCGCCAAGACACGCTGAAGCAGATTGACGCTGAGCTGGATGCCAAGCGCAAGCAGATCGAGGCTGATGCCCAGCGCATTGCCAACGAAATTCAGTCCACCCGCGCGAAAGATTTGGAAGCTGCCAAGGAAAACGTCGCGAAGAAAGAGCGGGCAGACAAGCAGGCGACCGAAGCACTGGCCGCGAACGCCGCCCGCAAAGGCGAGCGCTTAGCTGCGCTGGAGACGGCTGCCACGGTGGCGAAGAAAGAACTCACGACGCTCAAGCCCCGGCAGATTATTGCCGAGAGCCAGTACCACGACCTCTCCCTGAAGTACGGCCACGTGTTCGAAGCGGGGATTGGTGCTGAAGCGATCCACCACCTCCTGCGCGGGCTCTCGCTTGACGACGAAATTAAAGCCCTGGAAGCCGAGAAGAAGACCGCCTCGGAAGTGAAGCAGCGCAAAGCTATTCGGCGCCTCAAGCTTCTGAAGAGCTTGCAGGCCACGCACCTCCGCCCCGAGTGGATGGTGCTCACCAACATCCCTATCATCCCGCCGGACTTGCGGCCAATGGTGCAGCTGGACGGTGGCCGCTTCGCTGCGTCCGATCTCAACGACCTCTATCGTCGCGTCATCAACCGCAACAACCGCCTGAAGCGCTTGCTGGAGCTCAACGCGCCAGAAGTGATTACCCGCAACGAGAAGCGCATGCTCCAGGAAGCGGTGGATGCTCTCATCGACAACGGCGCTCGGCACGGCAAGACGGTAACAGCTGCCACTGGCCAGAAGCGTCAGCTCAAGTCCATTGCGGACATGCTCAAAGGCAAGCAAGGCCGATTCCGCCAGAACTTGCTTGGCAAGCGCGTGGACTACTCTGGCCGCTCGGTTATCGTCGTCGGCCCGCACCTGCAGCTGCACCAGTGCGGTCTGCCCAAGCGTATGGCCTTGGAGCTCTTCAAGCCGTTCGTCATCGCTCAGCTCATCAAGCGCGAGTACGTGCACAACGTGCGCAGCGCCAACCGCTTCATCGAGAGTGACCGCAGCGAGGTGTGGGACATCGTGGAAGAGATCACCAAGAATTCCCACGTGCTGCTCAACCGTGCGCCAACCCTCCACCGTCTCGGCATCCAGGCGTTCCAGCCCGTACTCATCGAAGGCAAGGCCATCCAGCTGCACCCCATGGTGTGTACCGCCTTCAACGCGGACTTCGACGGTGACCAGATGGCTGTGCACGTGCCGCTCACCGAAGCCGCGAAGAAGGAAGCCGCTGAGCTCATGCTCTCCTCGAAGAACTTACTGAAGCCGGCCACTGGCACTCCAGTTGTAACGCCGTCGCAGGACATCGTCTTGGGCTGCTACTACCTCACCACCCTGAAGCCCAGCGAGAAACCGCGCAGCTTCGTGAGCGCCGATGAAGCGTTCATGGCCCTCGCTGCTGGGAATATTCACCTCCACGAGGAAATCATCGTCCGCCTGCCTGCTGGTAAGCAGGGTCGCAACGGCGAGCGTCTCCAAACTTCTGTCGGTCGCTTGGCCTTCAACGCTGTCCTCCCAGAGTCGTGGCCGTACGTCAACACGCACCAGGATAAGAAGTCGCTCTCGAAAATGGTGGGTGAGTTCATCCAGAAGCTCGGTGTGGATGCTACCGTCCAAACCATCGACAAGCTCAAGAATATCTCCTTCCAGTACTTGACGAGCTCCGGCATAAGCTGGGGCATGGGCGACCTCAACATCCCGACCGAGAAAGCGGAAATTCTGAAGTCTGCCGATGCGAAAGTTGATGAGCTCACGCAGAATTACGAGATGGGTTTGCTCACCGATGACGAGCGGCACAACCGCATCATCGAGGTGTGGGACCAGGCAAAGGTCGCAATCCAGAAGGCGTGTAAGCTTACACTTGATCCTTTCGGCCCAGTGTTCGCCATGATCGAGTCTGGAGCGCGTGGGTCGTGGGGCCAGACCACCCAGATGATGGGCATGAAGGGCTTGGTGACCAACCCAGCGGGCGACATCATCGAGCTACCTGTGCGCGGGTCATTCAAGGAAGGTTACGATGTCTTGGAGTACTTCATTTCCACGCACGGCGCGCGCAAAGGTCTGTCCGACACCGCTCTGCGTACGGCCAACGCTGGTTACCTCACCCGTCGTCTCATTGACGTGGCGCAGGACATCGTCATCTCCGAACCGCAATGTGCAGATGACGTTGGTATGCCGCTGAAGAAGGAAGACTCGGAACTCCTCGGCGACTCGGTGGCACACCGCGCCCTGGGCCGCACCAGCCTGCAGCGCATTGCCGACCCGAAGACCAAGAAGGTCATCGTCAACAAGAACGCGCTTATCACCGAAGACGTGGTGGCAGCGCTCGAGCCGCTCGACCTCGACGAGCTCCGCATCCGCACCGTGCTCACCTGCAAGACCAAGCGTGGTCTCTGCGCGGCGTGCTACGGCTACGATCTCGGTCACAACACGCAGGTCGCTCTCGGGACAGCCGTTGGCATCATCGCTGCCCAGTCCATTGGCGAGCCTGGTACCCAGCTGACCATGCGTACCTTCCACACTGGCGGTGTTGCGGGCCATGACATTACCCAAGGTCTCCCGCGCGTGGAAGAGCTCTTCGAAGCTCGTCCGGTGAAGAAGGCGGCAATTCTTGCCACGGCAACGGGCACGATTTCCATTGTGGAAGGCGAAAAAGGCGAGAAGGTCCTAAAGCTTACTTTCCGTGGCCAGATGGATGACGTCTACCCAATCAAGCGCGGCTGGAAAGCCAGCGTGAAGGAAGGTCAAGCCGTGCGAAAGGGTGAGACGCTCGCCGAGGCCAAGGGCAAGGATCCGGTGACGGCACTGGAGAGTGGCATTGCAACCCTGCAAGCGAGTTCCATCACCATCCGTCGGGAAGCCGAGAAAGTGGAAGAGTTCACCGCTCACCCAGGCGATACTATCCTCGTCAAAGACGGCGACCTGGTGAACGTAGGTCAGCAGCTCACCGACGGTAGCCTTGACCTCCACCAGCTCTACCACCTGCAAGGGGAAGCTGCGGTGCAGGCCTACCTCATCAAGGAGACGCAGTTCATCTACTCCTCGCAGGGCCAGAAGCTCAACGACAAGCACATCGAGGTCATCGTCCGCCAAATGTTCTCCCGCGTGTACATCATCGACAACGGGGACACCGACCTCATTGCTGGCGAAATCATTGAGCGGGCGCAGTACGAAGAGGCGAACGAGAAAGCGGCGGCGAAGAACAAGGAGCTCGCGAAAGGTGAGATTCTCCTCTATGGGATCACCAAAGCGTCACTCTCCATTGATAGCTTCCTCTCTGCCGCGTCCTTCCAGGAGACAGCTCGCGTCCTCATCGACGCTGCCGTCTCGGGCAAAGTTGATCGGCTGCGTGGCCTCAAGGAGAACGTCATCATCGGCAAGCTCATCCCGGCCGGGACTGGCTACCGACCAGACGAACCGCAGAAGAAATAGAGGCTTTCAAAACGTTTTTCCAAGCGCTCCGAATCCGCGGGGCGCTTTTGGGTGTATGGCGGTGACGTATTATCCTCCTCTCCCAAAGGGAGAGGAGGGATTGACGCATATAAAACTCCGTGCTAAGTTCGTTCACTACTTTTCATTGACAAACGTGGGGCATTACGCCCCTCAACCGCGGCTCCGACGAATCGGGCATAGAGAAAAACCACAAAAGGAGGATGCCGCCATGTGTAAAAACATGCCCCCATCCGTAGATGCACCGATGACCGATGGACAAGGCGATCGTCTCTACGATCGATTTATCGCGAAACTCCGAAAAAGTGGGTTACCAAAAGCGCCCACGCAGTACGTCCTGGAGAACGAAGGCGACGAGCTGACTGACGAAATGGTTACGGCGACGCGTCGCCGTGTGGAGGCCCGCATCCGCGCCGCCGAGCCCCACATCTTGCAGCGCAAGCCCTTCGACCCCGTGGAGTTTTTCGAGGAAGGCTGGACGATTGACGAGCGAATCGGACAACGTACCGGGTACACCCTGGACGCCGGGAAGATAGTTCGGAAGGATTACCTCAAAGAAGGAGAATTCTCCATCAACGGCGGAGAACGTATCTTCCGCATCAAGGCCAACCCCGCCGACATTCAGCTTGACGGTGAGGACTTCCTGGCCCTGTACCAGGAGGAAGGCCAGAATACCCTGTGCTGGTTGTATGACACCCAGGGCATCACCTGGCTTTCCTTCTGGGGCATCATTTTGCGGGACCCGTGCGGCAGTCGGCGCGTCCTCTACCTCTACCGGCGCGACGACGGTTCCTGGTACTTGGACTACCGTTGGGTCGACTACGGCCTTTGGTACGCCAAGTATCCTTTGGCTGTCCTCGCAAGTTAGGACTTAGTTCTCTGCACCTTCGTCCTGCGTCTGTGCTTGGATCCTTCGGCCTTTGCCCTTTCGCAAAGCACAACAATTCCCCGGCTGCCCATTTGGGACGCCGGGGTTTTTTCATATGGACTTTAGTCCGGTGGCCGTATTCAACGAACGCGACTTCCGCCAGGGGCGGATCCGGCTCCGCCGGAGAAGTCGCTCAGAAGTTTATATATCCAAGCGCAGGCCTCTGTGCCTGCGCGGGCAGGGACACCCGCGCTTGGTGCGTTAAATATGGTAGGCGCGGTCCCTTGACCGCGCCCGGTTGTAGCCTGGGTCAAGGGACCCAGGCTACCCAAATCCTGGAGGGAGCCCCAAAGAATCTCGTCTTTTTCATAAGAAAATGGTAACCTTCATCTCACAGTATGGCTCAACGCCCAAAAAATCCAGATCAACCTGCGCGCCGGAAGGATGATTCGCAGGAGACTTCCTCGCCCGCGAAGAATGACCGCGGCCGAGCTGACGTACGGCAACCACGTCAACAACGGTTGGCGAAAGAGCCTCGCACGCCGATGAAGGCCGAGACGCGGCAGGGTGTCGCCGTCACGATCCTCGTGGCGGTCGCCATCATTAGCGTCCTCAGCCTCATTCAGCTCGCTGGCGGCTTTGGCAAAGGTCTAGATGGTGCGCTGCGGTGGCTCTTCGGCTGGGCACGCTTCGCGTTCCCGGTTGTGCTCGTGGTGTGGGCGAGCTTCCTCTACCGGCCGCAGAAGTTCACCCTGCGCCCTGCTAACTACGTTGGGCTCTTCGTCGGCTGGTTCGGCTTCGCTGGGCTCATGGAGCTCTTCATCCCCGTCGGCCTCATGGCGGAACGGCTCGGCGATGGGAGTGGCGGCGGCGCGTTCGGCGTCCTCGTAGCGTGGCCGCTCATGCGCGCTATGGGCTACGTGGCGAGCACCGTCGTCCTCTTGGCCATGTTCATCATTGGCTTGCTGGTGATGTTCGATACATCGTTGAACACCTTGGCTGAGCGGGGGAACATCCTCAAACGCCTGCGGCTCCGGTGGCTGGGTATGACCGACAAGTTCCGCGCGAGCCGACCGGTGGAAGAGGTAGCGCCGCCACCGCTGGAATCTGATGACAGCATTGAGGATGAAGTCCCCGAGCCTTTCCCGACGCGTGATGTGCCAACTTCTGCCGACGGTACAGAACCAGTGCAGGCGAGTATCATCCCCACGCCGAAGCCGCGCGTGCGCAGGAAGATTTCGTACGACCTGGACTTGCTCGATGCCACAGCGTCCAAACCGACGAGCGGCGACATTGTGGCGAACCAGGAGCGCATCCGGAAGACCCTGCAGAACTTCGGCATTGACGTGGAGATGGGCGACGTGAACGTGGGGCCGACGGTCACGCAGTTCACGCTCAAGCCAGCTGACGGCGTGAAGCTCAACTCCATTACCGCGCTGCACAACGACCTGGCGCTCGCTCTGGCCGCACACCCTATTCGCATTGAAGCGCCAATTCCTGGCAAGTCCTTGGTGGGTATTGAAGTGCCGAACCAGGCTGCCGCCATTGTCCGACTCGTGGACATCCTGAAGAGCAAGCAGTTCACCGATCGCAACTCACCGCTCTCCGTCGCCATTGGCAAGAGCGTGACCGGCGAGTCGTGGGTGGCAGACGTTGATAAGATGCCGCACATGCTCATCGCCGGTGCGACCGGATCCGGGAAGTCCGTCTGCATCAACACTGTACTCCTCTCGCTCCTCTACGAGAATGGGCCGGATGACCTCAAGCTCATCCTGGTGGACCCCAAGCGCGTGGAACTGACCAACTACAATGGCATCCCGCACTTGCTCACCCCGGTCATCACCGAAGTGCCGAAGACCATCAACGCCCTGCGCTGGGTGGTGAACGAAATGGACCGGCGCTTCCAGCTCCTCTCCAGCGTGGGCAAGCGGAACATCCAGGCGTACAACCAGAGCCACCCCGACCCGCTGCCGTACCTCGTGGTGGTCATCGACGAGCTCGCGGACCTCATGGCGGTAGCAGCCCGGGAAGTAGAAGCGGCAATCATCCGCCTGGCGCAGATGGCGCGTGCGGTCGGCATCCACCTCATCGTCGCCACACAGCGTCCGTCGGTGGACGTCATCACCGGCCTCATCAAAGCCAACATCACCACACGTATTGCATTCACCGTCGCGTCGGCCATAGACTCTCGAACCATCCTGGATTCACCTGGCGCAGAGAAGCTCCTCGGCCGTGGCGACATGCTCTTCTCGTCTACCGAGCTCTCGAAGCCGAAGCGTCTGCAAGGTTGCTTCGTCTCAGATAAGGAAATTGAGCGGGTCGTGAGCGCGCTCGCCTCGCAAGCCAAGCCAGAGTACGTCACCGACATCGTCGACAAGCCACAGGGGCTCATTGGCACGAACGGTGGCGTCATGCTCGGCGAGGGTGTCGGTGATGAAGATGACGATGAGCTCCTCGAAGAAGCCAAGGATGTCATTCTCCGCGCGCAGAAAGCTTCAGCTTCGCTGCTCCAGCGCCGCCTCCGCGTCGGGTACGCCCGCGCCGCTCGATTGCTCGACCTCCTCGAAGAGCAAGGCGTGATTGGGCCTGGTGATGGCGCGAAACCTCGTGAAGTGCTCATCGGCGGAGATCCGAATGCGGGCATCCCCGTCCCCGATGTCGATGGTGAGCCAGATGACACGGGTAGTGCACCGCCGGAGGAGGGCCGGGCATGACGAGTCCTGCCCCGCACCTGCTGGGTGTAAAACGACGTAGGATAATGCCGTGCAACCACCAATGACAACCGATCATGCGAAGCAGCCCACGCAGCGTGGTGCGGGGTTCGGTCGCCGTGAGCTCCCACCGGACACGCTCGGGGAGGCGCTCCGCATCGTTCGTGAGGAAATGCAGCTCTCCATTGAAGAGCTGGCTTCTCGTGCAGGTGTACGAGCCCCGTACATCGAGGCTATTGAGGCTGGACGCTACGATCGAACGCCCGGGCACACCTACGTCCGCGGCTTCCTGCGGAGCATTGCCGAAGCGCTCGAACTCTCGCCCGACGTCGTCCTCGCCCGGTTCGATGCCGATCCTGTGGGTGCCGCGCAGCCCTCGAACGTCTCGCCGACTATGCGTGGAATTCGTCAGAGTCGGTGGAGCTACCGGAGCGTCCGTATTGTTGCCTTCGCCGCCGTCATCCTCGCAATCGTCGTGTACTTCGGCTTCCAGGTGCGCGGCATCTTGGCCCCACCGCCGTTGGAGGTTGATAGCCCCGCTGAAGATGTCGCCGTCACTGAACCGCGCATTACCATCCACGGCACGACAGAACCCGAGGTCACTGTGCAGGTGAACGGGCAGGATGTGCAGGTCGATCGCATTGGCAACTTCCAGGAGACCATAGACCTGCAAACCGGGGTAAACACCTTGACTGTGACAGCATCGCGGAAGCGTAGCCGGACAGCGACGGTTATCCGGCGGGTCTTGGTGCAATTACCGGCTGTGGTACAATAGGCTTCACCCTCCTTCGTCCCGCATGCGCGGGACTACGGAGGGTAGTCCCACCTACGCATGAAGCTACGGTGGGCAGGCAAGAGGCGAATTAACCCCTATTCTTTATGCCCAAGAAAGCCCAAGAAGCCCTAGCAATGAACAGTGACGATAAGCACAAGGCCGCTGCCCAAGCGATTGCCAATATCCAGGACCGCTTCGGTGAAGGAGCAATCATGACCCTCTCCAAGCAGAACGTCCAACGAGTGGAAGCCATTCCAACGGGTTGCCTCTCGCTCGACCTCGCGTTGGGTGTGGGCGGCGTGCCCCGTGGCCGGGTCATCGAGATCTTCGGTCCCGAAGCGTCGGGCAAGACGACGCTTACGCTCCACATTATTGCTGAAGTGCAGAAGGAAGGCGGCATCGCTGCATTCGTCGATGCCGAGCACGCCCTAGACCCAGACTACGCCCGCAAAGTTGGCGTGAATGTTGACGAACTCCTCATCTCCCAACCAGACAATGGCGAGCAAGCCTTGGAAATTGTCGAGACGCTCGTGCGCAGCAATGGCGTGGACGTCATCGTCGTAGACTCGGTTGCGGCGCTTACCCCGAAAGCCGAAATTGAAGGCGAGATGGGGGATAGCCACATGGGTTTGCAAGCGCGGCTCATGAGCCAGGCGCTCCGCAAGCTCACCGCAATCATCGCCAAGACCAAGACCGTGGTTATCTTCATCAACCAGACGCGCATGAAGATTGGCATTATGTTCGGCAATCCCGAGACGACCACCGGCGGCATGGCGCTCAAGTTCTATTCGTCCATGCGCATTGACGTGCGGCGCATTGCCCAGCTGAAGAGCGGGGAGGCGATCGTCGGCAACCGCGTGAAGGCCAAGATTGTGAAAAACAAGGTCGCTCCGCCCTTCCGCACTGCAGAATTCGATATCATGTACGCCGAAGGCATCTCCGCCTCGGGTGACCTGGTGGACCTGGGTCTCAACCTGGGTGTGCTCATGAAGACCGGCAATACCGTGAGCTTCGGCGAGCTGAAGCTCGGGGTGGGTCGGGAGCAGTCCAAGACGTACATCAAAGAGAACCCGAAGTTCGCCAAAGAGCTCCGTACCGCAATCCTGAAGCGGGTGAAGGAGAAGGAGCTGGAAGATAAGAAGGCAAGCTAACTAGATCGTAAGAATAAACCGAGCGCACCCCTCTGTGGGTGCGTTCGTTGTTACATCATTGACGCGCGAACAACCCGCACCACTCATTCAATTCGGGTGCGGGGCAGGCGGAGACCCGCGCTTGGATTATTATTCGGTAGCCCTTGCGCTGTACTCGCCAGTCTCGGTGTTCACCAGGATCTTCTCGCCCTGCTTGATGAACATCGGGGCTTTGATCTCCAGGCCGTTGTCGAGCTTCACGGTCTTGTTCGTGTTCGTTGCGGTGTCGCCCTTCACCGCGTCTGGCGCTTCGACCACGGTGTACTGAATTTTCTTGGGGATTTGTACGGTGACCGGCTTGCCTTCGTAGTGCAGCACGTCAACTTCGAGACCTTCCTTGAGGTACTTCGTCTGGTCAGCGAGTTGGTCATCGGTCAGGAAGAACTGGTCGTAGGTGGTCTGATCCATGAAGTAGTGTTCACCGTTCTGGACGTAGAGGTAGCTGGCTTTGTTCCGCTCCAGGTCGGCTTCGGCGATCTTGTCGTCCGGTTTGAAGGTGAGCTCCAAGACGCGGCCGTTGATGAGGTTACGGAGCTTGGTGCGCATGACCGGCTTGCGCATAGCGGTTCGCATGAAGTCCGACCACAACACGACGTAGGGCTGGTTCTCATGGGTAATGGCGACCCCGACGCGGAGGTCATTCATGGTGAGCATTGTTGGCATAGGTATCGTGGGAAGGCGGGGGTATAGAAGCTCGACGGGAAGTGGGATGAGGGTTTGGGGTAGGAGGAGGTAAGGGTTTCGAAGCTCGTTACGGTATCGAGGAAAGGTTTCGGCTTAAAGGGGATTACACCAGAAAGACTGCATCGGCCGATTGCCGAAGCCGTATTACGTTACTAGCCTCGAAACCGATACCTGACTTCACTGCCAACGCTACCGCGGCGTGTAGGGGACCAAGGCCATGAATCGGCCGCGCTTGATGGCTTCAGCGGTCATGCGCTGGTGGCGCATGCACAGGCCGGTGCGACGGCGGGGGAGGATCTTGGAGTAGGACGAGACGAACTTCTGGTACCCGCGGGTGTCTTTGTAGTCAATGGTCTTCGCACCTAAGATACAGAAGTGGCAGTGCTTCGGCGTGGGGGCGGGGGTGGCTTTCTGACGTTGCTGGCGCATCAAAGGCATGGCAGTGCAGTTAGAATGGAATGTCGTCGACGTTCACTTCCGGTTCCGCTGGGGTAGATGGTGCTTCCGGAGTCATGTCTGTCGCAGGCGGGCCACCAGCGGTACCGGGCTTGCGGTCCAGCATGATGACGTTCTCGGCGACGATTTCGGTGCGGTACTTCTTCACGCCGCTGGGATCGTCCCAGGAGCGGGTCTGCAGCCGCCCTTCTACGAAGATCTTGCCGCCCTTCTTCACGTACTGGCCGATGATCTCGGCGAGCTTACGCCAGGCGACAATGCTGTGGAATTCCACCTGCTCTTTCTTTTGGCCGCTCGGGTCTGTCCACGAGCGGTTCGTAGCGACGCTGAAGAGGGCAACCTGCTGGCCGCTGCCCGTGGTGCGCACGTCGGGGTCGCGGGTGACGTTCCCGATGATCATGGCTTTGTTGAGGTTCATCATACGCGTGTTACGTTTAACCTGGAAAAATTACTTGGCAATGTCCTCGTCGAGGATTTCGTCAATCTTCTTGTCGATGTCCTCGAGGGAGAGTGGGGTTTCGTCTTTGCGTTTCGGTGCAGCAGCCTCGGCCGTGCGCTGCTCAGCCTCGTGCTCCTGGCGGACAGCAGCTTCCTCGCGGGACTTGCGGGCCTGGATCTTCCCCTGGATGCGAACTTCTTCTTCCAGCTCCTTGGCTGTCTTGAGCTTGGTCTTGATGATGAGGAAGCGGATCACGTCATTGCGAAGCTTCAACTCCCGCTCTAAGGCATGCATGACGCTGCCATCCAGGTTGAAATCCAGTTCAAAGTAGGTGCCGAAACGCTCCTTCTTCACCTCGTAGGCGAGCTTGCGTTTGCCAATGACGTTGGTGGAGAGCACTTCGCCCCCTGCTTTGGCAACTTCATCGCGGACTTGGTTGAGGATTCCCTGGGCGGCTTCGGGGGAGTGTTCGGCGCCGACCAGGCCGAGGAGTTCGTAGTGGAGTGTAGGCATGCGAAAAGACGTGTGAAAAGTAGGTGGAGAGTACCACTGGGGCAGGTGAGTGTCAAGAAAGAGGGGGTCAGGGGGTAACGGCGTGGATGCTGGATGGGTCATAAGGTATGGAGCGTAGAGTGGGGTGACGATGCCTTTCCTCTAGACCTTAGCTAGCCTCTATACCCATACCCTTTTAACCAGTTCCCCTGCTACACTCTCCTTATGGAACCAGGTCACGCTATTGCCATCTTCGGACGCGAACCTACCCTCTCGGCGTGGGAGCTTTTCCGGTTAACCCACAGCACCATGGTACCCGTGCTCACCCGCGAACTCGCCGTCCTGCCTTTGCCACCAGAGCTCACCGCAGCGCAACTCCAGCGCCGTAGCGGTGGTTTGGTGAAAGTTGGGATTGTGAAGGGCGACGTGGCAGACCTCTCTGAGCTTGAGCATATCCTGAGGAAGCAGTGGCCAGACCTCGTTCCCGCTGGCAGCACAGCCCGCATCGCCTTCGGTGGTAGCGCGTACGATGCAGGCGTCGCACCGTCGCGTGCCTTCCGACGTGATATTGGATCGATGCTGCAGCGCATCAAGCGGGAGATGGTCGGGACAGATCGGGCAGCGCGCATCGTCGTATCGAAAGAGCCGACGCTCTCGGCTGCCGCGCTCACCCAAGGGAAAATTCTTGAGCGTGGGTTCGAACTCCTCGTGCTCTGCCGCCCCGATGGGCTGACGTGGGGTACTACCGTCACCATGCAGGACATTTCCGCGTACGGCGACCGTGACGTCGGCCGTCCTTCGCGCGATACGAAGTCTGGCATGCTCCCGCCGAAGGTGGCACAGGTTATGACGAACCTCAGCCAGGTGAACAAGGACGAGAACCTCCTGGATCCATTCTGCGGCTCGGGGACCATCCTGCAGGAAGCTGCCTTACTGGGCGTGCAGCACCTTCAAGGTTCCGACATTAGCGCGAAGGCCGTTGCTGACACTGAAGAGAACCTTGCCTGGCTCACGCGTTCCATACCCGAAGTGAGTGCCGCTGCATTTGCGGTGCGGGAACTTGATGCAAATCAGCTCGAACGAGCGTACGGTGTTGCCGCCTTCGATGTCGTCGTTACCGAGCCATACCTGGGTCCGCCGCAGCGCGGGACGCCACAAGGCCGAGTGTTGCTCCCGCTCGTCTCGGCATTGAGCCGGCAGTACACCACGTGGCTGCAGAGTATTGCCCGCGTACTCAGGCCGAACGGTCGAGCCGTTATGGTCTGGCCATTCTTCCGGGTAGAACCCCAGGGCTACTTCCTCCAGCTCCAGAAAGCCGCCCACGATGCTGGTTTCATGATTGTGAGTCCGCCCAAGCAGCTCCTGGAAGCAACGTGGTTCCGCTCGACCCCACGGGGCAGCGTGCTCTACAGCCGTCCCGACCAGATTGTCGGCCGGGAAATTGTTATCCTACAGAAACGTGCGTAGGTACGTTGCCAGCGCGGCGTTCCTCTTCATTCTCCTACCAGGACTTGCTCGGGCTGCCGACATCACCATGGTGTTCGGTGGTGACGTGATGCTCGGCCGTGCGGTGCGCGACCAAATTGTGAAGTTGGGGAAGAACGACGGCGCTTGGGCAACAGCCAAGGTTGCTGACGTTTTTCGCAGCGCTCAGCTAGCGTTCGTGAATCTCGAATCGCCGTTCGCACCCGGTCCGGCGCTAGGGTACAGCCTGGTGTTCCGTGCCGACCCTCGGCACGTTACGGCGCTCACCAAGGCCGGGATCGACGTCGTGTCTTTCGCGAACAACCACAGCCGCAACCAAGGCGCGCTCGGCATCCAGACGACAATCTCCCTGCTCAAGAAGAACGCAATCGCCAGTGCTGGCGCAGGGCTGAGCTCAGCCGAGGCGTACGCCCCGCGGTACCTGCGAGCCGGTGACCTTCCTGTTGCGGTACTCGCCTACACGTACAACGAGAGAGCGCCGACGACGCCACGCAGTACGCCAACCGTAGCAGGCATGGACATTGGCCGTATGCAAGCCGCGGTACGCGTCGCGAAAGCGAAGAAGAACTTCGTCATTGTTTCAATGCACGCTGGAACCGAGTACACCCTGACGCAAACCAGCCAGCAGACGTGCTTCGCCCACGCGGCAATTGATGCCGGCGCCGACCTCGTCGTTGGCCACCACCCCCACTGGGTGCAGGGCGTGGAGAAGTACAAGGGGAAGCCTATCCTCTACTCACTCGGAAACCTCGTCTTCGACCAACCATGGTCGCTCGAGACGCAGCAGGGGGCGGTGGCTGTAGTGACTGTGGCGGACGGTCGGGTGAGCACGGTGCAGTTCAGGCCAGTGAAGATTGATCGCGCTGCTCAGCCCCGCTGGATGACAACAGCCGAGGCCACGCCAGTGTTCAAGCGCATTGGGTTGCCGAACGGCACGCTCCGTATGGTAAATTAAAAAAGCCGGTCCGTGATGAGGACCGGCGTATTTTCCTAGGCGGTTTACCTAGAGGTCATCGGAACAAGGTAGCCGGGTTTGTCTACCTGGGTTTTTGGATCACCTCCTCTCAACCGGTTACTCCGTGATGCTCCAGGATAATCCGGACGGTGGTCGTACTCATTGCGATGTGACCTCCTTACACCCCGTGTGGCAGTGCGCTTGATGGGTTGAGGGTATCCAGCATGAGCTGGGTTCTTTCGACGAGCGGTTTCCTTTTCTCCAGTATAGCCGCCTAGCCTATGTGAAAGGAATATCCTCGTCAAGGATAGCCATTGCAGTCACAGTTACACCCCCACCTGCCTTTCGATTCCACTCAGGACGTGTTGGAGCCTAGACCCCCACCCGGAAGTGCGCCACGTCGCCGTCGCGCATGACGTACTCTTTGCCCTCCACGCGCAGTAAACCTTTCTCCTTGCAACCCTGCTCGCCGTACGCGATGAGGTCTTTCCAGTCCATGATCTCTGCACGGATGAACGCCTTCTCGAAATCTGTGTGGATAACCCCAGCAGCTTGCGGTGCAGCGGTACCTTGGTGAATCGTCCACGCTTTGGACTCTATCGGGCCGGAGGTGAAGAAGGTCATGAGGCCCAGCGTGGTGAAGGCGCGGCGGATGAGGCGGTTGAGCCCGGGCTCGGTAAGGCCGAGGTCTTTGAGGTACGCTTCGGCGTCTGCTGGTGCCAGTTCAGCCAGTTCCGCTTCAATTTTTGCTGATACGACGATGACGTCTTCAGGTTTGCGATTGAGCTTTGCCGCGAGTTCCGTTTGGATTGCGTCGGCGCGTTGCAGCTCGGCTTCGTCCACATTCGCAACGTACAGTACGGGTTTGGCCGAGAGGAGGTTGAGCGAGCGGACCATGACTTGGTTGCCGTCATCCACTTCCACCGAGCGAGCTGGCTTGCCGGCGCCGACGGCTGCTTCGAGTGCTTGGAGCACCGGGAGTTGAGTGAGCGCGGCTTTATCGCCAGACTTCGCTTTCCCCTCAATTGCGCTTATGCGCTTCTTTACAATGTCGAGGTCGGCGAGAGCGAGCTCCGTCTCTATGGTCTCCACGTCGCCGGTAGGGTCGATGCGGTTGTCCACGTGGATGACGTCGGGATCAGTAAAGACGCGGATGACGTGAGCAATTGCCGTCACCTCCCGGATGTTCGCCAGGAACTTGTTGCCCAAGCCTTCGCCCTTGTGGGCATCACGGACCAGACCAGCAATGTCAACGAATTCGCAAATCGCAGGGACGATTTTGGCCGACGCACTAGCCGCCGCGAGTTTGGAGAGGCGGTCATCGGGGACCTCTACAACCCCGACGTTCGGATCTATCGTTGTGAAGGGGTAGTTTTCCGCAGGGACCTGCTTCTTGGTGAGCGCGCGGAAGAGCGTCGACTTGCCAACGTTCGGGAGACCAACAATGCCAATTTGGAGGCTCATAGTGTAGAGATATCCTTTGCCCCGTTAAAGCGGAGTTCAGGACGCACGCAGCGGAGCTACGGCGTTTGCAGTGCCATACGCAGGGATACTACCAGGGTTTTTGGGAAACACAAAAGGTGGGTTATACTTCTCGTATGGACAATCAGCAACCCTCATCCGCACCGACGAGTAGCGGACCGTTGCCACCTTGGCTTCGGAAATCATCAGGCACGCCACCACAACCCATGACGACGCCAACGGATATTCCTGGTCCGTGGTCGCGCCCTGCACCTGTGAAAACCACAGCACCAGCAGCGCCGCCACAGCCGAATACCCCATCACCCGAAGCCGCGAAAGATTGGGGACCGCTCAAACCAATACGGACTGTGCCGAAGCCAGATGAGAAGAAAGTATCGTACATTCTGGCGCAGACCGAGCGCGTGGTGAATCCTGATGAAGAAGGCGCGCAGAAGAAGTGGATCATACTCGGTTCCATTGCTGCTTTCATCGTCATTGTCGGGGGGACGTTCGCCTTCATATTCTTCGGTCGAAACTCGCAAGCCCCGAAGCTGGATAGCAATAGCGTTACAATTGTGAATACCGCAGGGAAGAATGGGAATGTGAATTCGAGCGACCTCTTCCCGAGCGTGAATACGTACCGCAATACCAATACGAACATCGCGAATGGGAATACCCCAACCGAATTGGATGCCGATGGCGATGGCCTCACCGATACGCAGGAAGCAGTGTACGGCACGGATACGAGCAAACCCGACACGGACGGCGACGGGTACACGGATAATCAGGAAGTGCAGGGAGGTTACAACCCGCTCGGCCCAGGGAAGTTGGCCGAGTAAGAGAGCGTAACGGTCCGTTCCAGGAGCACCGCAACCGTCACCGGCCCCACGCCGCCCGGTACTGGGGTGAGCCAGCCGGGGGTGTTCGCTATGTCCGCAGCATCTACATCTCCAACGTCTCGGCCAGCCACACGCGTGTAGCCAACGTCGATGAGGGTAGCCCCAGGCTTCATATCATTCGCCTTGAGGAAGTGCGGTCGGCCAATAGCAACCACAATGACGTCTGCCAGGCGCGTGAGGTCTTGGCTGTGATGGAATGGCGGGTAGGTGATCTGCACGTCCAAGCCGTTCCGCGTGAGGAGCAGGGCCATGGGTTCGCCAAAAGTAGTGGAGTTGGCGAGGACGACGGCGCGCGCGTCGGTGTAGGATTTACCAGTACTGGCAATCAGCCGCCAGATGCCCTCGCAGAGGACGGGCGGGAGTGCATTCGCATTCACCCGAAACTTCTCGAGTGAGGCTTTCAGGAAGCCATCGGCATCTTTCGCCGGAGCAATTGCGTTCACGATGCGATCAGCGTTGAGCTGGCTCGGTAACGGGAGCTGCACGATGGTGCCGTGGATGCTGGGGTCTGCGTTGAGCGCAGCAATGCGATCCAGCACAGTAGCTTCGTCTACGCTCGCTGGGAAATCGCACCGGACGAAGCGTAGGCCAATGTCCCGGGCGGCTTTCTCTTTGAGCCGCACGTAGGTGTGCGATGCAACATCATCGCCAACGAGGACAATGGCGAGCCCGGGCTTGGTGGGCATGGTGGAAACACGCGCCGTGAGGTCAGCGCGGATGCTCGCGGCAAGTTGTCGTCCGTCAATGCGGTTCATACGAAGAGAGTTCGGTGGACGAGAATGGCACGTTCAGATACCCAGTGCTGGCGGAGCTGCCCGGCGAGGTAGAACGATCCGGTGATGAGCAGGAGCTCGTCAGGTCCCTGCATCCCCTGCGCGCGGGTGAGTGCACGCTCGGCATCTGGTTGGATGGCGATGTTGGCACTCGGCAGGATGGAACGAAGGCTTCTCGCAATGCGACGGGGCTCCATGGGCACTGGGTATGCGATGTTCGCCTTCGTGAGCGTCCAGCGGTCTGCAATTTTGGTGAGCGGCCGAATGCTCTTGGCAACATCTTTCTTCTGCCCAATGCCAAAGAGGACGTGGACGTGCTTGTAGTCTAGCATGCGTACTGCTCGGGCGAGCGCCGTCAGCTTGTCGAAGTTGTGACTGCCATCGATGATGGTATTGCGGGTAATTCGTTCGATGCGCGCGGCGAGGCGTGTGCTGCGCACGCCAGCAATAATGGCTCGCACCGGAAGGTGGAGCGCTGTCCCGATGGCAATTGCGAGCCGCTGGTTCGCTTCTTGATGGAGCGCGTGTGCGCTCGTACGGATGAAGGTGAGTGGAACGCGCGCAGATTTTGCTCGTTTCGAGAGTACCGCTCGGATGCGTTGATTCGTCTCTGCGGAGAAGCCCTGCGCACCATGCTTGAAGATTCCTGCTTTGGTCCAGGCAATCTTCGCTTTCGTGCGGCCGAGCAAGTGCTGGTGGTCCAGGCCGATGTTCGTAATGACGGCAACTTTTGGCGCAGGGATGATGTTGGTCGGATCAAACTCACCCCCGCAACCCACTTCCAGCACCACCCAGCGTATGCCGCGACGCTGGAAGATGAGCATGGCCATAGCCAGGAGTACTTCGAAGTGCGAGGGTACATACTTTCGCTCCTGGGTGAGGCACTGGTCTACGTAGGGTTTTACTTTTCCAAATGCCCACAAGAAGTCCGAAACTGACGTCAGCTTCCCGTTGAGGGCGATGCGTTCCAGCGTCGTCGTTACGTGCGGCGAGGTGAAGAGTCCAATCCGTCGGTCAGCCGCGCGGAGCATTTCGTACACCATCGTGCTCACCGTACCCTTGCCCGACGTGCCGGTGACGTGCACATACTCGAATGTCCGTTCTGGATTGCCAACCTGCGCGAGGAGACGCCGTGTGCGCTCGAGCGAGAGTTCGGGTTGCACATGGCGCGGGGCGAACACCTGCTGGGGGAGTGCCTCTAAGTACTCCTGGCTGCGTTTGTAGGCTGCGTACTGCATAGATTGCATGCTAGCAGGAAGTGATAGACCCTGCACCAGTCGCTCCCCGCTACGCGAGGCTCCGGTGCAGAGTTCTCTGCTGGCAGGCAAAGAAAACCGCCAGCGTTCAGAGTGAACGCGGGCGGTGATGAGCTTGGAGGTGCTTGCGCATAATGGCTTCAAGCTCGTCAATGCTGTGCAACCACAGTAGGTGCGTCGGCAAGAGCGCGACGCAGCAGGCACGCACGTCGGGGAGCAGGCGCTTGGCAACAGCGATTGGCCACTGCAGCTGGTGAATGGGCATTTCAGTAACCCGCTTGGTATCGGTGTTGTCCGTATGGATGCAGGCATCCTCGGTCGTCACCATAGCCACGTGGCCAATCTTCCCCGGGTAGTCAGGGTGGTTCCACGCGTTCTTGCCTGTGGTGAAGAGCAGGTCGCCGGGTTTGTAGGGCGGCTCTACCGTTTCACCGTGGTTCACCATGAGGTGGGAGTAACGGGGGAGCCACAGTCCAGCGTGAGCGTACGTGTACTTCACTAAGGTGGAGCAGTCGAACGTGTTCGGTCGCACACTTGGCAAGGCGTCCCGTCGGTAACTCGCGCCGCAGCACTGTCGGGCAGTGCGCACGAGGTCGAACTCGCGGTAGCGCATGTCCAGGCGTTCGAGCGCCATGAGGAGCTCGTTCGGTCGCATCGGCGGGTTGCCCAAGCGCTCGCCGAGTTCGACGAGGTTCACAGCAATGTACCCGTAGGTCGGGTGCACATCGCGGCGGGTGTGTGCCATGGGGCACCTCCGAAGGTTTAAGGTTCGTTTTCTTTGCCCGCACTCTATCACAAGATGCACCTGCACAACAAATGTCATGCCGGACCTCGATCCGGCATCTTGCAGCAAGACCCCGGGTCAAGCCCGGGGTGACACATACATTACCCCAGTAGCGCTTTCCAGCCCTTGGTCCGCACCACGTACGCCGCTTTCGCCACCAGAAACGCCAGGACAGGATCGCCGATTTTGTTGGTGAGCGCCAGCTGTTCGGCTTTTGCTAACGTCATTGGTATAGAGCGGATATCTTCCCCAGGATCACCAGGCAATTTGGATGGCGTGAGACCGGTTGCGATGAACCCGTACAGCGGCCAATTCTTGTGCATAGGGGAGCGGTAGAAGAGCTTCAACTTCTTTGCCTTGAATCCAGCTTCTTCTTGTAACTCTCGCTGCGCGGCTTGTCTTGGTGTGTGGCCTTCAACCTTGCCGACAACGAGGTGCCAGATGAATCGTCCGGCAAGTTCTTTATACTCTTTCGTAACGATGAGTCGGCGCTTACTATCGAATGGCAAAACCACAGCTGTTGGCACGCGGTGGAGGTACTCGAATGTCTTTTTCCGACCATCCGGCAGCGTGGCGATGGTCTGGCTGATATTGTAGATGATACCCCTGTAGACGAAGCGGTGCTTGCCCAGGGTGGTGTGCTTGCGCATGGATTACGAAATACGAATGAAGATACGAATATACGAATTACGAATGTACATTAACAAACCCCAAGCGCAGGCCGCTGTGCCTGCGCGGGCAGGGCCGCCCGCGCTTGGTTTATTGATTATTTTCATACAGTGGATGGCTTTCGGTGAGCTTCTCCACGGCCGTCCGTGCAACCGTAAGCACTGTCTCATCGTCCGGGTTTTTCAGTACCGCCGCAATCGTCTTCCCAACCGCCACCATGTCTTCTTCGGTAAAGCCCCGCGTGGTAAGCGCTGGCGTGCCCAGGCGAATGCCAGATGGGTCCATAGGCTTACGTGTGTCGTAGGGGATGAGGTTCTTGTTTACAGTAATACCCACACTATCGAGTAGTTCCTCAGCTTGTTTACCGGATAAGCCGAGCGGGGACACATCCATGAGAATCAGGTGATTGTCCGTGCCGCCAGTGATGAGCGTAATGCCTTCGGCTACAAAAGTTTCGGCGAGTTTCTTTGCGTTCACGACAATCTGCTTGCCGTAGTTTTTGAATTCGGGTGTCGCTGCTTCTTTGAGTGCCACGGAAATGCCAGCAGTTTGGTGGTTGTGCGGTCCGCCTTGTAAACCCGGCATGATTGCCGCGTCAATTAAGCCAGCCAAGTCACGTTTGGTCTTAGGGTGGTACTGGTCGTGGTAGCGGTCTTCCAGTTTTGGTAGCAGGATCATTGCCCCCCGCGGGCCACGCAGGGTTTTATGCGTCGTCGTCATAATCACGTCGGCATGCGGGACAGGGGACGGGTGCTCGCCGGCAATGATGAGCCCGCTGATGTGTGAAATATCAGCCATGAGGTACGCACCAACCTCGTCTGCAATCTCTCGGAATTTCTGGAAGTCAATGATGCGCGGGTAGGCAGTTGCCCCGCAAATAATCATCTTCGGCTTCACGGCTTTCGCCTTTTCCCGAATCGCATCGTAGTCCAGCAGGTGCGTCTTCTGGTCCACGCCGTAATTTTCGGCGTGGAAGAATTTACCGGAGAAATTGAACTTGTAGCCATGCGTCAGGTGGCCGCCTTGGGCCAGGTCCATACCCAGCACCGTGTCGCCGGGGTCGAGGAGGGCGAAGTAGATAGCCAAGTTTGCCGGCGAACCAGAGTAGGGCTGCACGTTTGCATGCGCCACGCCGAAGAGCTGCTTGGCGCGGTCGCGAGCCAGGTTCTCCACTTCATCTATGAATTTGTTCCCACCGTAATACCGGGCGCCTGGGTAGCCCTCGCTGTACTTGTTCGTCAGAATCGAGCCCATGGCCTCCATCACGGCCGGGCTAGTGAAGTTCTCGGACGGAATCATCTCCAAACCGTCTTGCTGGCGCGCCAGCTCGGCGTTGATGAGCTTGCTTATTTCCGGGTCTTCGGTTTGCAGGATGGACATGAGAAGAGTGTAGCGAGGATTTTTCTCACTGTCATCCCGGACCCCGATCCGGGATCTTGCGGTTTTCCGCGCAACGACCTGATGATTGTGCTGTATCTTAGGTCGAATCACGTATTACCACCTTTTCTGGCGCCAGAAAAGGTGGAGCCAAAAGACCGTTGGGGGCTCCACATGCTCATTCTGTAGCAATCTTTAGAGTGTGTTTTCTAGTACGCGGTTTCGCCCCCAAACCCCGGAGTGCTAAACGAGCATAGGTTCTTTTGATAGGAGAGAAATGGTAGACTACTTATATACCTCGGCTTTTTTCTATTGTCCTATGGACCCGAAAATCTTCAAAGCCTACGACATCCGCGGAACCTATCCTGATACGATTAATGAGGAGATTGCGGAGAAAGTTGGCCGGGCGTTCGTGACGTACCTGGGCACTAAGGAAGTTGCCGTGGGGCGGGATATGCGTGTGTCTGGGCCGGCGCTGTGGCAGGCCGTGGTGAAGGGGATTACCGAGCAGGGCTGCAACGTGGTGGACATTGGCATGGTGGGTACAGACCAGTACTACCACGCCTGCGCCACGCTCAAACTGCCGGGTATGATGGTGACGGCGTCGCACAACCCAGCGCAGTACAATGGCTTCAAGATGGTGCGGGAGATGCCGTTTCTGTTGAGCGGCTCGGATGGCATTCCCGAGGTGCGGGACTTAGCCATGAAAGGGGAGTTCCCGAAGGCTGAAATTGTTGGGACAATTCGGAAAGTTGACTTAGCTGACTCTTTCACGGAAAAAGTCTTGAGCATGGTGGACGTGAGCTCGATCAAGCCGCTAAAGGTCGTCATCGACACGGGCAATGGCATGGTCGGCCCGGCTATCCAGCGGCTCATGGAGAACATTCCGCAGGTGACCGTCATCCCGATGTACTTCGACCCTGATGGCACGTTCCCGAACCACGGCGGCGATCCACTCAAAGAAGAGAACCGTCGTGAGCTGCAAGCTCGGGTCGTGAGCGAGGGCGCAGACTTGGGCTTTGCCTTTGACGGCGATGGCGATCGGTTCTTCTGCATTGATGACAAAGGCCGATTCATTCCCGGAGACTTCATGACTGCGCTCCTTTCGGAAGAAATGCTACTGCAGTACCCCAACTCGCCGATCGTGTACGACTGTCGCGCCAGCTGGTGCGTTAAGGATTTAGTCACTGCTGCCGGTGGAAAACCGCTCATGAACAAAGTTGGCCATGCGTTTATTAAAGCCCGGTTGCGGGAAGAAAATGCATGCTTCGGTGGAGAGATAACTGGCCATTACTACTTTAAGGATTTTCACGGAGCAGATTCGGGGATGGTGCCCGCACTGAAAGTTTTACAAATGATTTCACGCCGTGGACAGAAGATGTCGGAGCTTCTTACGGCACTAGAGGCGAAATACTTTATTAGTGGGGAAATTAATTTTACGGTGAGCGACCAGAAAGCAGCGGTTGCAGCTATAAAAAGTACTTTCACTGGGGAAAATTCTTACGAGATGGACGGCTACAGCGTAGAGTACGGTGACTGGCACATGAACGTGCGTTCCTCCAACACCGAGCCCTTGCTCCGCCTAAACTTGGAAGCGCTCTCACAGGAGATGATGGAGGCTAAACGAGATGAAGTCATTGCGTTAATTAGGCAGTTTGAGTAATAACTTCCTGCCCTCAAAGAGGGGTGGACTACGGAGAGGCACATGAAAAGAAAAACGCCGGTTCAGGGTTGAACCGGCGCGGTGTTTAGCAAACGTGCGGCGTTACTTAACATTCGCGCTGAAGTACGCAGCAATTTCGGTGTCGTAATCCCGAGTGTGGCTGATAGCTTTCGTTGCCATCTTCTTCCGGAATGCCAGCGTGGTCTGGCCGTTGTTCGCTTCCAGCTCAGCGATGAGTGCCGGGTAGTCAGCCGGATCAACAATGACGCACACCCACTGGAAGTTCTTTGCCGCGGCACGCAACAACGAGGGGCCGCCAATGTCGATGTTTTCGATACAGATGGCTTCTTCGGCACCAGACGCGACCGTTTCTTTGAACGGGTACAGGTTGACGATGACGAAGTCGATGTTGACTTCGCCATAGCCGGCGTTGGCCATTTCGGCTCTGTCTTTATCCGAGCGGCGGTTGAGGATGCCGGCGGCAATTTTCGGGTGAATGGTCTTCACCCGGCCGCCCATGATTTCCGGAGCACCGGTGAAGGCACTGACCTGGGTTACGGGCAGGCCGGCGTCTGCGACCGCGTTGAGCGTGCCACTCGTGGACAGCAGATCGATGTCATGCTGGTCTAGTATGGCCGCCAGCTTGGCTAGTTCGGTTTTGTCTGAAACCGAGAGCAGAGCGTAACGTGCGGACATTATGTCCTCCTGTAGATTGTAAAGGTGTGTAAGTGTTTTTCTTTGGCCCCACCTTAGCGGCACAAGGTTAGGCTGTCAACATTGCCGCAGGTCAAAAAGGAACGCCGGTTCAGGGTTGAACCGGCGGTTAGAGGTTAAGCAATCTTCGTGAGTTTTTCGGCAATACGGCCAGCGACATCCGCCTGGACTGCTTTTCGGGCAACCACGATTGCATTGAGAATGGCTTTCGATGTTGATTTTCCGTGCGTGATGATAACGGTACCATTCGTACCCAGGAGCTGCGCCCCGCCGTACAGCTCGACGTCGAAGGTCCGCTTAAGCGCGCCAATGGTGGGCCCCAGGAAGATGGACTTCGCCAGGACAGCGAAGACTTTCTGGTCCCATCTGCCCCTACGGATGATCTTCTTGACGATCGCATTGAGCGAAGGAATGAGGCTCTCCGCGAGCTTCAGCATGATGTTGCCCGTGAAGCCATCGGTGACGATGACATCAGCACGCCCCCAAAGCACGTCGCGACCTTCGATGTTGCCAATGAAGCGCATGTCGTGGTTCTGGTTGAGGGCTTGCAGGAGTTCGTGCGTCTTTCGGGTAGCGTCGTTGCCTTTGCCCGGCTCTTCGCCAATGCTGATGAGCGCCACACGGGGTTGGGCAATGCCGAGCACGTGCTGGGCGTAGATGCCGCCCATGACGCCGAATGCGGCCAGCTGCTTGGGCGTGCAGTCCACACTCGCACCAACGTCGAGGATGACGCAGGGATCTGCAACCGTCGGCAACGTCACGATGATACCCGGCCGTTCGATGCCCTTCACGAGCCGAAGTCGGAGTACGGATATTGCCATGACCGCAGCGGTATTCCCCGCACTAATGAATGCTTGCGACTGCTCGCTCGCACTCCGGTCCAGGCCGACGGCAATTGACGACTTTCGTTTACGGACCGCGCTCTCCACCTTCTCATCCATCGTCACGGTCTCTTGCGCGTGGATGATTGTGAGGCGCTGCTCGGGGTACGTCTTTTCTTGGAGGTACTGCTTGATAACTCCTTCGTCGCCGACGAGTTCGAGAGAGAAATCCTCGGGTAATTCTTGGAGCGCGAGGAGAGCTCCGTCAATGGGCACGTCGGGGAAACGATCGCCACCCATTGCATCAACGGTGATGATCATGTTAATCTCCTTCGTTTGTATTGTGAATCAACATTTTTCGTAACAAAAACAGCTTGCACTTTTGTTGGAGCAGCTTAGCAAACCTAGCTGTTAGCGCAAGCCGGCACGCTCCACAGCTTCCTCGAGCGTCGCGTTCGCAACTTCTGCCGCGGCAGTGTTACCAGCGCCCAGAATTTTCGCGCACTCTTTCGGGTGCGCAAGCAGCCGGGCGTGCTCTTTGCGGAAATCGGCAAAAGTTTGGTCGAGCGTTTTCGTGAGTTCCGTTTTCACGTCGGCGTAGCGAATTTCCCGGTCTGCTTCTTGCTTCCAGAAAGCTTTGCTCTTCGCGTCGTCAAACTGTTCTAAGATGGTCAGGAGGTTGGTCACCCCAGGGTTTTCACTGCCACCTTCGGTCGCGGTCACGGCGCGAGCAAGCTTCTTCTTGATGACATCCGGCTCGTCCGTGAGGTTGATGACGTGCTGGTCGCCGAGAGATTTACTCATCTTCTTCTCTGGCTCCAGCAAGCTCATCACCTTCGGTACGGGCGTGAGCAGCTCTTTCGGTTCGGGGAAGAGCTCGCCGTACTTGGTGTTGAACTTTCGGGCAATCATGCGGGTGAGTTCGACATGTTGAATTTGGTCTTGGCCAACCGGCACGCCGAAGGGTTTGTAGAGGAGGATGTCCGCAGCTTGAAGTACTGGGTAGTCGAAGAGGCCAACATTGATGTTGCTCTTTTGGCGAGCGGCTTTGTCTTTGTACTGGGTCATGCGCTCCAGCTCGCCCATGGGGGTGAGGGTGTTGAAGATCCAGGCGAGCTGCGTGTGTGCTGGGATGGCAGACTGCAGGAAGAGCGTGGACTTCTTCGGGTCTAAGCCGAGCGCTAGGAACGTAGCAATCGTATCGAGTACTTGCGCCTGCTTCTGCTTGGGGTCGTAGTTCTCCGTTAGGCTGTGCAGGTCAGCAATGAAGAAGAAGCATTCATACTTCCCGCTATTCTGCAGCTCGACGAAGTGCTTCAGCGAGCCCAAGTAGTTGCCCAGGTGGAGCTTGCCCGTGGGTTGGATGCCAGAGATGATGCGTGGTTTGGCCATGGAGGAAGAATAGCCGTAGAGCCGTAAGCCGTAAAGCTGTAGGCCGGTTATCAGAATGTAGGGGCAGAGCTTGCTCTGCCCAAGAATTAGAGCCGAGTTGTCGGCGGACAAGAAAGTCCGTTTGAATGAATAAAAAATCACCCCGGGTGAGAAAGTCTCACTCGGGGGATCATTAAACGGACAGTTTTGGTGGTTTAAGCCGCCAAGGGCTTCACATCACGGAGTACTAGGAGTCTGTATGTATGATCCAAGTATTCATCAATTGAGCAAGAATACAACTCAATTCCGTCCCCGTGTCCAACGATAGAGGCTATCATTGGCTCATTACCGTACTTAAACTGGGCACCGCATGGTGAAAAGATCCAGTCTCCTTTTAGGCGCTCTTCTGGGAATTTTTCATGGAAAGTTTCCGTAATTGCTCTATCAGCACTGAGGGTACCCTTCGCTACCAAGATTCCAAGATGTTCTCTAAGCGTACAATCCTTTGGGTAGCTGATTATTTCAACTGTCACTTGGATTTTTCCAGAAAAGCGAATGGGGAAGTACCCGGCTTTGAGATAAGGATCCACCAGAACGTAGCGACCCTGGTAAGGATACTTGCTCCACAGTGGATTGTCGCAATCCACGACGAAGGTGAAAATGCTGTACTGGATGATGGCTTGTATCTGGTCCATAGCATATCTGAAAGGAATAGTTCCCTCGCTCACTCTTCGTTTTAGTTCATCCACTCTTCGAGTTAGTAATCCGTATTGTTCGTCGTCGACACGTCTGCGCGTCATGACAAATCTCCGTTAGTTGTAGGCATATTCACCATGTACCACTTTGGTACAAGGCAAACGGCGCCTGTTTTTCGAATTATCAATGAATAGATCGGTCAACAAACCTATCAAAATTCAATGGTTTTGTCAATCCTGAAACCAAAACCCCCGCCCTGGTGGGACGGGGGATGGAGTGAGTGAGAATTTTTACTTCACCGTGACGCTCATGCTGCCTGTGCCGCCGCTGGGGTTCACCAGCTTGAGGGTCTTCTTTCCCTTCGTCAGCAGCGTACCATTGAACGTGACGCTGGCCGCTTTGCCATTCGTCACTTTGACGGTACCCGCGATGGAGCCGATCGTGGCTACCATACCTTTCTCGAAGTTCGCACCAACGAGGTTCACCTTCGTACTCGTCTTCGTCCGGCTCAAGCTAGTAGAGGCCTTCCCATTCGGCTTGAGCGTGATGAGCGAGAGCGACGAACCGCTGATCTTGATGCGGTTGCTCGTCTCATTGAGTGCTTTGTCCTCGGTGAACTTGTTCTTGCTGAACTTGTAAACCTTCACGTCGTTGGTCTTGCCCGTCTTCACCAGGGCGGCGACGCTCGCCACGCCTGCCTGGTGCGCTTGCAGGGTGGTGATGTTCACCGTGCTGTTCCGTTTCGCCCCTAGGTTCAGGGTGTACACTGCGTACTTCTTCGCGGTATTGATCACCTTCACCGTCCCATTGCCAGATTGGTTGACGATGAGGTCGCTCTTGCCGTCCTTCGTCACGTCGGACAGGGTAAGGCCAATGGCTTCTTTGCTCCCCTTGTAGGGGTTGAGCGTCTTTACTAGTTTGCCTTTGGTGTTGTAGACCTTCACGACGGCATCGCCCTTCTTCAGCTTTTCCGCTGGACTCACGAAGACCAGCTGGCCCAGAGTGCCGCCGAGGTTCGCCGTAGCGGCGTTCACGTTTGTACCGGCAAACGCCGTCACCGTTTTCTTGTCAATTTTCACTTTGCCTTTATTCTTGCCGGTGAGCTTACTCACGCTCTTCAAGGATTTGGCTTGACCGTTGGTGGTCGGGCTCCACTTGGAGAAGTGGTCACTGGTGATGGTGAGGGTGTTGTTGTCGAAATCCGCCGTGACGTTGTCCGGGCTCTTCCAGGTGTTCGTGGTGTCGTCCCAGTACTTCGGCACCAAACCGCTTTCCTCAATGCCGGCAGCTTCCAGCATCTGGTCCGTGTACTTGAACGAAATGGTCACGTTCGCGTTGAACTTCGTAATCTCTGCGCCCGTTGTGGCGTTCACCGCTTGGAACTGGACACCGTACCAGGCGGGTTTGGCATTCGCCAGGCTCATGAGGTTCGCGGTGGGCGTTGCCGTTACCGTAATTTGGTCGGCCGCCGCTGTGGAGAAGGCGTTTGCGTTCGCCACCATGGTCGTGCCGTCTTCCAAGACAATCGTCGCGGCTTCCGATGCGCTGAAGGTCTTAGAGATTGGTGGCGGGATGCGGAAGTTGCTGTTCTTGGAAACCACGAAGTTCTGCGTAATGACCTTCTGCGAGCCATCGACGACGATGGTCATTTCGTCGCTGCGGAAGAAGTCGTAGCCATTCGGCGCATCGCAGCCAACGTGCCACACGCCTTTCGAGACGTTAATCTCGTACTTGCCGCTCTGCACTGGGCTGCCCGACCCGCCGCCGCCGTTCTCCATCCAGCCGTGCACGAAGCCATTGGAGCCGCCGCCCGTGCAGGTGCCGGTGATCTTGGCATCTGCCTGACGCATGACGAGTACGATATTTGAAATTTTACCGCCCGCAGTGAAGTCGACGTACTGCGAGAGGGGAGCCATCCAGGGCGTACCTGGTGCCGGGTTGGCCCGCACTTCGTAGAGGTGGCCTGAGAGTAACGTAATGGAGCCCTTCCCGTTCTTGTCCGTCATGGTACCGTTGTGGAGAATCTTCTTGAAATCCTCTGGCCGTGGGCCGCCCATGGCGCGGTCGCCCTGCTCCGTCGATTCACCCTTCACCTGCCCTTTGAAGAATGAGGCACCGGTGAGGTTGCCGCCCTCGCTCGGCGGGCTGAACTTCATGCACTCCTGTTGGTTCTCTGGTTTGGAGCAGAACGCATTGCACTCTGTCTCACTCTTGCATCCACCCGGGCCAGTTTGCGGCTTGCTCTGGTCGACTTTATTCTCTGGACCTTTGAACTTGCCGCACTCTTCTTGGTGCGACTTCACCATGCAGTACTTCACGCAGGCACCAACATTCTTGCAGCCACCCGGGCCAGAGGAAATGTCCGGGAGCTTCTTGGCCTCACACTGCTTAATCTGCTTGGTGTCTTTCTTCTGGTAGGCACGCATGCATACTTCGAAGATGTCGCCCCCTTTGCCGTTCTTGTCTTTGAATTCTGCAGCGTTGAGGTCTTTGGGTCCTTCGCCTTGTGGGCCAGAGCCGCCCGGCTTGCCGAAGATTTCTGGTTCGTTGCCAGCGTCAACGTACGCCTGGATTGGATTGCCGTTAGGATCGAGCACCGTGACATCAATCTTCGCGTCTCCGACGAGAACCGTGATGTTCTTCACCACGTTCTCACCGGCTTTCACGTTCACCTTATCCTGCGTCTGGTTGGGGTTCAGCAGGCCACTCCCGTCGTTGAAGTGGTAGTTGAAGCTGTACTCACCGGCCACCACGGACATGCTGTAGCTGCAGTCGCTCTTGAACTGCGCGTTGCGGGAGCCCTTGCTTTGGCTCATGACGAAGACATCGCCGAAGCTGAACTGGCCAGCCGGAGGGGTGCACGTGGATAGCGGGATGCCGTTCTGGTCTACGAGGGAGCCGTAGATTGAGGAGTTGTTCTTCACGAGGCGCAGGGTTGCATCGACCGTGCTATTCGCGGTCACCGATACGGTGGGCATTTCTGCCACGGAGTACTGCGACTCCGGTGGCATGTACATGTTGAGCTTCACCAGGGAGAAGACCGACGATGGCATGTGAATTGTTGCCACGCCATTCTGCATCAGCGGCGCGCCGAAGTTCTGGCCCGGGCCGAACTGTTCCTGCTCCGCCTTCTGGGCCGAGACGTACCCGTTCAAGCCTGTAACTGGAGCGCCAGCTTCGTCAACAACTGTGACACGAATCGTGGCGTCCGCCAGGGTCACGACGATGTTGCCGAGGCCGACCGTCGACGTGTCAGTATCGAGCGTCGTATCCAAGGGCGTGCCGTTGTAGACGTAGGATGCGCCAGTGTCTGGCACGTTGGGATCTTTCCACGTATCAATATTGACGTTGCACTTCCCAGCGAGCAGAGCGAGGTCAAAGGAGCCATCTGCACCAGTTGTGGCGTTGCTGTTCACGCCCGGCTGTGGGCCGTTCTGGTTGCCAGAAGCACCGGGGTCCATGCAGAAAGCATTCATGCGGATGCCGGCAATTGGGTTACCGCTGGCGTCAATTGTGCGCCCAGTGATGTGAGCGGTCTTTGCCTTGACGATGAAGTTGACCGTCTTCGTCTCGTTCTCGCCTATGGTGACTACCTGCTGCGCGGCCGTGAGCGTCGGATCTGGGCTCCAGAACCCAATGCCGTAGGAGCCGGACGGGACGTGCATGGTGTACGAACCGCTCTGGACACCAGCATTGATGTTGCCGCCGCCATTTCCGCTAGAGGGCCAGGCATTCATGTTGCCTTCGGTGACCAGCGTGCCGTCAGACTTGGTTACTGTGCCTGTAATTATGGCAGTCGCTTTCGTGAGCTGGAAGATCAGCGTCTTGGTTTCTGCCGTTGCGTCGTTGCTGAAGGCGATATCCGGTGTCTGTTCGGTAAACGCCCAGTCAACGTTACTCGATGCCCAGAAGTTCATGCCGTACAGGCTGGCCGGTGGGAGGGTAACGGTGTAATTGCCCGCCGCGTCAGTCGTTGCGCTCCCTCCACCGTAGGGCGTCTGCATTTTCGGCCAGAAATTGAGCTGCGCACCTACTACCGGAGTCGTGGTTCCTTTGTACGTCACCGTACCGGTAACCGTTTTCGTCCGCGCGACGTCCTCGGCATGACCTATTCGCGTTGTCGAGAGGTCCGCCCCGAACGGTCCGAAGAGGGTAGCCAGCACGGTCAAGGTGCCCAGGGTGGCACGGACCGCGCGAAACGTTGTTTTCCGCATAGGTTTGCGAAATTAAGAAGAAGCGAAAGAACCACGCCGCCGACATGCGGGGTGGAATAAGTGAATACGAGAATAGTTGAGTTCACCCATGGAGTTGCCGACAAGCAGACGCCTCGTGAACGAAAAGTTTCTGATTTTTGCCTGAAAAGTATAGCACTGGTTTCAGCCATAGAACAACTACTGCGTCAAGGAAGTTTAAAATCCCCGCCTGGGGGTGGGCCTGGTTGTACGGTTTGGGTATGGAGGCTCGATGCGAGAGACGGTTTCGAAGGATGTGAGCACATACCCCGTAGTTGTCCCTCGAAACCGAAGCGAGCCTCGAGACCGCAAACGAATTTACCAGCTCGTCCTGTTACACGTCCAGGATGACCGGGATAATCATCGGCCGGCGTTCGGTCTTCACGAAGAGGAACGTGCCCAGGTTATCCCGAATGCGGGCACTCAAGTAGCCTTCGTTTGCCTGCGTTCGGGAGTCCACGTCCTTGAGCAAGGTTTTCACCTTCTTCTTGATCTCGTCGATGAACCGTGCGTTCGTCTTGGCGTAGACGAAGCCATTGGTGATGATGTTCGGCTCGCCCATGAGCTTGCCGCTCCCGCGCTCCACCGTGGCGATGACGATGACCATGCCGTCGCTCGCTAGGGTCTGCCGGTCACGGAGCACGACGTTCGAGACGTCGCCGACGCCCAGGCCATCGACGAACACGTAGTCCGTGCGGACTTTCTGCGGTAGGAGCTTGGGCTTGCCCTTGGTGAACTCCAAGACGTTGCCATTGTCGAGGACGAACGTCCGCTCCTTGGGAAAGCCTTCGCGTACCGCTAATTTCTGTGCTTCCTTGAGGAAGTAGTGGTTGGCGTACACGGGCAGGAAGTACGTAGGGTGGATTTGACGGAGTACTGCCATCATATCAGTGGCGGTGCTGTGACCGCTGGAGTGCACGTCCATGATATCGCTGTGGATGACGTTGTCCGAGAGGCGGTAGAGGTTATCTTTCAGGCGTTGGATGGTGCGCTCGTTGCCCGGAATGACGGAGGAGGAGAAGACGATGGTGTCGGTCTTCCGCACTTTCACCGAGCGGTGGTTGCCGTTCACGATCCGGGAGAGCGCGGCGTTGTTCTCGCCTTGCGCGCCCGTGCACATGACGATGACCTTACGGTCGGGGTAGTCGTGGATTTTCTCGATGGGGATCATGAGCGACTCCTTCACCGATATGTAGCCGAGCTGTTTCGCAATCTCAACGTTGGTCTTCATGCTGAAGCCATCCAGTGCCACCTTCTTGCCTAACTTCTGGGCGAACTCCAGGACGTGTTTAATGCGCTCCAGCTGGCTGGAGAACGTACCGATGATGATACGCCCCGGCGCTTCGCGGATGAGCTTCTCTAGGTTCGCGTACATGACGCGCTCGGGGATACGCTCCTTACTACTCAGTGAGCCCAAAGACTCGAGCATGAGGATGGTCGGCTTGGGTAGGTTCCGCAAGGCAGAGTACTCAATCTTCTTCCGATTCACCGGGTCCACTTCGTACGTCCAGTCACCCGGGTGGATGACCGTACCGTGGGGGGTTTGGATGACTACCCCGACCGCGTCCATGATGGAGTGATCCACGGGGAAGAAGCTCACCTGGAAGCCACCGAGGCGAATTTTATCCGTGACGTTCTTGATGACGATGGAGCGCAGACGCTTGGACGCGCCTTTCTGGCTGTCCTCCATACGGTGCTTCACCATGGCGAGCGTCAACGGGCGGCCGACGACCAGGGGGTAGCCGAGTTTCTCCAAGAGGAGGGCCGAGGCGCCGATGTGGTCCAGGTGGCCATGACTGAAGATGACGCCACGCACACGATTCTCCTTGCCTTTGAGGTAGGAGAGGTTGGGGATGATGTAGTCAACGCCCGGCATGTCTTCCTCGGGGAACTGCACGCCCATGTCTAAGATGACGATGTCGTTGTTGTACTCGAAGACCGTGCAGTTGCGGCCGACTTCTTCATTGCCGCCGATGGGAATGATGCGGAGCGTATCCTTCGGCGGAAGGGTGACGTTGGGTTGGGGTGGGGTGAACCGAGTTTGGTTCGATTGGGGTCGTTGTCGATGTCGTTTTGACATTTGATTATAGGTAGTTCAGGAACGAGAGATGCAGACTATCTGCGATGAGTTTTGTTTCTTTTTATTTTTGGGGTCCCCACCAGCGTGGCGCGGAGTTCCGCAGTAGCGGAACGAGCACGCGGTGGTGGGGCTAAGCGAGGCTTCGTCCGGAGGGTGGAGCGAACGGGTGACCACCCGGACGCGGAACTCGACGGACGAAACGAGCTGGTGCCGGAGAGAGGACTTGAACCTCCAAGGGATTACTCCCACACGGCTCTGAACCGTGCGTGTATACCAGTTTCACCACTCCGGCCTGTACATTGGTTGTAGCAGGAACTTCTGGGTAATGTAAGTGACTATAGTTCCCTCACCTACTCTTCGGGCATCCTCTCCCTTTGGGAGAGGAGAGGAAGATCCTGTCGCAACGAAGGAGGAGGATCAAGCTTGCCTTGTTCGACGACTGCGGCTTGCCCCGCGAAGCGAGAGCAGCGACACCTGAAGGGATGGGGAGGCACGGGAAGGGGGCCGCAGGCGGCGCGACCCATTGGAAGCGCCCGGTGTCCCTAGGGTTTCCCCTCACGACACGTTACGGGTTCCACTTCCAGGTTCGATCGGTTTTGACGTACCAGTCGGTGACGTCCAGGAAGCGGTTCGTCGCTTCCAGTAAAGACATAGGAGTTGTCGACCGGAGGTTATCTTTCTGCACGATGAGTGCGAATGACTGGTAGAGGAAGATTGCCGGGGCATCAGCCGCGAGGATGGCGTCCACCTTCTGGTAGGCATCCGCTCTCGCCTGCGGGTTCACGTTTGGCTGCCGGGCGTCGGTGAGGAGCTTGTCGAGATCCTTGCTGTAGTAGCTCGTGAGATTCAGCCCGGGATCGAAGCTCTGCGTGGAGTGCCAGAAGGGGTAGAGGTCGAGCGTTTCATCGTAGCGGTCCGAGTAGAGGATCGCATCGAACGTCCGGCTCTTGATTATCTCTTTGTTGATGACCGACGTATCGACCGCCTGGACTTTCACATCTGCGCCGAAGGCCTTCCACTGATCAGCGAGCGCGTTCGCTGCGTCGGTGTACTCTTTCACGTCAGGCACCGCGAGCGTGAAGGAGAGCCTCTGGCCTTTCCGAACGTACACGTCACCATCCTTTGCCCAGCCAGCATCGGTGAGGAGCTTCGCCGCTGCCGTTACATCCTGTACCCGCGCCGATGGTGCACTTGCTGGTGCTCCGGGCATGTTGGGCAGGAGCGCACCATTCGTGGCTGGTGCGTCTGGTCGCGTTCTTGCAATGACCTGCGCCTGGTCCGCGGCGGCGCGTAAGGCCAGTCGGATTTCCTGGCGCGCCAGGAGCGCATTCTTCACGTTAAAGTACACCGCGACGACCTGCGGGAGCGGCTGTCGTGTTACTTGCGTTCCACGGATTTTCTCTGCTTTCGCCATCTGCTCGGTGCTCACCAGCCGTACACCATCGACTTGCCCGTTGCTCAGGGCATCCACACCCGCGTCGGCATCGTCGACGAATCGGAGTTGCAGCTCCTGCAAACGCGCCTGTGTTGCAGCACTCGGGAAACGCTCTAGGATAATACTCGTGACGCCGCCAGTCTTCCCTTTCTTTCGAATTTCTTTGAACATGAACGGGCCGCTCCCAATAGGTTTCAGGTTGTAGTCTGTTGTTCCCATTGCGGATGGGGGAATATCTGCCCAGATGTGCGCCGGGAGGATGCCAACCGTGAGCACTCCTCGGAATGCTGGGTTTGCGCTCTCGAGCGTGAACGTGACCGTCTGCTCATCGGGCGCATCAACCTTCACGCCGCGAACATCGGCGTAGCGTGGGCTCGCGACGTTCGGATCTTGGAGCACGCTCAAGGTGAAGCGGACGTCTTCCGCCGTGAGCTTCTCCCCGTCATGCCACTGCAGGTTCGGCTTCAGCTTTGTGGTGTACGTCTTGCCATCCCCACTCACGGTCAGTTCTGCGGCGAGGTCGTTGCTGTACGTACCGTCTGACGTGAGACGAAGGAGCCCACTGTAGACGAGTGGGGTCAGACTCACGTCCACATCTGAGCTCGCGAGTGCAGGATTGAGGAAGCGCGGTACCCCGACGACTGCCTCGGTGTGGCTGCCGCCCGTTGTCGGTTCTGGAATCCAGTGCCGGTCGATGTACCGGAACACGAGTACACCCGCAGAGGCGAAGAGTAGCACGATTGCTATCCGGAAGAGGACACCTTCGCGTTTGCCAAGGTAGCGGAAGAGGTACGTGAACTGCGTCCAGCTCGGCCAGCGGGAATCATTCAGGTTCTGTACCAGGGCACGGTCTGCCTCAACCGAAATAGCCGGTGCAGACGTTGGCCGGTGGGTGAAGCGGGCGGTGAGTTTCCGTCCAAGAGAAATGACGAACGAGAGGGGATTGCGCACAAACCTTATGAGCTTCGCGTGCCAATGATGAGCGTGGCCAGGGCAGCGCCGGCGAACAGGACGCCGAGGACAATTGTGGACATGAAGAGGACGCGTTCGGCACCACGCTTGGTACGGTACACGTTGCCCTCACCGCCGAACACCGCGCCTAAACCCGCGCCTTTTGCTTGGAGCAGGATGGCGATGGTGAGGAGTGCGGCTGTCGTGACTTCTACTATTGAGAGGATGCGCTGCCAGTTCATACGTAGGTTGCAGACTACAAGATTGTGCAGGATTTGTCAACTGTCATGGGCGCGTGCAATACTGCAGTCGTATGCAACAGCCAAGAGGTATCGCAGTTGTGCTCGGTGTAGTATTCGGCCTCCTCATTGTTGGAGTTGTAGTAGGGGGGATTTTGCTATTCAAGGAAGAATCGAAGACGCCACCTGAACCAGTGAATGCGAACGCCGCGCTCCAGCTCAGTTGCAGCGTCGATTCGGACTGCGTCTCGTACTGCGGCACAGACCCGTGCTACCAACCCATTTGCGGCGTGACCACGATTGGCGCGGCAGGTTCATGCACGTGCCGTTCCATTTGTGGGCCAATTTCGCCGGATGGGAACACGAACGCCACAACGAATGCGAATAGCAACACGAACGTAAATGCATCCACCAATGCAAACGTGAACGCCAATAGTACAGTGAGTACCACGACGTGGAAGTTGTATACGAATACGGGTTCCGGGTACACAATTAAGTACCCATCTGACTGGAAAGTTTCAGAGAAATTTGGTTTAGATACTCTACAACTTTTACCTCCTGGAATTGAAACGCAGTCTCAAGGGGGGAATGACTTGGCGGGTGCGGTGACTATTCGTAAAGTTGCAGAGACTTCTGAATTAGATGCAGTAGTAAACCGCAAACCGATTACGATCAATGGCGTTGTAGGTGAACAAGGAGACGACTTAGGAATAGTAAATTTTAATACAGTCATTTTGAAAAGTGGTAACAATACTTTCAAAATTATGTGGAACACAAACAGGACTACGAGTATTTACGAAACCATAAGAAATTCTTTCACCTTCACGGAGTAGGGGAGGCGAGCTGTTAAGAAATTTGTGAGAAGAGTAAACTTCTATTGAGAAGCGTTACTTTCATTTACCGCCTGCTTATGCGAAACGCTAGTGGCTTCATCGCAGCGCCAGTGCTCGTCATTGCTGTCATTATTGCTGGCCTACTTGCCGGCGGGTCGTGGTGGTACGCGACAACGCGGTCGGAAACAATCAACCAGGAGTCCTACCTCGCTTGCGGGTGCGGCTGCTGCAGCGGCGTGGAGCCACGTACCCAGTGCTTGTACGCTGACCGCGGTGAAAGCCTGGAAGAGGTTATTGCTCGCGACCAGGCGACGAAGCGCGACCCATCGTGCCCCTTCTCCGGCTGCTCGTTTCCAGTGCGGTACGAGTACTGCGAAGGCACGGGGTCAGTGAATACGGAAAATACCTACGTGTTCAGCGGGAACGTTAATTCGAGCCTGTCAAGCTGCAAGGCCATCACTGACGCGGCCGCATGCAAAACGCGGGCAGACTGCATAGCAATTGACAAGTGCGACTGCATCACGCAGGAAGAACGTGATCGTAAATGCAACACGAATACTGAAATTATTTGCGATTGCTTCATGGGCGGCTTTGAGCGGTGTGAGGCACTTACCTGTCCGGCGACCAATACCAACACAAGTAGTGGGGTGAACGGGAACACGAACGCTGAACCTGATGCTACTGCTGACTGGAAGACGTACACGAATAATGCGTACGGCTACACGCTCCGTTATCCCAATGAGTACACTGTTACGGAAGCGGCAAATAGTTATCATGGAGGTGTAACTTTCCTTCGGGATACACCAAATGACCCGGCGAGGAATGTAAACGGGTTCATCATGCCAGACAGAAGAGAGGTAACAGTAAGCGTGATTGAGACCTCGCCACTAAGCCAATTTGCAGGCAGCGCCGACTACCAGCAGTACTACCAGTGGGTACGGAGCAGCTTCACGAACGATCCACCAAGCGGGTACTACGACCGTGAAACAATCAAGCTCGGTAGCAACACGTTTATACGCTTCACGGTTGCGAGCGGGGTAGACAGTGTATATGAGTACTTTCTCCAGCACGGTGATTTGACGTTCAGCTTCTACGAATCTGTACTGACGAGTTCGGCCACAGCGCATGCGGAAAACCAGCAACTGCTGACCACCTTTAGCTTCACCGAGTAGGGCGTTTCTTCCGTTTCGCGTGGAGTGCCACTATTTGAAATACCCGCTTACCCTGAACAGCCATTTTGGGTTTCTTCTTTTTCTCGCGGCGTTTTACTTTTAGCTCGAGTTTTCGTTCGGGGTCGGGCATAACGTTTTTACTTTTTTGATAGACGTATTGGCAGTGCCGTCTGCCATAGAAGATTGAAAAGCGCTGTTATAGAATTTGCTAACGCCTGGGATTCAATGACCACTACGAAGAGGGGATCGCCAATTGATGTAATGGCAACTTTCTCGCCGTAGATGGAGAAGTCCATATCCATGAGCATGCCTTTGGGTAGGAGCCGGAACTGCTGGCCCTGGCTAGTAATCACCTTCGCGAAAGCTCGATCCGCCGTTGTATCAGTGAGCAAGTGCATGCTCTGGTGGTCCCTTGTAATGTTTTCGTACTCATTTTGCCAGCGGTCCACTTCTTCAGGCACGAAGCTGTTCAAGCGTTCGATTGAGGAAATGAACTTCGCTGTAGGGAAGCGACTGATTTCCGCGTACACCGTGAGAATGGCCTGTTTGCCTTCGTAGTAGCTGAAGCGCGGTTTGCTCTTTGGCGTGTTGTACAGCCCCCGCATGAGCGGGAGCATGAACTTGAAGTTGGTCAGCCGCGTCTGCTCGCTGTTGAAGAGTTGCAGGGGATCGGCAGCGGTAAAGCGGAGCACCTTGCCGCGGCCCGTGCGACTGGCGTAACCCTGCTGCATGAGCCGTTCCAGAACTATATAAATGATGGCCCGCTTGAGGTCGGTTTTCTTAGCGATTTGGCTCACACCACCCTCGCCTAGTTCTAACAAAGCTAGGTACACCCGCGCCTCTTTATCATTGAGGCCAAAGTCTGTGAGCGTGCGGAGCAGGGGAGTGTCCATATATAAGCAGTATAGTAGAAAACTCAATTTTTGTCAATATTATTGACAACAAATGTATTAATATTCAATACATTTCAACATTTCATGCAATTTTCATTGAAAGAAAATATCAATCAATCTATAGTCGTTCGTTACAGAAACAATGAAAACCTTAACAACTTAAGGAGACGGAAATGGAAACGACTCAACTGCAAAGTTCGTTACGAACAGTTCGGATCCGGATCTGGTTGTTCGCTATCTTACTAGCCTTCAGCATGGTGAGCGTTGTCATGCGCGCTGATTCTAGGTTCTTCATCGCGTTTATCCCACTTGTCGTACCAGCACTCGTCGCAACGGTGCATAACTGCTTTACAGCGAGCGATTTGAAATCTCGTATACGCAGTCAGCGCATTGATTCATGGCAACACACTGATGCATGGATACTTCATGTGCTGCATTTTTCACGGCGACTTAGCTGGGTATGCGGGGTAACGATTTTCATTATGCTGCCGTTGCGTTGGGTGTTTCTTTGGAATGACGTGCCGGTGGTGATGTACCCAGAACATGATCCGTCGCAGGCACAAGTCTTGGATGCTGGCATACACGTAGTGCCGCTGTTTGGGTACGCGACTGTTCAGTATCGGAATTTCAGTTTTCGGCGGGTAGTGAAAGGGTACCCGCCACTCGTCATCAGCATTCAGAGAAGCGATAACCTTCTGTTGCTCCATGAGCTGTACGGCAGCCAAGAGAGCCTTGAAGCAGCAGTGCAGCAAAAAGTTGATTCCGCTTTCGCCAAACTCGATAGTGCGCACGTCGCGCTAACGTTCAGCCCGAACAATGATGTGAGGTACTATCGGTACTTAGCAGACGCAAATGCGTTAGGCGAAGAGTTGGTGGCGACAACTGTTCGGGGTTGTCGCGAAATAACAGTACGAAACTTAGCAGTTTGGTAAGGAGGGAGTATGTCGGACGTAGATAGCACAGATGAAGAAACGACCTTCACTTTGTACTTTGGTTCAATTTTTGCAGTGATCATGGGGTTAGTGCTCATCGTATTCTCATTTAACACCTTCTCAGCGATCGTTGGATTAGCCTTCGCTCTTTTTGGTGGAGCAATGCTGTGGTGGCTCATTCGTGATGGCAGGCAGCGTCGAAAAGAGAAGGCTGCACAAGGCCATGGTGATGATTAATTAAAAGGGCAGGAAAAATTCCTGCCCTTCTTTTCTGTATGATCAAGCGCACGCTAGAAAGCGTGCACTTGTAAATGAATATTGATTTACACAAAAAATGAACCGAGCGCGGGCCGCTGTGCCTGCGCGATTGTTCAATACAAAGAGCGTGACTACGCTCCTCGTCTCTTAATTCCCTCACCTGTCCCGCTGCTGCGCGACATCCTCTCCCAGAACGGGAGAGGAGGGTTAAAGTTTGGTAAGAATTTTCTCCGCGAGTTTGGGTCCGACGACTTTTACTACCTCAGCTTCAGTTGCCTGACGAATCTTCGTTACCGAGCCAAAGGCTTTCAAGAGTTTCTTCTTCATGGTCGGGCCAACGCCAGGGATCGAGTCGAGCACCGATCTAATGCTGGCTTTGCGGTGCTTGCCACGGTAGCCGGCGATGGTGAAGCGGTGTGCTTCGTCGCGGATGCGTTCAATGAGGAACAAGCCATCCGATGGGTTCGGCAATTTCTTCGGTGGATGGTTCAAGCGGAAGATTCTTTCCCGATCGCCCTGCTGCGGTTCATGGGCATGGCCAGCTTTGGCGAGCGCGACGATGGGAATTTCAATTTTGCCCAGTGCTCGCGTGACAACGCCGAGTTGCCCCGCGCCGCCGTCGAGGATTACCAAGTCAGGTGTTGGCCACCCCCTCACCCCGAGACCCTCTCCCGCAAGGGGAGAGGGGGAAGAAGGAGAATGCCCGAAGCGGCGCGTGAGCATTTCTGCCATCATCGCCGGGTCGTTTGCGCCTTTCACCGTCTTGATGGTGAACCGGCGGTACCATTTCTTCTCGGGTCGGCCGTTCACGAACGTCACCATGCTGCCGGTGGCGTGTTCGCCCTGAACGTTTGCCACGTCGAAGGCTTCAATGCGCTTCGGTGGATTATCCAGATCCAGTGCGTTGGCGAGTTCGCGCAAACCTTTAAGCAAGCGGACGTCGTCCTTCTCGAAGCTGGCTTTCTGTTGGCGCAAGAATTCTGCAGCGTTGAGCTCGCTCACCTTCATGAGCTTCTTCAGCCGGCCACGCTGCGGGATGAATGTGTCGGCGTCCACTGCAGTGTGGAAGGCGGGGGAGAGCATGAGGGCAAATGGTAAAGCGATTCTCTCTGGCGGATCGGTAACCTGGCTGTAGAACTGCTCCATGAAGCTCACCAGGACGTCCTTCGGTTCCTCGTCCTGCACGTGCTGCAAGAGGAAGGTTTGCCGGTCCAAAATTTTCCCATTCCGGATGACCAGCCGGTTCACGGATGCCAAGCTGCCTTGCGTGGCGTAGCCAATGCAATCGACGTTCACGTCTGCGGGCATGATGGCATTCTGCTGCTGCATGAGCTTGTTGATGGCGAATACCCGGTCACGCGCCACGGCTGCTTTCTCGAACTGGTGCTTCACGCTCGCTGCTTTCATCTGCTTCTCCAACTCCTTCCGCACGTCTTTGGTGTCGCCACGGAGGAAGTGCGTGAGGTCGTGGATAATTTTTCGGTACACTTCCTTACTTACCTCATCCGTACCGTGACCCAGGCAGCGGTGCAGGTGGTACTCGAAGCACGGCTTCTCTGGCGCGTTGCTGCAGTTCTTGTACGGGAATATTTTTTTGAGCAGCTTGAGCGTGAAGTAAACCGCACCGGCAGAGACGTACGGGCCGAAGTAGCGTGAGCCGTCTTTCGTCAGACGGCGTACGGTCGTCACGCTCGGGTATGGCTCTTTCAATGCAACCTTTATATACAGGAAATTCTTATCATCCCGCATGACAATGTTGAACGGCGGGTGCAGGCTCTTGATACGCGTCGTCTCCAGCATGAGCGCTTCCAATTCACTGCTCGTCACAATGGTCTCCAGCCGAACAATCCTGCCCACCATAATTCTCTTCGCCGGCGAAAGGCCATTCGACTTGGTGAAGTACGATGACACACGCGACTTCAGGCTCGTGGCTTTGCCTACGTACAGCACGCCACCTTTCGCATCGAAGAAGGTGTACACACCCGGCTTGGCGGGCAGGGTTTGCAGCTGACGGCGGAGGGCAGGGGACATGGATGGAGTATACCTTTCTCTTGAATGTTATTGCGAGTATTACTTCGAAATCTTTACGTTTGTACTGAGGTACGACCTAGTGTTTCGCTGTTGATGATGTTTAGTTACGGATGTGCCACCCTTTCTTGGTGGCAAGAAAGGGTGTGTCCAGTCGCTCCCGATGGGTCGCGCCGCCTTCGGCCCCAAAGAAGCCAGCCCGGCCTCCGCAGCCGAAGCTGCTTCGGCGGAGCGAGGCCAGGGGGCGATCGATTCGCTCTCTGGGAGCACGACTACAACAGTATTTTCGATGGCTCAGCGATCTCCCCCTGCACCCCAACCCACTAATTTCATATTGCGTTTTTCTATTGCAGGGAATAACACGTTTTTAGTAAACCGGGGTTTGGGGGCGAAACCACGTTGCGTGTAGATACTCCATAAGTTCTAAAATCGAATGGAGTTGTTTCGCCCCCAACGGTCTTTTGGGTCACCTTTTCTGGCGTCAGAAAAGGTGACTATCCGTGACTCGATTCGAGAACAGAACAGACAACAGGTCGTTCACCCGTTCATTGCGATATACCATGCCGAACCTACCCCTTGACCGGTATTGACACTGGTGATACACTGCTCGCACTTTGGCGTCCAAATTTTTTACGGAAGACGCCAAACCCTCCGAAGTCCCGCACCAGCGGGACGAAGGAGGGTAATGCATCCACTCCACCCCTCGACAAGCTCGGGGTTTGGTGGAGGCATACTCCACCAAATGGCAGATATCATCA
>Ga0172379_10001526_pt1 | contig 45606 bp, 29 predicted proteins | sample GrowelOW334metaG_FD_119756 | JGI IMG/M metagenome (GOLD analysis project Ga0172379, IMG submission 119756) | Groundwater microbial communities from an aquifer near a municipal landfill in Southern Ontario, Canada - Groundwater well OW334 metaG | ecosystem: Environmental > Aquatic > Deep...
ACTTTCATTCCAGCTATATGGATCGCGGGCTGCAGGCCCGTCATTGTCAGTCGGGTCTTCCACTAACCAGGGTTGGGAAGTGTTGAGTTTTAAATCAATATAAAATTGATTGGCAAACAATTCTATGTCTTTGGCTGTTTTCCAGTAACCGGCATCGTTGATTTTATCCAACGGAAATTTTTCCAAATAACTGTCATTGCAGGCTATAACTGAATATAGCGCAATAAATAGGATGATATATCTTTTCTTCATTGTTTATATTATTAGTTGTTATAGATCGATATTTAGGCCAAAAGATATTGACTTGTTCAAAGGATAATCCATTGCATTAACCATTTCAGGGTCGGAAATCTTAATCATCTTTGTGTGGGTCCATAGATTATTCCCTGAGAAATAGATCCTTGCCTTTTCAATTCCAATTTTCCTGGTCCAAAAAGAGGGAATTGTATATCCGAGTGTCAGTTGCTTTAATCTCAGGTAGGCGCCGTTTTGCAAAAAATGGGTCTGAACAGCAGTAACGTCGGTACCAATGTTAAAAAGAGGCCTCGGAAAATAGGCATTGGGATTTTCAGGTGTCCAAAAATCTGCCAATACTTTGCTTTGCGTGGTCCACTCATTTGTATAAACATCAAGGAACAAGGTATTTCCAAGCACCACATCGCGTTTGGCAATCCCCTGAAAAAAGAGTTCCAAATCAAATCCATTCCATTCCAAATTTGGCCTGAAGCTATAGCTGAAATGCGGGGTGTTGTTCCCGATAATTTTCTGATCACCCGGGTTTGCCAACGTATTGTTTCCCCTGGTAATCTTACTGTCGCCATCAAGGTCAACAAACCAAATATCCCCTGCCATACGTTTCCGTCCGCTGATGGCGGTCTGGTTCAAAGCTGTCGCCTCCGCATCGGTTTTGAAATAGCCGCCGGTAACCAAACCCCAGATTTCACCAAGATCACGACCAACGTAGTAATCTGAAATAATTCCGTTAGGATTGCTGTATTTTGTGATTTTCGAGGTATAATCAGCCAATGTAACAGTTACCCCATATTTTACTTTATTGATGCGATGGGACCAATTAAGGGTAAGTTCAAATCCATTGGTCTTCATATCCCCGGCATTCGCCTGCGGTTCAGTAACGGCCAGGACAGCGGGCAATGTTTGAGAGCGGGTCAACATGTTTTTGGTATCCCTTCTGTAGATATCAAATTCACCTGTTAATTTGTTGTCTAAAACTGCAAAGTCAAGACCCAGGTTCCGTTGTGAAACCGTTTCCCAGGTCAACGAAGGGCTAACCAAACCCGGGGCTGTGACCGTCATTGGCGTTGCTCCGTTCAAGAGATAAGCAATTTGTGCGGTACCATAGTTGGCAATATATGGATAATTACCCGAAACACTCTGGTTACCTAAAGTACTGTACGAGCCCCTTATCTTCAATAGGTTAATTGATTTTTTTAAACCTGCAAAGAATGCTTCGTTATCAATACGCCATGCTGCAGATCCGGACGGGAAAAATGCGAAACGGTCTTTCTTCGAAAATTTTGAAGCCCCATCGTACCTCCCGTTGAATTCCAGAAAATAGCGGTTGTCGAAACTGTAATTCAAACGGGAAAAGGCGCCCCTGATGGCATATTCCGTTTCAGAATCGGTGCCAAATTGCAGGCCGGATGCCAGGGACATGTAGGGCATCGTTTCCACCATCAAATTTTCACGTTTTGCCTGAAAATAGAGGCTGTTTGAACTTTCCTGGTTGAACCCGATCATTCCTTTGAAATAGTGTCTCCTGTTAAATGTATTTTCATATTCCGTATAGGCATTGAATGCATAGTATTTGCTATTGGTAACATTCCTGGTCACGGAACTAGTCGTAAAATAATTATTTAAAATATAGGGTACCCCCAACGCATTGTAAACAGGAATCACCTTTCTGTAATCAATATTTTTTGTAAAACTAAAGTTGGTCGAATAATCCATATTAATGGTCAAATGCCTGACGGGTGTTAATTTAATAAGACCTGTCACCCAATTTTCGTTTATATCCCTTTTACGGTAACCTCCCTGTTCCTCGATCTGAACAACATTAGGTACATTTCCTCCAAACGCCGCATAATTACCATCCGGAAAATAAACAGGAAGCTGAGGCCAGAGTTGATTTTGAAAATTATTTTGGGTTTCCATATAAGTGCCGTCAAGTAAACCCCTGGGAGAAAAATTTTTGTAACTGCTGTTTAAATTAACCTTAGTCCCGATTCTAAACCATTTTAAAATATCATAGTTTAAATTTGCCGAAAAATTATAACGTTCAAAGTACTCATTGAAATGTTTTGCAGTACCTTCCTGGTAAAAATAACCCAGGGAAGTATAATAATTAAATTTATCCGATGCACCTGATATGCTGACAGTGTGTTGTTGCATAGGATAAGTATCTCTCAGAAGTTCCCTTGGCCAATTGGTGTTAGCGCACCCGGACCATAAAGTTGGATCTGTTGTAGGATTTTTAAATACCTCAGGTTTAGTCGGATCATTATAATGAGCAGTAATGGCTGGTACGGCATATTCGTTAAACGCATAGTAGAGTGCGCCGCTTTGACGCATACTGGCTTCATTGTAAAAGGCCATACGTTCCATTACATCCATAAGTTCTAATTTAACGAGAGGTTGATTGATTGAATAATTCGATGACAATGAAACTGATGGCCGGTCCTTCTTCTTCCCGCTTTTGGTGGTTACCAACATCACCCCGTAAGCAGCGCGTGCGCCATAGATTGCAGCTGAGGAACCATCTTTCAGTACCGTAACGTTGTCAATATCACTTGGATTGATCATATTAATGTCCATCGGGACACCGTTGACCAAAATCAAAGGGCCACCGCCATTTAAAGAGGTGGCGCCACGGATATTAAAGGATGCACCCTGTCCAAGCGACCCATTGTTCTGGGTAATATTCAGGCCCGGTATGGTACCCTGGAGACCCTGACCGAGGTTGGCAATCGGGCGGCTTTCCAATACTTTGGAATCTACCTTCGAAACAGCGCCGGACAGGTTTATTTTTTTCTGGGTACCATATCCAACGGCCACTACCTCTTCAATGGCTACCGTTTCCTCTTCAAGAGAAACATTGATCGTCGTTTTGGAACCTACAACCACGTCCTGCATTTTCATCCCTACAAATGAAAATTGCAAAGTAGCATTTTCCGGAATATTGGTTAGGGTATAATTTCCACCTCTATCCGTTATTACCCCTGTTGTCGTTCCTTTAACCACTACTGAAACACCGGGAAGCGACCCTCCTGATGAGTCGGTTACTTTCCCTGAAACAGATTTTTGCTGTTGACTTGCAGAATTCAGCTCGCTGATTTTACTGATAGCAATGTACCTATCGATAATTTTATATCCTAATCCAGTGTCTTTAAGCAGGCCATCCAAAATTTCAGTAACAGTTAAATTTTGGAAATCAACATCGACTTTCTTCTCGAGAAGCGTTTGATCGTATTTGATGACTACATAATATCCACTCTCTTTTTCCAATCGCTCAATAACCTCTTTGAAGGTGGCGTTCTCCATTGAAATATTTATCTTGATATTCTGCCCATACGTGTTGGCAAACGAATGGATACTAAGCACGAACACCAAAACAGCAGTAATTTTCATAATTCTTACGATTTGTCCAATATTCTGCAACAAGGGAATATTAGCTTTACTTTTTTTCATAGATTTGATACGTTTTTGGTAAATAATTAATCCTTTGACTGAAGGTTTTTTATTGATCAACTACAGGCCGGAAATTGATCTTTCCGACAAATTGTATCAGTCTGAAAATATGTCCAGTATTTTCGGACTGATTTTTTTTAAGGTGGTGGAGGTTTATTTTTCATATGCATTAGTTTTGGTTATAAATCAGTTCATAGACGCTTAAATCTAGTCCCAATAAATCAGTGTAGGAACATCCGTTTTTGTTATCATCCGATACTTTAACGAGGAGGTCAATCTCAGGACTTCAAGAATTTGGTCGATCGGTTTATTTTTCAAAATAGTTCCAAAATAAGCCTGTTCACCCAATTTTTGATTGTTGATGATGATTTTAACGTTGTACCAGCGCTCAATTTTTCGGGCTATGTCTTTTAGTTTTTCATTTCTGAAGGTGATCAATCCTTCTTTCCAGGATGTATAAATCTCTGTATTAACCTTGGTTACGCTGATTTTGGAAGTGAGGGCATCATATTGGGCATTTTCACCGGGCACCAGAAGCAATATTCTATTTTGAGACTTGTCTTTTACACCCAAACTTCCTTCGATCAATGTTGTATTGATTGTGATGTCCTCTGCATATGCTTCAATATTGAATGATGTACCAAGTACTTCGAAGTTGAGGAGGAAGGTTTGAACAACAAATGGATGTTCACGATCTTTGGCAACATCAAAATAGGCTTCCCCGTTCAGGCTGACCTGTCGCTTGCCAAGTGCAAAACTTCCATCATAAGTAATTGAACTACCTGAATTTAGCATAACTTTTGTGCCATCAGGCAATTCAACATTGGTCATTTGACCCAGTGGAACTGTAATGGATGTACTTTTCTGGTAGACAAGTTTTTCTTTGTTGAACCCCCATCCGAAGTATTGAAACGCAAATCCAGATCCAAAAACCAGAAAAAGGATCGCTGCATATTGAGCCAATTGAAAACTTAGTCGAATTAACTTATGTCGTTTTAAACGGGGAGCAAATAGAAGCCTCCAGATTTTATCTTCAGATTCGTTGCCACGAGCGGTAAATGCCCACACTTTCTTACAGGCAATAAACTCTTTTCTATTTTCAGGCGCTTCTTCGATCCAATTGAATAGCTCTCTTACTTCAGATTCAGAAGTTTCGCCAAGCAAATATTTATTTATCAGTTGATAATCCATGTATGGTTGTGTTGTATGATTAGGTACACGCAAAGAGTGACTAACCCTATATAGGTTACAAAAAAAATAGAAGTCTCCAACAATATTCAGAAATTCTTCATGATGAGCTGTACCAGTATCAGTGGCAGATATTCAGCCAATTTCACTCTCAGCGTCTTTAATGCCCTGGTCATATTGGCCTCCACCGACTTAACCGTTATGTTCAGTTGTGCTGCAATCTCACAATTCTTTTTACCCTCAATCCGGCTCAGTTCAAAAACCATTCTGCACTTTTCAGGCAATTCATTAATCGACCGGATGATCATCTTCTCCAGTTCCATAAATTCAAGCTGGTCAAAATCAAATGATTCGAGTATTTCCCGGTTTAATTCCTCCTCTTTCAGGTGTAGTTGTTTATCCCGGTATTTACCAATTACCTTTTGGTGCCTGAGGTAATTCAGACTATCAGTTTTAGCGGCAGTATATAAAAATGAGTGAATCCCATTGACAGTTTCAACTTTCTGACGGTTAAGCCACAATTTTACAAAAGCCTCCTGTGCAACACCCTGAGCCTGATCCTTATCTCCGATAAATTGCTGACAAAACCCAACTATCCGATTGTAGTAAGTTTTAAAAACTTCTTCAAATGATGACTCATTGCCCTCTTGAAAATGCTGCAGGAAATAAGTATCTAAATGAAAAGGTCCGGCTTCCATTACGCAAATAAGTTAAAAAACAAAGATGGTAATTATTCTGAAGAATTCATTTACATCGGATATCTACCGAAACAGTAAAAATTATATTTCTCTTAGCCGAAAACTTGCAGACTGAAACTTTCGCTTATAACTTGCCAAATTGTACCTATTTGGCTTCGGGCCACATGCTGTTGATCAATTCTACGGTGCGATCCACCAATATTTGTCCACCTGCCGGACTGACCAAATTACTCTGGCTGATTGCGCTGTAACCACCTCCTGCCAGAGCCTTTGCGGTAGCCAGATAAAAACCCTGACCTGCCTGTTGAACAACGATGGTTTGCAATGCCTTACTGCGTGCCTGTATCCGAATACCATAATCGGTAAACATTTCAAACTGATTTGTACATATTGCCACATCCCCCAAACGTAACACATGAATTTCTGTAAGGTGCATGGGTTTCGGGTTTGTCTGCTGCTCTTCATACCTTTTTTGAATCGTGCCGTACCAAACCATTCTTCGGAAATTATTTACGGCTTCAGGATCATTTGCAGCAATCTTCCTGGCAATTTCATCGCAAACAGCCTTTGAATCCTTGTATTCAGCCTCCGTAACAATCCTCTTTGGCAGAGGGAGCATCTCTTCATGATGGGTAAGGATTACATCGGAATGGCGGTCATTTTTCACGGTTTCATATGCTTCCTCAACCGCATAAACAATCCGCTTTGCGATGGCATCAATGCGGCTCATTTTACTTAAACTGCGCATCCGCTCTTCCGCATTTTTTCCGTACATCAGGTGCGGTGACTGGTCGCCTGCAGCGCCAATCCAGCCAGCTACAACCAGGTCAGAACCCAGTCGTTTTTTTAATGAAACCCGAACTGGATGCCAGTAATCCGCATCAACGATTGAATCGCCTTCGACTTCTTGTGCCGGACAAGGGACTTCAATACTTGTGGCGATCAACTTTCCTGCCTTGTTCCAAAAGAAGAGCGAGTTCACATCATGATCCTCATAACCTTCCAGATTCTGAAACTCCGGTACATCTGTCCTTCCATACATTTGGGCCGTACCGTCCGAGTATACCGCACGCCGGTTATGCGCGACAACAGCAGAAGTCAGCCCCCATGTAACACTCCCGGGCTTTCTGGCTTTCCAGGCTTTTACGATGGCCTCTGTGACCCGTTGTGCAAACAGTTGCTGGTACTCCTCCGGTTGGGAGACCCCTTTTTTCGGTATGATGTACAGGCCGGTTTCAGTAACGGGCGCCGTATGTGTGTGGATTGCATTCAATATGATCTTGTTTACATCCAACTCCGGGAGTTGTTGATGCACCAGTTTTCGCACCATCTCTTTTAATATGACAGGCATACCGACCAGATCGCAGGAAACAAAGATGACCTGATCAACCGAACGATCGCCATCGCGGGATTCGAGCGCCACTACATTGGCAAGTATGGGAGTTCTGGCCGAGTAAGCAATCCGAAGATGCAACTGTCCATTCAGCGCAACAGGTAAAACCGGCGAAATATTGGCCTCTGAGGCGCCAATGTACAAGGTATTTCCGCCTATCGCAGATAAGTATGTCAACAGGCTAAAAATAAGGGTAAATAAAGTTCTTTTTATTTGCCTAGCCTGATCTTTGAGCCTGGACTCAATTCCGAAATGGAATTTTTTTCTCATGTGTTTATTATTTTAGTTACTGATGGACTACTAAATAACTTCTCTTTTTTAAGACGATAAATTGTAATGGCACACATATTTCTGAAACATTATATACCAGCTTTTAAACTTTGATTTGTTCAAGATTGGAATATTTTTATGTTAGTACTTCCCATATTCCTGAAGCGTGTCCCACATGGCCCAAAAATTTTCGGGAGGCACATCTTCCTGAATATTGTGGACCGGGGCATAAACGAATCCCCCACCGGGGGCCATTATGTCTATTATTTTTTTTACCTCATCTTTTACATATTTGGGGCTTGCATTTTTCAAGGTAGATTGCGTATCAACGCCACCTCCCCAAAAGACGAGATCATTCCCAAAATCCTTTTTCAATCCTTTCAGCTCCATATTTACTGCCGTAAACTGAACAGGATTAAGGATATCCAATCCCGCTTCTATCAGATCAGGTAGTAATTCCCTTACTGATCCACAGGTATGCATAAATATTTTGACATGCGGCAATCTTCGTTTGATATGCGACCAGAGCAGCCCAAATCTTGGGATAATTGTTGTCCGTAAATATTCGGGTTCCAACAAGGTGGAGGTTTGTGTGCCCAAATCGTCGCATTCGGAAACCACACTTACCCTATGCTGGAGATTGTTTTCAATCAGCCAGTCAATTAAAAGGTCCCAATAATTGAACTTGTATTCCAGGATCAGGTCAAGTAGCTTTTCTACCCCTGCCGGGTCAATCATGGTATCCAGGTACCAATTCTGATATCCCCTTAACCGTAACGAAGTTTCTGTAAGGCCTGCGCAATTTCTGTCAGCAATCACTCCACAATCATGAATATTCTTTGCCTGACCTGACAAATCACTTCGAATAAGGTCTGAATAAGTCACCACATCCGGAAACCTATAATTCTGCAATCCTTCATCTATGGAAGAGAACTGTTCCAAAGGAAAAGTAAACTGATTGAAATAGAAGTCTTTTGATTCATCCATTTTCCAAAGACATCCCCAATTGTCTGTAAGTTCCAATGCTCCATCTTTCACTGTAACAATCTTTTCATAGTCGGGGATCCTGCGGGAACCGATGCGTCTGGTATCAGATTTTAGCAATCTTAAGGTGTCTTCGATCGGGGTCACAATCTGCTGGATTGGGTCTATCCCTTTCTTCTCATAAACAGTCGACAAACCACGATATTCCATTGCCCTGACAAAAGCCTTCTTATTTATTCCGGTGACTGTGGTACCGGCCAGATCATAAGGTATCCTGTCGGGCTCTTTGTGACTTAGGGCAATATTTAACCTTTCCAAACTATTCATACGTCTATAGATTTAAAGATTTTATTTGAGGAACAAGCATTTGTATGATGGCCAGGGCGATAAAATAACCCACTGATGCAATAAAAAACGGGATAGCATAACCATCCATTCCCGAATTTTGTAACAATCCACCAACGAGTTGGGCAATCAAAGCGCCTCCGACAGCGCCTGCAAAACCTCCGATCCCGGTTATGGATGCGGTGGTTTTCCTGGGGAAAATATCTGACATTAGACAAAAAATATTTGCCGACCAACCGCAATGTCCTCCGGCAGCAACGGCAATTAGACCTACCGCTAACCACATATGATCAACATAAGGGACAAACATGACGGGTAATGCAAAAATGGCACAGGCTAAGAAACCCATTTTTCTTCCCTTGTTTAGTGACCAACCCATTTTAAGGAATTTTGAGGATAACCAACCTATAAATATCCCCCCCATCCATGAAAAAAGGTAGATGGTAAAAAAAGGAAGCCCTATCTCTTTTAAGTTTAAACCAAATTTTCCATTCAGAAACTTGGCCCCCCAGAAAAGATAGAACCACCAAATGGGATCGGTCATCAGTTTACCAACGCAGATGGCCCATACTTCCTTTCTTTTCAACAGAACTGCCCAGCTAATTTTTTCGGATGTCTCATGTTGGCTATCACTGTTAATGTATTCGAGTTCCTTTTTAGACACCAAATGATGGGTCTCCGGTTTTTTATAAAACAGCAACCAACTCAAAATCCATATAGCGCTGATGGGTAATGTCCAGATAAAAGCAGCCTGCCAGTTATTGTTAAATGCCGAAACGACGACTGGGATAATCAGCGGGGATATCATGGTCCCAACATTGGATCCCCCGTTGAACAGCCCTACAGCCAGTGCACGCTCTTTTTTGGGGAACCATTCTGCCACTACTTTATTTGCGACAGGGAAATTACCCGATTGACCAATGGACAATCCAAAACGGGCGAAAGAAAATCCAAGCCAATTTTTTGCAAAGGCGGTTGATGCCTGGGCTATTGCCCACATTCCCAACGAAATTGCATAACCTATCCGGGTACCAATTTTATCTACAAAGTGACCCATAAGCAGGAAGCAGAGGGCATACCCTACCATAAAGGCGGTATTGATATTACCATACTGCTGTTCGCTCCAACCAATCTCTTTTTGAAGGAACGGGGCCATAATGCCCAAAGCTGAACGGTCAATGTACAAAAGAACAGTGGCAAAAAAGAGAAATATCAGGACAACCCACCTAACACCCTGAAAATTAATTTTCTTATCCATTTTCTATTGAAAACTTATTTGTACAGGTAATTAACCCTCAATTTTTCAGACTCTATCAGGCACGACAAAGGGTTTTCGATATTGCCTTGTGAGCATGGCATCAGCTTCAGGGGCATTGATGAATTTCATCTTGACAGGGTCAAATTCAAGGGATTTTCCCAACCGGTAAGAAATGTTACCAAGGTGCATCAGTGCACAGGAATAGAACCCTTCGCGGATATCACCCTTGGCAAGTTTCTGGTCATTCGCAATGATTGCATTGATAAAATCAGCATAATGATCGCCAAGGCCGTCTCCCTTTTCCCCGGCAGTACGTTCTTTCCCGTAAAAGGCCTGCCACTCGTTGACATTTTTGGTCATATATCCTTTTGACCCGTAAAACAAGTTTCCGACCGTATTGTCGGCACTGACCATATAGGTATTGCCTGTCGCCTGATTGTTCTCACTGTTGACCCCTTCGCGGTTGGTAATCCAGTGACGGACTTCGAATTGCAAGATTTTCTTTTTGTCACCACCTCCCTGGGAATTTGGAAACTCGAAAACAGTGATCAGGTCATTGGGGGTTTGCTGGTCATCATCGAACATAAAATGGCCACCGGCAGAAGTAATTTTCACAGGCAGGGTAACACCTAATCCCCAGCGGGCAATATCCATCTCGTGAACACCCTGGTTTCCCATATCCCCGTTGCCATAATCCCAGTTCCAATGCCAGTTGTAATGAAACCTGTTTTGCGAGAATGGCCGTTTGGGCGCCGGACCTAACCAAAGGTCATAATCAACCCCGGCGGGCACAGGTTCTTCCGGCGTTTTTCCAATCGTATCGCGCCATTTATAGCAAAGCCCTTTGGCCATATAAACTTCACCCAGCTTTCCGCTGTGTAAATAATCAGCCATGCTTTGGGCGCACGGGTTACTCCGTTGTTCGGCGCCATCCTGGACGATCAGGTTGTATTTTTCGGCAGCCTCAACCAATTTCTGTCCTTCGAAGAAATTATAACAACATGGTTTTTCGACTGATACATGTTTCCCTGCCTGTAACGCCCATATCGATGCAAGCACGTGCCAGTGGTTGGGTGTGACAATTGAAACAGCGTCAATATCTTTATTCTCATAAAGCTTTCTCATATCACCATAAACCAATGGTTTTGGCAATCCCTTATCGGTAAAGAAATTCTTGATTCGCTCATCGAACAGGTTACTGTCCACATCGCAAAGGGCAATTACTTTTGCATTTTTTAGGTTGGAATAGCCGGAAATATGGGCCCGGCCTTGTCCCCGGATGCCAACAACTCCAACATTAACGCGTTCATTGGCGCCTATGACGGAGGCATATGACTTCGCACTAAATCCACTACCTCCCAAAGCAATCCCAGCGGACCCGAGTACTCCGCCCTTGATAAATTCCCTTCTCTTTGTCATGATGTTCGTTGGTTAGAAATTATGAAAGTCTTAATATCTTTTTGCAAAATCATCTGAGTAAGCATTGATCTCAGCAGCAGTTAAATGACCCCCTGAACTAACAATAACACGATATCTGAATGTTGTTGACTTGCCGGCAGGGATGGAAAAATTAAGATTTTCCTTCCCATTGGTGAAATCAGTTACGCCCAGAGGATTGGCTGCAAACAACCCATATCCCCTGGCATGCCAGTAGGTGGGATAACTTTGGTTTCGGGGATGATCGCACACTACCAGTGAAATTTTTTCATTTCCGATGGTTCCAAACAGGTCCATCCATCTGGCTCTAGTGCCCCAAACAGCCTCATCCTTAATGCCTTCACTGCTTAAATAATTTCCCGTAACACCATCGTTGGGCATTGCTTTCACTTTGGTAGGATTACCCTGTGCATCGGTGAGTGTGACATCTTCTTTGGATGGAAGTTCGAGTTGACGTGCGACACGAATTCCCAACATCCCTTCTTTGGTATCTTTAAAATAAGCTGTTTTGCCGGTGGCAGTCAAAGTAGTAACCCGGTCGATGATGCGCATTGGGCCTTTCGCAATAAAATGATATTCCGTATTTTCGGTCAACAGCCTGTTGCCTGTCGAATCAATCCAGCTCTCAGATGTCACCAGGACCCCTTCACCCATTCCTCCTGATACCCTATCTATTTTGACATGTTTGATGGTGCCACCATTGGCATTTCTTTTCCCTAAACCTTGCGAACCATTCCCCCAGAAATCATTTCGGTCGACATTTCCATAGGTCAGCCACATCCCGATCTGATGCGGATGGTCAGTTCTTTCCCCAGCCCTTTGTTTTAACGGGAAACCCCGCGTAATCTCTGTACCGGTAGAAGTAAAAATAGGGTAGAGTACAGGTTTAAATACATTATCATACCAACAATAGGAGGTAAATAGTTTTCCGTCAATCATGACATCAACCTTCCTTTCTGCTTCCTTGTTAACAAATGCTACGGCAAAATCTTTGTCCTTTTTGACTTGTTTAACTGATTGCGCAATACCGGAAAGGGAAGAAATAATCGTAATTATTACTAGAAAAAATGATTTTGATTTCATTTGATTATAATTTTGTTTTTTTAACGGCCAAATGGAATACCCACATAATCATGTTCGGTTGGTGTGTATATTCTCTCATGGGTATTTCATGTACGCTATTATTTATTTTTTAAACTTAAATAGTCTTTCTATGATTTCATTGGATGTACTATTTATCTTCTCTGTTATAAGACGAGCAATAGTATTGGCGCACATATAACAGAATCAATAGATCCACCATCAAACCTAATTATGTTTATTCCAACCGCTAATTTGCCAGGTGTTCCGCCATATCTCTTAGGAAGATAAATATTATACCAAAGTCCAAATGTCAGACTTGGAATAATAGTGTAGAAGTAAATATATTGTCCGCGGCTGTTTAGATATAAAGTTAAAAATACAACAGGCAGAATGAAGATTGTATCTAAAAATAGTGAGCCCAATCTTATCCAAAATCCTGCATAAATGTTTTCTGACACTCCGCTGAGACGCAATGGTGTTTGTTTATTATTCATATTTATCATAAGTATCAACTATTTAATAAGCTTACTTTCAACTATTATCATACGCTTATTTCTTCCGATGGTAAAAGCATATATAAAAACCAGCAGAGGAGGGATACCAAGAAAGATCATGTGAATTTCTGAAAATTTGATTTCAGCACGAAACAGGAGCAATATCATCAGCAATGTTGCATATATATATGAAAAATAATTTAACCATTTTCTATCCTTAACAGTCAATGCCAATGCATGTTCAGTAAACATAAAAGAATTTTCAGCACTTCCAAAATATCTCAACTTTGCACGAATTTTATGCTGACCTATTGGAACATCGAACAACTTGGTCTCGCAATCTGATACAACTCCAAGCATTTTTTCGTCTAGATAGATTTCCATGTCACCTGATACAGTAACTTTTTTGGTGATTTTTAAATTTGACATATTTTGTATTGTATATTTTATGATAAATCTTTCCTTAATTTAATCTCTGTAATAATTAATCACATTTGTTGATCAATTCATTGTATTACCAAGTTTTCTCACCGACTTTCATCTTTCTAAGATTTTCTTCCATTGCATTAGAGTCCTTATAATTTTCTTTAATAGCCTCTTTCAATGTTTCCTCTTCTTTTGATATTGCCTCTTCCTTATGTCCAAGTTTATAAAGTATGTTAGCATATGTGTCTGAAAAAAGTACATTATCAGGTGATAGCTCCAAAGACCGCTTTGACCAGAGCATGGCATTCTGGAGCAATTTCGTATTCGATTCCTTTTTGAAAACTTCCCAGGCATATCTGTTTAGACTATTACCAATCTTATTCCTCTCCAAATTTGCGGACGATGCCTTAAGCTGCACAATTTTAGAAGAATCAAACTTTGATAATACTCCGGAATTGAATAATTTTTCAAACAATCGTGCACTCTTTTTGTCCATGTTTTCTATAGAATCAACCGAAATTTGCATGAGTTGGTTATTACATAAGTCAGTTGCATATTTTAGATATTTATCAGTTTCCCCAGTCCTTTGATAATACTCCAAATAAATCTCATCCGTAGATCTAATGATGCTATTCTTTGGCAATTTATCATATGCAGAGACAGCAGAAGAAAGCAAATCTTCATTTTTTGATATGGCTGCCTCACGTACTGTATTCAATATACCATTGCTAAGAAAAGTATTGACAATACCTTGGTATATCACATTAAATTTGGAAATATTCTGTTGAAGATTTGAGTATGCAAGAGATGTGGTTATTAAATTACGTCCCTCCTTTTTATATAATTCCATAACAGTTTCTGAAGCACGTTCTTCTGCTGGTATGAGTTTCAAGTAATCATCGAAGAGATAAGTATTTGAAAGTCCAAGTTTTGAACGTTTATCCATGTAGTTAATTATAAATGTAGGATCATTTTTCTTAGTAAGATATTCCGTTTCCCACACAGTAATTGGCTTAGGATCATTCATTTCAATCAGAGCCGTTTTTGCAAGAGCAATAAAATTATTTGCATCCATTGATCCCGAACCTTTGTAAAAAATAGTCCCATCAGATTTCACAAAAAGATAAGTTGGGAATAAATTTACTTTATACTTTTTCGCAAGTTCTATTCCTTCACCTTTTTCTGCATCAATCCGATAGCATACAAAATTTGAATTGTATATTTTACCCACATTTTCAAGTGGGAATATTTCCTTGGTCATTAATTTACAAGGGGCACACCACGATGTAAAAAAATCAATAAAAATGGGTTTATTATTTTGTTGAGCTTTAATAAGAATTTCGTTCCATTTTCCATGTTCGAATTCAACACCTTGCGATAATCCTAACAACGAAATCATAAAGACAGAACCCAAAAGAAAAAGTTTTTTCATAAATTTAATGTCTAGGTATTTCATTTACTATTCATTAACTATCACTCTACCTATTATCACACCTGAATTTTCTGATGATCGGAAACCAACAAATGAAGCGATAGCCAGCATAGCAAATAAGCCACGCTGGCAATACCGAAAATCACATAATAACTGCCGGTGAATTCCAAAATCAGTCCAACTGCTGCGGAAAACAGGATCCCGCCGACAGCACCGGCAAAGCCGGAAAGCCCAACTACCGAGCCTACCGCATTCTTCGGGAAGATATCCGAAACGATGGTAAAAATGTTGGCAGCATAACCCTGATGGGCAAAAGTGGCCATCGAAATAAGCATCACGGCAAGCCAAACATTGGTTGCAAACGAGGTGAAAAAGATCGGGACCACCAGAAAGGCCATCACAAGGATCGTTTGCTTTCGGGCTTTTACCGGGTTTTTCCCGTGGTTAATCAGGAACGATGACATCCATCCGCCAAAAATTGAACCGCCAATGGAAACCACATAAATCACGATAAGCGGCAAACCAATGTTGGTTAGGTTGATGTGGTAATTCGAATTCAGGAATTTGGGTAGCCAGTAGAGGAAAAACCACCAGATCGGGTCGGTGAGGAACCGTGCCAGGCAGATGCCCCAGGTTTGTTTATATGAGATGATCATCTTCCAAGGGAGTTTTTTGGTTTCAGGTTCCCGGTCATCCTGAAGAATATAGTTTCTTTCGGTTTCTGTCAGCAGTTTTTGCAATTCGGGCTTGCGGTACATCGGAATCCAGAAAAGCAGCCAGATAAAACCCAATGCACCGGTCATGATAAACGCCGATTGCCAACCCCATTTCAGGGCGATAATCGGAATCAACAAAGGAGTCAGGATCGCACCAACGTTTGGACCTGAGTTGAAAATTCCGGTTGCCAAAGCCCGCTCTTTCTTTGGAAACCACTCGGCTACCGTTTTTATGGCCGCCGGGAAATTGGCCGATTCTCCGATTCCAAGCCCAAAACGTGCCACGGAAAAAGAGAACACGCTGCGCGCCATGGCATGTGCCATTCCGGCCAGGCTCCACAACGATATGGAGATGATAAAGCCCAACCGTGTGCCTATTTTGTCGAGTAAGCTCCCCATCGAAATCAGCCCGACGGCATAAGCCGCCTGGAAAGCCATGATGATGAAGCCGTAATCAGACTCCGACCAGCCAAACTCCAGTGTAAGCTGGGGGGCCAGTATGCCAAGTACCTGCCGGTCGATATAATTGATGGTGGTTGCAAAAAAAAGCAGTACCACAATCCGCCAACGGTAATTCCCAATACGAGTTTGCATTTACTATTTTTTAATTTACGATTTACTATTTGAAAACCGCCTTTATGCAGATCACTTTATTCCGCCCAAAAGCGGTTTTCACCCCTAAAATACTTTGGCTCGCGCTGGCTCCTTTGCCGTCAACTTCAGTTGACACTCAGCGGCAAATTTCATGGATTAACCGGTACGCTTCCTCTTGTTCGCCGGGCGTTTCGCAATAGGTCACCACCACCAGTTTCATTCCCGGGGACCACAAACGGGAAACCTGTTCGCGAATGGTTTCCAAATCGCCAACGATACGCGCATTTAGCACAATTCCGGTATTGGCGAATTTGTGAAATTCCTCCAGGCTATTTGTTGCCCCCGGATCGGTTTGCGGGGAAAACGCCCCATCGGCCATTTTCAACCCTTTTATTTGAAGTACGGAATCCACCCAGCCCGACCAGTCGCCACACGAATGGAAAACCGGTCCACCCATTGGGGTACATATTTTCTCAACGCAAGGCGCTGCCAATTCAAGGTATTGTTCAGGTGAAATCATGATGGCATTGTCGTCGCTCATACCCAACCCCTTCCATTTGGTTGAAGAGGCAAAACCATGCCCGGGCGAAGCCAGTGCGTGGCCAATTAATCTTACCTGTTCATGATTGAAACGAATAGACAAATCGGCCAAAAGATCGAAAAGCCTTATAACTTTTTCAGGCTCCAGCATCAGGTCCATGAAAAACTGGTCGAGCGGGTATAAGTGGCCAATCATATTTAGTGGTGATTGGGTGTCAGTCAGTGAAACGGGCACCCGCCCTTTGGTCTGCTCCATAAAATACTCAACCATGTTTAGGGTATGCCGACCGATATTGGTTTGTGCAATTTCCTTGGGTTCAACCGTCAGCACCTCATCAATCGATGAAAAACGGGATTTCAGGGCAGGCGCATTCCCTTCGAGCCAAATATAATCCCCGCCAAAAGCGCTGGCAACAGTCCCGATGCCATACCAGGGTTCCAGAAAATTAGGAACATCGGCCTTGAATTGCATACTTTTTTCGAGCGCGCCAAGTTGTAGTTCGAGCGACCGTTTCATATCGCGGCAACCAAACGAGAAGCACTCTCCCACCCGCATCCGGCGGTAAACGGCAACACCCGATTTTTGTTGCCAGAAATCGGAGCAGGTATTGTTCAAGTTAGCGGCAGAGGAGGCGTACCTGTCAAAATCGAAGTCTTCAGGTTTCACGGGTAAAACATGTGTGGACTGCGCGTCGGCCAGTTGATTGTCGAATTCTTTTGCCATGAAAAGATTATTTTAACCGGTTAGAATCTAAATAAACCTCCTGGGTACCATCTTTCTTAACTGCATTTTTTGCACCACTTAAATCGTTACCCAACAAAGTAATATGTCCGCTTCCGGCTCCGTCAATTTGCAAAAAAGTCTCCAGACCAGGGGGAGCGATACACGATTGAACGAACATGTTTTTTACATCCTTGCATCGTATCAGTGGCTCCGGACCTGCCATTGTGGCTTTTATCTTCAATAATTGCAATCCATTGACATCGTCGCAAACTATAGCCGGTCTTGCATCAGGCAGTGTGAAATCCATTTCAACATCATCAAAAGTCAAATTTTCGGCATGGCGGCAGTAAAATCCATACGCCGGCAACTTGCCAAACATGTTATATTCGGGATATTTTTCCGGGACTTCCGGTATTTCCCGCTTCGCAAGGTCCGGCGTTCCACCACCTTTGAAAGTAAACCTGATATTTGCCAGTGTAATGTTTTTTACGGGAAAGTTAGGCAGGCCGGTAATGGAACAACCTGTATTTCCAACATTTGCGGCCTGTACATTGTTGATGATTACGTCGGAAAGAAGTCCCATTGGTGGTTTGGCCATATATTCTTTAAACGGACGCGCCCGGTTGCCAAGCCGGATAAAAATTGCAGTGCCCACATTATCCATGGTAATATTTGATATTGAAACCCGTTCCAGTTTTCCCCCATCTACCATTTGCAAGGTTATTCCGGCTAATTGGGTGTCATAAATAACACTGTTGCTGAATGTAATGTTCTGATAGCCGCCATTGGTCTCTGTACCCAGTTTAAACGCACTGCAATTTGAACTGATAACACAATTTGTTACCGTAATGTTCCGGCATGGCCTATCGAGGCAACTTTTCAGGACAATGGCATCATCGCCACTGATAATTTCGCAATTTGAAATGCGGACATTGTTGCATCCGTCAATGTCTATTCCGTCATTGTTATGGTTTACACGACTACTTACCCGTATACCGTCTATGTTGATGCCATCACACGACAAATAGTGTTGTACCCACATAGGCGAGTTCAAAATAGTAACATCCCTGACAAGAATGTTTTTACAATTAATGATGCGAATCAAATAAGGCCTGGCTTTATATGATTCAAACAGATCCTTTTTCCTTAATTCACCATCAGCATCAAATGATGCCCCATTCCCGTCAATCGTGCCTGTACCGGTAATTGAAATATGGTCCAAATCTTCACCGTAAATCAGGCTTTTGTTTGTGTAATTGTCAGTGTAGGATCTGATTTTTGAAATCGTAACCGGATAATCTTCCAGATTTTTACTACCGGTCAAAACTGCACCCGCATCCAGGTGCAAAGTAATATTGCTTTTCAGAAAAATCGTTCCTGAAAGATATTTACCAGCCGGGAAAAACACCGTTCCCCCGCCACTTTTGGCACAGGCATCGATGGCCGATTGAATGGATGTCGTGTTCAATGTTGTTCCGTCCGCTTTTGCCCCATAATCGCTAATGTTGAAATACCCAGGACCACCAATTGAAAGAAAAGGTACAGACAAAAGAATGCTGAGTACAAAACCACGTAAGTTTCTTAAATAATTTTTAAACATACATCTTCCGAATTAAACGGTTTATTTATATTTTCTTGAAAAATCGTCAGCAAAATCATTGATCCCGGCCACGGTTAAATGAGCCCCTGAACTAACAATTAAGCGGTATCTGAATGTTGTGGATTTTCCCTTGGATATGGAAAAATTCAGTTCTTCTTTCCCTTTTGTAAAATCTTTTAATCCCAGTGGATTCGCAGCAAACAATCCATATCCCCTGGCATGCCAGTAGGTAGGATAACTTTGGTTTCGGGGATGATCGCACACAACCACGGAAATCTTTTCATTGCCAATGTTCCCGAACAGCTCCATCCATCTGGCACGAGTGCCCCATACAGCGTCCCCCTTTATCCCTTCACTGCTTATATAATTTCCCGAAACACCTTCGTTGGTCATTGCTTTTACGGTAGTAGGATTACCCTTTGCATCGGTAAGTGTAACATTTTCATTGGATGGCAGTTCAAGCTGACGAGCAACACGAATCCCCAACATCCCCTCCTTGGTATCTTTAAAATATACCGTTTTGCCATTGGCCGTCAGGGTGGTAATCCGGTCGATGATGCGCGTCGGGCCTTTCGCGATAAAATGATATTTGGAATTTTCTGTTAACAGGCTGTTGCCAGTCGAATCAAGCCAACTCTCGGTGGTCACCAGGACCCCTTCGCCATTTCCTCCGGATACTTTATTGACTTTAACATGTTTTATGGTACCGCCATTGGCATTTTTTGTTCCTAAACCCCGCGAACCATTTCCCCAGAAATCATTGCCGTCAACATTTCCATAGGTAAACCACATCCCGATCTGATGTGGATGGTCGGCTCGCTCTCCCGCTCTTTGTTTTAACGGGAAACCCCGGGTAATCTCGGTACCAGCCGAAGTACAAACAGGATAGAGTACAGGTTTAAATACATTATCAAACCAACAATAGGAGGTAAAGAGTTTTCCGTCAATCATGACATCAACCTTTTTATCTGCTTCCCTATTCAGAAATGCTATCTTTAAATCTTTGTTCTTTTGAACCTGTTTAATGGATTGTGCAACACCGGCCAGGGAAGAAATAGCAATAATCGAGATTAAAAATAATGTTCTCATAAATTTATAATTTGTTTTTAATTGTACAGGGAATTTGTTCAAACAGATCGGGACTCATTTCATATTCAAAGAATTAAAAATAAAAAACTCAAGTGATATTACATGGTTTCTGAAATCCGGATGATGGCATTGAAGTCAAAAAAATTGAAAGAAAATTAACTAAAAAATTTCATTGGCAACAATACTATGCGGAACGATCAATGGGCTATCTTTCTCAACACAATTAAAATATTTTATTGAATTGCTTTAAAACTTCCTCGATTGAATCATTAAAAACGATTGGTCCTTTATTAGGTTGGCCGGATTTCGTATCCGAAAACGATGTACCTCCCTTATTTCCATTATTATACATTGCCTCAGACGAACTGTTCCCAAAAGGCAGTCCAAAGAGCAACGAACCCAGTGAAATGAAGCATATTGCAAAAAGGGTTATAAAGGATTTTTTCATAACGACCGTTTTACCATTATTTTAATTTCATCACGACCATATTGTAAACAGATAGCTGAGGGACAGTATAAATGGCATGATTCCCGCTTTCATTAAACGGAAGTACCACATCATTTTTTCCATCCGGGGTCATTACTGTTACTTCAATAATTTTCTTTCCTTCCGGAACCCGCACATCAACCTTAATGTTTGAGACTGACGCATTTTTAGAATCAAAATTAACGAGATGCAAAATCAACGCACGCTTATCTTCCTTTTCTGCTAATTCCATGGTCACTGAGAGTGGCGCTTCAATGTTAAGTGACAAGCTATTGCCGGAGGCCCAATTCACAGATTCAATGAGCTCTTTCCAATTGAGCGGCAGCTTCCAGTACCGGCCACTCATCGCCCTGGCCGCCGGTTTCTGAATCGATGGGGCGACACTGCGGATATACGCGACCCTTCCTTTGCCAGTTAAATTATGTTGAACCGGTGCATTTAACGAATCCTTGAGTGACCTTTTGGAAACGTTCACTTTGTATAGATCGCTCAATCCTATTTCACGTTTCCTCTGTCGATACTCATTATATAGTGAAGTATTACCGGTAGCTACCAACCCACCACCCTGATTGACAAAATTCCTTATCAAATCCAGCTTATCATCGCTTAAACACTCCTGGTCTGCAAGAACCAGCACTTTGTATTTGGAAAGATTTTCCAGATTGCCATCAAAGATAATATCAAACGGAATTTTCCCCTGGATCAAAGCCTGTTCATAAAGAAATGTGCTTTGATAAGGCTGATCGCTGTTGTAGGCCATCGAAGCGAAGGAATGCAGGACAGCCACATCTGCTACATTGTGGATATTACGGTAATAATCAAAGTTTTTATGAAAGAATTTAATATATCCTTTTCGATCTTCAGGCACCTCATCGCCGGCCGAAAGGCCGCCCACCATTCCCATGCCCTGCCTGTTGTAAGCCATGGCTTCGGCCATTTCAAGTTTACTGCTATTTGCATAGGTAAAAACCCTGTTATCCAGTGTCTGGGCCATTTTGAAAGTGCGAATCTTGGAAATAAGTACCCCGTCATCTGCCAGGCTCGTCTCTTCACCTTCTGTCCAAAAGAAATCGGTATGTACCAGAATTCTTGGAAAATCCACACTCTCTTCCCACATGGTATTTTTCCCTGACAGGCCGTGTGGATTACACTCTACCGCAACTTCCGGGTTGAGTTTTCTGATATATTCTCCCATCTCACCATAGTAGTCGGCAACCTGCTGGCACCTGAAGTCCGTCCATTCCTGAAAAAGGGGATCATTGATGGTACTAAGGGATTGGTTGATTTTAGGGGGCTCTACATATTTTACATTGCTAAACCCAAACCTTTTCTTCAGCATTTCAGGCGTATATTTATTTTTTAGATAGGTCCTGAAATTCTTAATCGCCAGAGGATGAAAAAAAACCGGGGCCAGACCCTGATTTGAAGAATTGTCAAAGTGAATGAGGTCTGCCTTTAAATCCTCAATAGCAATTCGTACAACCTTTTTCATGTACGCCTTGTACCCGGGATGTTGAAAATAGACACGCTTGCGAAAAGTTTGATCGCCATAAACCACCGGTAACCCCATATAATCCGGAACAATCCACTTTCTGGCTTCAGGTTTTTCCAAAAGAAAGGTTTCATAACCCATAGTACTTCCTACATAAACGCCCACCCTAAGTCCATTTTGTTTACATATCGCGGCAAGCTTCTTTGCATCCTCTATGTACTCTTTTTCAGCTTCTAGGCCAAAGGCTTTGTAAAAATGGATGATGGCCATGGTCACGCCCATCTCTTTAAGCTTTTTGACAGTTTCCACGGTGTGCTGTTTTTCATAATCTCCTTGCTGCCATAGCGGATCACCCCCGCGCCGATGCCTGAATATAAACTCCGAATCCCAATTGCCTACAAAAATGAGAGGCTCCTGAGAGATCCATGCCGGACGGGTAATGGCATTCCCTTCTTTCAAGGAAACCCTTTTCGAAACGGGAGTTTGTGACTGTGCCGATGCAACAAAAAGGAGAAGAATTATTCCAACAATAAGAGGCAAAATGTGACTCAGTAATTTGGGAGAAATTTTGTTTGACATAATAATAGGTTAATTTACAATGAGAGTCTGTTTAAATTTATTACACAGAGAATAACTTTCTATTAATCGAAAATGTTTGATGTATAGATATTTCTGCCATTATGTATTTTCATGAGAGAAACCCCGGAGTTACACAGAGCTGGAAAATCGCAAGCGATTTTCTCTCTCCCGAAGTGTCGGGACAAGTTGTGCAACTCATCGTTTCCTCAATTGTATTTTTACTGCAAGCAACAATTTCAAAGCCATTTTTAGTTTCAATTTGGAGCCATAAATTCTCTGTGTAAGAAATTTAATCAGCTTCTAAGAAAAGAATTTTAGTCTCATTAATGAATGTGACGTGCCAAAGGAATTTTCATTTTGGTCACTTCCTTCGCAACCATCTCGGCAAATTTTTCGGCACCTTCAACCGACAAATGGGTGTTATCTTTTCTCCCCTCAGGGAATTTCTGGTCGGGTGAAGTCCACAGGTACATTTTTTTTGAAGGTTCATCACCCATTGAATTAACGAACGAATAGGTGATTATCTGCATATCAATAAGTTTAACTTTTTTATTGGCAGCCACTTCGCGTACCGCATCAGGATACTTTCCATGGGTTTCGATGAGTTTTCCGGATTCATCGAATTTCCGGCGAACAATTGGGGTTAACAATACCGGTGTAGCCCCTTTCTCCCTGGTTTCCCGAATATACTTTTCAAGGTATTGCCTGAAACTCGACCGCGGATCCGTGAAATGGGAGGGAAGATTAGCTTTTTCGTCGTTATGTCCAAACTGAATAAAAACATAATCACCACGTTTAAGGCTGTCCAATACCTTTTTCCAACTCCCTTCGTCAATAAAACTCTTTGAACTTCTGCCATTTATTGCGTGATTGCTAACCTTTACTTTTGAGTCGAAATGGTCTTGAAATTTCTGTCCCCATCCCGTCTCCGGATATACCTCCGGTTTCTTATTCGCCATAGTAGAATCACCAATTGTATAGACTGTGATCAACTTTGATGGGACGCAACCTGCAAATATTGCGGACAACAAAATCACAATCAGGCAAACTTTTCTCATTTTATCATTTGTACATGTAACAATAGAAATTTTAAGGAGTTAAAGGATGTTTGTATCATTTCCCCCACATACCATTGATCATATTCACAGTTGTGTCCACCAGCATTTGCCCGCCTTCCGGCCCAACTATTGAAACCAGGGCGCTGTACTGGCCACCGGGAATAGCCCTTGCTGTGGGCAGATAATCCCCATAATCCCCTGTTAATTGGACCACAAAGGTTTGGTTCGCTTTACTTCTACCTTTCATAGCAAATCCATAGTCGACATAAAGTTCAAATGGATTGGAAGCAATTGCCACATCACCAATACGAATAACATGTAACTCCACAGGATAAACTGGGTGTTTGTCTTGATTTGCATAGATATTTAATATACGCTCGTTGATTTTTACGATGCCAAAATCGGATTCTTTGTTGTCCCAGGGACCATAATCCCTTATTTTTTCATTGTCGTGCATCTCCTTCAGGAACCTGTTCCACGCGGTGTTGGGAGAATTGGCATCTTTCGGTTCCCTGGAGCGTATTTCAGTGACAATCTTCAATGCTTTCTGGTATTCTTTTTCCGTTACTTTCCTTCTGGGAAGATCGACATCTGCAACGGTATGTTTAAATATGGGGGATGTTTGAATGTTCTTCGTGGCATCCGGATAAGTTGCATCAATGACCTGTGCCAGCCTTCTTCCAATCTCAACGATGCCCGGAACATCCCACATGTTGGGTTCACCGCCCCTGTAGCCACGGGGCAGGTCGCGGGGGGACAAATCTCCGGCAGCTCCACACTGGGGTAAAATATATACATCTGTGGAGAATTTTTTCTGAATGTAATTTCTGACTTCTCCCCAATAATCCGCTGAAACATAGTATCTCGCCTCAGTTACCTGTGCAGGACAGGAGACATTCATGATAATTCCGGTCAGCTTCATGTTCAGGTCCCAACAGTAAAGCATATCAACTCCGGGATCTGTGGCACCTTCCATCCCGATAAAATCTTTTCTATCAGTTGCCCCATACATTTCTGTGGTACCGTTGGCATATTGTGCACGCCGGTTATGGCCGACAACCGCATATCCCAACACCCTGCTGATACCAGCAGGTTTGCGTTTGTTCCAGGCAGTTACAGCGGCCTGACAAGCTTTTGTAACCAGGAATTTTCCATATTCAGTAGTAATATCAGGATTGGCTGCGGAATGGTCATGTGTTGCATTCATAAAGAGTTTCCTGACATCAAAATCAGGAATTTGCTTCTTTACCCGGTTCTTTAACGAATCCTGTAACACGCGTGGAATTTCCACCAGATCTACCGATACCATGATGGCCTGCTCTTTGATCCCCATTTCGTTTGCAGATTCAATCGCACATGCAGTGACTTTTAACGGGCTTTGGACGTAGGTTGATATCCTGTCGTAATATTGGCCGGTCAATGATACGGGCCCGGCCGGTGTAATGTCTTCAATAGACCAGCCGATGCGTAATCCGCCATCTTTCAATTGTTCTATTGCGTAACATCTCTTAACAGATAGAATTATTACGATCAAAATTACAAATTGGAGTGTTGGTTTTGCCAAAGCTGAAGGTATTCCTAAAAGAGAATATGGGACATAGGTGCGTTTCAATGATTTCATCATATTATTGTTTTTAATCGTTTATAATCAGATTTTTAGTTGTGGGATGTATCTTCCAATCCGTCAACTGGCGGGGCGCTGTTTCTTAATTCATTGGGCAAAGGCCAAATGCCGTCAGGATATAAATAGACAAAGGCAGCATGGACCGGATTAGTATCCTTGTCTGTTTCAATTCGATAGACGTACATCCCAGGGGGAAGTAACGCTCCTTTATCATCTTTCCCATCCCAGTACCACCAATAGTAACCCCAGTGAAGCGGTTTATTGGCAAACAATGTCCGGACGCATCGAATATTGGAGGTGTTCTGGGCATTGAAAATCCGCACTGTTACATTTGTTGTTACATCAGTAGAATCCTTCATGCGAGGCCAAAATGCGGATTTTTTCCAAAGCCCTGATGAGTGCTGTAATTTTCCTCCAAGACGATGATAGATATGTTTTCCTGTCGGGCTTGTTGCAGGTTCGTAGAAATAATAAGTCGATTGATCATCGTAGTTATAGGTGACTTTGGCAGAACTGCCTCCCATATCTTTCGCTGTGAAACGGATGTAATTTTTTCCATATTCCAATCCGGGCATAGCCCACTGGCTCATCTGAAGTTCAGAAGAAACTTCTGCGCTGTCGAGGCCTGAACCCTTGCCCGAAAATTCAAATTTTATCCAGTAACAGGACTTCGCAATAATGGAAGATTTAGGGTAATCCTTTAGTTCAGGACTCAGTTTGGCCCAGGTAAGATTTGAGTATATAGTATCAGCGCCCTGATTTCCCTGGCCTGGTATCGTATTGTTACGGGCAATATAGACATTACCGTTCGTTTTAAACCATGCTTTGATATCTGCACCCACATGATACCAGGGATAATGGTTGGAAGCAAAAACGACAAAGGAAGGTTTTGAAGGATCGACCGGGATCAATCCCTTTGCGGTACGCTGGACATTGTTTTGTTCTACGATGAAAGGCTCATACAGGGAATTGTGAAAGTTCGGCATGTAGGTATAAACCACACTTCCGTAATCCACCCAGCTCCTGGGTGCACCCCCTTTATACGAATTAAATCTGGCGCTGGTCGAGTCAAATCTACCCCTCATGTCAAAAAAGAGGGTCATTTTTTCATTGGGCCTCAAATCGCTGTATTTGAATTTTACGAGATAATTGGATTCATAAAATTTAGGTGGGAAAGGTGTACTGTTCAAAGGGCATATTGGAGAATCGGGACCGAGACTTTTGCCATAAGTGAGGTGTCGGCCTATAATTTTATTCAGCGAATCAATAGGTGCAGGGTCTTTTTTTAATTCTTCCCAGGTTGCAATGGTTTTTCCATCCATTTTATAATGAACGATCTGAATATCCGGGGTACCATTATAATCATGCCACTTCCCATCCCAGAAGGCGCCACCAGCATTATGGCCGCCCATACCGTAAATTGTCCCATACATTCCTGCGCCTGGAATTTTAACATAGATTGGGTTTACCACATGGTGAAATTCCCCACACATGCAGGCACCATATTGGTTCAAAAGGCGGGAAGCATTGCCCGCATGAAAATAACCAGTATAATTAGGTGCATTGGTCATTTCAGCCCTGTGAATGTGCAGCGCCGTCCATTCGAAAGCCCTGAAAAATTTCTGCTCTTTGGTAAGATTTCCCTGGGTAATGTTTGTTGCCAAAGCCTTGTAGGCATCCGAATCCCCTCGTAAATCCCAACCCTGTGGACCAAAAAGATGAGGCTCTTTGATGACTCCTTTACCATTATTTTCAATGGTGATGGATAGATTTCTTAAATGCCGGGAATTGACGGTAATCTCTTCTACATGGTTTGTACCTGTTACCACGAAACTCTTGGAAACGGGATGAACCGGAGCAGGGGCAGGATATTTAAGTAGATCGGGATCATTGATTTTTCCGACAGTATAGGTTTGCATTTGATTGCAGGATGATACAAAAGCAAACGACAGGATAAGAATCACAAGTGAATGGTTTGGAATTTTCATGGAATTAGAATTTAAAATTTTTCCCAGGGACACCAGCCTTCATCATATCCAAGGTAGGCGCGTCTTCCGAATTGCAATGGAGGGGCGCCTACTTCAAAAGCGCCCGCATCGGGAGCGCTTCCTTTGAAGTCGTCATTAAATCCAGGAATAACTACACCTCCATCTATCATTGGGTTTTTTACCCAGCCAAGCGGATCAGTTACTTTAACCTTCAAGTCGCCAAACTTATTTGGTTGAACTCCCCAATTAATGCTGATAATATTTACCCGGGGATAGAATTCCAATTTGTATGACTCTACAAACAATCTTGTACCTGAGGGAGTAGTGCTAACCCTTATGCCATGCTCTTCCTGGGAACCAGGAAAATAATCATAATCATAAATACTGAGTGGCTCCTTCTCTCTATTGGTTGCCATTCTTCCGGGTGTATCAAAAATATTGTTTCGGCTATGGACGCAGTTCAGCTCCGAACTGAAATTGCTGAATGCATTATAAGCGCCATTGGGTTGCAAGGCGGTATTGTGGAAAAGAAACCGTTTCCCACCCGCAAATTCATTTCTGCCGCCCAGTTTAAAAAGTGATCCCCCAATAGAGTTCCTATGGCCGGTCCTGCTTTCCCCAAACACATTCCTAAAGCAATACAAAGGCCCCCTTGATGTACATGCGCTCGCGATGCCGTTAAAAAAGCGATGCAGGTAGTTTCCCCAAATCCGGACATTCATATTTGCCCCTTCGCTCTCAATCGCATCGTCCCACGCGCCACGGATAATATTTCCATAAATATCAGAATTCCTGTTCATGTTTCCCTCGAACGAAAAATTGTTTGCCCCCCCGATAGCGTCATTGAAACCATGATCCTCCGTGGTCACAATATCATTGTAACGAATCACATTTCCACCTCTGCTTTGAATGATGGTCACTCCCTGGGGACCACTTGGATGGCCTGTTTCCCAATCGTTTGAAGCGCCCCTGGGATCTTCGATCAAATTCCGCTGGACCGTAATATTTTCGGTCCCGCTGTCTGCCCATATACCGCTGTCCGAATTACCATCAAAGTTCCCGTAAGAAATTGGCCCGCCCATTCTTCCCCAGAAAGCCAAATGACATTGTTCAATTACAATATCATGCCGGTTGGCCCTGACCCTTATTCCATGAATCTTCGCATTTCTGATTTCAACCCCTCGGAGGATAACGAAATCAGCATCAATCTCAATTCCGTAATTGCAGGTGTTCCTGAGGTTAAGAACCGACTTGGCATTTTCAGGAACAGTTACAAGGTGGTATGCCTCAGGAGTGCCAGATTCGGTAATGACAACTGTGGTATCCGATTCACCAGTCGGTAGTATGGTAGTTTTGCCTATTTGGAAATTATCATTCCTGGTTTTGAATTTTAACTTTGTTTTTGAAGAAGCGGTGGAGAGTTCTGCCTGGTATTCTGTATTTGGCGCCAATCCAACCAGACTTCCACGGTACTCACTGTCACGGGCATCATATACCAGTTCCAGTCCCTCTTTCCAGGAGTTTCCTAAAACTTCTTTGTAACGGATTTTGCAAATACCTGCCTCGGGGGTTTCCCAATAGATACTGCTGCATTCATAAGTTGAAACAGCAAAAGGGTTCAATGGCTTTTCCTGTGTTGTCTGACCAAATAGTTCAACAAAAGAAAAAACGGCCAGGAACAAGATAGTGATGTGAAAAGATAATCTCATGGTATTTACTTTTTATAAATGGGTGATTGAATTGTTGTATTGTCCTTGATGGTATTACCGAAAACCTCAATAATCTGTCCTGAGGCATGATGTGTCAGTTTCTATAGAGACACTTATTGCAAATAAAAGGGTGACAACCAAAAGAGGTCTTTTCGTGCATTCTGTTTGTATTTCCGAATTCAGCATTTCCGGAAATAATGCACTATTTTCGCTTGTCCCCGGCATTATTTCCGCAACACAACAACACTTGCCAGACTATGCCCGGTAACCCGGAAAGTCATGGTGTCGCCCTGACGGGAAATGGGCTCAATCTTGTTCTCTGTATTCCGGTCAGGTTGATAAAGTGTAAATTTACTAAACTCACCTGCATCCGGTAGTCGTACCTTGATCATTGCTTCTTCGACACTGCCCGGAATGTTGTTAAGTTCACGCCAGAGGCTTACCATCGTAACCATTACAGAACCGTCCTCGAGTCTGAAAATGTTGCCGTCGGTCATCGGTGGCAGTTCTAAAGCCCGGGGATAAAAAATCCATTTTCTGCCCTTGAACATTTTTATCAGGGGAAGATAGTTTTTTTCAATTGCCAGGGCCCTTTCTTTTTGATCAGCTACAGTGCCTGTCCCATACTTCCCATTGTATACGGTTTTCGAGTCCCTGACTGTCGGTTGACTTATATCGGAAAAAAAATAACCATAAAGCAGGCAGGTGAGTAGTGTACGCTCAGGGTGCTGCCAGGAGCGATCGTCCAATATCATCATATAACGGTTAAGGCCGAGGTAGCTCTGGGATACAAGCCACTTGTTCTTTTCCTGTGCAGGTGTATCTTCCCTGGCCATGATACCGTCAATTCCCTTGCAACCGGTGACCATGGTGGGTTTGTTACAGGTGATGTAGCGTCCGCTACCATGCAGCAAAGGACCTACCTTCGCTATCATGCGTTCGAACATAAATTCAGGGAAATAGACCGGCTTATTGTTCACCATTGTAATCCCATCGTCATGGGCAAAATCGAACTTGTAGGTCCTTCCGTAAACATCCCAGAAAAACCCGGCAATAGCAGGGTACAACTTAACCATCTCCGTGGCTTGTTTATACATATCCTTTCCAAAAGAGGATTCCGGGTCAGAATTCATCAACCAGCATGCTTTCTTTTCCGGGTAATTGGCGCCAATGAAGGCATCTATCACATTTCCGTTTTCATCGCGCGCGATGCTTTCAGGGAATTGGTCCCTGGCGTGCCACCATGTGCTCTCGGTTGTATTGTAATAGATGAAACAGCCCACGCCGGCTGCACGAGTGGCCTCCGCATGGGCGGCTATCTTTTCGCGGCTATTGGTATAACCCGGTCTCGGGTGACTGAAGCAAGTCCAGCTTTTAACCGAATCGGGAGGGACCATCTCACCGTATTTTGGGAAATGCATGTGCATCTCCCACCACCGGACGAACTGCTGATCGTGTAAATTTTGGAAACGGACCTGGGTCTGTACCTGGTTGGAACTGTCCGGGTAAGGAACAGAGTTAACATAATTACCCTCGTATTTACCAAACCCCGGTGCCGGATCAAAATACTCTTTGTACTGATTGTAGACCCACCCAAGGGAGGCACGCCAGTCGCGGGGCTGCAGCGTGATCAATAGCCCTGTAACTGCTTCCTTCTTATCCCGAAGTCCGAGGTACTCGCTGATAACCTGGAGGTAGGGACGTTCGTCAAGCTTATAGTTACGGCTATTCCAGTGAAAGTCCTCGGCAATTCCTATATTATTGCGATAACGAATCCTGACTGCCGGTATCTCGAAAGGGTTAACCAGACAGAGGGCGTTTTTTTGCCTTCCACTCCAGAACACCATCATTGGGATGGCGGTTCTCCAGTTGTCGTTCCCGACGGCCCCGGCATCCTGCTGGCCATAGGTGACCTGAAATGGCAACCAGGGGTTGGTGGGGATCGTCTCTGCGATCGGGGCCCAACAGGAATATTCCCAGGTGGGAAAAGGTAGTAATTGCACCAGCCTCAGTGATCGGTCAGCTCCCCGGATTTTTCTGGCATGCAGTTCCCATCGCACATGGTCCTCCCTGATCGTAAAGCTTTGTCTGAGGATAAAATCCGCACCTTTAAACGCCTTATCAAATGTACAGGTAATACCATCCTTGTTTTTGAGTATCCTGATATTCGAAATCACTGAACCTCCCGCGAGGTCTGAAAATGTTTTTTGGGCCAGGTCATCACAGACCATCACCCCTCCGATCCTTTCCCCCACCAACTCTTCTTTGAGCGGTACTTCCGGGTCGCGGTTTGAAGCCCCCAATACCTGGTTGCAATAGTCGACTTTATCGGTCTTGTTGATCAGGTGACGGATCGTACCATCCTTCTCTGAAAGGCAGATCTCCAGATGGTTGTTGCCCAGGGTAATGTAGCCGCTATCACGTCTTTGATATATCTGATCTTCAGGTGTGATAATCGACCTTGCAGGTAGGTCAATCGTAATTATTGAAAAAACGGATAAGAGTATCAGGTAATTAAATATTTTTTTCATTTCATTCAGTGTTTAATCAGGTCATTTGATTTCTATTTTCCCAAGCGAATACCAACCTTCGGGATCTTTACCCGGGATGGCGAGGTTGACTTTGGGTTGATGCGACTGACGGTCTACAATACCAATTTGAAGCTGATAAATGCCGGCAGGCATCTCCTGAGGAACAAATACGGAATCATCATAAAGGTTGTCGCCTGGGAACCATGAATTGATATCCGCATCGGTAACGATCACCTCAGATCTTTTTTCATTTGTCAACCTGACAGCAAGAAGGTATTTTTTGTAGATGGGCGCTACACCCTTGTTGTCCCACCAGGATTTGAAGTTGATTTGCCCTCCCGCCGAAACGAATTCAGGATAAGAAAAACTCCGCAGTACAAACCGATACCCCATCCTCTTGAGCCATCGGTCGATCAGCGGCCGCCACTCGTCCGGTACCCCGGATGATTTGGCATTGAAGGATGAGATATGCCATTTCAAGGTTTCATCGATGATATAATTTACCTGATCGATGGTATATCCCTGGCAATATTGGCAGGTTCCCCTCTCCCCTTTCCAACTCTTGATCGTGCCGCAAACTTCCATGCTGATGGGCGCCTTCTTCCAGGCGTCTTTCATACCCCAGTTGATGATTCCCTGCGGATAATAATCGTACATGTGGGTATAATCAGGATTGGCCTGATCTTTGGACCAAAATCCAAGATCGCCGATACAGTCGACCCTCCAGCCAACATTAGCCTGAATAAGACCAAATTTATTTGTCTTCTCATCTGTCAGCATCATAATCAGCGGGGTCTTTTTAAAATGATCGGTGTAGGCAGTTACCAGGGCCTCCCTGGTTCTTTGCGTCAGCATGGAAGCGTTGCTGCCTTCGCCCCAGAATCCAACAATGGCCAGGTCAACTGATTCGAGATCAGGATGGCCGTCATATCGTTTGGCAAGTTCAGTTATAAACCTTCCAAAGTATTGCGGATATCTTGGATCTTCCGCATCAACCCTCCATTTGGGTTGTCCCGGCCACATAGAGGGGCCTCCAACCATGGCACGGTACCAACCAGGGACATCATCGGGATCTTCGCCATATGGAGCTATCCGGAGCATCAATGCCTGTTTTCGGTCATGTGCCGTTTTAAGGGCCAAATCGATCATCGCCCAGTTAAATTTACCCATTTCCGGTTCCAGATATCTCCAGTAAACCCTGAAATAGGCAATGGAGGTCATGGGATGGTCTTTGGTTACCAGATTGCCGCTGAATTTTTGGTAATCGATGGGCTTTCCTTCCGTCCAGCCAACCCCGGCATTTGTTTCATCCCCGTTAAACCTTTGAAAGGTCATAAACCCCATTCCCGGATTGATCAAAACTTCATCGGTCTCATTGAACCTAACCTTTATGGTTTTCTGGGCAGAAACATCAACGGCCATCAAAAAAATGACAGCAATGGACAAAAATAAATTCAACAATTTTTTCATTTTTTTTCTTAAGAATTTATTGGTTGATAAAACCAAGGATGCCTTTCATAATTATAAAGTAACGGTCTTTGTCCAACTCTTTTTCCAACGTTCCGCAGGTAGCACTATCGTGATTAAAATAAGCAACAACCCAGCGGTTGACCGTTTGTCCGCGTTGGCCTGTTCCTTGAATATTTTTAATCAGGGCATCGACAGATCCCGTTTCTCCTTGCTGCTGCAGGATCAGAAGGGCAAGCAGGTTGTTGTATTTGTTTCCGGATCCGCCGGAATGTTGTTTTGTATATGTCAGTACCGAATCCCGCATTCCGGCAGCCTCCTTGGCCTTGCCGGTTTTTTCCAGGCAGATCGCTTCGAGGTAATCCTGCATCCTGTTATCCGGATCATAGGGCGCGCCTACCCCAAGGTTGGCAGGCCATGATTTCGACTTTTCCAGGTTTGCAATTGCTTCCCTAAAATTCTTCTTTTTCATCAGATCAATGGAAAGAAGCAGGCAAGCTTGTTCATACACCGTTTTTCCCTGCGTAGATCCTTCAAAAGGAAGTATTTGGGTGTTTTCGAGCGTTTTGATGCTCTCCCTGAATTGGTTGTTGTTCAACTGCACGATGGCATGTTGCAGGGCCAGGTTGAAATTGTTCTTAAATTTCGCGGAAGCTTCACTTGAAAGGGATAAGGCAGTTTTATTATCAGAGTTATTTATATAATACTCAATCAGCTTATCCGATGTACGCCAATCGTCCGGTGACAACCGATGGGCTGTCAGTAGGTCACTGAGCTCTTGCTTCCCTTCGCTTTGCTTATCCAGACTGGCACGCGAGAGGTAGAAAATGGCATAATCAGGTTCCGCTCCACAAGCCCTGAACAGTTTTATGGCATCATCTTCCCTTTGAATGGCCCAATAGTTTAATGCCAGGTAATACTTTAATTTCCAATGATTGCTGTTTGCAACCGCCCAGTTCAATGCCGCAACTGTTTCAGTACGGTAGGGGAAAACAAATTCAGGTGATTGTTTCGCGATATCGGCCAGCAGTGACGGATCATTCTTCAGAAATGCCTTCCAGAGGCCAACCAACGGATGGGACGGTGCGTTTTCAAGTACCATTAATGCATCATCCTTTTGACCTGAACCATAATAATCCATGGCCAATTCAAGGTAAGCCTGGTAAGGGAATTCATTCCTGATCCCCTCTTTGAATTTGGCGAGGTTCTCCGGTGAAGAATGCAAAAGGTATTGCTCAAAACGGGCAAAATGGTTCAATGGGTCCATGGTGAGCATATTGTTGATCATCTGGTCGGCCAGTTCGAAATTCCCCTGTTGCCGGTAGATGATTGACAGCACTTTAAAGGCATTAAAATTGAACCGATTATAGTCCAACGACTGGTTTGCATAGTGGCGTGCCAACTTTAAGTCATGAAGCTGAAGTTCGATACCGGCCATCTGGGAATAGGCCGCAGACCGAAACTCCATCGATCGGGCGGCCCATCCAAAGGTTTCAAGCGCATTGACCAGGTCTCCCTGGGCACGATAAGTTATTCCCTCAAAATAGTTGGCTGCCGGATGGTATGCATCCAATTGCAAGGCCCGGTTGGCAAAGAACAATGCCGAATCCAGCTGATTGCTGCGGTAATACAACTCGGTCAGGGCTGCCATGGCATCTATGTAAAGCGGATCTTTGGCCAGGCACTTTTTTAACGCTGTCCTGGCAGATTTGTAATTCCTGTTCTCCTTCAGTTGTATCCCGTCCTGGTACAAGCTTGAAGCGCTTGAGGGATCGGCTGGCAAAACTGTGGCAAAGGGCCGTTTGATCAATTTTGTGTTTACAGAACCGTGCAAAAGATCCATGCCTTCTGCCTTCACTTCGTAAGGGGCATCATCGGCCAGGGCAACAGAAGTTTTGTAAACATCCATTGGACTGAATTTTTTGTCCTGAGTGTAAATGGTTTTCCCGTTGGAGGTGACAATTATTTTGGCCTGAACAAATGAGAGGGCATTGATCCCTATTTCCAGCTTTCCGTTTTCATGTTTGACATTTAATACGCCCATCGGGGAGACTTCCTGCAATCCGCCTATCCCTTTTACCGGAAACCAGATCTCTTTCCATTGGTCGGTAACACCGGGATTAAAGGGCATCTCCTTAATGGGGCTTCTGAACGAAGATTGCGCGTATTGGTTAAAGGTGCGCCCGGCCTGGAATTCCATGTATTGGCCGTGTCTGTCGGTTAACAGGTCCTTCCATATTTCGCCTTCACCCGACAAAGCCCAAAGCCAAAGTTTGCGGCCCGGCATATCGTTGTAGAGGGCCCAATGGCCGAAACCAAATTCCGACTTGTGGTAATAGCCGCCCATGAAGTCATTGTAGCCGCCAACGACATGTATCGATGTATGCGAACCATAGGCGTTGTTCGGATAGATTGATTTGAGGTGGCCATCCTGGTAAGGCCACGGCTTGACCCTCCCATTGTGCTCCAGCGCCTGGTTTCCGGGATAGAAAAACTCCAGATCGTCAGAAACACCGGCAGCACCGGTCATAAAGCAATAGTAGGATTGTGGAATTGGCGTCGGGTTGTTCCACAAGGGGATGGTTTCAAAATATGCCTTGTCTTTAGGCAACCTCACTTCAACCCTCCACTGTGTGCGGGAAGGCAAATCCATGTTGCCAACAAAACAACTTACGCTTCCATCGGGATTTTCCCTGGTCAGGTAATCAACAGGGCTCGAGGTTGCAGGTGAATGTCCTATTAATCCCAAATTGTATTCAATTCCACCCGAAGTCCACGGGCCACGCATGGAGATGTTCCGGAACTTCATCACATCATTGTGGTAAATAAACTCCTTGCCGGTCGATTTCTCGACAGCCCCCCAGATCTTGCCCCCCACTTCGGGTAAAATATAGACTTCTATGTAATCGTTTTCCAGTTTTACGACTTTCCATTTTTGCTTCATTGCGCTTACCGAATATCCATCGAATGTGTGGTAAGGATAGATCTTGAAGTTCCTTTCGGACAATACCGGTATTGGGCTTGGGTCGCTGTAGGGATAGGTGAGTACCTCCCTAACCTCTTCCGTAATAGTGGCCTTTTGAGCTGCAAGCTGCAAATACAAAAGGAAAAGGATAAATAGAAACGCTACTTTTTTCATGACAACACTTTAAACCTATTTCTGACGTACAAAATAAACGAGGCGATTAAGTGGTACATTCATTGTAACTGATTGTCCACCCTTGTATTTTTTACCTTGATCATCAACCCAATTCCCTTTTGGTAATTTCACCACTCTTGTTTCGCCTTTATCAATCATTGGGGCCACTAAATAATTTTCTCCAAACATGTACTGATCGTTGCAAGCTTCGAATCCTTGATGCGGGAAAGAATATTCCATGTGACGAACGATCGGCTCACCGTCCTTTGCGGCTTTTTGAGCCAGTTCATAAATGTACCCACCCATTTTGGCATGCAACAAAGCTGCCTCACGGCACAGTGACAAATGCTTGTCATCCAACACCCTCCAAGGCGCTACCGAAAATTGCATCATCGGCATCAAAGCCTGTATTTGGGCAGAACGGACCATTAATTCCTGATCAAACTTATTTTTATCAATGTTTAAAAAAGTCCACAACAATCCACCGCCAATCATATCCGGACAAGTAAAAGGATGACCAAGGAGCCCTGCCGAAACCATATCCGGAACAAGCAATTTCAGATCGCCCCAAGAATTTGATTTATCTACAAGTCGCTGGGCAAGAGGTTGGTTTCCCATTTTCCAACAAGCCCTGAACTCATTAAAATCGAACGCAGTTCCCAGTTTTGCATACATCTCGGCCTGTTCAAATCCTCTCGCATTTGTCGGTTTTTTGGAATAGAAATCAAAATCCGCCGCATCAAATTTGAACCCGTCAATACCATATTTCTGTTGCAGGTTTTTCAATTGTTCCTTTAACCAATTATTGGCCTTCGGTTTGGTAAAATCCAGACAGGCGCTGTAGCCGTTCCACCATCTAATAAAGGCAGGACTATTATTTTCTTTGTTCAGCACCAGACATCCTTCTTTTTCCAAAAATAAAAACTCCTTACAATCAGGACTGATAAATGGGGTAAGCCACAACATAATTTTAAAACCCTTTTCGTGAAGATAGTCCACCATGCCTTTGGGATCGGAAAACTTTGATGCATCAAATTCAAAGTTTCCATAATATTTCTGCCATATATCATCAATCATAAAAACGCCTGTCGGGAAGCCGTTTTTCAATACATTGTCAGCATATTTTATAATATCTTTTTGATTTTGATTGGTTCCAAGCTCAATCCAGGTATTGTATTGAGGCATTTTAAACATCAGCGGATTGGGCGTTTTTCCAGAAGCAGGGAAATAATTATCCTTTACTGCCACATACGCATCGCGCAGTGTTTTTCCGGAGGCAATAGCATCCAATTTTTCAGTTTCAGAATAAAGGATCAAACTGCCCTCTTTAAATTCGAAGGCGAAAGGTTTATCGTTCCAAACATAGCGGCCCATGTTGGAAATAAGCAACGGTGCAGCCTGATTTGTGAAGTTCTCAATATTTAAATCCATTTTCTTCACATTGGCCCCATAGGGCTGAATGGTTTTTGCGGTATAAGCGCCATACCACTGTTCTCCTGTCATTGGTTTTATTTCTGTCACAAACTTTTCGGCGAATATATTTGCCGAGCAAAAAGCCAGAATTAATGTTATTATTGCTTTTCCCATTGTTCAATTTATTTAACAGTGATCGTATCCTCCAATTTGATATCCTCGGCTGATGCCCCTACCATAATTTCAAACTCCCCGGGTTCAACAACATAATTCATGTTTTTGTCCCAAAGGCCAAGTTCATGACAGGGAATTAAAAAACTCAATTGGGCAGATTCACCTGGATTAACTTCCGTTTTTTTAAACCCTTTCAAAACTTTTACCGGCGTTGTTACCGAACTGATTTTATCCCGGATATAAACCTGTACCACCTCTTTCCCTGTGACTTTTCCAATGTTTTTAACTTTAACCGATAATTTAACGGTATCTCTTGCGCTTAATTCCTTTTGGCCTAACTTCAAATCTGAATATTCAAATTGGGTATAACTCAATCCGAATCCAAAAGAAAACAATGGATCGGTCGAAGAAAAAACATAGTCCCTTCCAGGTATTTCAGGAGTTCCTGGTTTATGGTAATGTCCCCTGCCGGTGGGTTTGTAATTATAGAATACAGGCACTTGACCGACGCTTTGAGGTACGGATACCGTGAGCCTTCCCGAAGGCGCCACCTCTCCAAACAGGATGCGGGCAACGGCATTACCTCCCTCCTCCCCCGGGTACCAGGCATCGAGAATGGCAGGAAGATGCTCTTTTTCCCATTTAATACTATAAGCCCGTCCATGAACCATGACCAGCACGATGGGCTTGCCTGTTTTGTAGATTGCCTGTATCAGTTCGGATTGAATGCCTGGCGGGGTCAATTCAGCCCTGTCGTACCCTTCCCCACAGGTCGGGTAACCGCCATCCCTGGCCAATTCGCCCCATCCTGTCCCAGCCAGAGACATGCTTGACCCGCCAATGACCAATACGACCACATCACTTTTATTTGCCGCATCTAAGGCATCTTTCAATCCACTGTTGTTCAGGCTTGTGATACCACAGCCCTGGGCAAAGTTGATCTTTACTTTATCCTTTACGATGTTTTTTATCCCTTCGAGGATCGTAACGCCTGATGAATTGTCTTTCGTGATGCTGTAATCGCCATATTGAACCTGATTGGCATTCGGCCCGATAACGGCAATTGACTTTAGCCCGGAGAGCTTCAGAGGCAACAAATGATCCTGATTTTTCAGCAATACGATCGACTCCTCAGCGATTTCGCGTGCCAGTTGGATGGAAGCTTTCGTATGAACTAGCTTTGCCAGGTTTTTAGGCGCAAAATAGGGTTTGTCAAAAAGCCCTGCCCTGAATTTTATGGTCAGCATATTCCTTACCGATTCATCCACCAAAGCGGCAATTTCCTTATCTTTTTTTGCCAGATTGATCAGTTCCGAATAGGCAAAATCAGAACCCTCCTGGTCAACACCTGCTTTCAATGCCAGCGCAGCAGTTGCGGCTTTGTTGTCAGTAAGGTAGTGCTCCCGCTGTAACATGCCGACTGCGCCATAATCTGCAAATACATAGCCTTTAAAGCCATATTCCTTTCGCAGGATGTCCCGTAAAAGGTATTCGTTGGCATGTACCGGAATACCGTTTACCTCATTGTAGGCGGGCATGATACAATAGACGTTGGCCTCTTTGACCGCCCTTTCGAAAGGATAGAGGTGCAAACTCCGCAAATCCCTTGGCCCAACCTCAACCGGGGCAATGTTTATGCCGGCGGTAGGGGTACAGTAGGCTACATAGTGTTTGGCGGTTCCCATGATATGACCCTCGGGAATATGGTTCCGGGTTATTTGGGGATCTCCCTGCAATCCGATGAGAAAAGCTTTCCCCATTTCGGCAACGAGGTATGGATCTTCCCCAAAACACTCCTCGACCCTGCCATATCTGGGATCCCTTGCAATGTCGAACAGGGGGGCAAAGAGCTGGTCACATCCGGTTAATCCCGCTTCATAACCGATAAGCTGTGCCATTTTCCCGATCAGTTCAGGATTCCAGGTGCTTCCCTGCCCAATTGATTGCGGAAAATTGGTAGCTCCATAGGCCAATTGTCCATGTATGCCACCCAAATCAACCTGGATGGCAGGGATACCCAACCGGGTTTTGGTTCTCAGGTACTGATCGGCTGCTTCCGAGTATTTCGCAATACCCTCAACATCCGTGCGTGGTGGGTCGAGGCATCCTATGCTCTTGCCATGAAAAAGTTTCTCCAGTGATTCTTCGGTAATATTACCTTTCGCGTCCACTTTTAGGTCGGAGAGTACTACCTTCAGCATCTGGCCGACTTTCTCTTCAATGGTCATCCTGTTTATCAGGTCCGTTACACGTTCCTCAACTATTAAACGGGAATCTTTATAAGGTAATAACTGACCTTGTAAACTACCATATGACAGGGTCGTTAATACGAAAAAAACAACTACTTTTTGGATCATTCTATTCATTTTTATTTGATTGTATTGCCACCAACCTGGTCAACAATCTGCCCATTTGTGTTTCCGGTGGCGGTGTTGCCTGTATCGGTGTTCCCGGTTGCGCTGTTATTGATCAGTATACCGAAATTTCCATTGTTGTTGCAAATATTTCCGTTAACTGATACATCCGCAGAACTATTCCCTAACAATATACCGGAATTTCCATTGTTATTGGCCGTATTATTGGTAAAACTATTCTTTGAAGCTGATAATATTCTATAGGCCACCAAACCGCACGAAACATTGTTGTGAGATGAACATTTATCAACAATAACATTGCTGACAACGCCATTCATAGCCTGCAGTACCAACCCGTGATTTTTATTGCCAAAAAACTCGCAATTTTGGATAAGGACATCATTAACAACCTCTCCTTTATTTGGCTCAACATCAATACCACACTGGGGCGCGGTACCTATGGTGTTTTTAAAAACTGAGTTTTTGATCACAGCCCCAACTACCGAAACGATGGACAATCCCTGACGCCGATTGTTGTCAGAAACTACACCATCTAAAGTAACATTTGAAGATTCATATGCAATGATGATGCCATCATCATGGGCATCCTTTAAAGTGATGTTCTTTACTGTTACATTGTGTGAAGCCCTGACGGCAATACAGTCACCACTTTCATTGGGTGCAGGGTTCGCCCTGTCGCCTATTATTGTACCACCGGTTATATCTACTTTGTCGGCGCTTAAGAGATCAACAACTGTGCCACCTACCCCACCACTATTCGGGATTGCTTTCAATATTGCGTCAGAGGCCAATTTTAATGTCATGTTGCTTTTCAACTGAAGCCCTCTTCTTCCTGCATAATCGTTAATAGCCCCGGTATTGATCATGTAGGTGCCTGATGATATTAAAACGGTGCCGCCAGTCCCGGCAATTTGAGCAATGGCGTTCTGGATCGCCCCAGTATCATCGGTCACCCCATCACCTTTTGCTCCTGTACTTTTCACATCGATGGTAGCAGGCAATGCCGTAAAGTTTGCGATAATATTTTTTTCCGCATCCATAAATACCGTCACTGGATTTGTCGAACCGGTGGCATCTCCACCCCACGACGTAAATGTATAGCCTGAATTTGGCGTTGCTGTTAGTTGTACCGAAGCCCCGTTGGCATAAACAGCAAGCGCTGGCATATTGGCTACAGTTCCGTTGATTGCTGTCACAGTTAATGTAAAAGCTTTAACAATTTGATTAAAGTTAGCCGTGATATTTTTGTCCCCATTCATGATAACCGTTAATGGATTTGCCGGACTTGTAATATCCCCGCTCCATGATGTAAACTTAAAATCGGGATTCGGCTTAGCTGTCAATTGCACCTGGGCCCCATCATTGTAGGTAGATAGATTGGGACTTTTTTCAACCGTTCCGTTCGCTGTGATAACATTTACAGTAAAGGTTTTTACGACAGATTTGTCTTTGTTACATCCTGCAAGTGAGACAACAGATACCAGTAAAAAAATTGCAGATAGTTTTATTTTCCTCATTTTCTTTATTTAGAGTGAAGCTAAGAAGCTGATTAAAATTTGATTTATTGTCCCGTTAGGGATATTATGTTGGTAGAAAATGGATTCAGATCTAAATTTCGTCCCGTACGGGACGAGATATTATCCGCAAAATTCTCTTTCTACCCACATTATGTGCCTACGGCACTGTCTTTCTTGCCTGATTTCTGACGAAAAAACAAGAGAACCATTAAATTTAAACAGTTTCTAAGTAATTGGAAAATTATCAAATCATATAATGGCGCTTAATATATTGTTCAGATCCAAAAAATTCAAAGAATCCCAGGATTCTCTAAGGCGGGAAGATCAATCATCAGAGCACAACTCCCATCCTCTGACGAAGAGGGGGTTGTGCCCTGGTGAAAAATTGGATCATGTATTGTGACTTCTGACTACTTTACGTAATGTGAGGGATTTTCATCCTGCCATTCGTTTACTCCATCCCGTATCCGGTTTCTAAATGTCAATGTATCCTGGCAATAATAGGTGTTTGTGCCTACTACATACTTATAGTTTAAGAGAATCTTGCGGTTCTGAAGAAGTTTAGCCCTGTTATAGGTACTTGCTCCATCCGGAAGAATTGTATTTGCTGCCCCAACATTGCTACTGACCGTAATGTTGGAACCATCCAGCGTAAGCTTCATCTCGCCTTTTGCCGTGGTTTTGTTGCTATATCCATTGGTTATCAATGCATTTGGAGCTACTGTCGTCAACTTCCAGATGGCCGTTTCAGGTGCATTGACAGCAGTATAATATGGAATGGTCTGAACAACATTTCCGGTAGCATCTTTGACGGTGGTTACACCTCCATGCAAGTAATTGCCGAACAACATATTCTCGTATTTTAATCCGATTACTGCAGTTCGTTTAACTTGAAGAACCGTATCTGCATCCGCGCTGGTAATATTCAATGCAATTGCATAGGTTGGCATTATTGTGGCAGGATCAGTCAAAAAAGCGGCCGAGTCGGCTTTCAAAGTAATGGAACCCATGTTTTGTCCTGTTTTTATGACCATTTTACTATTGTCACTCAGGGTATAGTAATTGGCAGGAAGCGGCGACAGGGCAGTAACTGAACTTACAGCGCTTTGTATATAGGCAGCAGCGCTTTTCATTGCAGTGAGCGCAGTAGAATTTACCAGTGTATTGTCAACTGCAAACAGCACATTCCGGTCCCTGTCATTTGTACTGACACCTCCCAACACTACGCCCAATTGTATTTTCATCCCTTCGCCAACTATAACTGAACGAACATCTATCGGATAGGTGAAATAGACACTGCTGTAATCAAAATCTTTTAAGTAGTCTTTGTAGCATGAACCCATTGCTAACGTGACCAGAAGAAATGCTAATATTTTTTTCATGTGTATCTTTTTTATATATATTATTTCCAACTGTCCCATCCTTTGTTCTGAACCAATTTGCTCATCCTCAATATTTCATTGTAAGGTATCGGCAGGTAAGCAGACAGATAGGTACGGTTCCCAACCTGATAATTCAAATCGTAACTAAACGTTTTTCCATCCGAATTTAGTGTGATGCTGGCGCCATGTATAGCTTTATTTAGCTCAGTTAGGTCTGTAGTCCAACGGCGTAAGTCGAAGAACCGCATTCCTTCGAAACAGGTTTCAATCCTTCGCTCGTTTTTGACTAGCACATCAAAAGCCGTTTTTCCGTTAGCCGCAACTTCAGTAAGGTATGCGTCTGAATTCCCTGGAACTACAGGGGAGAGTCCGGTTGCACCATCGGGCGTCTTCCTTGCACGAATGTATTGAATCGCCGTTTTTGCCGACATTCCGTACTTTGAAGCATCAGTTGGTCCGACAACCTGATTGGCAGCTTCGGCGAATGCGAGGCACATATGCGCCCAGCGAACAAAAAATTTGGTATGGGGTAGCCTGCTGATCGTTGGATCGGACCAGTTTAAACCCATGTAAACAAACTTCTTGATATGATAGTTGGTCAGACTGTTGCTGGATTTTACCCCTGCCGCATCTTTACCTCCATTGGACCAATTCTCGAAAGTATACATCAAGACACCGGTATTATTTTTCTTGGACTGGGCAGTGTTGTAAAAAATGGTGCTGTAAAACCTGGGATCACGCCCTGCATAAGGGTTTGCCGGATTATAAAAACCTCGGTTTGCCGGATCATCTATCGGATATCCGTTTGCCATCGGGAATGCATTGACCAGGTCCTGGGTAGCGCCAATCACACCATTTCCCTGGAACCCGCCCGGGTAAAACATTTTCTCCATATCTTCGTTCGTTGCCACCCAACGTGAAGGAAACACAACACCGGCAAACATTGGATCGAACCAGTTTACCGCATTAACAGGGTTAAACCCACCTGTGACATTGTCCCTTGTCAATTTAAAATCCATTACTTTCTTTGCATTGACTGCGGCAGAATCCCAACGGGCAATATTGTTGCCGGGATTAAACCGCGGGCTTGCCCATGTTAAATAAACATTGGCCTTAATGGCACGTGTGGTAATCCCATCCATGCGGCCCCAATATTTGCCACCCGCATAGAGAAGATCTCCCGGAACAGTTACTAGAAAGTCACGATGCGCTATTGGAAGGTATTTGTAAGCGGAATCACAATCGGCAATAATCTGCGCAACGCATTCGTCATATGTATTTCGGGCAAAATTAATTTGGCCGTTAGGGTCGACCGGGGTAGTAATGATCGGGAATCCAAGCATCTTCCCATCCATCCCTTCACCGCCGAATTTCTGGAGCAGGTCCCATTGGAACCATGCGCGCAGGGCAAATGCTTCGCCCTGCAACCTGCGGCGCACAAGGTCATTCATGCGTTGATCAATTATGAAAGGTGTATTGTATCCGCGTCGGTCTTTCAGAAACAGATTGACCAGGTAGATGGATTGATAATCCCTGTTCCAATAGGTTAGGAATGGATCCTGTCCTGTGGTCATTGTTCCGGTTGCCAGTCTGTGCAATGCATTAACCGTACTTGTTATCTCCGCATTGTCTGTTGCCCCATCCAGATAGGCACCTTCGTTGTCATTGTAGTTTCTGGCCATATTATCATAACACCGGCCTACCAGTCCCTGAATATTCTCCTGGTATTTCCAGATATCTTCGCTCGAGCGATCGCCGTTTGGAAAGGGTTCAAGGTAATTTTTACATGAACTTATCAGCACAATAATCAACCCTATTTGTAATAATACTTTTGTATTCATAATGTGTCTGGATTAAAAAGTTAATTTAACTCCGCCCGTGAAAGTTTTGAACAAGGGATACATGGTTACCCCGGAATTAATCGATTCAGGGTCTACATCTTTAACTTTCGATATTGTCACCAAATTGGCCCCTCGTACAAAAAATCGGATCCCTTGTGAACGTACTTTATTCAATCTATTGGAAGAAATATTGTAGGCCAATTCAACATTCTGGAGTTTAAAATAACCTCCCTTGGTAAGCCAGAAATCGGAAGCTACAAAATTGTTGTTCACTTTATAATAGGTCAACCTGGGATAGGCCCCTCCAATATTCTCCTTGACAAAATTTGAATAGTTATTATCGCCCCATCCGCTCATAAAATAACTGTTAGTCAATGGGATATCATACAATGCTGCGCCGGTGCCAATAAGGGTTAATTCGAAGTTCCTGTACTTTAAATTGGCATTGAGGGCATAAAAAATACGCGGAGTAGTATGTCCAATGACTGTCCTGTCGTTATCATCTATCACTCCATCGCCATTCATATCCTTGTATTTCAAATCGCCTTGTTTAAGGACTTCGTCATAAATTTGAGGAATTACCTTTGTCTCCGCATCCGTTAGGAATTTGCCCAAATATGTCAACCCCCAGTATGCATCGGCAGGCCTACCCTTAGTAAACTGATAATTAAATCTATATGCAGGCTCATCATATTTTTCAATTCTAGAATTCTGAAGGGTCGCATTACCTCCAAATGAATATTCCAATTTTCCTGTCTTATCGGTAAACTGTAATTTAGATTCTATTCCAAAGTACCTTGTCTGATTGAAATTAAACCAGGGTAAGGCTGCTGAAAGACCTGCAACATAAGGCA
>Ga0172379_10001527_pt1 | contig 45600 bp, 31 predicted proteins | sample GrowelOW334metaG_FD_119756 | JGI IMG/M metagenome (GOLD analysis project Ga0172379, IMG submission 119756) | Groundwater microbial communities from an aquifer near a municipal landfill in Southern Ontario, Canada - Groundwater well OW334 metaG | ecosystem: Environmental > Aquatic > Deep...
ATGACCAGAAATGGACATAGCCTTCGAGGGTGCTAGATAGGTGCTGCATGGTTGCCGTCAGCTCGTGCCGTGAGGTGTACCATTAAGTTGGGAAACGAGCGCAACCCATGTCGTGTGTTAAATGTACACGCGAGACCGCCCGGCCCTTAGCGCATTAAGCGCAATTTTCAATTATCAATTTCTAATTTTTAAACAATTTTCAATTATTTAATTGTAAAATTGTGATATTGTTTAGAAATTGAAAATTAAAATATTGAAAATTGAGCGCGATAGCGCGTTGGGGGCCGGGAGGAAGGGGTGGATGACGTCAAATCAGCATGGCTCTTACGTCCAGGGCTACACACATAATACAATGGCCGATACAGAGGGTTGCCAAACCGCAAGGTGGAGCTAATCCCATAAAATCGGCCCCAGTTCAGATTGTCGGCTGCAACTCGCCGGCATGAAGTCGGAATCGCTAGTAAACGCCTATCAGCCACGGGGCGTTGAATACGTTCTCGGGTCTTGTACTCACCGCCCGTCACACCACGGGAGTTGGCAATGCACTAAGCACCTTCGGGTGCCAATGCAGGGTCAATGACTAGGGTGAAGTCGTAACAAGGCATCCCTAGCGGAAGCTGGGGATGGATCACCTCCTTTCTGGAGAACTTCCATCGAAAGATGGATGACTCTGTCGACCTGTCGGCTCTGCCGATGGGGAATAGATGCTTGGTCTTGTCACATTTGTGTTGTTAATGCGAATTTGTTTGCGAATAGAAACGAATTTTGCGAATACCAATGATTAATTGAATAAAAACGAAAATCCGCTACAATGGCGGGTTTTTGTTTGTTTGACCTATGACGCGTATGTTGTTATAATTATATATATGAACAATATCTCTCAAGCAAAAAATGCAATTAGGCCGATATTAAAAAGCGCTGGCGTAAAAAGCTCGGTATTGTTTGGTTCTTTTGCGCGCGGAGATCAAACTAAAAATAGCGACATTGATATTCTGGTTGACTTCAAAAATCCGATTGGTTTTTTTTCTTTTTCCGATTTAAAAAATAAATTGGAAAAGAAACTGAAAAGAAAGGTGGATTTGGTGACTGCGGACGGAATATCGCCCCTGATCGCCAAATACATCGATCGCGATAAAATTCGGATTTTATGATTAAACATGAATATTATGGAGTTAATATTAAATTGGTCTGGCATACTGTCAAAAAAGATCTGCCAGAGTTTCAAAAACAGATAGATAAGATTATTGATACCAATAAACAAAAGGTGATAGTATAATTTTTCCCGCCATAAAATAGGCGGGTTTTTGTTTGCCAAAATATATCGGCGGGTATATGATAATTCAGTATGAATATTCAACGAATCATCGCCAAATATAACCTTCAATTATCATCCCAGCGCGAGATGTCGCTATTTTCGGCCAGCTGCGTATTTTTAGCTTATGTTAAATTATCAAAAAAAATTTTGGGTTTTACCTATAATACCGCGGCTTATATTTCTTTTGGCAACGGTGTTGGCACTTTTATTGTAAATGAAATTGATTTAAAAAATAAAGTGGCTGATTATGTTGCAAAATTTGGCATTTCAGCCCGATCGCCATTATTTTTGAGGGCGGATAAGATTTTTGTTCGTTGTCGTGATAGATTATGTCGGCCTAAAGAATGGGTAAAAAACAACCCACTTAATTTTTTAATGGACATCGTAAATTATTATCCGCAATATTTCGTCGCTCTCAATGTGTATAATGTTTTTTGGAAATTTATTGGTAATGATGAAAAAATAATGTTACCGGAAGTGGTGAAACTGATTGCCACCAATCGCAATCGGATCGCTGAGTTGTATCCGATTGTTGAAAAATTACTGATGGTGGCGGTCAAGGCGATCAGTAAACAAGGCGGATTTGACGGCGGGGTGTTATTGTCCATGACTTTGCGAGAAATGAAAATGTTCTTAAAATCCAAGAAAATTTCGAAGCTTTTAATCAATGAATTAAAGGCGCGTCAACAGGCATTTTTATACGCCACTAATTCCACTTGTTCCAAAGATTATATTATTACCGATAAAAAATTTATAAAAAAAACTTACAACAATCTATTATCATTGAACACAGTCCAAACCGAAGTTCGCGGCTTTGGCGCGTATCCTGGTCAGGCGCGGGGGAGAGTGTATCTGTTGCCGCATCGGGCAGGATGCCTCCCGCCCGCAAATTTTGTGATTGTGGCTAATTCCACTCATCCCAAATATTTACCGCTAATTAAAAAGTGCCAAGCGATTGTGGCTGAAGAAGGCGGAATATTGAGTCACGCTGCCATCATTTCGCGTGAATTGAAAAAGCCATGTATAGTCGGAGCGAGAAACGCGACAAAAATATTTAATGAGGGGGATATGGTGGAGGTGGATGCGGTGAATGGGGTAGTAAAGAAGATGTATTGACTGCAAATATGTTGACAACCAAAGGTTTGACAAATACGCAATTTTTTGATATATTACCCGCGCTGAAATAATCAAAAATATGTTATCAAAAAAATTAAAATTCAATACTAAATTTCCCATTTTAATTGAAAAAGACGAAGATGGATATTATGTGGTAGAGTGTCCGGTGTTTGCCGGTTGCTATTCGCAAGGTCGCACCTTGGACGAGGCGATGAAAAATATTCATGAAGTAATCGAGCTTTGTTTGGAAGAAAAACAGAACCGAAAAATGATGAAAAATTATCGGCCCCGGGAGTTGAGTTTTCATTTGTTGGCGGTTTAGCGATATGGCCAGATTACCACTGCTTTCGGGCCGGGTGTTAGTAAAAATTTTGTCCCAGATTGGGTATCAGATAGCTCGTCAGCGCGGTAGTCATATCCGTTTAGAAAATTTGCTGGACAAAAATAAACGCGCCATTACTATCCCGAATCACAAGGAAATTGGTCGCGGTTTATTGCGAAAAATATTACGAGATGCCGAGATCGGTTGGGATGAATTTGAAAATTTGTTATAAAATTTTTAAATTTAGTAGTAAAATATGGGCAATTAGCTCAGATGGTTAGAGCGCGGCATTGACATTGCCGAGGTCGAAGGTCCGATTCCTTCATTGCCCACCAGATTTGGATTTTCAGTTATTCCCCGTTTACGCGGGGATTTTGCGTTTTTGTCCGAAACTTGCCAAAAGCCAAAAAATGGTATATAATATCTCAATCATATACTTTCAAGCTCTAAATTTAAAGCTAATTTTTATGTCCGAAATCAATCCGGTGGTCAAAAAAGTTTTGCGTTGGTCAGCCTCCGCCGGCATGATTTTTTTGGAATTCGTGAAAGTCGCGGTGCTGGCCGGTATCACCATCGCGCTCGTGCGGTATTTTTTGTTCAAACCGTTCGTGGTCAAGGGCGCGAGCATGGAGCCGAATTTTTTCGAGAAAGAGTATCTCATTATTGATGAGTTGAGTTTTCGTTGGCGCGCACCTTTGCGGGGAGAGGTGATCGTTTTTAAATTTCCGGAAAATCCCAAAGAATATTTTATTAAACGCGTGATCGGTCTCCCTGGTGAGCGTGTCAAAGTAGCTGAAGGAAAAATTACTATTTATAATACCGCCAATCCCGAGGGTTTTGTTTTGGATGAATTATATTTACCCAAAGATTTAGTGACCACGGGCGAGCGCATCACCGAGCTTGGTTCGCATGAATATTTTGTGCTGGGTGACAATCGCCCCAATTCGCATGATTCGCGCGGATTTGGCGCGGTGGATAAATCGCTGATTGTCGGCCGAGTTTGGTTGCGCGGTTGGCCGATCGATCGTCTGCAGGCGTTTGGCGCTCCGAAATCTTAAAATATAATTTAAAAAAATATGCCGAAACTCAAGAAAAAATTTGTCAAAAGCGTGAAAAAGCCGGAAGCGAAAAAATCCAAGCCGGCGAGCGCCTCGTCCGAGCCCAAAGCCAAAACCTACGCGCTCGTGCGCGGGATGCACGATATCTTACCGCGCGATGAAAAATATTGGAAAAAATGTTTTCATACTGCCGAGGATCTGGCCGCGTTTTTTCAATTTGGACGCATCGAAACTCCACTCCTCGAGGAGACCGGATTGTTCGTGCGTTCGCTTGGCCGCGGTACCGATGTAGTGGACAAAGAAATGTATGCTTTTGAAGATAAAGACGGCAGTCGGGTGTGTTTGCGTCCCGAGGCGACCGCTTCGATCGCGCGCGCTTTTATCAATAGCGGGATGTGGAACGCTCCCCAGCCGGTCAAGCTCTGGTATTGGGGGCCGATGTTTCGCCACGATCGTCCGCAGGCCGGCCGTTATCGCCAGTTTTTTCAAGCCGGTTTCGAGGTGCTCGGCATGGCCGATCCGGCCGCCGACGCCGAGATTATTTTGGTTGCTTTTAACTTTTATAAAGACCTCGGTATTCCGGTCGAGATTAGTATCAATAGCATCGGCAGTTTGGCCGAGCGCGATCGCTACAAAGAGGAGTTGGTAAATTATTATCGCAGTAAACGCGGTTATCTGTGCGCCGAATGCAAAGCCCGCCTCAATCGCAATCCATTGCGTTTGCTCGACTGCAAAGAAAAAGATTGCCAGCCGGTCAAAGCCGAAGCGCCCAAAATGATTGATTGGCTCGGTCCGGAATCAAGCGCGCATTTCACCAAAGTTTTGGAATATTTAGACGAGCTCGGAATTCCATACAATCTTTGCCATACTCTCGTGCGCGGTTTGGATTATTACAATAATACCGTGTTTGAAGTTTATCCGGCCTTAACTCCGGCGCTAAATACCGAAGGTAAAACCGATGAGCCGGTGGTGGGTCAGCAAGGCGCGCTCGGTGGCGGTGGTCGCTATGACGGTCTCATCGAGCAGATGGGTGGTCGCGCCACTCCGGGGCTTGGCATGGCGCTTGGCATTGATCGTTCGATTCTCGCCTGGAAACAACACAACGAAGCCAATAAATTGGTTGTAGCCGGTAATAAGTTCGATATTTATTTCGCCCAGCTCGGCGAAGATTCCAAGCGCGTCGGCCTGCGTCTCCTCGACAGCTGGCGTTTGGCCGGGCTTAAAGTCGGATTTAATTTCGGCAAAAACTCGCTCAAGAGTCAGATGGAGATCGCGAATAATTTGAAAGTGCCGTTTGTAATCATTCTCGGCCAAAAAGAGGTCCAAGATCAGACCGTGATCATCCGCGACATGGAGTCGGGCGTGCAAGAAGTGGTGGATCAGAAAAAAGCCGAAGCGACTATCAAAAAGAAACTCGAGAAGATATAAAATGTGCATAAGTTTTGTTTGACAAACGCGAAAAAACCATCTATAATAACATTGTCATTCTGAGCGTAGCGAAGAATCTTTCGAGAAGATATTTAGATCCTTCGTTTCACTCAGGATGACAAAATTAATAAAATAATTTTCACTGGGAGGTGAATAATTGTGTCAGAAATCAAACGCAGAAAAACCGAGTCATTTGAAGCGTTTATGCGCCGCGTAAAAAAACGCTGGCAACAATCGGGCAAGATCTTGCAAGTCAAAAAGATCCGCTATCATGTCGGAGAAAAGAGCAAGAATGTGCGCAAAAAAAGCGCTTTGCATCGATTGGAAGTAGCGGCCAAAATGAATTATCTCAAAAAGATTGGCCGTTTGCCGGTAGAAACCAAATACGGACCCAAGAAACGCTAGTTTGTAATTGCCATTGTTCCATGCTTCAATGCCGCAACTACAACTCAAAACGACTAAAAAAGATCGCCATTATTGCCGGTGCAATTTTTGTGGCGGTTTTTTTTGTTTATTTTGTTCGTTTTAGTCCGACAGTAGCGCTGGCACAGGGTTTGCCGACCACCACCGCGGGCGAGGTGGTGCAGGAGGGGTTGCAAGTAATTCAAGAGCCTTTGGGTTTGCCGGCGACCGATATCCGCATCATCATCGCGCGCGTTATTCGCGTGGCGCTGTCGCTCATCGGCATCATCATGCTGTGCCTCATATTATATGGCGGGTTTTTATGGATGACCGCCGGAGGCAATGACGAGCAGATCGGCCAGGCCAAGAAAGTGATCCGCAACGCTGTCATCGGGCTCGCGATTATTTTGTCCGCCTATATGATTGTGCAGTTTGTGTTCAAGATTCTTGGGTTTAATACGATCTCGGTGCCGCCCGGTAAAAATCCGCCGGTGATCATGAATCTGACCGGCTCCGGGGCGCTTGGCCGCATCGTCAAAGACCACTATCCGATGCGCGACCAAAAAGATGTTTCGCGTAATACTAAAATCGTGATTACCTTTTTTAGGCCGATTAAATTGGATGAGAGTTGGATTGAGAAAAAAGCTGAATCTGTGAAACCGCTGGGTAGCTGCAAGACGATTATCGCGAATTACAAAACCGATTGCGATCAATTGATTTTAAATCCCACCAAGATCGATGTTTTGAAAATTACCCGCGTGAAAAATCCGAATAACACCTATACTATTACCGAAACATCGATTGGCACCACGACCAATCCCAACTATGGCGCAGCGATCATGGCCACAGCGGTCGGTGGAGTGGTTGACACCATCGTCATCCGACCCAACGACGCTCTTGGTTCGCCGAGCGAAGATGTGACCTACAAAGTGATCATCGGCAATGATATAAAATGGAATGACGCCAAAAATGGCGACCCCAGTATTTTCCGTGGTTTTCCCGAACAAAATTATTATTGGAATTTTACCTGCAACACTCAAATCGATTCCAGCCCGCCTTTCGTGACCGATGTTTTTCCGGGCGACGGCAAAGTGGAATACAAAAATACCGAAATTCAAGTCACCTTTAACGAGCCGGTGGATCCGACGGGGATTCAGGGTGAATTTATGGTAACTTCGACCGGTGGTTATTCATCCTATTATCTTCCCGGCAATAATGTTTATCTATTGATTCAACCATTGTCCAGCTCTTTTGATGTTGGTGAAGGATTTCCGTCTGGCACGGTGAAGCTCACCGGTAATTATCGGATTTTGACCTTTACGCCATCAGCGGTGTGTGGCACCAATGCTTGCGGGCAACCGATGTATTGTTTGCCGACGCCGGCACTATCCACTTCTATCTATACCATGATGATTCGTGCCGCCCAAACCACCGCCCCGGCAGGGAGCAAGAATTTCGAATCCATTCCTTTCACCGGCGTGAGTGATATGGCGAGTAATGCTCTCGATACCGGCCCGGCAGTATCTGGGAAAGTGGGTCGCCATAATGGTGTTGTAGAGACCGCTCCGAGGACTGATCCGTGGTGGGGTGTTGTGCCGGAAGCGCCGGATAATCTCGGTCAACTCGCGCCCGATAATTATTGGTGGGGTTTTAAAATCAAAGATGAGATGGACTTGAAGGCACCGTATTTGCGTCAGATCGCGCCCGGCATCGATGCCGAAAATATTAGCGCCACTCAAACCTGGAAAATGGTATTTAGCAAACGCATGCGACCGGGTCCTCTGTATGATATCACCATCACCGAGTATCCCGATGCGGAGCGTCGGTGTAAGACTGGTGCCGGTGCTGCGATAAAGGGCTGTATTCCGATCCCGCTCTGGAAAGTGCCGTATTCGCCGGTCTATTCCGATCCGGTCGGTGGTTTATCCGAGCGGTTTGTGACCACTTCGGTCACTATGATGCACGGATTGTTTATCAAAGAGACTCAGCAATATTATATTCCCGAATTAACTTCGGCGATCGAAGATGTCGGCTTTAATTGTTTTTATCCGGGCCTTGGTCCGGGCGGAAGCGAAGAAATCTCAGCACAGGCGCTCGAATCCGGCACTTGCTATAATGAAAATGGCACCATTGCTGCCGGAGACCACTGCTGCGATGTGACTGCTTTTCCGACTTATAATGCTTATTGTTGTAATGGCGAGGTGAATAATACGGGCGAAGCAGGTAACCCGGTGCACTATAATACCTCTACTTGCAAGCAATTTATCAAAGATTTAGACACATCAGTACGGTAAATAAACTTGTCATCCAGAGCGAAGCGAAGGATCTTTTACGAACAGACGAATAGATTCTTCGTTTCACCCTGCCTACCGGCAGGCAGGTCAGAATGACAGTTAAAAATTCGGATATTAAACATTGATTCGAAATTAGAAATTATAAATTCGAAATTGTGAAGCAATCTCATAAAAAATCCATCATTACCCTAAATATAATATTCGCGATTGTCATCGGCGTGTTTGTTTTTGCTCCTTTGGCTCTGGCCCAGCGCGCTGATCTCGGTATCGATGTGGTGTCGTCCACCATCGGCTTGCCTTCGACCGACATTCGCATCATTGTCGCCAATATTATTCGAGTGTTTTTGGGACTCCTCGGCATCATTGTTTTGGGATTGTTTCTTTATGCCGGCTATCTTTGGATGACATCGGGCGGGGACGATGAAAAAATCACTCAAGCCAAAAAAATTATCCGCAACGCCGTCATTGGTTTGATTTTGATTTTATCCTCCTACGCCATCACCAGTTTTGTCATCAATAAATTGGTGGAGGGCATGGGTGGTATCCCCGGGCATTGCAGTAATCATAATTTTGATGAGGATCAAGGCGAAGAAGGTGAAGATTGTGGTGGCACTTGTCCGTATAGTTGTGGATATATTCCGACCGATTATCGACATTTTTATATTATCAGCGCCACCGAGGGTGAGGCTTGTGTACGCAATGTGGTGCCGATGATTGTCTTTAACAAAAGCGTAAATATCGACACGGTCAAAGAGGGTGTCAAGGTACTGCGAGGCGAGGCTGATAGCGCGACCGAAGTGACCGGTGTTTGGTCCGAGGGCGAAGATCGCAATGTGGCGAAATTTACCCCTAATATTTCCGGTTCGTGTACGCCAGACGCGGGTAATGATTGTTTGGGCGCCAATGCCACTTATACCATAAAAATTTTCAATTCCAGCGCGGTCAAGAGTTATGGTGTTGGTGGACAAACACTGGAGTGTGGCTATCCGGAATCCGGTGGGTGCGATCTTAAACCATTCAAAACCGGATCGGTCGTGGATCGCGAGGCGCCGACAGTATTAATTTCCAATCCGGTCAAATCACCTGGGAGTTTACTTTTGGATCCGTGGAGCGCGCTCACCGGGGACAGGGTGACTTTTACTATCACAGCCATCGACAATGTTGCGGTACAAAATTTAAATTTTTACGCCGGTGCCTATGCGATCAGTTCGACGCGGTTTAGCGGTTGTCAGGCCTCGGTCACTCACGATTTTGTTTGGGATACGACCAATTGGCGCAAAGGGTTGTATATAATTAAATCCACTGCATACGATTTTGCTGCGCTTTTTGGCACCGATCAAAAACAAATGGAATTGATTCCGGCGCATTGTTATAATTACTCGGATGATAATTTAGGAGTGGAGCCGGAATTGGGCGAAGTAAAAAATATTATGCCCGGAGGTCCGCAATGCGGGGGAGAGTGTGGCAGTTGCGACGGCGATCCCTGTTCGACCAATGAAGATTGCGCCTATGGTCTCGCTTGTGTGGGTGGTACTTGCCAACCCAAGATGCAGATCGTGAATTTCAGTCCGGCGTCGACTACGCGCAAGAGCTATGTATCAATATTTGGGTACTTTTTTGGCGATACTGTGGGTGATGTGTATTTTGCCAAAACCACCAGCTCACCCAATCCGATCAACACTTCGACCGATTGGGTCAAGGCTGATGTAATCACTTGCCCCGGAAAAAATTTCCCCAGTTGGATGCCCTATCAAATAATCGCGGAACTCCCCACCAACGCCACCAGCGGCGCAATCATGGTGATCACAGCCAGCACCTCGGAGCGGGCGGCGCAAGTCGACACCACCGAGAATGATTGGTTGGATTTCAATTGGGGGCCTGATTTAAATTATTTTATCGTCGCGTCCGGCACGCCCAAGATGGGGTTGTGTAGCATTGATCCATCGGCCGGGTATCGAGGCGATCATGTGACCACGACCGGTAAAAACCTACCTACGGCTAGTGGTGGGCGCAAATTACTTTTTGGTGATGATTTTAGTGCCTATATTTCCACTGGGGCTTCGACATTTATATCCGCTATTGTTCCCAATGCGATTAACGATGGTCGGGTGGGTGTTAAAGTTAAATATAACAACGATTTCAGCAACAGCATTTTATTCACTGTCAAATACGGTTCACCCGACGGCGTGCCGTTTATCGAAAAAATTGAGCCGGCCGAGGGCGCGCGCGGGGAGTATATCACCATCACCGGCAAGAATTTTGGCAAAAATTTAGGTCAAGTGCGGTTTTGGTTACCGCCCTATGCGTCCAACACCGAGATTTACGGCGACTTTAACAGTTTTCCGCGCGAATGTTCAGCGGATAAATTTTGGACCGACAAACAAATCATCGTGAAGTTTCCCGGTTCGGGAAGTAAAGGTGTTTTTAATAGTGAATATCGCGTTCAGGTATATAATTCCAAAACAAAAAAGGTAAATCCGTTTGACGATAAAAAGATTTTCACCTTGCGCGCTGGCGATCCCAAACCCGGTATTTGCGCCCTTTTGCCGGACAATGGCCCGATTCCTTTTTCCACCACTGCGCCAATGAAGATCGTCGGTGAATACTTTACAGCGGATAATTTTAACGCGCCGATTGGGTTGTGGCATATGGATATTTGGGATTGGACCGACCAGTATCAAAATGATAGCCCAAGAGGAGATAGTAATCCACGCGGACTTCCCGGTGGCACAGCAAATATTATTTCTTCGGCTAACAAGAGCTCGGATGGCAGGGTAGCGGTCGGAACGGGATCGTGGTTCTTTAATCCGGGAGCGAATTATGGCATAGGACCAGATACAGTTTTAGATAATTTATCTAAGAATGATTTCAGTCTTGCTTTTTGGATGTATCCTTATGCTCTTTGGAAGTATCCTTACGAGTCAGAAGGTTTTGGTATTTTACAAAAAGGTGATGTAACAATAACAGGTGCTCCGGGCGACCGTCTCGAATACGCGATATTCTCCAATCACGATAATGAACTATCGTTTGCCGCCTGGTCCCAAACCGGACAGCTTATATATTTTTCCACCTCTACATTTGATAATGATGATTGGAATAATTTTGTTTGGACAGTCGGCAGTCAATCAGAAACTTCGCGAGTTTATCGAAATGGTGTGCTGGCATCGCAAAATAATATTTTATTGCCAGGACAAAGTATCGGACAAGTTATCGGGACAATGTTGACGATCGGTGAAACCAGAATTGGAAAAAATTTTTTTGGCGCCGGCAATCCATCCGTTGTGGTGCAATATAACTTTGCGGGATTTTTGGATGAATTTTCTATTTACGATCGTTTGCTTTCCGATAAAGAGGTTTTAGCTTTATTTCAACAACAAACATACACTCCGAGCGTCGATGCCTTTTTTTGGCGCACGACCGCCGAAGCGGGGACAAGCACGGTGGTTGGGCGCGCCCAGGCGAGCCATAATGCTCCGTTCAATTTTGCCGGTCGCGTCATTACTGTTGTCCCGCCCACCACGACCGAGACCGGACCGGTGGTTGTTCGGCGCGACGGTGATTTCAAGATTTCCAACCCGCTCAAATTTGCCAAATGGAATTGCGTCGATGCCGGCAAGCAAATGAAAAAATCCGGTGGATATTGCGTGGATGAAAATTTTCATTGTTGCACCACCGGCGCCGATGTGGGCGTGTGTCGTCCCAATGCCGGCGCGAATAGCACCTGCGATGGCGAGTTGCGCTCGACCGGTTACTCGTGGCGTTTTGCCACTCACGATATCCCCGAATATCCGCGCGTGATCGAGCGTTGTGGTGTGGAGACCGAGACACTCACCGGCATCGTCAAATTACCGACCCCGAGTCCGGCCACTTTTTGGAATAATTTACAAAGTAACGATCACACCAATGTATGCCGAACCGCCGCGGTGATTGCGGAGTTTAGCACGATGATGTCGTCGACGCAGCTCATGGCTACCGAGGGCGATTATTACAAAAATATTTCCGTTTATAAATGTCCATCCGGAGGCTGTTTGGGGAGTGGCGCCAAAATTAAGTTGACCAGCAGTCAAATTTCGGTGCAGGTGGCCGATGGTTCGGGCGTGATGGATAGCCGCGGTTGTTCGATCAATACCAATTATGTTCAAGTTACGCGCAATGGCGGACTATGGGATGATGAGTCGTGGTATGCGGTGGTATTGAGCAAAGATTTACAAAAAATAAACAACGCCGATGGTAATTGTGGCTCTTCCTCAACATATAAACTCATGCCCAGCCGGCCGTGCCCCGGCATTGATCCCAACGGAGCGTATTGTTTCTCGTTTCACACTGATTCGCGCGCTTGTACTTTACGCGCGGTGTTAGTGACTCCCTATTCTTATTGGACCACCTATTTAGAGGCAATTATTTCTCATCATATTTTTGGTAACAAAACTACGCCGGTATGGTATTATGGCCGCGGTCTTTCGGATCAGCGCTGTATTATGATGGATATGAGCGGTTATCAGTGGAACTGGTCTTCGAGCAATACCATTTACGCGGATATTTCCGCCGGTAGCAATCGAAGTAGTGAAAAAGTGACCGCGTCCTCTTCGGCCAATACCATGAGTATCGGTCTCACCGATCCCGATGACGCGGTGAATATCAACGCGACTGCTTTGGGTACGAAAATTACCGAGCCGATCGCGTGGTGGAAGTTTGGCGAAGTTGGTACGACGACAATTTTGGATTCTGTTCGTAATTTAAGAGGTAGGCTTGTAGGCGATACAAGTAGAGCGTCGGTTCCTTCCGGTGCTATTTCCGGTTCCGCGATTCATCTATCCAACACCACTACTTATGCTGTGGTTGAGCACAATGATAGTTTAAGTTATAGTGGTGGTGGCATGAGTTGGTCGTTGTGGTTTAATATTGATCCGAATAGCGATCCATCAGTTAATCCATACGGTGTATTATTGGCAAAAAAATCATTGGTTGAGAATTGGGATGTATTGGGCAAATACGATTATAGAATTTCATTGTTTGATGGTAAGGTTAGTTTAGCATTCGCTCCTCAAGGGTTTGGAGTTAGTTCCTTTGGTTTGCCCACCGGTAATCGATTTGCCCCCAGTGTCTATCATCATTTAGTGATAACCGCATCTGGTGGCGACCGCATTGCCAAGATTTATGTTGATGGCGTGCTTGAGGCGACAGATCGTTGGAGTGACCAGATTAATTGGAATCAAGGAAGCGGGGATAGAAATACGCCTTTGATAATTGGAGCCGCCTATCCTTTTACCCCTGTAATTTCACCTGTTAACGAAGCCGACGGGTTTTCCGGCGACATCGCCGATGTTCGAATTTTTAATACGGCTCTTACCGGAGCAGAAGTTTCCGATTTATTCTCCACCGGCGAAATAAAATCCGATGTCCAATCCAAAACCGGCCACAGCCCCTTGACCATCGACCTTTCGCATCCGCGTATAGTGGATTATTGGCCTCGCTGTCAAGAGGTTTGTCCCGAGGCGCAGGTGGGCGCGCGTTTCAATGTGAACATGTCGAATAAAAATGTGGAAACTGTCGGTGGAGATTTTGTCGCCGCCACCAACCGATCCGTCGAACTCCTCAAATGTATAGATGAAAATTGTTCCAGTACCGAGTCAGTATATTCGGCTCAAGGCGGACAAGCCAATGATGACGAAATATATTTTGGTGAAAATACCATTCCGGCGCAAACGGTATTGAATATTTTTAATACGCGTATCGCATCGGTCAATGTGCCTCTCGCGACCAACACCGTTTATAAAGTGGTGATTTCCGCTCACGATGACAATGTCACTACTTCGCCTTTTGTTTTGTGGGGCGCGAAAAATGGCGACTATACGCAAACCGGTTGGCCCTACAATGAGCAATTTGTCTGGCGGTTCAAGACCAAGACCGACCATTGTTTTATCGACCGAGTCGAAGTTCTGCCGGATTTATTTATGGCGCCCACGCTCAATGCTCGCCAAGTATTCACCGCCCAGCCGTATTCTTCTCCCGATGCCTGCAATCCGAGTGGCCAAAGGCTCAATGCCTGGGGCGAAAGTTGGAATTGGGCATCAAGTGATTCTGGAGTAGCGACGATTTCTCAATTTACCACCACCGGTCAAAATCCGAATTGTACCGCCAGTTGTATTCGTAAGGGTTCGACCATTCCCGCCAGTACCACGCTAAATTTCGCCTTGTGTGGCAATGGTGCGGTAGAAGCGGGGGAGGATTGCGATATTGGTTTTTTGGACGGTGGGGGCCAGCTCAAAGAAACCGGTCGCAGTTGCTCGCTCAATTGTTTGCGCCCGGGAAATTTTTTGGCCACGACGACCGCCACTGTTGGGGTTGACGCAGGGTTATGTGGTGATGGTTTTGTTACTACTACTCTCGGCGAAGAATGCGATCCGCGTAGTGCGGATCTATCAGAGTCGGTCGGTTGTTCGACTGTTTGTCGTCACACCGGCTCGCCCAAGACCGCCAGTCCCACCAGTCCCGACCAGTCGGTTTGTGGAAATAAAATGATGGGTCGAGGCGAGGAGTGCGATACCGGCGTGGCTCCGTCGGTGACCAATAAAACCTCATCGCTTGGTTGTTCCGCCAATTGTATCCATCTTGGTTCGCAAATAGATGTGCGTTGGTGCAGTACTCATTGGTCGGATTATTCTTCTTTGGGTTTCGCGACCAGTACCTTTATTTCCGCTTGTAATACCAAAGTGAGTGTTTGCGGTGATGGCACGGCCAGTCCGGACGAAGACGCCCTTTGCGATGTTTCGGGTACCGGTTGGAATAGTAATTTATGCAATGATCGTTGTTTGTTAAAAAATGGCAATACCGGCGCGGATAACAACTCGGCGTCAGGAAATGTTTGCGCGTCCGATCTCACGACCGCAGGGTGCGATGCCAATCGTCGTCATGTCGGCTCGTCGTTAAATTATTTGACGCCGTCAGTTTGCGGTGATGGTCAGGTTGGTCTCGGCGAAGACGCCACTTGTGAAGATGTCAGCCAATTCATTAACAAGCGCACTTCTTGGACCGATTCCAACGGCACTTATCCGTGGGTTGATCCGTGGGCTTTGGGTATTGGTAGGGGGCTGAGTGTTGATGTTGTGACGCTGTATGGTGATCAAAAGGCGCAGGTGAGCACAATCTCGGCCAACACCACCATGAATACGCCGTCATCAACTAAACCCGATGGCAAGTCTTATCGCGTGAACGGCGAAGAAAAAACCGGTTCGGCGCAATTTGTGATTCCGTGCGGATTTACCCGAGATGCCGAGTGTAAACAATTTGGCGATGATTACGCTCTCGCAGCCAACTCTTGTTGCTATCCGCGTCCGCGTTTGACAGATGTTTATCCGGGTGGGACTACTTCGATTCATCATTATTTATTCCCGGGCAGTGCTTTGCCGAGTTATTCCCCGGCGCCGGGTGAGGCCAAGATCGAGCAAGATGTCTGTCCCAACACGGCCATTGAAGCCACCTTTAATACCACTCTCGACGCTACCACCCTTTCAGGAAATGTGATTCTCGCGCGCAGTATCGGCAACGACGATCCGGCGTTTGGACATAGTAGTTATTTGAATGCCACCAAAGTCAATTCGGCGTTGATTTCCTCGACCACGGTGCCATTTAAAAAAATTCAAGTGGTGGGCAATTTTGCTTATGTCGATAGTTCGAGTACAATTTTGACCGTCAATATTTCTAATCCGATGCGACCGAGCATTATCGGTCCGGCGAATAAAAATAAAAATGGCGTAGCAGTGTCGGCGCAAGATTTCTTTGTGAGCGACAATAAATTATTTACCATCGGCGGGACGGCTACCAATGGATATTTGTCGGTTGTCGATGTGTCCAATCCGTATTATCCGACCTACAAGGGTGGAGTGAAACGCGGATACGATATTTTATTGCCCGAGCCCAAACTCGTCACCGCGCAGGGTAGCTTGGTGTTTGTGGCGAGCAAAAATGTCTGTAATTCAGCCAGCACAACTATCACCGCGCCGATTGAAATTTTTGAAGCCGGCGATGGGACGAATATTATCAAACGGGGGACATATTATACCAAGGCCATCACTTCGCCCGGTTGTTTGACGCCGATGCGCATAGGGGTGAGTGGTAGTAGGTTGTTTGTTTTGTGGTCAAATAATAAAGTAGAGATCATCGACATTAGTAATCCGTCGGCGCCATCATTGGTGAAGCAGGTGTCAAGTAATGATTTTAGTCCGGTTGAAGCGATCCGTGACGCTCAGTTGGATGGCGACGAACTCTATGTTTTGACCGGTAGTTACATTAAAGTATTAAACGCCACGACCACCGCTTTATTTAGCCAGGCCAATTCCTTATCCGCTAATAAAATCTTTGTTGCGAATAACCGGCTTTATTCGCTCATTAATGCCGCTCAGCAAAAAGTGCAAGTTTACAATGTGGCTGTTAAGACTAATATTACTCCGATTTTAAGTTCGCCGTTTTCTTTTGTAGCCGCTCATTTCATCGAATTAGGCAGTGTGAATAATTTGGCTGTTGGTGAAAATCAGATATATATTTCCGGCGCCAAGTCTGCAGTAAACAAATTTTATTCTATTAGTATAAATAGTTTATTGCATTCCGATGTCGGAACGGTCTACGCGCCCGATACATTGGTGGTAAGTGGTGATTTCGCCTACGCTTTGAGCAGTAGCTCCAGTTTAAATTTTACTATTGCCGACATCAGTAATCCACAGGATCCATTTTATGTCGGAACTAAAAATGTATATTATTCCGGCACAGCTAATCATTTTGGATCGCTTGCGGTGAATGGCGATTATCTGTATGTCGCTTTTTACAATAGCTTGAGAATAATTAATGTCGCGAATAAAAACGCTCCGGTTATCACAGGTGTTTACGAAGATCCGTCTTATCAGCTTTTAAGCAGACCAACAAACATTTGGCAGAAAGGAAATTATGTCGTAGTAGTAGATGGCGCTACGAGCTCTACGCTTTTCTTTGATGTCAGCTCGACCACTCATCCGATTTTGACCGGTCAATTGACCGAATCAGACGGAGGCGCGCGTCTGTCGGGTGCATCCGGTTTAGCTGTTAGTGGTAATTACGCGTATATTCCGGTGGCTTATTGGCAGGGTCAAAATATTGGCGGGATTGAAGTGGTAGATATATCCAATCCGGTCGCGCCTGCGCATTTTAAGTTTTTTGACTTAACCGGCAGTGTGGGCCCGAGCATTAATCATATCGCCATAGCGGATAAGATCGCCTATGTTACTGGCAATAATAGCATTGCTTCAATAGATATTTCTGATCCCGCGAATATTGTGGTTTTAGATAAGTTAACTGATCCAACCAAGTTTGCCAGCGTATCTTCAATAGCTGTGCAAGGCGGGCTTGCTTATGTAACACCGTTACATTTGGACAGATTAGTCGCCGTTGATTTGTCCAATCCCAAAAAATTGCGCGTCAAGAGTAAGGCGATTATCGTCGATGGCGGTGCATTGGGTGCGCATTTGGATGCTCCGAGCGATGTGTTTATCTCCGGCAACAACGCCTTTGTCGCGGTCACCGATGGCCTCGAGATTGCCGATATCTCTCAATTCAACGACACCAGCTGTGTGGGTGGGCAGGATGTGACCAAATTGATCGCGGGCGCGTTTGGCTCGGCTGAATACGATAATTTACCGTGGTACAAACAACTCTGGACGCGACTGGCGAATTTTGTGCGCCGTGTGCTTGGTATTGGGTCGGCGGTGGCCGATCCGCGTCCCCAGCCTTTGCGCTGGTGTGCCGGCATGGACAAGATCAACTCCGACATCGTCTATAATCCCAAGACCGGCGAATCGAGCATCACGCTGTCGCTTTTGGAACCGCTCAAATTCAACGCCGATTATTCTGTGATTTTAAAAGACGGTATCCGCGATTTCCGCGCCATCAGCATCGGCACGGTTAGTAGTGCCGATGGCGTGAAGCCGATTTACTGGCGTTTTGTTACGGCCAATCAGATTTGCGAAGTGAACAAAGTGACGGTTTTGCCGGCGGTGACTTCGTTCCAGCGCCCGAACGCGACTTCGACCCTCCGCGCTTTTGTGGCGGATAAAAATAGTCGCTTGATCCAGGCGATTCCCGGATTTTACAATTGGGAAAACTGGTGGGGACCGGAGAATAATCCCTATGTCGGCGTCACCAAGACGACCAGCTCGATGAATATGCTCACCGCGAAAAACCAAAACGGTGAACTGGATATTCGCGACGCGGTAGTGGTGACGGAGAACGCGTATAATAGTAATGTCGGCTTCCGCGCGATCGGCTATGGTCATGTGGTGGTGTTTTTGTGTGAAAATCCGTGGCCGCCGATGGGCGAACCGAATAATATTTTTCCGTATGAGGACAAAGTAGGCAATAACGATCGGTTTGATGTGTCGAGCACGGTGTTTAATGGCGAGGCGATTCCGCCCGCTTTGCCGGGTGGGGGATATTACAATTTCCGTTTGTATTATTGTATGGATAATGGCCGGAGCGGCAATACTACCGACGACCTGCCGTCGCTTCAGCCGATTGTTCAGCAGACTCCGGTTATTACTTCTTTCGCGCCGAGAAATATCTTGGGTGAGAAATATAGTTTAGCCATAAAGACTGTGGCACCGAACCGCGCGAGTAGCGTGATGGGTGATTTGGTGAAACATTTGAAAAATATTTGGGCGAATAGTAATTTTGGAATTGAGACGGTGTGGGCGGAAATGGATCCCGATGAGTGTACAGAGGACGAGAGGCAACGCATATGTGAAGAAAGAGGGTATGAGTGCGGTGGGTATGAAAACAGTGGTTGTAGTAGTGGCAGTGGTGTTGTTGTTGATGAGAATGGTTTTACCAGTTGCGGCATTTGTTCGACGGGAAGAACATGTACAGCGGAAAATAAATGTGAAACTGTCTGTGGTGATAGTATTGTGGTAGGCGACGAGCAGTGCGATGGTGGTGATGTAGGCATGAATGGTTGTTCCGCGACTACTTGTCTGCCCGAAACCGGCTATGTCTGTGCGGACAATGTCTGCCACCGCGCTATTTGTGGCGACGGTATTTGTGATAGTATCGAAAATGCTCAAGACTGCGCCGTCGATTGCAGTTCCGCCAATTTGGCCGGCGCTTGGAAACGCTTCATTTTCCCCAATAATAAAAACAACGATGTCATCGGCGTGCAGATATTTCCGAACACCAAACATTTGACCGCGCGCGAGTGGTACTCCAATTTGAAAATTTTGGGTGGCAAAGAATTCGCCAAGCCGGTGCAAGATTTGAGCATTAAAGGCTACGACGCGGTCACTGACGGCTTCAATGTCTATGTTGATGTGTTGAATTATTCCACCACGACCCAGAGTTTGTATTCCCTGATGTACTTATTTAGCATCAATGCCAATGCCGGCTCGGAAACGCGCAAGGTATTTGATCAACTCATCGCCAATGTCGAATTTAATATTAATTTGAGTAACGATCGGTATTGTATCGCGCGCACCGGAGTGGTTTTGGAAAATGCCGACACCGCGTGCGTGAGTGATTTGGATTGCGACAAAGAAACTTCATATTGCGGATCGCAAGTGGATAAGATTAAACGCGACTTCCAGCGTCTGCGGGATTTGCGTTCTTTGCAGTCGGCGCTCAATAGCTCTGGACAGCAAGGTGTCTCGACTCCTCCATCAGGCGCGGTGGCGTGGTGGAAGTTGGATAGTTCGACAGCGACGGGAACCAAACAATTATTTACTGATTCTATCAATGGTATTATAATGGATTGTTCGTCGAATTATTGTCCGACAGTTACACCGGTCGGTCACAATAAAAATTCTGTGCAATTTTCTAAGAACAATGAACATTTTTTATCAACCGGTCATTCAAAATTAGATGGCAATGTATTCTCAATTGAAACATGGATTAGGCCATCCGGTCGTCAACCAGATTGGACTAGAATTTTTGAAAAAATTTATTCGTTTGATATTGAGTTTAATAATCTCACTAAGCAAAGCGCGCGATTCAATGTTAATATTGGTAGTGGGTTAGATCAAATTTATACTGTAGATTCATCTGTTGAAATTGTGCCCGATCAGTGGAATTTTATAGTAGCGACTTATGATGGTAAAACTCCAAAATTATATATTAACGGTTCGTTGCCTGCGGTCAGTGGTGATGTTAATTTAAGTACAAATACTTATCCGATTTTAATCGGTAGAAAAGGGATCCCAGATTCAAACGGTCAATATTATTTCAACGGCCAAATGGACGACATCGTTTATTACAACCGCGTGCTCACCCCGGCTGAAATTGGCGCGCGTTATGCCGGCTCGGCATCGAAATATCCGGCCCTCAAAGAGGGAACATTTTTGACCGGACAAACTCTGACTACCTGGCCGTCGTGGAATGTATTGAGCAATGCCATCGGCGTCACCGCCCCAATCGATCCGATCAACAAGCTCGGCGTGGCCGGCACTTGTTCAGCTTCGACCACTATTTATTGTAATAACCCCGATCCGGCCTTTAGCACCTGTCCTTTGGGTCAGACCTGTGTGATCCACGACAAAGCTACCGGTTGGAGCACGGTGGGGCGCCGATTTAGTTTCGCGTGCGCGCCCGAATCGCTCGCGTATCGCTATATCGTAGCGTCATCGACCGGTTTTGAAGTGCGTTTCCGCATGGAAGATCCGGGCGTGCCGATCACCAATTGGACCGGTTTTGCCGGCGATTTTATCAACACCGACCGCTTTGGCGACATAGATTTCAAATCTGCCAATGGCATTTGTACCAAATCCGAAGAGATCGCCACTATTCAAAAAGGTTATTGCGGTGACAAGCAGGTCAATGTCGGCTCGGAAGATTGCGACCCGCCGGGCAGTAATGTGGTGGAGAGAAATTGTGATTCATCTGGCGGGGGCGAGATCAAAACCACTGTATGTAGCACGGCTTGTCGTTGGATGGCTCCGACCACTTCGACTTGCGGTGTCAGCGGGGACAAATTGTGTGGCAATGGTTCGCTCGACAGCTGGGCCGGTGAGATTTGCGATGACGGCAAGTTGCTCAATGGGACATATAATCATTGTAATTTATTATGTAAAGGTAAAGTGCCGGCAAAAGGATTTGATTGTGGTGCCGCTTCCACCAAAGTTTGCGCCGGCGACTCATTAAACAAGAGCTTTGGTTTTTGTGGTGATGCGACGACCACGCCGAGTAAAGAATTATGCGATATTTATGAGTCGATGACCAGCACGACGGTCAGCGCCACTTCCGGTGTCCGTTATTCTTTATATAAAAATAAATCATGCGGTTGGGATTGTCAGCGCATCGGTCCGTATTGCGGTGATGGCATCATTCAAACTGATTTTGACGAAGAATGCGATGGCAATGAGACCTGCTCGGCTTATGGTGTGTCGGGAATCAAAAAATGCGGTGTGCTTTCGGATGGCGCCGATAAGGCCTGCAAGATGTTGAGTTTCGGTACCACAACTACGGTAGAAAATTGGTTTTGTTCCACCACCCAGCCGATCGCCACCGAAACTAAATGTGGTGACAATAGTGGTAAATTTGATCCTAACAAAGGCGAGGTGTGTAATCAGGGGGCGAACAATGGTGTGAAATGCGCGCCGAGTTATGGCCAACCGTGTCAGTATTGCGCGTCTGATTGTACCGCCTGGATCGAAGTGAAGCCGACGCAGTTTTGCGGTAACGGCATCCTTGAAGCCGATGAAGTGTGTGACTATACCGACAATGGCAGTGTTGTCAGCATCTTTGTTTCTTCGACTTATAGCTCGTCGACTGATTTGGTGTATAACGATCCCGCGACTGACAGTGCTTCAATTCAAGCCCACAACGGTTATTTATTACGCGATTGTTGGAATCAACCCTCGACGGTAAATGGATTGTTCACTTCTGTCATCATGGCGACTCCACGCAAAGGCGGGGATATCAAGCAGTGCATCAATAAATGTAAAAATGTTTATCATAATTGCGTGACCTGTGGAATCAATAAAGAACGAGGCATGCCGGTGAAGATATATATGGTAAACCCCCTCACAATCAATGGCATACCATCGTATTTTGATTTGTTCTTTGCGAGCAGCACTAACAGTGTGTTGAGTGAAAATTATTTTAAAGTAGCTGACGGTAATGGAACATATGATACGGTGCATAAATATATTCAATTAAGAGATTTGCGTGATTCTTCAAAACCAGCATTAATAAATTTGAATCCTGTTTGTTCTGATAAAAATAATAACAGCCAAAGATATCAGTTGGTTAAAAGTGGTGATACTGATTCGCAAAATCGCATCGACATTAAATTAACCGGCGATGATCGCGCTGATGATCGTGATGTTATTTTGTCGCCAATTATGAGTATTGATCCAGAAGTTAATACGAGTAATGGTTCAGGATGTTCAACCCAAGACGATAGAATACCAGGAAACACCTGTTACGCCAATCATCTGCGCATCGTGGTGAGCTGGCGCAATACAGCATCGTCGTTTGATTTCCAGCCGGTGATCGGGTTTGTTTCAAGCAGTGGTTATGTGGAAAATTTCCATATGGATGAGAATGTCACCAGTAGCTCACAACGATATTTGACCCAGCCTTTTAGTGATCGATCCACATTATCTCTCCCGCACGAGCCGTTCCCGGTTTGGCTCCATCCGAGCGGCTGTTTCGAAGAGGGGCATCGTTGCTGGATTATGACCACTTTGGATTTATCAGAGGAAAATCTCAAGGATCGGATCGCGGTATATATTCGCAACAACAGTCCCAAACCGATTCCACCTAATGATCCTGGCAGTATTGTCGCTGGTGGCATTTTTAACCCCATCATCGTCCAGCAATCCGAAGTCAAGGTGGAGATATATGCGCCTCAAAGTGGTTATGAAACAAATTACTCTCGTCCGGTGGCTACATATTATTTGCGCGATGCCACGCCATCCGAAAATCCGTCGGCAGGTTTTTGGTATTTATTTAATTTGAACAGGAATCCATCAACAAAAGCGAGCGATCTAAGTAATATCGAAATGCGCAATCGGATCGTGACCAGTCGCGGCAGTCTGCTCAAATATTTTGCGACCGGCGAACTAATCGAAAATCAATAATATGCAAAAATTCATTAAAATTGCTATAATTATATTGGCGGGCGCTGGGATATTCGCCGGCGGATGGTTTTTAGCCGAGAAATTGTTGGGTCGGCCGATTATCGCGCCCGATCAACCCAATGGTGTCGTGCTTAGCCCCGAAGAAGCGGCCAATCTGCAAGCTCGTCAACAATGGGTCAAGACCGCCACTCAATGGGAAACCAAAGATAGTGATTTGGACAATATCCCCGACACCGAAGAAGCTAAGCTCGGCACTGATCCCAAAAAAGAGGATACCGATGATGACGGCCTCAATGACGATCAAGAAATTTATGTTTTTAAAACAGACCCAAAAAAATATGACACCGACGGCGATGGTGTGACTGATGGCACCGAAGTCGCACGCGGCGCCAATCCGCTCGGGGCGGGTAAATTAGAACGCTAAATAACTTTTATAAATATATTTTGTTGGTGATTATGTGTGCCAAAGCGACACTGCGAAGCAAGAGGAGCGTGGCACACATAATCACCAACAAAATATTAAGATAAATCTTTATGTTCGACGATGTACCAGTGAACGGCCAAGCGGGCGCTCCGCCCAGCAATTTACCATCCGAGCCGATGGATATGTTTTCGGGAGTGGAAAAAAACGACCCCAATACTTCGGTCACCGGCGGTCCGGACGCGCTTGACGCCGGCAAACTGCAAAGAAAAGTGACACCGACGCCGATGCCTGCTACCGCACCGGTAGCGCCCGTATCCACCTTACCCGATCTCAATGCGCCGACCGCGGCCAATGCCTCGACTTACACGGTCAAAGGTCCGGTTTTGGGCAAAATTATTTTATTTGTCGTGGGCGCCGCTGTTTTGGGCGGACTTGGATTTGGCGGATGGTGGGTTTACAATAAATTTTTGGTAAAAACGCCGACTGCCAATGTGCCGGCGAACACCCCTGCTATCACACAACCTATCGAACAGTCTCCGTCAGATGAAGTTGCTCCGACCGAAACCGCGCCGATCACCGTCGACACTTCCACGAGTGATACAGGGGATACCAATACCTCCGCTGATTTATCCACCGAAGCCAATAGCGATAAGATTTTATTTGGCGACACCGTAGATAACGACAAAGACGGTCTCGACAACGCGCGCGAACAAGAGCTCGGCACTGATCCCGAGAATTCCGACACTGATGCTGATGGACTTACCGATTACGAAGAAGTGGCGACCTGGAAAACCGATCCGCTTAAGGCCGACACCGACGGCGACACATTCAAAGACGGCCAAGAAGTGCGGGCCGGCTACAATCCGCTCGGCCAAGGGAAATTAACCGTTGGACAAATACCGACCGCGTCCAGCACAAAATAATTAAATATGTTTGGCAAAAAAAGGATGGACAATATAGCTGACGAGAATATTTTGGTGCATACTATGCCGGCTGAATTTTTTGGCGGAGCGAATCCGGTGGTGCAGTTCAAAAAAGTTACTCGCACTGTCCTCGATAAATCATCGGCGTCTGTCTTGACGAGCGCGGAAAAAGCGCTCATGGATAAGGCCACTGTCGCTGGAGGCGGCAATCGTTGGCATCCCGCCAATTTTTTCGCCAGTCAAAAGTTTTTATGGACCGGTGTTGGCGTTTTCTTTTTGGTTTTTGTCGCCGGCGCCGGCATATATTATTTCACCGTGTGGCGCGGTCTTCGGGCGAATCAAGCACCGACCCCGCCGGCCGTGACATACAATACTCCTCCGGTAGGTGATATCGTATCCGAGCCCGCTCCGGAAACAACGCCGGAAATCGTACCTGTCACCATACCCGAAGTTATTCCGGTGATTGCGACCAATGAGTTGGAGTTTCCGTCGATTTTACTTGCCGACAGCGTGGATCTCGACCAAGACGGCATCACTGATCTGGCCGAAGAAACATTTGCCACCGAGCCCGGAGTTCCGGATACCGACAGTGACAAATATTCCGATTTTACCGAAGTCAATAATTTGTACAATCCGGCCGGCATCGCGCCGATGCGGATAATCGACTCCGGATTAGTCAAAGATTATTCCAATCCTAATTTTGGCTATCAGATGTATTATCCGAACAATTGGGCTTTGGGCGTAGTCGATGAAAGCGCGCGCGTGGTTTTATTTAGCACGCTTACCGGTGAAAATATTGAGATGCATGTTTTTGATTTAGCGGCCGGTGAGTCGTTTGCCGATTGGTTCGCGAAAAATGCCATTGGCCAAAAATTTAGCGATCTGACAACTTTCGCGGGGGCGTTTGACGAAAAGGGTCTGCGCCGGAGTGATGGTCTCATATATTATTTTGGCGACGCGACGCATGTCTACGCGCTTTTGTATCACACCACCGATTCCAATACAGTCAATTACCGATCGGTGATCAACATGATGGCGCGCAGTTTTCGTTTAGAGAATAATACGATCGAGTTGCCGTTGCAGATGGATATTGAGTCTGCATCTGAAGAGGTATCTCTGCCGACACCGGTTGTGGCCACCAATACAGTGACGACCACCCTATGATCGCAGTGATTTTCAATCACGGACGCGTCCAGGAGGTGCCGATAGTTTTGGTTCGCCAGGTGGCGCAGGCGTGCGCGCGCCATGAAAAAAAGATTTTTGGCGTCGTGGAAATAAATTTGGTGGACGAGAAAACAATCAAAAAAATTAACGCTGATTATCGTAAAAAAAATCAAGTCACGGATGTGCTATCGTTTGCTTGGCGTGAAAGCGGTGATAAAAATAATGAAATGCTGGGCCAGATATTTATCTGCTTTTCGCAAATCAAAAAACAGGCCAAAGAATACAAAATTACGGTGCGCGAAGAATTCGCGCGCATGCTCGCCCACGGGCTCCTCCATTTGGCCGGTCATGATCACACCGGGAAATACGAAACCAAAGTGATGTTTGATATTCAAGAAAAAGTGGCCGGAAGCGTTAAATAACGAATATGTTTTCAGTAAAAAGATTTTTTAAAAGTTTTCGTGATGCCGTGCGGGGGGTGAGCTATACTTTTTTGCATGAGCAAAATTTTCGGGTGCAAATATTTGTCGGCATAATCGCGATCGCTTTGGCGTTTTTTTTGCCATTGCGACGGGCCGAGCAGATTTTGATACTCCTGATGACGCTCATGGTGCTTAGCACCGAGCTACTGAATACGGCGGTGGAAAAATTTTGCGATTTACTCATCCCGCGTTTGCATCAGCAGATTTCCGTGATCAAAGATGTGATGGCGGGCGCGGTTTTGCTGGTTTCGATCGGCGCGGGAGTGATCGGCGCGATGATCTTTTGGCCATACTTGGTAAATTTATTTTTTTAGGGTATAATACTGACATGAAAAAAGTTAATCAAAATCTAATCGCCGGACTCGATATCGGGACGCACAATATCCGAATGGCCGTGGGCCAGATGTATCAGCCGGAAAATGGCGGTAAAATGCAATTACAATTGCTCGGCGCTTCCGCGGTGGCTTCCGAAGGTATCAAAAAAGGCGCGATTTCCAGTATTGAGGATGCCGTATCCTCGATTTCGGCCTGTCTCGAGCGCGTCGAGCGTTTGGTGGGGGTGCCGGTTGATCATGTCTGGGTAGGTATTTCCGATCCGCATATCCTCACTCAAGCGAGCAAGGGGGTAGTGGCGGTATCCAAGGCCAATAGCGAGATTACCGAAGAAGACATCAATCGCGCGCTCGAAGCGGCGCGGACGATTTCGACTCCGCTTAATTATGAAGTTTTACATGTTTTGCCGCGCAGTTTCAATATTGACGGTCAGACCGATATCAAAGATCCGATCGGCATGACCGGCATCAGGCTCGAGGTGGATACTCATATTATTTTGGGCGCTACCACGCAGATCAAAAATTTGACCAAAGCGGTTTATCGCGCCGGCCTGGAGATTGACGATTTGGTATTGTCGATCCTCGCCACCGCCGAAGCGGTAGCCACCAAACGCCAGCGCGAGCTCGGAGTGGTAATCGTGGATATCGGCGGCAGCATGACCAGTATCGCGGTATTTGAGGGCGGGGATGTTTTGCAAACGGCGGCGATTCCGATCGGGTCCGAGCATATCACCAATGATCTCGCGATTGGCCTGCGCACTTCAGTGGATATTGCCGAGCGGGTCAAGATCGAATATGGCGAATGTATGGCGGATTTGGTCTCCAAAAATTCGGATATTGATTTGGCGACGGTTGGCGCCGCCAGCAAAGAATTGGTCAAACGAAAATATGTGAGTGAAATCATCGAAGCGCGCGTGGAAGAAATTTTACAAAAAGTAGACGAGGAATTGCGTCGCATCGGACGCAGCGGGCTTTTACCGGCCGGAGTGGTGCTGACCGGCGCCGGCTCCAAATTACCCGGGCTAACCGAGATGATCAAAAAATATTTGCGTTTGCCGGCGACGATGGGCGCGCCGGTGGATTTTTACAGCATCACCGAAAAAGTTAATGACCCCAGTTTTAGCACGGCGGTGGGGCTGGTGCAGTGGGGGAGCAATATGCAGTTTAGCGCTATGCGCGGATCAGGATCGAGCGGGGTGTCGAAATCCGGCGATTTAACCAAAAAATTAGGTGGATTCTTCACGCAAATCAAGCATTGGTCCAAAAGTTTATTGCCTTAATCATAGTTATACACATTTCTTTTTTTTCGTTGCTTGACAGTAAATATTTGTCATTATACACTATATAGCGAGCGCGGGCTTCGCTATTTTCTTTTCAAGCCTTGAACACAAAAAGTGTTCAATTCAATTTCGAAATTATTACTGAATTTTTTATGCCCCAAATCAAACCGGAAATGGAAACTTTCGCCAAAATAAAAGTAGTGGGTGTGGGAGGATCGGGCGGCTCAGCCGTCAACCGCATGCTCGCCGCGAAAATTCGCGGGGTGAGTTTCGTCGCTCTCAATACCGATGTGCAGGCGCTACATCACAATAACGCTCCGCAAAAATTACATATCGGCAAAAGCGTGACGCGCGGTCTTGGCGCCGGTATGGATCCTGAAGTTGGCCGGCGCGCGGCCGAAGAATCGCAAAATGAAATCCGCGATTTACTCAAAGATACCGACATGGTGTTTATCACTTGCGGTCTCGGCGGCGGCACCGGATCGGGCGCTGGCCCGGTGGTGGCCGAAGTGGCGCGTGAGCTGGGTGTTTTGACAGTGGCGGTGGTGACGCGACCGTTTAGTTTTGAGGGGCCGCGTCGGCGTGAAATTGCCGACAATGCCTGGGATCAATTAAATAAAAATGTGGACGCGATTATCACTATTCCCAATGATCGTATTTTACAAATCATCGATAAAAAAACCAGTTTACTCGAGGCGTTTGCTGTGGTTGATGATGTTTTGCGTCAGGGTGTGCAGGGGATTTCCGAGTTGATTACCATTCCCGGCCTCATCAATGTCGATTTTGCCGATGTCAAAGCGATCATGCGCGATACCGGATCAGCGCTTATGGGTATCGGTGTCGCCACCGGTGAAAATCGCGCGGTGGATGCGGCCAAGACCGCGATTTCGAGTCCGCTTTTAGAACTTTCGATCGACGGCGCGCATGGTATATTGTTTACTATTACCGGCGGATCTGATTTGGGGATGGAAGAGGTCAATGAAGCGGCGCGCGTGATCACCTCTTCGGCGTCCGAAGATGCCAAAGTCATTTTTGGCGCGGTGATCGACGAGAGCATGGCGGGTAGCGTGCGGGTCACGGTGATTGCCACCGGTTTTGACGATCGCCGTCCGGCCCTCGCGCGCGAGGAGGAAACCAATTTTTTTGGCGCTACCAAGTATACTCCCAGTAATTTTGTCCGTAAATTGCAAAAAGACGAAGAAGCGGAAGAAAAGAAATTTAAATCATTTGTGCAAAAAAATGTTCCGGCGCAGTCAGCCCCCGCGCCCGTTTCGGCGCCGATGCGTGAAGAACGCCGCTATGCTCCGCCCGCTCCGCCGCTTTCGCCCGCTTCCGGAAGCGATGACGATCTCGAGATTCCGGCCTTTATTCGCAAAAAGATGGGAACTTGATTATTATGCGTTGTCCGGTTTGCAACAATCGCGACACGGCGGTGGTGGATACGCGTCCGGCCGAGGATGGTTTTTCGGTTCGCCGTCGGCGCGAATGCGAGAAATGTCATTATCGTTTTTCTACGATTGAAGAAATGGAGCTTTTGGATATTGTAGTAGTAAAAGCTGATGGTCGACGAGAAAGTTATTTACGCGAAAAAATCGAGAACGGTATTCGTCGTTCACTTACCAAACGGCCTTATTTGCAAGACAATTTTCACTCGCTCATCCACGATGTCGAAAGAGATATTCAAAAAAGAAAAAAGCGCGAACTCAGCAGTAAAGAGCTTGGCGAGATTGTAATGAAACGATTGCGCGGTTTTGACAAGGTGGCCTATATTCGTTTCGCCAGTGTTTATCGCGATTTTAAAGATGTCAAGACTTTTGAGAAAGAATTATCAAAACTTAAAAAAGCTCAATAGTAAATTCGCGATTTTTGAAATTTGATAATCGAAATGAGTGAGGATATGGACAAATTTATTTGGGCATATCCGAGCGAATGAGATTATATCGTAGATAGTTTTTAGATTTGATTTTAATAATATGTTTCGTCACAAGGAGAAGCCGATCGACAATATCGCCGTAAAAAAAGAAGACGCTCCCGTCGCCAGTGTTCCGGTGACAGTGACGCCGGTCAAAAAAGAATTTAATCTCAACCAAGTGGGAGAGCTTTTGGAAAAAAATTTAAAATGGTCGCAAATAATTTACGAACAAAATCGCAAGATAAATCGTAAATTATTGTGGTCGTCAGTCGCCAGTTGGCTGTATATTATTATCATCATTGCTCCGGTTTTGCTGGCGTTATGGTTTTTGCCGCCGGTTTTGCGCAATCTTTATTCTCAATACGGCGGTGTTTTGGAGCAAATCAGCGGTACCGCCAATAAAGCCGATAATACCCAAACTTCTTTGGATCAAGTGATAAAATTATTACCGCTTGACAGCGCCAAGTCCGAACAACTCAAAGCTTTGCTCAAATAATATTTATGCATAAACATACCAAAATCGTCGTGACTATCGGGCCGTCTTGCGGTGACAAAAAAACGATCGTTGATCTGATCAAGGCGGGCATGAATGTCGCCCGTCTTAATTTTTCGCACGGCTCGCACGCCGACCACGAGCGCTACATCGCCAATATCCGCGCGGCCGAGATCGAAACCGGCGAGCCGGTGGCGATCATGCAAGATCTGCAGGGTCCGCGTATTCGCTTGGGTAATCTGCCGGCGGCGGGAGTGGAGCTCAAAGCGGGAGAAATCGTGTCTCTGGATTTTAATGGCGTGGAATACCAAGAAAGTAAATTACCGATAAATTTTCCTGAATTACCGGCAAGTTTAAAAATCGGCGAACGCATCCTTATCGATGACGGTCGCGCCGAGACCAAAATTATTCGCATTGAAGGCGGTTTGGTGTTTGCCGAAGTGATCGATGGTTCGACTGTCTCGTCGCACAAAGGATTAAATTTTCCCGATAGCGAATTATTGGTTTCGGTGATCAATAACAAAGATAAAGATGATTTGGTTTTTGGACTAAAACAAAAAGTTGATTTAGTGGCCCTGTCATTTGTAAAATCCGCCCAAGATATAGTTGACTTGCGTTATTTGATCAAAAATGGCCAAAAAGAACTGGGCGAAGTCAATAGTCCGGATATTGGAATCATCGCCAAAATTGAACGGCATGTGGCCGTGGAAAATTTAGAAGAAATATTGGATAGCGCCGATGGCGTGATGGTGGCGCGCGGTGATTTGGGACTCGAGGTGCCGGCGTCCGAGGTGCCGCTCGCGCAAAAGAGAATTATTGATTTGGCCAACATCAAAGCCAAACCGGTGATCGTGGCTACTCAATTACTCGATTCGATGCAAGAAAAACGCCGGCCGACGCGGGCGGAAGTATCTGATGTCGCCAATGCCGTGATTGACCATGCCGACGCGCTCATGCTGTCCAATGAAACCGCGGTGGGCAAGAATCCGGTTTTGGCCGTCGAGACGATGAGCGACATCATCGTGAGCACCGAAAAATCCGTGTATGATGATACTGATTTGCCGGCGCTTCATAAACACGGCACTGATATCGATGTAGCCATTACAGAGTTGTCGCGCACGCTGGCCGAAGAAGTCAAAGCCAAGTTTATTTTGGCCGCTTCGATTTCCGGCGAGACCGGCCGATTGATCAGCCACTTGCGTCCAGCGCTTTCGATTTTGGTGGCGACGAATACCGCGATTGTTCAACGACAGTTAAATCTGTCTTGGGGCGTGAGCGCTTTTATTCTTCCGCCTTGTCGATCGATCGAGGAGTTGGTGGAACGATCGATGGCGTATGTCAAAGAAAAAAAACTCGCGAAAAAAGGGGATAAGATGATCATCGTCGCGGGCGAGCCGGTGGGCCAGGCGGGCAATGTTAATCTTGTCGAGGTACGGGAAATCAAATAAATTTAAAAAATCGACGGTGGATAAAATATTTTTAGCCAAGCTCGCTTTGCTCGTAGAGTGCTAAAAATATATTATCCACCGTCGATTTTATTTTTTTCACACAGCGATGTGCTACCGGAGTGTCGGATAAAGCGGAAAATTTTTGGTGAGTTCGATGACTCGCTTTTTTATTTCCGCGAGTTTATTGTCATCGGTGTGGTTCGCGATCGCTTCGTCGATCCAAACAGCGATTGTTTTCATTTCTGCTTCCTTCATCCCGCGGGTCGTGAGCGCCGGCGTGCCGAGGCGGATACCGGACGGGTCCATCGGCGAGCGTGGATCATCGGGAATCATATTCTTGTTGACGGTGATGCCTGCAATATCGAGTGCATGTTCGGCTTGTTTACCGGTGACATTTTTACTGCCAAAAACATCGATGAGTAAGAGGTGATTGTCGGTCCCGCCAAAACACAATTTATATCCGAGGCGATTAAATTCCGTTTCCAGCGCTTTGGCGTTGGCCTTGATCTGGCGCGCGTATTCTTTAAATTCCGGTTGAGCCGCCTCTTTAAATGCCACTGCTTTGGCTGCGATATTATTTTCATGCGGTCCGCCTTGAAAACCGGGGAACACGGATTTGTCGATTTTTTGCGCCCATTTTTCTTGGCACATGATCATGCCGCCTCTGGGCCCGCGCAAAGTTTTGTGAGTGGTGGTGGTGACCACATCGAAAATCGGCACCGGATTATTCATTTGTCCGCCGGCGATGAGTCCGGCGATATGCGCGATGTCAGCCATCGTGATCGCACCCGCTTCATCGGCGATCGCCTTGATTTTTTCGTATTCGATTTCACGGGAGTAGGCGCTATAGCCGACCAAAATTATTTTGGGCTTGTGTTCGATCGCCATGGCGCGCAGATTATAGAGATCAATCAGTCCGTGCGCGTCGGTCTTGTAGCGAATAAAGTTAAAAACCTTGGTCATGTGCGTGACCGGGTGTCCATGGGTGAGGTGTCCGCCGTGCGATAAATCCATACCGAGAATCGTATCACCAGGATTAAGCAGGGCGAAATATACGGCGATATTGGCCGGTGCGCCCGACAAAGGCTGGACATTGACATGCTCGGCGCCAAAAAGTTTTTTGGCGCGTTCGATGGCCATGGTCTCCACTTCGTCGATAAATTCGCAGCCGCCGTAATAGCGTTTGCCCGAATATCCTTCCGAGTATTTATTGGTCAAAATCGACCCGAGCGCCTCGAGCACGGCCGGCGAGACAAAATTTTCCGACGGGATCATTTCCAGTCCCTCTTCTTGGCGTTTTTGTTCGCGTTTGATGCTGGCCAAAATTTCGGGATCGAAATTTTTGAGATCGTGAGTGTACATAATACTAAATTAAAAATATGAATTAATTAACACTGGTCGCGAACGAATGACATATGCGCCACGCTCCTTATGCTTCGCAGTGTCGCTTTGGCGCAAATGTCATTCGTTCGCTCGTAAATTGCAAATTATCTCAGATCATAAAATTTATTTCCACTGTACAATTACCAATCCAACTAAAATTATGAAAATTCCGACAAACTGATAAAGCGCGATCGGCTCTTTAAAAAAATAATACCCCGCGATGGTTACAAGGGTGGTAGAAAGCGCCATCCAGATAATATTGACGATGGCCACTCCCTGAAATTTGAGCGATAAACAGATAGCGATTGCGGCCAAAGCGAACGACAATATGCTGGCCGCCATATAGAGGGGATTGTATTTGAGGTACCAAAATTTGGCCGAGATCAATCCCGCCAAATCGAGTAATGCCAGCGCTAATAAAATTAGATAAAATTTCATGTCGGTATTATATCAAGCCCCGAGTTTTTTTACCATATATTGATTTTCCAGTCTGTATCCGAGTTTACGATAATACCCGCGCACACCCACCCCCGAAATCACGGCTAATTTTGTCACCCGCTGTTTTCGGCAAATTTCTTCGGCTTTTTTGATCAGCGCTTTGCCCATACCGGTGTGTTGGATATCGCCGGTTTTGGAAATGCCTACGAGTTGGCCGTAGGTGTGAAGTTCGCGAATAAAGGCGGGATAGGTGTGAGGTGTTAGGTAAAAGGTATTAGGTATAAGGTGAGAGCCTATCTGTCCGGCCTGCTTGCCGGTAGGCAGGGTATTAGGGGTGAGACGCAGACGGCAGAACGCGAACACCACCTGGCGGTTTTTGTCTTCAATTGAAATAAAGTATTCATTTCCTCCGGATGCGAAATATTTATCGATAAATATTCGAAATTTTAAATTCGAAATTCGAAATTTATCATTTTGGTGTCCGGCTTCGCGACAGCGCAAACAATTGCATTTCATTCCCTCGGCGGTCATTTGCGTCTGGATCACTTGGCGCAAATTGGTCGTCAAGTTTCCGGCTTGGATATGATGAGAAGGAATATCGCGAATCAGGCGCGAGATGCGACAATAGCGGGGGACAGTGGCTTTGAAATTTTTTAAAACCTCGATTAATTTTTTGTCCGAGTAAGGGCGGTATTTTTTGGCGACAAGCCAATCGTATAATTCGGAATTTTTTACCACGGTGCAAGGATAGATTTTGATCATGTCCGGCCGGTAATCGGGATTGGAAAAAATCTCGAGCATCATTTTGGTGTCTTTGGCCGGAGTACTGCCCGGGAGCTGGGGCATCAGATGATAATCTACCTTAAAGCCGAAATTTTTGAGTAGCGCGGTCGCGGTGCGCACCGCCTGCGCGTCGTGCCCGCGTTTGACGGTTTTTAAGATTCGATCGTCGATGGTTTGGACGCCCAGTTCCACTCGTGTGCATCCGAGCGCGCGCATCGTTAAAATATTTTCAAGATTGATAAAATCCGGACGCGTCTCGAGAGTTAGTCCGATGACGCGGTGCTTGGCGGTTTCGTTTTTCTTTTGCGCATCGAGCAATTTTTTTTGTGTCATCCCTTCGACAAGCTCAGGGCAGGCTCTGAGCGAAGCGAAGGATCTATCATTTTTTATTTTTAAATTGAATTTTTGATTTTTGATCTTTGATTTATTATTTCCGTTCGCCGCCTCGAAACATCGTAAAATAAACCAGTATTGGTAATCCAGAGGATAAAAATTCCAAGTTCCGCCTTTGATAATAAGTTCGATCTTGTCGGTCGGGTGGCCGTTTTTGGCCAAAGTGTCGATGCGTCGTCGGGTCTGCTCGTAGGGGTCAAAAGCGAGCGACAAAGCCCGTGCGGCCGCCGGTTCGTCTGAAAGGTAGCTTTTGGGCATTTGGGCCTCGGTAGGGCAGTATACGCACTTGCCCGGGCAACCATATGGCTTGGTCAGGTTGGTCACGATCGCCACTCCCGAGAGCGTGCGCACCCCCCGTTTGATCATCAATTTTTCCAGCTCGGGATTTTTGACAATCTTGCGCGCGCGCAGTAATTCATGGTATGCTTTTAACAAGTCGGATTTGGGGATGTCGAGGGCGGTTTTTTTTCCACGCAAAACACCGCGTCTCACGGCATCGAGGCCGGCCAGTGGGTTTTCTAAAAATTTTAGAATTACTTGTTGAGGGAGTGTTGTCATGTTGGGTTTATCAGATTAGTTTAATATTATTGAGTGCTTACGATGACGAGCTAAAATTTGCAGATTCATGGGAGCGTCCCGTAGGGTTTGGGCAAATGTTTGAGCGAAGCGAGTTTTGGCCCAAAAGCGACAATGAGTCGCAAATTTGCGAGTCGGAGTACAGCACGAAAGAATGTTAAACTAATTTGATAAGCAATTATCTATAGGTAGCTAATATATGAATAGTAAGCAGGCACAAGCCATTATACATAAAACCCGGGACGATTACAACCGCATCGCTCGGCATTTTTCCGCGACCCGGGTGCGAGTGTGGCCGGAGTTTGAGTATTTAAAAACCTTTCTTGGCGACGATCAGACGATCTTGGATTGGGGTTGCGGGAGCGGGCGGTTTATTTTGGGTCTGCAAGACAAGAAAAATATCAAATATTTCGGCATTGACCAAAGCGATGAGCTCATAAAAATCGCCCGAGAGACATACGCCACAGAAGTTAAAGCCGGATGGGCCAAATTTTATTCCACCACGCTCCAGGCGCAAAAATTTCCGGATAATTTTTTCGATTTGGAATTTTTAATATCTTCGTTTTTTCATCTCCCTGACGAAAACACCAGATTATCTACACTACAAGAATTGTATCGCGTAATCAAGCCGGACGGCAAAATCGTGATTTTGGTATGGAACCTGGGCAGTGACTGGGCCAAAGAAAAGTTAAAAAAAGATTGGAAAAAAATCGGCGAAAACGACTTTATTGTTCCCTGGAAAAATCAGCAGGGTGAAGTGATCAGCGAGCGTTATTATCACCATTTTACTTCAGAAGAATTGTCTGGGCTGTTGATCAAGGCCGGTTTTAAAAATGTGAAAATAAAGTATTCCGATGCCACCTGGAGCGACGATAAAGGCGGAAGAAACATGTTCGCGGTGGCGGTGAAGTAGTGGTTGAAAATAAAACATCAGACATCGGTATCACGCTCCTTGTGCTTCGCAGTGTCGCTTTGATACCGATGTCTGATGTTTTATTTTTTCTATTATTTTTATCTCTTATTATTTATTCAATTTTCTTGTTCTTTTCATTCGATTGATACACTTGCTCCACCTGAAGCGCGATATCGCGCCAAGAGTATTTTTCCATTACCAGCGCGCGATTTTGTTCGCCGGTTTTTTTCAGAAGCTCTGTTTGCGGTAAAATCTCTTTTAATCTTTCAGTCAAGGAATCCGCGTTGGCCGTGTCAAACCAAAATTGATTGTCCGGCACGATTTCACGGTGACCGGGAATATCCGACACCACCACCGGCAATCCAAATGACATGGCTTCGAGCACCGCGAGTGGCAGGCCTTCGTTTTCCGACGGGTGAATAAATAATTTCGCGTTGGTAAAAAGCGTTTGTAAATTTTCGCCGTATTGGTCGCCGGTAAAAATAATATCACTGTCCGATCCTGATAGCTCAAACAGTTCGTCCATGTATGCCTCTTCGCCATCGCCCACGATCGCGAGTTTATAGCCTTCAATAATCTGCGGAGCGCGCGCGCGTAAAGTTTTCCAGGCGGAAATCAAATGATGGATGCCTTTTCCGCGGATGATGCGCGCCACGGTCAATAAATACTTTTCAGGAGTCAGATTATAATTCGATAATTTTTCCGGATATTTTTTTCCGTCCCAAATCGGGACCCCGCTTGGGATGCAAATGGTAATTTTCTGGTATTGATTTAAACAATAGTGATACAGTCCGCGTGAAACCGTGATGGTGGCGTGGGGCCAGCGACAGATAAAAATTTCGCCCATAGACAAAAACCACTTGGCGATTTTACCCCACTTGTATTGGTAGCGATCCATCGAATGAAAGGTGGCAATCACGCGCACGCGCGGGGCGAGGAGGCGGGGGAGCCAGGATAAAAGCGCCGGGCCGACGCCGTGAAAATGAATCACATCTATTTTTTGCGTGAGGGCGTGAATAGTCGCGGTGATAGTATGGGTGATAGCGTCGAGATTTTTGGTATGCAATGAAGGTGTGTAAATAATTTGAATATTTTTCGACAGATTCGACGCGACAAAATCGGTCGAATTTTTTTCTTGACCATACCAACGACGCGCGTATACCAAAACTTCGTGGCCGTTTTGGGCCAGCTGTTTGGATAATTCTTCAACATGGCGCTCCACCCCGCCCGCGGCGGCTGGAATACCTTTTTGTCCTATCATGGCGATACGCATATTCGATAGCTCAAGTATACATTAAAACAGGTCAATATAGCACAAATTTGGCCATTTGTCAAGTGTTTTTTTGGCCAAGTTCCTGATTTTGGCTAATCTTGGGGTTGATAACTGTGGATAACTATTGTTGACATCGATGAAATATCTGATATGATAAAAATATTAAAATTATGAAATTAAATTATTTTACAATTCGTCCGATTTTTACCGTCACTTGCAAGGTGTGGTATTTGTCGTTGCGGGGTGTAAATAGATTTAAGAATAAATAATGTTTAGCGAATCTTAAATACTTTCACCCCGCCGGCAAAATGTCCGCGGGGTTTTTCGTTAAAAATAGTTCCTTACAAATCACTGGCGTTGTCGCGTAACCGATTGCTGACAAAAAAGCAGTCGGGTGCGCGACAGTGCATCGATTATCAACCATCAACCTGGGGAGGTTGGAATGAGCTGGAAATGTGGCCGACATGGCAAAGTTCCCGACGGAAAAGCGCTCGCCGGGAAAAAGGGCAAAAGGATTTGCCCGCAGTGCCAGCAACCGCTTTATTGGAGTCAGGATGGCTCCGATGGAGCGGTGTATCACCGCAGTGAGAAAAAGAAGCACGCGGCCTAAGGGTCGCTTTTCGGTGGCCGAGCCACCACAACCTGGGGAAAAGGGAGAAAAACATGACGGATTTTGCGAATGGCAAGGGCGTGACGCACACCACCACTTGTGGCGGGTGCGGAGTCGTGATCAACCTCGCGGTCGCCGGACCGGTGACGCGGTGTTGGTCGTGCGGGGCTGAATTCAAAGGGCCGGCGGTGGTGGGGTGCGCCACTCCGGTCGTGCCCCGCACGGTTGCGCTGGCCATGGCCGCGCGACTGTGCATGACCCAAGCTCCGATTCCCCCCGGCATCGAGCCGGGGAACATCATGATCTAATCTGGGGGAGGAAGTCATGCCTGATCAATCGGGGTCCGGGTTTGGGGGCGCCCCGCGCGCCGCCGATTCATTTTTGGCTCCGACCACGGTGCGGTGCACCTGCTGTCGGACCATCTCGCCGGCCATCGCTGGCGGGAATTGCCCGAAGTGCGGTCGCACTTTGCCCGAGCCGGCGACGAGCGCCGATCCGCACCAGGCCAAGATCACCTGGCAGTTCCACGAATAGGAGGACTGCCATCGCTCTTTCATCGTCGAGCCTAAGCACACCTTAGGCTCTTTTTTATTAGATTCTTCACTCGCCCTACCTACTGGCAGGCAGGTCAGGATGACAGTAAGAATATTTTTTGGTATAATACCCGCGTATGTATATCACCATCGCGATCGGGGCTTATTTGGTTTTGGCGATCGTCGCCATTTTCGATAAATTCATCGTCGACAAATCCGTCCCGCGTCCAATTTTGCTCACATTTTATTCTACTGTCTCGTTGTTGCCTTTGGTTTTTTTGACGCCGTTTGGCACCGAGATGCCGTCCGGCCTTTGGGATTGGTCAGCTTGTATTATTTCCGGCTTTGGATTTTCTTTGGCGCTATGGGCGTCGTATCGGGGGCTCCAAGATAGCGAGGTCAGCCATCTGGGACCGCTCATCGGCGCCTCGACGCCGTTTTTTGTTTTTTTACTCGGCGCGATTTTTTTACCGGAAGTTTTTTCGTCGCGCCAACTCATTGCCATCGGTCTTTTGATTTTAGGCTCACTCATCATTTCGCTTGAGCAAAAGAAAAATTTTCAAGGCTGGCACGGGGGAGTGGTCTGGGGAGTGCTCGCTGGATTTTTATTCGCGGCGTCGCATATCGCGTCGAAATATATTTACGGAGTTTACGGATTTTACAGCGGACTCATTTGGACGCGGGTGTTTATGGGGGTGTTCGGGGTTCTGCTATTAGCATCGCCTACGGTGCGTGGTTTGTTTTCCTCAAAAAAGAAAAATCACGCGGGTGGACATTCGGTGGGCAAGCAAATATTACTCGTGGGAATTAATAAACTGCTGGGCCTCGTCGGCGTACTACTCGAGCAATACGCCATCGCCATCGGCAGTGTCACGGTGGTCAACGCGCTCGTGGGCGTGCAGTATGGCTGTCTCGTGCTTTTGGTGATTTTATTGTCGTTCTTTTGGCCGAAATTATTTCGCGAAGAATACGCGCGCGGAGAAATCGCGCAGGAAATTTTCGCGGTCGCGGTGATCGCGATGGGATTGTGGCTGTTAATATGAAAATTACAAATATAAAATTACAAATTCCAAATAAATACCAAATTCTAAATTTCAAATTGTTTTTTTGAATTTGCGATTGCTGGTTCGTAGCCAGTTATTTGTTATTTGAAATTTATTTGTGATTTGTAATTTTATATTTGTAATTTATTGTGTATGCTCAAAAAAATAATTTTAATAATCATAATCATCATCGCGCTTTTTATCGTCGCGCGCTTCATTCGCTTCAAAAATCAAATGGTTTACGGCGTGTCGTTTAATTCGCAGTACGCGCGCTATCTCGGACTCGATCCGGCCAAAGTATATACCGCGCTGTTTGAAAAATGGCATTTTAAATATATCCGATTGTCGGCGCAATGGAATGCCATCGAAACCGCGGATGGTCAATATGATTTTGGCGAGCTCGATCGCCAAATGGACGAGGCGGCCAGGCAGGGCGCCAAAATCTCGTTGGCGCTCGGGCAAAAAACGCCCCGCTGGCCCGAATGCCATGCCCCCGCGTGGACCGCTCCGCTCACTGACGAGCAGTACTACACCAAACTTCACAAATTTATGGCAGTCGTAGTCAATCGCTACCGCGATCATACAGCGCTCGAGATTTGGCAGGTAGAGAACGAGGCGTTTTTACCCTTCGGCGTTAGTTGTCGGCCGTTCACGCCCGCGCTTCTTGCCGATGAGATCGCGCTCACGCGCTCGCTCGACACCGCGCACCGTATTCTCATCACCGATTCGGGCGAGCTTTCCAGTTGGCGTCTCACTGCCCGGGCCGGCGATTTGTTTGGGACCACGATGTATCGCGTCGTTTGGACCAAATCGTTCGGCTATTTTAATTACGATTGGCTACCGGCGATTTTTTACCGCGCCAAATTATTTTTTAACGGCCGGTCAGTAGATCAGGCGTTTGTAGCCGAGCTTCAGGCCGAGCCGTGGATCCCGGATAATAATTTACTTGATACTCCGCTTGCCGAGCAATATCAATCGATGAATATCAAGCGCCTACAAACCAATCTTGATTTTGCCGCTTCGACCGGCATGCCCCGCGCCTATTTGTGGGGCGTAGAGTGGTGGTATTGGCTCGAGACCCGGGGCGAGACCGCGATTTCAGAGGTGGTGAAATCAGTGAAAAAGTTTTGATTTGTTGGGCCATTAGGCCCACCCTGAGCGCCTGCCTACCGGTAGGCAGGCTCGCGTGCGAGGAAAGCGAGGGGGTGGTCAGCTGTCAAATACAAGTTTTCACAGGTAGTTCCCTTGACAAAACCCTGTTTTTGTGCTATACTTCATTGTTAATACTATTTAATTAGCTTTAAATTAGCCTAAATTTTCGTATATATGCACAAAAAATCTCTATTTATCGCCATATTGGCCATCATGGCACTATCGATGGTTTTGACTGCCACATCCGCCCATTCCGCTTCGGGCGTAAGCAATGTCAATGTCACTTCTTGCGAGACCGTGTCGAACGGTGTCAAAATCAGTCGTAACAAAGGGGCGAAATATACTCTCACCAACGGTTGTCGCGATGCCGGTTATGGGTTGCGCAATTATTCGCTTTCCTGCAACACCGCCACTCAATACAAAGTGAGTTGGGTGGATAATTGCAGTAATGATAAGGTCGCTCCAAAAGTAACCTTGTCGGTGTCGCGCGAAGGCACCATCACGCGTGTCACCGCTACCGCCACCGACAATGTGCGCGTGACTAAAACTACGATTTACCATGTGAACGGCACGGCCGCCGCTTCTTCCAATTCCGCTTCGGTCGGGATGTCATTGACCGCTACCGCCGTCGGCGCCAACTCTTCGTATTTTGCCAAAGCATTTGATGCCGCCGGCAACGAGGGGATTTCGGTGACGATTGATTTGACACGCGTCGATACCGTGAAGCCGACTGTCAATGTTTCTTCGCCCAAAACGGATTATCTCACCAACGAAGTGGTGCACCTCAAAGGCGAGGCCAGCGATGACACCGGTGTGGTCAAAATGCAATATCTCGACGAAGCCGGAAAAATTTTGAAAACTTGTTTAAACATCAACGCTTGTAATCTCGATGTCGGTCCGTTTGCCAAAAATTGGCGCGGCACTCGCGCTTATCGTTTGCGCGCTTATGATATTTACGGCAATGTCGGCTACGGCGAACGCAAAATCAACATCACGCCTTATACTGATACCGTGGCTCCGGCGATTGATATTTTTTACGAGCGCCAGGCCAATGGCTATGTGAAGATTTCGACTCACGCCCGCGATAGCGGTGGTAGCGGCGTGGTGCGCAGTGAAATTTATAAAGATAAAACCGTGATGCGCGCTTGTTCGGGCGCCGGTGATTGCGCGCTCACCATCGCTCCCGGCAATTACACTGTCACCAATATTTTTTACGCCAAAGTTTATGATGGTGTCGGCAATGTCGGCGAATCCAAGACTGTGACCATCACTTTGTATCCGTCCGGTGATGTGACCGCGCCCAGTGTTTCTTTGAGTGGAGCGCTTATCGGTGGAAATTATAGTTTGACCGCGACTACGATCGACAGCCAGTCGCCATTGCGCGGTATGGAAATTTTTGTAAATGACAGCGCCACCTCGACATTTTCATGGTGGGATAATGACAACATGAGCCTGTCCGCCACCAAAAGTTTTGTCGGCAGTTTGACTAATGGCACGATGAAATTTGTGGCCAAGGCCCACGATCGCAACGGCAATGTCGGCGTTTCGGCGCCGGTGTATCTGACTGCGAGCGGTCTCACCGATAGCGCCCCGACCATCTCGGCCGACGCTAGAGTGACCAATCAGTTTGGCGTGGACTATGTATCTTTATCCGCGCAAGCGACCGACGATTATGGTCTCGCCAAGACCGAGCTCTATTGGGGGCTCGCGATCAAAGATGTGGTCTTAATCAAGCGCTGTAATTATTCCGGTGTCACCATTAACGAAAATTGCTCGGTATCATTCCCTGTTTTGATGGCCAAAAACGGCTATTATTCCGCGGTGACATACGATATAAAAAATCAGACTTCGACTACGATGATCAAAAATTACTAAAATTTTCTTCAGTAAACCTTCGATTAAGCGAAAAAATCCTCGTCGCGCATAGACCGCCGGCGGGGATTTTCGTTAGGTGGCGCATTGACTTTTTGTCGGTGATAAGATATAATTTTGGGGTTAAGAGCCTGATAGACGGGCTTCGATGGGTGTTTAGCTCAGTTGGTTAGAGCATCGCGTTTACATCGCGAGGGTCGCAGGTTCGAGTCCTGCAACACCCACCAAATCGCCGCTTGGCATTTTTTTGTTTTTGTGATAAGATTATCTTAATAAAAAGTCGGATATTAATAGTCAAATTTATATATTCTTTGAATATTTGATTTTTAAGATTTGATTTTATATTATGGACGATCAACCCGTAGTTTTACATGATGGCGTTTACAAGCGCACCACCTCCACCGCGTCCGCGGTTTTTATGATTACCGGTATGACCATCGGTGCCGGTATTTTGGGGTTGCCGTATGTCATCGCGCAGGTCGGTTTGCGCGTCGGGCTCGTATATATCATACTACTCGGTATCGTGATGATACTGCTCAATCTGATGATCGGCGAGATCGCCGTACGCACCAATGAAAAATTGCAATTGGCCGGTTTTGTCGGGCGCTATCTTGGTCCGCAGGCCAAAGCGCTCATGTCGGTGATCGTGGTGCTATCGGGTCTCGGTGTTTTACTCGCGTATATTATCGGCGAGGGACAGTCAATCGGGGCGCTACTGGGGGTTGATCCACGATATGGCGCGTTGGTATTTTGGGCGGTCGGCGGATTTTTTGTTTGGCGCGGATTGCAGACGGTCAAGACGATGGAAAAGATTTTTAGTTTGGCGGTGATGGCGATTATCGCCGGTTTGTCGCTATATTTTTTACCGAAATTTGAAATGGCCAATTGGGCGTTTTTTGATTCGGCCCAAATATTTTTGCCATTCGGTGTCGTATTGTTTGCTCTGCATTCGGCGCCGGCGATCGTCGAGGCGCACGCGGTGATGCCCGGCAGTCAAAAACACTATCGGCGCGCGGTGATCATCGGCACCATGATTCCGGTGGTATTGTATGTTCTATTTGTGACGGCGGTGGTGGGAGTATCGGGGCTCGCGACGACTCCGGTCGCGACCATTGGCATGGGTCAAACATTTGGCGGTTGGGTGCTCGTAGCCGGAAATTTATTTGCTATCCTCGCGATGGGCACGGCGTTCATGGGCACGGGCGTGGCCTTGAAGCAAACGCTGATTTGGGATCATAAGATGAGTCATTATCTTGCTAATTTGGCGGTAGTATTTATTCCGCTCGCGTTGTTTATTTTAGGGTTTAATAATTTCGTCGCTATTCTCGATATCGTGGGTGGATTGTTTGTGGGGATCGAGGCGGTATTGCTCGTGATGGCGTGCTATAGGGCGCGTCGTAACGGCGACTTGGGCGCGTCGCGTTATGGCGTCGCGTATTTTTGGCTCCTCGCCGTGCCGGTGCTGGTGGTGTTTATTCTGGCGTCGGTGGTGAGCGTGATTAATATTATCAGATAAATTAAAAATAAAAGAACTGGCTGCGAACCAGCAATTGCAAAAATCAAATCAGTCGATATCCGCGTTTTATTAATATTTAATCTTTGATTTTTTATTTTTAAGATAACATCGACGGTGCTGATTATCGGATGGTGTTTGGTCGATTACTTTTCGATAATTCTCTTCTGTCGCGTGTGTCATCCTGTTTGCTCAAGCAAATTGGGATTTAATACCTAAATTTTATGTCAGAAAAATATATTTTTACCTCCGAGTCGGTAACCGAGGGTCATCCGGATAAGATTTGCGATCAAATTTCCGACGCGGTGCTCGATACATTACTCGCGCAAGATCCGAGGTCGCATGTGGCGGTGGAGTGCTTCACTACGACGGGCCTCGTGATCGTGGGCGGAGAAGTCTCGACCCGAGGATATGTCGATGTGCAAAAAATCACGCGCGAAGTACTCAAAGATATCGGCTACAATGATCCGGCTTATGGCATCGACTATGATCACGCCGGTATTTTGGTGTCGATTCACGAACAGTCGCCCGATATCGCGCAGGGCGTTGATAAAAAGAAAGTTGAACAGCAGGGTGCCGGCGACCAGGGGCTCATGTTTGGTTATGCTTGTACCGATACCAAAGATTTGATGCCGTTGCCGATCACTTTGTCGCATCAGTTGGCGGCGCGGTTGGCGCAGGTACGAAAAAATAAAACGCTAAAATATTTGCGTCCGGACGGTAAATCGCAAGTGGCAGTGGAGTATAGCGACGGCAAACCGACGCGTCTCGCCAATGTGGTGATCTCGGCCCAACATGATCCCGATGTTTCGACTGAAAAATTACGCGCTGATATTATTGCCAAAGTGATCAAGCCGGTATGCGGGAAATACATCGATAAAGATACGAAATTTTTTGTGAATATGACCGGCCGATTTGTGATCGGCGGTCCGCAGGGCGACACCGGGCTCACCGGACGAAAAATCATCGTTGATACTTATGGTGGGATGGGCCGACATGGCGGTGGTTGTTTTTCCGGCAAAGATCCGAGCAAGGTGGATCGCAGTGGCGCTTATATGGCGCGTTATGTGGCCAAAAATATTGTGGCCGCGGGACTGGCGGAAAAATGCGAAGTGCAGGTGGCGTATGTGATTGGTAAAGCCGAGCCGACGAGCGTCCATGTGGATTCGTTTGGCACGGGCTTAGTTGATGATCAGAAATTGGAAAAAGCGGTGCTCAAAGTTTTTGATTTCCGCCCGGGCAAAATTATCGAACAGTTGGATTTGTTGCGTCCGATTTATCGAGCCACTTCGGCTTACGGACATTTTGGGCGCGCGCAGTTCCCGTGGGAAAAAATCGACAAAGTGCAGGAGTTGAAATCCGCGGTGAAATAAACTAAGTTAGTATCGGCGGTGAATATTGTATTTTCAGCCAAGCTCGCTACGCTCGTAGAGTGCTGAAAATATAATATTCACCGCCGATTTTTTTGTGTGAAGTCGATGAAAAACGACGCCAAACTTCCTCAAATCTGTTGCTCGACTCGTAAATTTGTGACTCGCGGTCGCTTTTGGGCCAAAACTCCCCGCCGCGAGGCGGGTCACACATTGGCCCAAATCCTAACGGATCGCTCCCGCTCGTCTACAAATTTTTACTC
>Ga0172379_10001528_pt1 | contig 45596 bp, 36 predicted proteins | sample GrowelOW334metaG_FD_119756 | JGI IMG/M metagenome (GOLD analysis project Ga0172379, IMG submission 119756) | Groundwater microbial communities from an aquifer near a municipal landfill in Southern Ontario, Canada - Groundwater well OW334 metaG | ecosystem: Environmental > Aquatic > Deep...
AAGGAAGAACGATTTATGATGATGGAATGATTGAGGAAGGAAAATATAACAAAGGATTCTTAACAGAAGGAAGAAGGATTTCCAATAATGGAATGATTGAGGAAGGAAAATGGAACAAAGGAATGATGACGGAAGGAAGAATGATTTCTACAGATGGAAAAATTTATGACGGAGAATACCACACGACCGGCTATTTAAAGAAAGGAACAAAAACAAGCCCTGACGGTAGCAAAGAAACAGCAGAATGGGATGAAAAAAATGTAAAAATCACACAGGCCGCAGAATCTGCAAAACCTGCAGAACAACAAACACCTCCTGCTCCACCAATAGTAGGGCCTGATGCAGAACCAGAAATACCTCCTGCTCCACCAATAGTGGGAGCTGATGCAGAATCTGCAAAGCCAGCCACAACCGCAGAAACGGCACCAGTTGCTCCCGTAGCACCAGCCTCTGCTCCATCTGCTCCTGAAACAAGACCAAGCACACGAACAACAGAAAGATTCAAAGCAGACGAAAAAGCAAGAATGGACAAAAAAGCTACATATATAAGAGACTGGGAAAAGATTTCAGAAGAAAACAGAAACGTCAGCAAAACTGTTTCAAGCCTTGGTGAAAACGGAATTGAATCAAACTGGAAATATATAAAAGGATCTGGAAAAGTTGATAAAATCTTGAAACTTCAACCATTTAATATAAGCAAACACGACACAGGCAGATTTATCGCAAAAACAATTACAGAATGGTCAAACAAAGAAATCACACTTGAAGATATTTTCAATATTGCCGCAAAACATAATCCAAATTTCCCACGAGATTACGACAAATTCATGGCGGAATTTAAAGACCTTTCAAACAAAAATTCAGCAAAAGAAAATGCGGAGTGGGCAAGAAAATTCAATGAAATCGTATATCCTACAATCGAACTTTTGAACGCAATTTCAAAATTAAATTATAACGAAAAAGCGACAAAAGAAGCTAAAGAAAAACGAGAAAAAGAAAATCAATCAAAAGAAAAAGTACTTTCCCCTGAGCAAAAACGTATCAGAGAAAACCTATATACAATGTTCACTTATTCCGAAAGAGAACCGGGAAATTGGGAACGACTTATGGGATTTTTTGGAGGAGTAAAAGACGAAATACCTGTAATGACAGACGTAAACGGAGAAACAAAATATTTGGACAGAGGTGTTTTACGCCGTTCATACGACCCAAAAGCGGGATATGAAATTTTTATGGAAACAATCGGAACCGGCGAAGTTGACGAAAATGACAACAGGCAAATCGATGCGGACAAAATGACCGACGAAGTAAACAGATTAATGAGACTCGGAGGAATAAGCATCGCGCTACAAAAATTAATGTTACAGGAAAAGAAATCAATTGATGAATTGAAAAAAGATCCAAAATTTAAAGAAAAATTACAAAAGTTTCATGTTCCTAAATTAGGTTCAATACAAAATTTTGTACAAATTCCAAAAGACTATATGGAAGCCTTCCAACTTGGATTTATTCTTTCTCAAGACATGAAATCAGATAAAGAATTGGAAGAAACCAAGACAATGCTTGAAAGCACAGAGAATAAAGAACAATCCCCTGTTTACAAGATGATGAAAGACCTTGAAAAACAAGGTTTATCACAAGATGTTGTTGCAAAAATACAAGACAAACTTCTTGCAATGGGCGCAGTAACATTCAAAGACGGAAAATGGGAAGCCGCAGGATTGGCCTTAAACCAACCGATACAAATTGGAAAAGGAACAACTATAACAGTTGGAATTTCAAAGATAGGAAAAGAATTAAAAGAAGGATGGAACGCAGGAGCCGCGCTTACAGTCACAGTTTATGAAGGTGAAAATGTCAAAGCCGGTGTATCGTTAGAATTCGATATGAATCCACTAAATAAAACTTTTGGATTTGGATTCGGAGCAAATGCTTCATTTGAAGATGTTCTATCGACAAAATTATCATTTATGGGAGGAGTAAGAGCTGGAAGATCAGGAATAAATGTTGGATTTGCGGCATTAATCACACGAAGAAATGTGGGATTAAGAATCGCAGAAAACAAAACCGAAATAGAAAAAGAAACCGGATTATCTTCACCAGAATGGGAAGCATTCAAGGCCTCAAAAGGACAAAGTCCTAAACAAAGATATGAACTTCTTAAAAAAGCTACAAAGATATATGACACAATTGTAGTCCCACTTGAGGCTACATTTGGAGCAGAAAAAGAAGATGTCGTTTATTTGATAGACAACCTTGAAAACGCAATCGAAAATAAAGCCGTAGATAAAATCGGCGGAGATACTGCTCTAAGCATATTCGCAGAATTCTTTCATGGAGTTGGAGCAGTAGTAACTCCATTCCCACCGATGTTAATGCCTGTTTTGGTTTTCAAAATAGGTTCAGCAAAAATATATATTCCAAATAGAAGTGCAATAAGCACAATGCAAGAACAAATTTCTGACGTCAGAGCAAACTGGAAACTTAAAGAAGCATTAAAATCAGCGGAGAAAAAAATGGAGGAAGGCAAACCTATCGCAACAGAAAATCAAGAAGCACAAGGAACAACGCAAACATTTAAAGTTGGAGAAACTCCAAATCTATCATACAGCCCTGATGGATCAGCAAGAATAATTAAGAAACATCAAACATTTGCATTTGAAGAAAATCTTAGAGAACTTGATGAACCTGCTCTTGGAGAAGAAGAAGGAAAAGCTCCAAAAACATCAGCAGAAAAACTAAAAGCCTTGAACGACAGATTAAGAAAAGAAACAGGAATAATGTTGGTCGAAGACGAAAAAGACAGCATTGATACAGATGGAAGACATGAACTTAGAATTCTAAATACAACAAACAAAGATGTCGAAGTTTATGTGGATCCAAGATTATCGCTTAAAGAAGCCGGACTTTTGGTTGAAAACGGAAAACTTTATTTGACCGGAGATATCAGCAATCTTGTGATAGATCGCAGAAATTTCACAATGCCTTCCGGATCACAACAAAGCGCATCCTACATGAAAGATATAATCATAATCGGCACACAAGATTTGGCGGCAAAAGAAGGATTGGAAAGAGATTGGATTGAAAAATATTCAACTCAATATGCACAAAAACTAAAAAACCAATTCGGATATTCGCTTGAGGAAGGATATGGAGAATCCGCACAAGCAAATATTAAAGAAGGAAAACTTGAAGAAAAAGAAGCATTGGCTCTAGGAGCAGAAGCAGGAGAAAGAGCTCTTAAAGAAGCGACAGCCGAAAAAGAACAAGTAACAAGAGTAAAAACACACAAAGAAAATCTCGTAGCAAAAGGAGAACGAGCCAAAGAAGCCAAAGCAATGGATGCTTCAGCAGCAAGACGACACGAATCAATCAATTCAATTGAGAAAAAAGTTTACGACGCTCAGAAACTTCCTGAAAATTTTGAAGAAGACATAAAGGAATTATCAAAAAATAAAAAATTCAAAGACGAACTTAAAAACATTTCAAACGATGACGAAAAGATACGAGATTTGATTTTGAAATTCGCAGGAGAAAAAGACAAAAACGGTCTTCCAAAATATAAAGGACTACAAAATCTAAACGAAAAAGCTTTGAATTTGGCGATAGTATCTGTTTTGAATGAATGGTTTTTAGCACTTGTCAAAACAGGAAAAGAATCAAATTCAACAATTCATAAAGTCCTTGAAGGAAGAATGCGTTTTGCAAGAAAAGTATTCGAAAAAGAATTCAAAACAAGAATTGAAGAAGCAAATAAAAGGCTTCCTGAAGGAGAAAAAATCAGCCTGACAGCAGAACAAGCTGCAAACAAAATAATGGAATCGATTTACAACAAAATCAAAGATCCAAATTTTCCTTTCAAAGGATTGGCGTGGAAAGTTGGAGAAGGAGTTGAAGGCATTCCGACAGACGCGACATTATTCTCAGCGACAAGAAACAAAAGCCTGAAAGGAGCATTTACAAAAACAATGGCGTACGGCAAAGACACAGACACATGGGCAAAAATGACACTTGAACATGGATTTATAAAAGAATCTGTAAAAGAATTTAACATCAACAGCGCGGACAAGGGAGAAAAAGACATGGCAAGATTGCTTCTTGAAATCGCAAGTCCATCTCCAAAAGACAAGATAGAAACAGTGGCGGATGCAAAAGAATTCTTACAGTCCCCTCTTGCGATGAAACTTTCAGCGCTCGAAGCACTGATGTTAATTCCTGAATTCGGAAGAGAAAAATTTGATAAAGTAAGTGAACTTTACAAAGACATAAGCAAAGAAAATTTCGCGACTTTATTCGCAAAAGCTGATTACAAAGAGGCCTTAGATGCGTACAAAAAAATTGCTCAAGATGTAAGAAAAGCACAAACAGAAGGCAAACCATATACAAAAGAATTTGATTGGGGTAGTGACAAATACATTCTTACATTATCAATGACAACGGCCATCAAAGCGGGAGCATATGCGAAATGTGCGAACGGAAGTTTCTATGTAAAAGAAGAAGGAACAGTAACTGTACAAAAAATACAAAAACCTATTGTTACAGAAAAGAAAGTTCAAGAAAGAGAACCTGTAACAGTCTTTACTCAAACAACGGAAACAATAAAATCGAAACAAAGCAAAGTTCTATTAACTGCCGCGCTTGCGGGATTAAACAGAGAAACAGAACAGACCACAGAACAGCCACCGGTCCACAACAAAAAAGCGGAACAAGGAGCCGCAACAGCAACAGTAACAAACAAAGACCGCGCAGGGAATGCAAACAACGGACAAATAGCACAAAGCAAAACAACCTATGATATTCCAAACGAAAACGAAGGCTCTGTAACTTCTCATTAAAATAATTCATTAAAAAATAATTAATAAAAAACAAAAATGAAAATATTCAAAAAAATTAGCTTAGCGATACTAATATTCGCAATGCTACTCTCAAGCTTTCCGGCACTAAACGCAAATGCCGTAGCTTACACAAATGTCTCGGTATACACTCCTGCAAACAGAGCAACCATGGAATATTTCGATGGAGCTTTGGGCTTGAACTACACAAGTTTCAACAACTTCGTGAAAAACCCAAACATATCAGGAGCTTTCCAAAATGATGAAAGACAATTTTTAGCGGGTAAAAATTGTGGACCATCAACAACAAATTGTGAAAGCAAAGCCTATTACAACACTTTGGATTTAGGAATAAAAGAAGGAGATATCGTCAGATTCGCAGTATATTTTCATAATAATGGAGGTGATCCATACGTAAAAGAAACAAGCGTAAAAAGCTTGCAAGACGCCACTAATGCAAAAATCGGATTAATCCTAAATAGAAAAGATCCAAATGCACAATTCGCCGCAGATTGGCTTCGTCCACAAGGGTATATTTACGCCGATAACAACCAATATAGAACAACAATCGCGAATGAAAATTCCGTCATAAAAAATTCAGACGGAAGCATATTACGAACAGCGACAGACGACATGGCAATCATGCTGAAAGAAAGTAATTTATCTTTGGAACCGATACAAGGTAGCGCTTGGCTTTGGAATAAAAACGCAAATTTCGACCAAGAAGTCAAAGTCGGCAGTGAATTAACATTCGTTGCAGATTCAGACGAAACACCGATCGCACCGGCTACAAAAACAAATTTGGCAAAAACAAAAGTTACAGCGATAAATTACTCCCCAAATGAGATGTCCATCAGTTTCGATCGCCTACCGGGATGTTTCCGTTATAGCGGATTTGTTTATTTTGATGTAAAAGTTGTAAAAAAAGCAGATGCATCAATCTGTTCAGAATTAAAAGTAACAAAAAAACAAGTAACAGAAGGAATTCTTGGAGAAACAGCTTACGGTGTTTCAGCAGTACCGACATTTGCTCCAAAAAACATAATTCCTGAAGGAACAAAAATTCTTTGGAAAACAACAGACAAAGACGGAAAATTCTGGAAAAGAATTGAAACCGCCGCAAAAAATAAATACAAATATACAGACATAACTGTCTCAACAAATTCGCTTTATAACAGCGCACAGGCAAATCCTGATGAAGAAATTTTCTACACAGGAGTAGGAATTGTAACCGCAGAGCTTACAGGCATAAGCGCAAATCTTACAAATTCAACAGTTTGTACGGGAAAATTTGAATTCAAAGAACCTGCAAAATGTGCGGATCTTAAAGTAAATAAAAATGCGACAGTAAACGAAAAAGAAGTTTCCGAATTTTCAGCAATTGCAAAAGACACTTTGTCAGAAACATACAACGGAAAAATCACATATTTCGTTCCAGCTGAATACGGAACTTTCTACACAGATCCAAATGATCCTGCCGTAAAAAACGCGACAAAAAACACATCACAAACAGTGAATGAATATGACGCGGCAAAAGTGGATTTATCAAAACCACGAGGAGGAGAATTCTGCGGAAACACCGTAATCTCGAAAGAAGATTTGATGAAAATGATTACAGGAAATCCAAAATTAATTAAGAAAGCGACTGATATCGTTTTCGAAGTAACATACGGAAAAATTGCAGCTAAGTCATTTGAAGAATTAATTCAGGAAAGCCTTGCAACTAACCCGGCATCCATAGAGTTGATTCAAGATCCGACAAAAACTTTTGAAAAAACAATTTCCGAAGAAAAACAAATCGGATCTAAAATCACGGTAAATCCAGGAACAAAAGTATATTTCGTTGCAAATAAAGGATCTGACGGAAAAAAAGTAATTTCAATCCTAGCAAACTGTACTTCCGAAAAAGCATGTAGCGACACATACGAAATCAAAAATACTCCAAAAGAAAAACCTGTCGTTTGTGAGGCATCAGGAATGACAGTCATCGACACAACAACAGGACAAGTTGCATCTTGTATTAAAAATGGAACATACACTCTTACAGCAAGATTTTACAAAGACGCAAACAAAACTCAAGCTTTGGAAATCCCTGCAAACATGACCGCAAAATGGCAAACTACAGACGCAAAAGGTCTATTCTATGACGTATCAACAGGAGCACCTGCAAATCAAACAGGTTCAAACTCATTCATTGGAAGCACTTACGTCAAATACGTTGGAGAAGGGCAAGTAACGGCTACATTGGTTGCTCTAAACGGAAAACCATACACAGAAAAAGCATGTACAGTTTTAATCCCTCCATGTTCAAAAAATTGTGAATCAATACTATTTTCATTGGACGGACAAATAGTTCCACAAAACTCATCACCATTTATTTTTGAAAAAGATACAAGCAAAAAACTTTCACTTTCAACAAAAGACAATCAAAATAACCAGCTTCCTGCGACAACAAAATTAAATGTTGTATGGAACACAAACGGAACAATGACAGACTCAAAAGGTCAAAAAAACACTGAAACAGGAAAACTTACAACAACATTAAGCAATCTTCCTCTAACATTTTTGGGAGCGGACAAAGCAGGACAAATCACAATAACATTAGATCCAACAGACCCACTTTACTCGGCACAATGTAAGGCTGATTTATCAATCACAAAACCTGAAGGACCTCTAACTTGTAAAGAAACAATTGTAGATCTAAAAAAGACATCAGGAACAACTCAAGAAACATTCCTTGTCGCAAATGAAATCTATGTAGCCAGCGCAAAAACTGAATACACAAAGACAGCGACAAACAAAAACACTTTCTACGTGGATCAAAGCATCGGAACAATTGTTGAAACAGGGAACGATCCTGCAAAATTATCACTATTAAACGTACTAAAATCTTCAGGCAAATTGACAAAAAACATACTTGAGAATTTTTATACATTATCTTCTTCAAAAACATTATCCAATGGATTTGAAAATTCGCTCTATTTCGTGACATATTCAGTGGACAGAACAACTTCATTCGCAAACGCATTTAGAGTAAAAGCGGACGGATTCTCAAACGCGGAATGTGACAAAGTATTCCCACTTGTTTACACAGAAATTCCAGAAAAAACAGTCTGTGAAGATTTAACAATCGAAACACCGGAGCGTCCATGGACCGCAGACGGATCAAAAGAACTATTTGAAATCGACGTCACAACAACTCCAAAAAACAAATCAAATGAATTCACTTACCGTTGGGAAGTTACAGACGGTGAAGGAATATGGAGCAATGGAGATGACACAGAAGAAGAAAAAGGTTCATTGAAAAACACACTAAGAAATGCCGAAGCCGGAACAACGGTTGAAGTTTATGCTCTAGATAGTGCCGGAAAGAAAATTGAAAAATGTTCCGACAACATTAAAGCAAAAACAAACGAAAACGAGATACCTGAAATAGACAAATCCGTTTACGTCACAGCAAAAAATCCTACAAGCACAACAAAAGATCTTTTGAACGTTGGATCTTCATCAAAGAGCAAAAACATTACGTACAAAATTCAATTCGTGGCAAATTCAGCAGAGACAGCAGACATCTGGGAAAGCGCTATGAATAACGGAGAAATCAAAGGAGACAAAGACGGAAATTTATCTTACCTTGGAATGATTATCAACGTAACTGAAGGAAGAAACGAATACACAATTCTAAAAGACGGAAATTATACCCTAGAAAATGACGATGAAAATTTCGATAATTCCGACGAAGATTTGGATTGGTTTGAAGACAATTACAGCTGTAAAGACAGAAATCAAAATAAAGTTTGTATCGACGATTCCGATTTCTCGACAACGGTTGAAAATTTCAAAGACGGAGAAAAAATAGAATTCCAAAACTTAGACACAGATACTGCAATCGAAATTAAAGTTCAAATGAAGAACAACACAACAATCAACACAGAAAGTTGTAAAAAATTGGATGCATCAGACGGTTGTGGAGAGCAATTCAAAAACACAGCAAAGTTTGAAGCGTTAATGCCGGACGACGACACAGAAAAAGGATCAGCTTCAGCAAAAGTAATTGTAATCTGTCCTTACGTTCTAACAAGACAAGCCGGAGATGTATTCTTTCATGACGTACTCGACACAGGAATCGACGTATCACGTTGTTCCGAAGTAAAGAGCACGCCGGGAGTGGTCATTCAACCTGAAAAAATCAGAAGAAGCGTTGTAACAAAAACAGGTACAGGAGAATTGCCAACAGAAACTGCAACATTCTTGGATGTTCCTTCGCATGACATTTGCCGCTACAGCAACACATCAGGAGCGCAATCAATTGAAGGATACAACGACATTTTAAAAAACTTCTCAAGTACAATTTGTGAAATGCGCGCAGACGTCGCAGAAACTTGGAAAGAAACATATATCAACGAATCGATCAAAGCAAACGTAGAAAGAATTTCAAGATTTGGTGAAAATCTAAACGTATCTCAAGTTTCAACAATGCAAGCCCTTCAAAACATCGACAACGCAAAAAGCGGAGTCTTCGTTAAAGAAGGGAATCTAACAATCGGAGCAGGAGCAGGAACAAAATTTGAAATCAAATCAGAAGGAAATATTCCAGCCGGCCAAACATACATTGTCAAAGGTGGAACACTTCACATCACCTCTAACATAGAATACGGACCAACAGACTACACAAATCCTGAAAAAATCCCGTCAGCCGCATTTATCGTAATCGATGGAAACATTGTAATCGACAATAACGTCACAAGAATCGACGCCATAATAATGGCAATAGATACCGACGGAAAAGGTAGCGACGGAAAAATCACAAACGGAGGACAAAGCGAAACAGATGAAAGACTTGTAATCAACGGAAGCCTTATCGGAAACGTATATGACTTGTTCAGCACACGTACAGGCGCCGGAGACCCTGCGAGAGACGAAGGTTCAGTCACAATTCGTTACGACGAACGAATCCTTCTAAACACTCCACCGGGATTAAGCGATCTCTTAAACATAACTCAATCATTAATCCCTGGCTGATAATTCATCTAAAAAATAAAATAAAAAGAGCCTCGCAATAAGGGGCTCTTTTTTGATATAATAACGCCCCAAAACAATAAACAATGGAACAAGAAGAAACAAACAACGAGCAATCAAACCAAACAAGCGTTTTTCTACTCTTTGGCGAAGACAACTTTTCCTCAAACCAAAGGCTAAAATGGTACCAAAACGGATTTGTAAAAAAATACGGCGAAGACAGCAGTGTCGAAATTATCGACGGCGCAAACCTCGACATCAATAACTTTGAAACAGATTTAATGTCACTCCCCTTCTTGTCAGAAAAAAAACTCGTAATAATAAGAGATTTCTTTAAAGAACGAGATGCCGAAGAACAGAAACAAATGGCTAAAATAATAGAAAAAACTCCAGATTTTTGTGTTTTATTTTTCTACGAAAACGCAGGAATTACAAAGACATCGTCATTGTACAAAAAAATTATACGCATAGGCAAAGTGGAAGAGTTTTTACCGCTTTCTCCTCAAGAAAGCACGAAGTGGATTCTTGCAAAAACAAAGAAGGAAAACGTAAAAATCTCTTTAATTTCGGCAAAAGTGCTCGCAGACCAAACTTCAGGAAGCCTTTGGGCACTTTCAAACGAATATGAAAAATTAAAAACATTTGCGAACGGCGAAGAAATAACAAAAGAAATGATTGAGGAATTGGTCTCCCCGACCTTAACAGCATCAATTTTCCATCTGACAGATTCTATCGGAGAAAAAAATCTAAAAGAATCAATAAAAACATTCGAAATTATTGAGGAATCTGAAGGAGATCCGACAAAAATATTTTTCATGATTGTCAGACATTTCAGGCTCCTTATCCAAGCTTTCGACATGTTGCAAAGAAAAGAACCATATCAAAGCCTTGTAAAAAAATTGGGAATACAACCTTTCGTAGCTCCAAAAATGGCTGGGCAATGCAAAAATTTCACAGAAAAAGATCTTATTGAAATTTACAAAAAATTACTTAAAATAGACACAGACTTCAAAACAGGACAAATAAAAACTACATCTCAAGACAACAGTCATTACAAACTCGCAATAGAAAAATTCATAATAGATTGCTGTAAGAAAAACTAATTGTTAAAATCTACTTCGTAAATTTGTCGTAGGTTTTTACAACGTAAATTCACATACCATGGAAAAAGAGCTTATCCAAATCCTTATAAGCCTTGGGCTTACAGATAAAGAATCCAAGGTTTACCTTGCCGCAACAGAAGCCGGAACTTCTCCCGTTTCACAAATTGCACAAAAAGCGGGCATAAACAGAGTTACGACATACGACATTTTGGAAAAATTAAAACAACGCGGATTAATAAGCCATTTCACGAAAAAACAAATAAAATATTTCACTGCAACAAAAGCGGAGACCCTCCTTGAAGAATTCGAAAAAAGGACAAATTCACTTCGAGTAGCTTTACCAAAACTAAAAAAACTTACAGGCGAAACAGCGCATCCACGAGTCAGATATTTTGAAGGACTTGAAGGAATTAAAGCAATTTACGCAGATACACTTACAAGCAAAACAGAAATTTTAAACTATTCAAATTCTGAAGAAATAAGAAAAAACTGGCCAAAATATGACACTGAATATGTTGAAAAAAGAGCAAAGAAAAAAATTCTTTTAAAAGGAATTTGCCAGAACGACGAACATGGCAAAAAAGTGCATGAACTAGACCAAAAATACTTCCGTGAAATGCGATTGCTCGACCCGACTCAGTTTAATTTTACGAACGAAATAAATATTTACGACGACAAAGTCGCAATCATTTCATTCAAAGACGAACTCATCGGAATGATTATAGAAAGCGCGGAAATCGCAAACAGCCAACGTGCAATTTTTGACATGTGCTGGAAATTCGCAAAAATCCTTGGCGACATGGAAGCGAGAGACATCAAACACAAACTTCTAGAACCAATCAAAAACACGAAAAACCCGACCACCGAAAAAGAGGAAACAGTCGAGGAAATTTACAGGAGAAACTTGTCGTTGTTCTAAAAGATTTAACCCACAAAAATATGACACACAAAAAACCACAAGAAGATTTACCTCAAGAACCTTTACTGCAACCAGGCGCAATCGAAGCCTTGATAGAAGACGGAAGGATTCCGCTCGGGTTTGGCATATTAATAGAAGAAGGCGGAAAACCTCAAATGTCTTTTTGGATACCACCTAAGGGCACAAAATTAGGAGACAGCATGGAAGGAGATGGAGCATTTGGATTCCAGTTTCGCTCGCCGGAAGGCCAAGACAGAGGACACGCAGAATGGCACGTCGTCCCGAAAAAGATTGGAGAACAAATAAAAACAAGAGTCAAAGCAGCATTGAAACAACTAAAGAATTAAACCTACCTCACCATCACGAAATGTTTTGCCAACAAACAGGGTTTTTACTAATTATCAGGACTATCCCCTCAAAATACCGGCAACAAACGAGATAAAAAGACTCAAAACAAGCAAACCAACACCGATTAGCAATAAATATCCGATATATTTCCAAACACCCCAGTTTTTAGAAAAACTGGCATAAATCAACGCAAAAACTGAGATAAAACAACCAATAGAAAAAAACAATATACCAATAAGAGCAATAACTCCGGCAACACCATGCTCGGAAACAATTTGAACAATGCTAGCAGACATAAGAAAAGGGATTAAAGAATTAATTTATTTCTGAACTTTCTCCACAACCTCTCCGACCGTAAAACATCTTCCCTCCTCAAACTGAGGAGCAATGATCTGTAGTCCGATTGGTAAGCCACTTTTTGACATTCCTGCCGGAACGGAAATTGCAGGAAGTCCCGCCGCACTTGCAGGAATTGTGAGAGCATCAGCCATGTACATTTTCAAAGGATCATCAACCAACTCCCCTATCTTAAATGCAGGAGTTGGGCTTACAGGAGCGATTAAAACATCCACTTTTTCAAAAGCTTTTTCAAAATCTTTTATAATTAAAGTACGAACTCTTTGCGCTTTTTTATAATACGCATCGTAATAACCCGCAGACAAAACATAAGTTCCAATCATAATTCTACGTTTTATTTCACTTCCAAAACCTTCTCCTCGAGAGGCAAAATAATATTCGACCAAATCCTGCACAGCGCTTTTTGAAGGCTTCTTTCCGTATCTGATTCCATCAAATCTTTCCAAATTCGCAGAAAGTTCAGCCGGCATTGTCACATAATAAACCGCAACCGCATATTTCGTCATCGGCAAAGAAACTTCGACAATTTTCGCCCCTTCTTTTTTAAGTTTTTCAACAACTTCCATTACTTTATCAGAAACTTCCTTTTCAACCCCCTCTCCAAAATATTCTTTTGGAAGCCCTATCTTAAGCCCTTTAACCCCCTTACCCAAAAACGAAGTATAATCGGGAACCGCCACATTCGGAGTCGTCGCATCTTTATCATCGTGCCCCGCAATTGCATTTAAAATAATTGCACTATCTTCAACACTTTTTGAAAAATGTCCCACAGTATCCCAGCTTGAAGCCATCGCCGTGACGCCACTTCTCGAAACACGCCCGTAAGTCACCTTCATTCCGACAACGCCGCAAAGGCTTGCAGGCTGACGAATTGAACCTCCCGTGTCAGTTCCGGTAGAATAAATACACATATCAGAGGCAACTGCCGCCGCACTTCCACCGGAAGAACCTCCGGCAACCCTTTCAATATCATGCGGATTTTTTGTAACACCAAAACACGAATGTTCAGTGCTCGCACCACACGCAAATTCATCCATATTCGTTTTTCCAACCATAATCATTCCTGCATCCCTAAGCCTTTTTACAACAGTCGCATCATATGGTGGAACAAAATCTTTTAGCATTGGTGAACAACAAGTCGTCCTCACTCCCTTAGTATTAAAAATATCTTTCATCGCACAAGGAATTCCCATCAAAGGCCCCAAATCCTCGCCTTTTTTAAATTTCTTATCCATCTCTTTCGCTTCATTTAAAGCCATTTTTTCATCAACAAAAACATAAGCATTCAAATCCTTATTTCGCGCTTTCACCTCTTTCAAACAATCTTTCATCAAATCTTCACAAGAAAATTTCCCTGCCCTAAGCCCTTTCGCCGCCTCACTAATTTTAAGTTTATTTAATTGCATGCATCACTTTTACTTGATTGCTATCGATTTCAAGCTCACTGCAAGCCAAAAGTTCCTCCCTCGTCACCCCGCCAGAAACAACCTCATCTTTCCTCATTACATTTTTTAGACCCGTAACCTGACTTGTAATTTCCACGCCTTCCGTATTAACTTCCTTTAAAATATCAACATATTCAAGAACTCCGGATAGTTGTCCGGAAAACTTTTTAACCTCTTCGTCGGTTAGTTTAAGCCTTGCAAGCTTTGCTACATGTCTTACCTGCTCCTCTGTTAACATGCCAAAACTTTACAAAAAAAGTAGCCAAAAAGCAAGAACTAAGCTAAAATTCGACATTGACGATAACAAACAAAAATGAATACGTTTTTAAACATCAAAAAAGTCTCTCTGATTTTCTTCATCGCGATAGGAATTATACACCTCGGATCCAGCATGCTGATCGCAAATAACTTATTTCCGCAAATCAGCTATATCATCAATAAAACAATGGAAATTCCATTCATTCTAACAGGAATGATTTACGGACTGTCTTCACTAAGAATTTCCTTCTCCAATCAAGAAAATCCACATAAAGTACTGGACATTTCCCTAATATCATTGATAATAATTGTCCTGATAGCGTTAGTAGTAATAAATCTCGCAGTTCCGACAAATATATAGACAAAAAATGGAAAACGTAAAAGATAAAAAATTAGTGATGGTATTTGGAACGTTCGATTATTTGCATGCGGGTCATGAGAACCTTTTTTCGCAAGCACGCGAACTTGGCGACGAAATAATCGCGGTAATGGCACGCGACAAAACAGTAAAAACAATCAAAGGCGCGCTTCCTGATCACAACGAAAAAAACAGAATGCAAGCTTTGGAAGAAACAGCTTGGGCAAACAAAGTGGTTCTTGGGGATTTAAAAGACAAAACAAAGGTTATAAAAAATTACAAACCTGACATTATAGCTCTTGGATACGATCAATTCGCATTCACGTATTTATTGGACAAAATGATTATCGAGCTAAAACTTGAAACAAAAATCGTCAGACTAAAACCATATCGTCCTGATATGTACAAATCTTCAATAATTAAATATAATCTTTCACAGTGTAAACCAAACCCTCATGAAACAAATACCCTCATCGCTCAACCTGATTAAACGCGGATTTTTGCTCGCAGTTTCTAACGTATGGAGAAATAAATTTCTATCCGTTGCCACAATATTTGTAATGGCGGTGATTTTGCTTATCTTCAACACGATTTTACTTGTAAATTTCATCTCAAGAGACGCACTTTCAGATTTAAGCAAAAAAATAGACATAGTCGCATATTTAAAAGAAAGCACGACATACGAACAATCAGTTTCAATAATAAATGATTTGAAAGAAGTTGAAGGAATTGGAAGCGCAGTTTATTTTTCAAAAGAAGACGCGCTAAAACAAATCGACAAATTACATCCGGACATTGGAAGTGCATTTGAAAAATACAATCTCGGAAATCCGCTTCCTGCAAGCATAAACATAAAGACCATACACCCAAAATATTACGAAAATGTAACGACCTTTTTATCACAAGAAAAATACAAACAATACCTTTCAAATTTTGAATCAAGCACAGACGAAAACACATCACTCATAAAAAGCGCCGCGCAAAATTTGGTAAAAATTTCAAATTTCGCAGGACAAATAATATTTTGGTTAATTACAATTTTCATAGTTGGAGGCGCACTCGTAATTCTTAACGCAATACAAATCACGATTTTCAACCGCAAAAAAGAAATCGAAGTTATGAAACTTGTCGGCGCATCTCATTCATTTATAAGACTTCCATTCATTATGGAAAGTATAATTTATGGGCTTCTAGCCGTCACATTAAGCACAATAATGTTTATTGTAATCACACAAAAAATAGACATTTCCTCTTATGGAATTTCAACAACATTTGAAAACATTGAAATAGTAAAAATAATCGGCGCGGAAATTTTGGCGACAATACTTTTAAGCACAACAAGTTCCTTAATCGCAGTACACGAATACCTAAATCAGTAACAACAAAATGCATAATTTTAGGACATAAAAATGTCGGAGAATCCGACAGGCTTGTTTATCTATACTCGGAAGAATTGGGAAAAATAAAAGCATACGCAAAAGGCTCAAGAAAATTAACGAGCAAATTTGTCGGACACATCGAAACGCTAAACATCGCAGAGGTGTCACTTTATTTCGGCCCTCAAAGAATAATAATCACGGAAATTTCGAGCAATGAAACACTACTAAAAAAAGCTACAAAACTTGAAACTTTTGAAAGCGCGATAAAAATTGCGGAGATCGCAAACACAATGTTATTCGAAGAACAAAAATACGAAAACCTGATCAGCTTAATGAAAAAAGCCATTATGCATTTAATGACTTCGAAAAAACCTCATCTCATTTACACGGCATTCGCGATAAAATTAATGGATAAACTTGGAATTGTTCCGGATTTCAAAGCCAGCACAATGTCCATTTCTGAAAAATACATAAAATTTTTCGAATTTATAAAAGCAAAAACTTTTACAGAAATAGAAAAAATAGCAACGACAAAAGAAGAAGACGTTTATATTTCAAAATATCTTAGCAAATTACTTGATTTCTAAGCCTTTTCCGCTCTAGCGACTTTCATGACTCCATCTATATTTTCAAGTCCATCCATAATCACATCAAACTTATCCAAATCATCCATCTCCAACAAAAAATAATCTTCATAAAGCCCTGATTCTTTCAGTTCCCTTAGTTGAATATCTTTTATTCTGACTTTTTGACGAGCAATCCTCTCCGTAACCTCATTCATAAGCCCAACTCTTGGCACAACAACAAGTTTTATTCCAACAAGATATTTTGGAACTTCATCGGAAAAACTCTTAAAATGAGCGGAAACAAACCTGTCATAATTAAGCGCACCAATCATCTTACAGCCCATTTTGTGAACAGTCACACAAGTACCGCGTGTCACATAACCGATAATATTGTCACCAAATTTTGGAGAACAGCACGCCGCCAATTTGACCGGAAGTCCAGCTTCCCCACCGATCAAAACTTGTTTCTCGATAACAACACTCTTTGCAAGATCACCGCTTTTTGGCTTCTTTGAACCCTTTGCAGGCATAATCACAGAGTGGACAACAGTCTCTTCATACGGATAAATTTTCTTAACGACATCATGCGCAATCTTTCCACCTTTGCCTATTTCTTCAAGAATCGTCTCTCTTTGCCCCAAATTCAAATTCTTACCAAGATATTTTTTCAAAATGGTATAAGTTTGATCAAGCAAAGGTTTCCCAATTCTTTCAAGATTATTGTTCAAAATATCACGCCCGAGTTTAATATTATTATCTCTATTTAAAGAGCTAAAATAAGCCTTTATCCTATTCCGCGCAAAACTACTTTTTACGACTGAAAGCCATTGCAACTTTGGCATTGCATCACTTCTAGTAATAATTTCAACAACTTCGCCATTTTTAAGTTCATAATCAAGAGGAACAATTCGCGAATCAACTTTCGCCATTACACACCTGTTTCCGATATCTGTATGAACACTATAAGCAAAATCAAGCGGAGTGGATCCTACAGGCAAATCTCGGACTTCTCCACGCGGAGTTAAAACAAAAATTTTATCTTTAAATACATCAAGATCATTTATTCCTTCACGAATATCAGAAATGCCTTTAACCCAATCTGCATGAGCCTTAAGAGCACTTAGGGCAACAACCCCTTTTTCTTTATAAACCCAATGCGCCGCCACTCCAAATTCACCATCAATGTGCATTTCTTCATCCCTTATTTGTACCTCAACAGGCTGATCCATGTCCTTTGGCGCAAGCCCCAAAACAACGGTATGCAAACTCTTGTAACCGTTTGATTTTGGCACAGCAATATAATCTTTAAATCTTCTTGTTACAGGCTTCCATTCGCTATGAACAAGCCCCAAAACAGAATAAAGATGATCAACTTGATGATTACCGGAACCATCTCTCTTACTTGGCAAAACAATTCTTATAGCAAAAATGTCATACAAATCTTCCGGCGAAGTAAGCCCTTTCTTTTTAAGTTTTTTATAAATGCTATACACGCCTTTTATACGCCCGGAAATATCGACAACAATTCCGCGATTTGCAAAAAAATCCGTGAGACTTTTTTTAATCCAAGCTATGGAAATTTCACAACTTTTTTTAAGTTTTTTTAATTTTTCAGAAATATTCTTATACTCGACAGGATTTGTATATTTGAAAGAAAGATCTTCCAGCTCGGTTTTTATGCTATAAATTCCAAGTCTATCCGCAATAGGAACGTATAAATCAAGTGTCTCTTTCGCGAACAAAACCGCGTCGGGCAAACGAGCACTTCTAAGTTTCTCGAGCCTGCAAACCAAACTCATTAGAACAACGCGAAGATCCTTCGCCATCGTCAAAAACATCTTACGTAAAATTTCAAGTTTGGAAGTCCGATCATTCTCTCCATAACTTAATTTCTCTATCTTAATAGCCGCATTAATAAGCTCAAGAACAGATTTTCCAAAAAGCTCCTCGACCTGCTTCGCCGTCAAAATTTCCCTATAAAAAAGATCTTTAACAAGCAAGGCAACTACCGTGTCCTCATCAGGATTAAGCGGCATCAAAATATCCAAAGCATTGATACAACAAGAATTATGTTCTTTGGCAAGAGCAAGCGCACTATTAAACCTCTCAGAATCGAATAATTTAGTTTGTTTCGAAACTTTTTTCATAAACCTTACTCAAGAAAAAATACCCAAGCAAAGTATACTACTTTTTCTTATTGAGATAAACGAATAATTGCATTTATATCGGAATTCGGCACCTCAAAGACGTGGATGCCTTTCACCAATGCTTCAAAATTTACAAATATATCTTGATATCTCGGTTCAATCTTTTTAAGAGAATTGACGTACATCTCGGAAATATAATTATAGGCTTTGTAATAAGAACGAAGACGCACAGCATTTTGAGAAAATCCTATGAATTTTTCAAGGTTTACAAACGAATCTTGTCCTCTCAAATCTTTTACATCCGTGAAAAATTCAACCTCAAAAAGATCTTTCTGTTCATTTACGGAAACATCCGCCGCATCCAAATTTGAAGCCGCCTTTGCAACCTCAGCTTGAAGTTGTTTTCCGCTTTCTATCGCAGTTTTCATCTCATTCAAAAAATCAGTCAAAGTAACTCTTCTATCATAAGATTGATCAAGCAATTTATAAATATCCGTGGCGTATAAATTCTGCATTTTAGTCAAATGCCCCATATAATAAGAAAATCTATGCTCTGAACTTACAAATTCTCCGCCAAGACGAAGAGCAAAAAACGCGCCGGAAATTTTATCATTTCCAAGCACAAGATAATCATATTCATTACCCAAGATTTCGCTCATGTTTAAGGCATCATCGGCATTTTGCTCTTTTGAAAGAACAATAGTTTCAGATGATTGACTTTCCTGATTTGTAACAACAGTATCAGTCTTATTCCCACCAAAAAACACATAAATAATCACAAAAATCAAAAACACAATTACGCCAAAAATCCCAAAGATTTTACCCTTTGTCAGTCCGGCTTCTTCAAGCAAAGCAAATAATCCCCTCTCCTCATCAACATGAGAAGAAGAAATCGGAACTTCTTTTTTGGCTTGTTCAGGCTCAGCTTGAGTTTTTTCAACTTCAACCGGGACATCTTCTGGCTCCTGCGAAATTGTTTTTGTTTCCACTATTTCAGGCTCAAGCGCAGGAACAAATTCCTCTTCTTGTGATTTTGGCTCCTGTACTTCTTTTTGATAAGATTCTGTAAAAGGATTTATCGGCTCAACTTCTTCTTTTTTCTCTTCAAAAGGATTGAAAGTTTGCTCCGAAACTTCAGCAAAAACTTCCGGTTCAGACATAGGTTCCTCTTTAATTTCAGGAACAATTTCCGGTGTAACTTCAGGCGTAACCTCCGGAACTGCCTCAGGAACAACCGGCGTCTCCTCGACAACAGGCATATCCTCGACAACAGGCGTCTCCTCGACAACCGGCGTCTCCTCGACAACCGGCGCAACCTCCGGAACAACATCAGAAACAACCGTTTTTTTCTTCCTCTTTCTTTTTCGTTTTTTCTTAACAGCAGTCCCGCTATCAGCCATCGCTCCTTCTTGAACAAGAGAACTTTTAAGCTCGGACATCTGGCCTTTCGCGGCAGTTTCACTTACGTATTTTTTAATACTGCCCTCATATCCTTTTATTTTTTTCTTTGTTCCATGCTTAACTTCAGTCTGATCTTCAAGCAAATCTTGATCAACAGCTTTAGTTGATACTTTCTTTTTCATTTTTTTCTTCGAAGCACCCCCATCATGAGTAATACGGGTTTCTTCAGCGTCGTCATCAGAAAATTGGCCTGCACCAGACGCATTCGCATCATCCTTGAATGGATTTACTTTTGAATTTTGTGCTTTTTTATCGTCCATTTATAAGCTTATTTACATCCAAGTATTATACCACAAAACAGCCTTTTTTTAAAGAGCTGTAAAGCGCATTACGTTCTACTTTAAAAATACCTGTACACATTACCAACAAAAATTTTCCCCAAAATCCACTGAATAACAAAATATCCAACAACTCCTATGACAATTATCTTTATTGCATCGTCTTTTTTGACTTTGTGATAATCCAAAAGCAAGTGATAAGAAACAGCGGCAACAAGCACAACAACAGCCAAATTTATCAATATAAAAAGATCAAAAAGATTAACCATTCCAATCATTGAAAGAAGCGCAACAGGGATAGCAACCCAAGAAACAATTGAAGCATAAGAAAGAACTCTGAAAAAACCAATATCATGCCCTACTCCATGGAAATATTTTCTGGCGACAAAACTAATACCGAAAGCCATTCCAACAAAAGAAAGAACCGGAATCAAAAACGGCCAAGTTGTAAGCTTTGAAAAAATTGCAGAAAATCCTGAAGGCAAACCAATCGATGCAAAAAAAACATTTAAAATCGCAGGCACAACAAGAATAATAATTCCATTTCTTGTGGCATCAGGTTTAGCAGCAATCTGCGCCATTTTAGCTTTGTCAAACTTCAAAACAGCCAAAGCATCTTTTGCCTCGGAAATAACATAATTTTTAAAATCCATTTTGTTTTGATTAAATTTTAATAAACATCCTGACTAAAAAGATTTGTAAGGTCTGTGAATAAAGACTTAACAGAATCGAACTCAGTATCATTCTGTATCATACTGTAGTCATATTTTTGACTACCACCGTCCTTGGAATTAAGAGTTAACTCAAATTTGCCAACACCGGTAGAAACATCATATTTATCTGAATTTTTCAAATCTCCGTCGAGAACCAAAACAGTCATTTCTTCAAAACGATCATAAAATTCCCCACCAACAACCCCATTATTTTTCACATCCGGATTTTGTATTTTAATGCTTTCTGAAGCCTTTGGATAAGAACGTTCATAATCAAGAGAAATAGTCCTGTCGGTCAAACTTGGAGTCAATTTAAGAGTGGAAACGGAGAAATAATCATTCGGAATATTTCCATCATCAATATAAAATTCAACGGAAACTATTTCGGAAGGCTTAACTTCAAAAATAGAACACCCCGCATAAACAAGGCTAAAAATAGCAACTAAGATCAATGAATAAATAACTTTCTTCATAGGTACAACAAATAATCTATTTAATATTATTGCACTTCTAAATCAAAATGCAACAAAAACATCAAATTCGCATTATAATTATTTTCCTTTATGCTCACCTTTTGCAGGAGTCTCGCCTTTTGCTTCTACACCTTCTGCAGGAACAGCCTCACCTTCTGCAACAGCGGCTTCACCTTCAGCAGGTACAGCGGCAACAACAGGAGCTTCTTCTTCAGCTCTTGGAGCAACGACGACAGCAACTACGTCTTCAGGTTCGTTTAGGACAACAATTCCGGCTGGAACTTTCAAATCCTTGACCCTGACATAGCAGTGGAAATCTTCAAGTGAATCAATACTTACTTCAATACTGTGAACAAGCGCACTTGGTAGACATTTAACTTCAACTTCGTCCATCTTAGCCATGAAAATTCCGGCAAGAGTTTTGACCGCAGGCGCAGTACCAACGAAAGCAAGAGGTATTTGAGTAGTAATTTCCTGATCCATTTTTACATTTCTAAAATCAACATGAATCATATCCCCATTAACAGGATGATATTGAACTTCACCAACAAGGACATTTGGACCTTTTTTACCATCAATAACAAGATCTATAATAGTATTAGATCCGGCCTTGACGAAAACTCTCCTGAAAGTTTGGTAATCCATTTTAAAAGATAGATTCTCCATTCCTTTTCCGTAAAATTCCGCAGGAATAAACCCCTGAGCCAACAAATTCTTGGCATTTTCTTCAGCATTTCTGCTTTGTACTTCTAATGTTATTGCATCCATAATTTTTACCATTCAAAAATAAATTGCTGGCTCAGTCTAGCCGAATTTAGTTACCCATGCAAGAGATTTTTTGAGGAAATTTGAATATATGGTATAGTTAGCCAAAATCGCTTAAAAAAACCAAATATGTTCGACAAAGCAAAACAGCTATATCAGCTACAAAAGAATGCCAGAGAAATCAAAAATCAGCTAAAAAACACTCACATCGAATCTGAGGATGAGGGCGTAATAGTAGTAATAGACGGAGAGCAAAACGTCGTAAAAGTAACTCTTCCGGAGCTTATAAATGAGAAAAAGGAAGATTTAGAGAAAAAATTGGAAAAATGTTTCAACAAAGCGGTAAAAAAATCACAACAAATTGGCGCGGATCTTATGAAAAAAGTAATGGGACCTGATTTCAATTTGCCAGGAATGTAATTCAAATAATTAAAATAAAATGCGAAAAAAAACTTTATTGGTGATTTCGACAATTATATTAATCAATGTTTTTGTCTTCACGAAAGCATATTTGAGCAACACAAAAAATCCTGTAGATAAGAACGACGCCAAAGAAATTTCATTCACCGTCAAGAAAAACACGACACTTAAAGAAATTGCAAATAATCTTGAAGACAAAAATTTAATAAAAAGTTCACTCTCTTTTAGAATTTACGGAAAACTGCATGGCACAGCGGAAAAACTCATCGCAGGAAGATTTGTTTTAACAAAAGCGATGACAACTGAAGAAATCGCAAATACATTGGTAGATGCATCAAAATCTGAATTTATCATAACAATTCAGGAAGGACTCACAATAAAAGATATCGAAGAAAAACTTATTGAAATGGGTCTCGTAAAAGAAGGTGAATTTATTTCGGCAGTAAAAAATTTCAACGGATGGCAGTATTATGCATTCTTAGACAAAAACACGCTGTCAAAATCCCCTCTTCCGCTCGAAGGTTACCTTTATCCCGACACTTACTATCTCGATCCTTCCGATTTCAAACCAAATGACCTTATATATAAGGCGTTAGACAATTTCGAGAAAAAATGGGAAACAGCAATCAAAGAAAACGGCACAATGCTAAAAAAATATTCAATTCCAGAAATAATAACGATGGCATCAATTGTGGAAAGAGAAGTTTTCGGCAAAAACGACCGAAAAATCGTAGCCGGAATTTTGTGGAAAAGACTTGAAAGTGGCTGGATGCTGGGCGCAGATGCTACTTTATTATACGAAAAAAACAACAACACAATCACGACACAAGATCTTGAAAAAGACTCACCTTACAACACAAGAAAAGTAAAAGGTCTTCCACCGACTCCAATTTGTAATCCTGATATCGAAGCACTTTCCGCCGCATTAAATCCTGCGAACACAGACTATTGGTTTTATTTATCAGCAAAAGACGGCACAACAATATACTCAAAAACCAACGACGAACACAACGCAAATAAGGCAAAATACCTTTAAACTTGCGTAAAAAAAGAAAAAAGCTAAAATAATGTCTTATCAAAAAAACATTATGGGTTTAGACGATCCAACAAAAACAGAAGAAGAAGAAGAAGAAGAAAGCGGCATGGATATCAAAGAGGTAGAAAAATCTCTATTCGAAATAGTAGGAATTCAACGTATCAAAATAATTAGACAACCTGCCAAAAACCAAAGTGTTAAAACAATCGGAGTTAATTTGCATGGAATTGGAATTTATCCGCTACAAATACAAATCGGAGATAAAGACAGCTTTATTGTAAGAATAACATTCACTGACGAAAGAAGTCTTCAAAAAGCCAAAATAGATTTGGGAGGAAATAGTTTTTTCGACAAGATAATGATATCAAAACAAGATCCATTAGTGCTGGGGGCAAGAATGACAACAGAATGCGCACAATCACTTTATGACTACGACCCAGCATACGGAATAGACATGGCTTTAATAGAAAAATACGGCGGAGCAAATGCTATGAAACGCTATTTATATTATTTTTTACTCAGAGAAAGAACAATCACTATTCCGACTTTACCTCTGCAGTAGGCGTCGCAGGAGAAACTTCGTTTGTAGGAGCTACGGGCGCAACAACTGGCGCAGGTTTCTTGTAGAATACTTTTATCGTAGTTATCGGCGTCTTGTTGCCGTCTTTGTCGAGGCCATAGATTTCATATACATTATCCCCTTCCTTCATATAGCCATAATCAATATTCGCAAAATAAGACCAAGTTTTATCACCGGCTTTAAATTTCTTTAATTGAAGCCCGTTTACGACAATCGCAACTGCGCCATTTGGATTTCCAACAATCACAGCAGGATTTGCAGTTACTTGATAAACACCTTTGTCGTCAGGTTGTCCTCCGCCAACAGAAACAACAGTTAAAGCCGCTCCGACAATTTTTGGAGCTACAGGAGTTTCCACTTTTACAGTATCTGTTTTTGTCGCATCAGGATTAACAACATCTGAAACAGGAGCAGGCGCATCAAACACACCATCTCCATCCGTATCAACAGTAAGTTCAACAGGAACAATCACTTCAGGCTCAACTCTTTCAAATTGTCCATCACCGGTCGTAGATTTTATAAACTTCGTAGGATTTTTATCTTCTCCAATATTCCATAAATAAAATTCGCCGGTTTTAAACGCATCAGAAAGCGCAGAAAGCACACTTGGGCTTCTAAATCCCCAATAACTTTGCATCACATCAGGAGTAAAAATAATTTCCTGTCCAACTCCAACAATTTCGCTATCCACGACTTTATCCCCCGCTTCATTCAACACATCAATTCCGATTGCATCTCCCGCAACAACTCGTAAAGCCTCATCATTTTCATTTTCAAAATCAAAAATACTTTGCTTGTCGGATTTTGCTACAACACTATCTCCCCTAATTTCCAAAACGGTATTTCCTGCAGTTTGTGAATAAACTTTATTTACCCAAACTTTTCCGCTAACCAAAAGAAGGCTTATTGCAGAGCTATTTTCATCGTCATCAATTACACTCAAAACCATGTCACTACCTCCAGCAATTCTCATCACAGTTCCGTCAAAAAATTCCGCAATAATTTTGCTGTCCGCAGAAGTCTTGAATTCATCACCCTGAAGCACTAAAGCATCAGAAGAAACTCCAAAAAAGTCTTCCGTATTCCAAGTTTTCATTTGAACACTTCCTTGCAAAATATGTAAATAAGCTCCATTCACAGATCTGCCTCCAAAAATAAAGCCCCACAAATTAAAAATCAAAACCCCAATAATTCCAACACACAAAATCACAAAAAACGGGACGAGATAGCCTTTTCTTGAAGGCACTTTTCTCTGATTTCTATAAGGAGAATAATACATATTTGAAGAATTTATTGATTTTTTCTGCACACATATTAACGCAAAGTGCAGTAGAATGGCAATAAAAATAAGGCGAAACTTTAAAAAGATTTTAACTTTTTTTAATAAAAATTTAATGTCCGCCTGCTACGTTATTCTCGACTGGTAGAATGGGACTAGGGTGGCCCCACCGACAAGGTCGACACTTGATCGGTCAGGGTTCGATTCCCTGTAGTTCCACCTCTAACAGTCAAAAAGCCTTCCCACGCAACGTGAGAGGGCTTTTTTCTAGGAATATCCTCCGACAAGATCGACACACAAGCATTTTAGCAAAAACACAGAAAAAATTCAAAATAAATCAACCAAAAACCTTACCTCCTCAACACCCTCTTAACTTGGTCATAGAATTTCGGACGTCCTTTACAATGATTTTCAAGTAAAGTTTCTGCATCAGTATCGAAAGTAATCAACGCAACCTGCTCCAACCCGGAAACTTCTTCAAAAGAGACAAGCTCATTTTCCGAAGAGACCAAGCCCAAAGTATCAACCAAAAAAAATGAGGGCAAATCCCCGGATTTTATTCGAGTGGCCATTCTTGTTCTTAAAACGACGTCCGGAGCGGTACAAGTAACGATAATCAAGGATGCCCTAAATTCAGAACAAAGAGAATATACAACATTCCGGCGAGATTTAGAGCTAAAAGTCGCATCAACAAGTAAATTCCTACCTTCATTTAAACGCGCTCTAACTTTAAAAAAAAGAGCGTCGTATACCGCAGATCTATCCGAAGGATTAAATGGATCAACTCTATGAATTTCACCCCGTAAATTATCTGTTGATTCAAAAACAAGATTATCAAAACCAATCATCTTTCTTGACGTAGTTGTTTTTCCGCTACAGGGTAATCCCTGCATCATAATAACCCCCTGTTCCAGACTCATACTAAATAAAAATACAAATAAGGAAACATTCTAAAACGATACAAGAATTAACACAAGTTCACCTAAGGCAAATTCCCTCACTACATCCCCATCTCCCTCTTAATAGCATTGATATCACGAACCAAACGGACATCTTTTTTAAGTGAAGTCTCAGTCTTTTTGCAGGCGTGCATGACTGTTGTATGATTTCTGCCGCCGAAACCGTCGCCAATTTTTTCGTAAGATTCGCCAAGTTCATGTTTAATCAAATACATGCAAACCTGTCTTGGCAACATGTATTCTTTATGCCTGTCCTGTCCTAATAAATCGGTAAAATTCATATTGTAATATTGCGCGACAATTTTCATCACATCCTCTGAAGTTTTTGCGTAAGTTTTTGCAGATTTTTCATTCACATCGTAACCGATAATTTCCTGAGCCTTGTTCAATCTTTTTATAATTTCCGCAACAGATCTAATTGTAGGAACACTGTTTTTTAATTGGCTTTCCGCAACAGCTTGCCTCAAAACTCCCTCAAGTTCACGAACACTGCAATGAACATTATTCGCAATAAAACTCAAAACTTCAGGATCAATCAAAACTTCAAAATCTTTGCATTTCTCATTCAAAATCGCGAGCCTTGTTTCAAAATCAGGGAAAAGAAGTTCGACAACCATTCCCATTCCAAAACGGCTTTTTAGTCTTTCGTCCAAATCATCAAGCTCGCTTGGAGGTCTGTCTGAAGTCAAAACTATTTGTTTATTCCTGTCATAAAGTTCATTGAAAGTATGGAAAAATTCTTGCTGTGAAGAATCTTTTCTTGCGAAAAATTGCACATCATCAATCAAGAAAACATCGACATTTCTGTATTGCTCTTTGAATCTATCCATATGTCTTTTGCCAATCGCCTCAACAACTTCAGTAACAAATTTTTCCGCTGTAATATATTTCACAACCATGTCAGGAAAATTTTTCAAAATTTCATTCCCGATCGCCTGCACCAAATGAGTTTTTCCAAGACCGACTCCGCCATATATGTAAAGTGGATTGTACATTCCGCCCGGATTCTGTGACACAGCCGTACAAACGGCATGTGGAAGCATATTTTCGCGTCCAACAACAAAGTTTGAAAGATCATATCTATTGTTCAACATCTGGCTTGAAATATGTCCGCTAAAATTTCCTCTTGTAACAGTCACCTCATTCATATTGCGAACTTTTCTGACTTTTTTGTCTTCCTCTTCATTGAAAAAAGATTTCATCTCCGGAGATTCATTGTTTTCTTTTTCAGATAATCTTGAGCAAACATCATATTCAACAGATTGAACTGTCACATCGATTTCCTGCATCGCTTGAAGCAGTTTGATGTTGTATTTCGCTGAAATCCAGCCCTTTGCGAACGCCGTAGGCACTCCAACGGTAACAACACCGCCTTCATTCTTCATAATCGCCGTATCCTTAAACCAAGTAATAAAATGAGCCTTTTGGATTGTAGGCTTGATTCTATTTAGAACGTTAGTCCAAAGCTCACGGTTTGTCATGATAGAAAAATTTAAAGGATTTAAAATGCAAAAACTTAAATGCCCCTTAATTCGTTGCCCGCGTTTTTTTGCTGAAAAATTCTTGCACCACCAATACTATTTATTTTCTCCTTCCGACACAAGGGATTTACCCTCAAATAAGCCCTACACTACTAGTAGATAATTTCTACACCACACATACAAGATTTAGATAAAACATACAATTAAACAACACATATCCACTCCACGCAATAATTCCACATCACATATTTGACAACCATCGCAACATCAAAAAACACACAAACAAAAATCGTCGCATCCACAAGAGGAAACGACGATAATCTTCTGTAGAAAAATTCTACTACACTCCTTTTATCAATCGAACTATGTCGCTATAGGTAATGACAAATATCAAAAGTAGTATTAGAAAATATCCCAAAACATGAATTCTTGATTCGATTTTTCGGCTTACTCTTCTACCAAAAATGAATTCTCCAACAATAAATAATATTCTTCCGCCATCAAGCCCTGGAAAAGGTAAAATGTTTATAACCGCTAAACTAAGCGATAAAATTGCCATAAATCTTATCAAAGAAATCATTCCTTCCTGCGCAAAAGTGTGTGTCATTCTTGCGATGCCAACCGGTCCGGAAACTCCATCAGGGACTTCACCGCTTGTTACAAAACTGCTGACAAAAGAACCAAACGCCGAAGCAGTAAGTTTTGAAACTTTGACCATTTCAGTAAACGACTTATAAGCCGCTTGATAAACAGGATATTTTTCATCTTTAATTTCCGCAACGGACGAAACAACATTTACATTGTAAAGACTCATGTCTTGCAAACTTTTGTAATTCATAAGCTCGCCCAAAAGAACTCCAATCTTTTTATCCTCACCGGGTTTTATTTCAAAAAATAATTTCACACCATCCCGTTCAACGGCATAAGCAATAGTCTCTGTAGCATGTTCTTCGACGTATTTGATGAGCTGTGGCGTATCAGTGGCATTCACACCATTCACAGACAAAATCACGTCTCTAGGCAAAATTCCGGCCTTTGCCGCAGGGCTTTGCGCCAACACATCAGACACTATCACATTCCTTGTTTGAGAAACTTCAACAATCACTTTTTGTCTTTCGCCATTTCTATAAATTTCATATTCGAGCGGACTGACACCTCGAACAAGAGATTCAAACTGATCAACCTGAAAAACCTGATTTCCATTTACACTTAAAATAATATCGCCGTCGCGAATTCCATAATTATAATGAGCCCCATTTGGATCAACTTTAAAAATTTCAACTCTCGGAAACGCAGTAGTATCACCTAAAACAATTCCAAGACTTTTAAGTCCTGTTTTCTCAACCATCTCATTTGTCACCTCATAAGACAAAATTTCCTCTCCCCTTTTCACTTTATAAACACCAACCGGATTTGTCTCCACTCTCATTAAAAATTCTTCACCGACATTTTTCCCGTTCAATAAATAAATCAAATCATCTTTTTTCATTCCGACATATTGCGCCAAACTATCAGAAACGACATCTTTTATTTTTATTCCTTCAACAAGCTGGACGTGACCTGAACTGACATAATCAAAAACTTCATCAGGTGCAATAAGTGGCTTCATACCGATAGAAAACCCGACAGTAAGAAGCAACCATGCCAAAAAGAAATTCATAAAAACTCCGGCAATCGCAACTTTAAATCTGTTTCGCGCACTTGCCGCCGCAAAACTTCTTTTCTTTTTTAAAATGGAAGGATCGTAACTGTCCTCTCCAAAAAGCCTCACAAATCCACCAAAAGGAATCCAATTAAAAGAATACAGAGTTTCACCTTTTTTCTTTCCCCAAATTCTTGGAGGAAGCCCGAGCCCAAATTCTTCAACCTTTATTCCGGACCTTTTAGCCGCCCAAAAATGACCAAACTCATGGATCAAAATAAGTAATGAAAAAATTACAATAAAAATAATAGCTGTAACGACATAAGTCATAGGAATGAGGTAAATATATTAATTAAACTGTCATAACGTCTTTTTCTTTCGCGGCAGAAAGCTCATCAATTTTCACATTAACTTGATCAACTTTCACCTGTAATTCTTTTTCAGCGGAAAATACATCATCTTCAGTAATTTCCTCTTTTGATTTTAATTGTTTAAAAACGGCAAGAGCATCCTGTCTCGCAGTCCTAATCGAAATTCTCGCATCCTCCGCAAGCCGTCTAACATGTTTCGTAAGATCAGTTCTTCTTTCTTCTGTTAAAGGTGGGATTGGTACTCTCACGCAAATTCCATCGCTTACAGGATTTAAACCTGTTCCCATCGCGACAATCGCCTTCTCGATATGCACAATCGCGCTTTTATCCCAAGGCTGAATCATAATAGTTCGTGGATCAGGAATAGAGATATTCGCAATATTTTTTAGAGGCTGAGTGACTCCATACATTTCGACATTTGCGCCTTCTACAAGCCCTGCACTCGCACGACCAATTTGAAGTCTGGCAAATTCTTCTTTCAAATGCGCCACAACTTTTTCAAATTCTTTTACCGCATTTGAAATTGCTTCATTTGTAGTCATAAAAATTTTGTTAATAAGTAATTTTTAATTTGTAATAATAGTTCCGATTGTCTCGCCCTTTACGGCTTTTTCAATATTGCCTTTTTTCTCGAGATTAAAAACAATCATCGGCAAATTATAGTCCATGCACATACTTGCGCAAGTCAAATCCATAACACCAAGTTTTTGCTCAAGCACTTGAGAAAAAGTCATCTTGGTATATTTTTTCGCATCTTTAAATTTCATAGGATCTTTGTCGTAAACGAAATCAACTTTTGTCGCTTTCAACAAAACATCACATCCGGTTTCAAGCGCCATCAAGGCCGCCGCAGAATCAGTTGTAAAAAACGGATGTCCTGTTCCTCCTGCAAAAATAACAATTCGTCCTTTTTTCAAATGTTGTTCCGCACGTTTTTGTATATAAGTTTCCATGGCTTTTTCGCAAGGAAAATTTGTAACTGCGCGAACATCAGCCCCGACAGATTTTAGCGCACCCTCAAGCGCCAAAGAGTTCATGCACGTCGCCAACATTCCGACATTGTCAGACGTGACACGATCCAATTTCAAATGTTTAAAATCGCGAAATCTCCAAATATTTCCGCCGCCAATCACAATCCCGACTTGCACTCCCATGTCCTGAAGTTTTTTGATATCCTTCGCAAATCCCATCAAAATTTCCCCGTCAATTCCACTCGCAAGATCCCCTTTAAAAACTTCTCCAGAAAGTTTAAGTAAAATTCTTTTATACTTTAATTTTGGCATGCTTATAAATTAAAAATTACATCTTGAACAAAATATAAGTAAGGGCTATCCCAAGCACAATTCCGACAACAAAAATCAAAGGAACTTTATGCCCGCTTTGTGGTTCTTCTTCATCATGAGCATTCGCAATATCCGCCAAAAGATCCGTCGAAATAATAACATCTTCGTCAGAATGTTTTTCAACAATATCCTCGTAGGCATGCGTCGCAATGAGATTTACAAATTTATCAAATTTAATTCTTACTTTGTCATTAGGTCTAAGATTTGCCTCCTCCGCAACAGAAATCAAAGAGGCCTCATTGTCTTTTTCAACTTTATCGCCGGCTTCATCAACAATAGTCGTGCCTCGACCTATGCGAAATTCAACATTTTCATCCTTCACACGTTTTCCCCTTAAATCAATGATATCGTCGTCTTTATACATAAAAAATTTGTTAAGACTTATTTGCTAAAGAAGAATGATGCAAGATTTCCAACGAAATTATTATTTGGATCGTAAACAAAAGCGATAACTTCATGCTTTCCTTCAGGAAGATCTGAAGGCACCTCAATTTTGAATTTACCCTGTGTGGCGTCGGCAATTACGACAGAAGACATAACAATACTTTTCCAAGTCACAAAAACAATCTCTCCGGGTTTCGCAACTCCTTCAATTACCTTTGGAACATCACCCTTCGTTACAGTTAGCCCTGTCGACCCGATAACGTCTTCCGTTTTAGGATCCAAATAAGGGAAATATTTATAAAGATAATTTTCCAAAAGATAGTTTGTAAAATCAAATGAATCCTCTTTTTGATTCATCAAAGTCTCATTATCTTCAACACCAATCGGCGCATCATTCGACCTCACAAAAGAATTTTTTTCGTTATTTTCTTTGGAAACAAGCGCCAATTTTGGAGCTAAAGGAACTTTTTTAGCATTAACAACTATTTTTTTAGCATCAACAACTTCACCGTTTTCATCGGAAACAGTAACAAAATACGTCCCATCATTTAATTTTTTAGAAGGGCTGTAAGTCGCAATTCCGCCATCATCGGTTTTTACCAATTCCGAATACACAACTTTATATTTTTCATCAACAACCTTGATTGATAATTTTTTATCCTGAACACTTGTAATATCTTCCCCTGCCTCAGGTAAAACTTTTGCCTTAAACAAAGGCTCACTTCCAACAACCTGCTGAATATTTTTACCGCTCAAATTAGGCACCGCAACAAACACGGTTTTTCCGGCATCCTGCTCAGTAACTCCATAAACGATTTGATCATTTGCCTGTTGTTTCTCAACAGGAGAAAAAGAAATATTCCCTGTGACACCGGCCTCAAGAACATCTTCAATATTATTATTATTAAAATCATTTGTACCCAATTTTTCAGTACCGGCATACACCTGAGCGACTTTAACAAATTTATTTAAATCTGAATCGCTGGAAATTTGAAGATATTCTCCATTTCCAATATAAATATTTCTATCTTCAACTTTTTGAAGTTCCACGTTCAAAGAATCTTTTACTATATTTTTAATTTCAACGGTGTAAACACCTTCAGATTGTTCTCCTTCGCCTGCTTCTGCGGAAGAAATGGTGTCTGTAATTGTATTAAAAATAATTTCTGAAGACAAAGCTTCGACTTCAACAGCTCCAGTTTCAATCATTTCAGGAATTGATGTAGAGACATCTTCAGTACCTACTTCCGAAGCTTCAGGAACAGGTTGTTGCGTAACCAAAACATCAACAGCACTTTTCTCAGGTTCGGAAAGTTCTGAAATTTCTTGGGAAGGCTCTATCACCGGCTCAACAACTGGCGCGACATAATCAGGCGCAACAGGCTCGACAACCGGAGTTGTATCAGGAATCACAGGTTCAACCACGTCAGGAACAACAGGCGTCGTATCAGGAACAATCGGCGGATTTTGAATAGGTGTTGTTGGCCTCACGTAGCCCTTATTATAATCGAGAATTTCTTGTTCATCTCCAATCCAATCAGAAGCCGTCGCCATATAAGCAAAAGTTCCAAACAAAAAAGTTATAGTCGAAAAAATAGCTACCAACTTGAAAAAAGATTTTTTATTGTTCATTTTTTTATTTTAAATTTACTGTCATCTAGAATACTACAATTTGACATTCTTCTGCAAGAAAATGAAACAAATACTTGAATTAATTTTCCATATTTGCGACAATACCCTCCTTTAATCAATCTTTATGACAAATTTTACACCTGAACAAGTCTTAGGATTACAAGATCCGGAAATAGTAAAACAAATTCAAGAAAATGATGAATTTGCAGAGTATCTTAGCGGATTAATTGTGGAAGTTTATCAAGATGACACTTTGGCGGATGTGAGAGGTGCATTGATGGAAGAAGCAATAAAGAATTCAGGTGTAGATTGTGAATGGGAAAAAGATTGGACGGAAGATGACAGACAGCAACATAGAGAAAAAACTTATCCACTCGCTTTCGATCCAAAACAAGTTGTGGACATAAGAGTAAAAGTTCTCGCAAAAGTCAGATGTGCGGTAAAAAGAGCATACCCAAGCGTTTCAGATTTAATGTTTCTACCTGGCAAAGAAGGCCTTCAAGACATTTTGAAAAAAACAAAAGATGGAGATTTGACATATCGTTATTCCAGCGAAGACAGAGACGGAGAAAACTATTTGGCAGGAGAACGCTCAATGGGAGCATTATTTAAATGGGGTCTTAAATTCAGCCCTGAATTACAACTAAAAATGGCGAAAGAAGCCGAGAACGACATACGCGGGAACAAAGGGATAAATCATGCGGCGGATGTAGCTGGAGTACTTTCACAAAAAGGCGAATTAAGTGCCGAAGCATGGAAAATATTATTGGGAAAAGACGATACAAACACATATTTTGCGGTCTGGAACACAAGGGAAACTCGACCTGAAATTCTAGAAATGATCATGGGCATTGAAAAATTGGCATTGCTTTACAGAGCAAGAACAGAACCGAAAGCCAGAGCGGAAATCATAAATCGAGCTTCCGAATTCCCAAGCATAAACATTGTAAGCTGGGTAGAAAGGAAAGACAAAAAGATGGACCATGAAGAAGACTAGAGGGAATAATAGGAATAATTTTTAAAATAGCTTGTTATACTTTTGAATTGATCACGATCAATTCAAAATTGCCAATCCGTACATGTTAGGATTGGCAATTTGTATAACCTATTTTAAAATATATTTCTCTTATTCTCTCCAAGCTTTAATCTACATCATATCCTCCATCCCTCCGCCTTTCTTCGCTTTGCAACAATCTTTTTCCTCAGGAATGTCGCAAATCGCGCTTTCCATTGTAAGGAAAATTGCCGCGACGCTCGCCGCATTTTCAATTGCACTGCGAACCACCATTTTCGGATCGATAATTCCGGCTTTCACCATGTCGACATATTCATCTTTGTCCGCATCGTAGCCGATGCCGTCCTTTGAATTCAAAACTTTATCAATCACAACGCTTCCCTCTTTTCCTGCATTCTCTGCGATTTGTCGAAGTGGTGCAGACAAAACACTTTTTATAATATTTATTCCGGTCGTTTCGTCAGTACAGTCCCCTTTCAAATGTTCCAAAGATTTTCCGGCAAGAAGTAAAGCAACTCCACCTCCGGAAACAATTCCCTCAGCCATAGCGGCATGAGTCGCATTCAAAGCATCTTCGATACGAAGTTTCTTTTCTTTAAGTTCAAGTTCACTCGCGGCACCGACTTTGATAAGTCCGATTCCTCCGCCAAGTTTAGCCAATCTTTCCTTCAATTTATCCTTATCAAAATCTGAAGTTGATTTCGACAACAAGACTTTTATTTCTTCAATTCTTTCCTCAATAGCCTTCTTTTTCCCCTTTCCTTCAACGATAGTCGTATGGTCTTTGTCGGAAACAATTTTTCTCGCTTCTCCAAGATGTTCGATTTCTACATTTTCAAGTTTCAGTCCAATCTCCTCACTAATCACAGTTCCACCTGTCAAAATCGCAATATCTTTTAGCATTTCCTTCCTGCGTTCTCCAAACCCTGGAGCCTTCACCGCAAGAATATTGAAAATTCCACGAAGTTTATTTAAAACAAGTGTCGCAAGCGCTTCACCATCAACATCTTCCGCAATAATAACAATTTCCTTTCGCCCGCTTTGCGCAACTTTTTCAAGAACAGGAATAAGTTCCTGAACCGAAGAAATCTTTTTATCAGTAATCAAAATTTTCGCATCATCATAAACGGCCTCCATTCTTGAAGGATCAGTCACAAAATAAGCGGAAATATATCCATTATCAAATTGCATTCCTTTTACAATTTCCTTCTCAAGTCCCATAGTTTGAGATTCCTCAACTTGCACAACTCCATCATTTCCAACCATTTCCATAATATCCGCAATAAGCTTTCCGATCTCAGCGTCCTGCGCAGAAATTGTCGCGACCTGTTCAATCATTTCTTTGCTGTTTCCGACATCAATCGCCATTTCTTTTAACGCGGCAGTAAGATGTTTCACAGCTTTTTCAATTCCGCTTTTAAGTTTCATTGGATTTGCACCCGCAGTAAGATTTCGAAGTCCTTCTTTAATAATGGCTTCTGCAAGCACCGTCGCGGTTGTCGTTCCGTCGCCGGCAACGTCATTTGTTCTTGTCGCAACTTCCTTCACCATTTGCACTCCCATATTTTCGTAAGCATCCGGAAGTTCAATTTCCTTCGCAATTGTCACTCCATCATTTGTGATCAAAGGTGAGCCATATTTCTTGTCCAAAACCACATTTCTTCCTTTTGGTCCGAGCGTGATTTTTACAGCCTTCGCCAATTTTTCAACACCTGTTAAAAGTCTTTGTCTTGCGTCATCACCAAATTTAATTTGTTTAGCCATCGTTTTTTAAAGTTAATAATTATTTTATTTTCGCGAAAATATCATCAACGGAAAGAATTAAAACCGTCTTTCCATCAAGTTTCACTTCCGTAGGTCCATACTTTGAAAAAAGCACAGTGTCTCCAACTTCAATATCCGGAACAATCAAAGTCTTCCCATCATTCGCCATTTTTCCAGATCCCACAGCCAAAACTTTTCCTTTCATTGGCTTCTCTTTCGATGCCGTATCAGGAATTATTATACCTGAAGAAGAAACCTCTTCTTTAATAGCCTCGACCACAACATTATTTCCCAAAGGTTGAATCTTAGACATAAATTTATAGCGGTTAACAAATATTTCAATTCAAAATTAGCACCCTGTATTATAGAGTGCTAATCAATGAAGTCAAGTAGAATTAGACCCCCATTATTTCTCATAAGAAAACTTCACTCCGGCAGGAACATCTTTTACAACTTTACCGTTAAAATAACTATTTTCACGGAACAAACATGAGCTATCTCCACATCCGTGCTCCTTCTCAAAAACATTATCTATCCTTACCGTCTGACTTTCATTAAAAGAAACCTTTCCCATATGAGGCACCCCCCAGTCATCCTTATAAATAAGAACAGTTCCTATGGGTAATAAACTTAAGGCTTCAAATCCAACAATCTCAGGGGAAGTAAATTTTTCATACATGTCCTCCTGCCACAAAAGACAGGAAATTTCACTCCCATCCCTCTTAAGAGCATTCAATGCTAAAAAACACTCAACAACACCGTGTCCATTTTTTAATATATCAGAAATCTCCTCAAATCGACCTTTTCTAGGATCCCGTCTTGCAAAAGACAGAACACACTCAGCCATTTCCTCCATGATCATTCTATCCTCATCAACTTCAGCCCCATCTAAAACATCTTCAACTTTTCCTCCTTCCTCCTCACGAACACCTTTAATACTCGCCCCACACTTATCGTGACCAGCAACAACCTCAACGTTGGCGCTTTCTCCACCAAGCGCATCAGGAGCAGAAATAATATTTGCACCTGCAACGCCGCCAACACGATCATTGCCAACTCCAGAATTATCATCATTAGGTAGATTTGGATTTGCCATAAATAGAATTTAATAAATAATCACTAAACATATAGTACCACATACGCACACTTTGTCAAGCAGTAATACATCACATATTCCGACAACATCAAGAAGAAAAGTTACAACTATATTCAAACCTCATCTTTCAACTTTTCAGCAACAGGAGTTGCATCGTTCCCCTCCATGTCCGCCAACAAATCAGAAATGCTAGTTGTAGGCTCTTTTCGAAACCCAAATCTATATTTCAACCATCCAAACACCCTTGCAATTCTACCACCGCTTCTATCACTAACAGCTTCAATTTCAGGACTAACTCCGGAATCAACCATCTCAGCATCAACTCTTCCTGCCGTAGGAACTCTATCTTCCAAAAAAAGACACAAAGTATTAGGATCTACAGCTTCCGGCTCTACCATAGGACGCACAGGGTGCAACCCATGCGGCGCTACAATGCCCAAAGGCGCAGCTATACCAAGATCTCCATTTCCTCCATCATTCGGACCAGACGAAATCATACAAATAATTTATAAAATATCTCCAGCATAATACTACATCTCCAAATTTCGTCAAACGAAGCTGTAAACCAAAATTAGCACCCCGTTTTGACGAAGTGCCAATTTCAAAAATTAATTTTATCCCCTACTACACCGCAAATTCCTCGGCTCTTGTTTCTCTGACAACATGAACTTTCACAGGATTTGGGCTATGGAAATCTTTTTCGATTTTGCGTGCAACATCGTGAGACATTTTAATCGCACCAAGATCGTCAATTTCGTCAGGTTTAACGAAGATTCTGACCTCGTTTCCAGCTTGTACAGCAAACACTTTCTTCACACCATCGAAAGTATTGCAAAGCGTTTCAAGCTCAGTAAGTCTCCTGATATAAGTATCCAAATTATCCTTGTTTGCACCAGTTCTTGCATTTGAAATAAGGTTTGCCGCCTGAACAATTTGAGCTTCAAGACTCTTTGGCTCAGGATCACCGTGATGGGCTTCAATTGCATGAACAACTTCCTCAGGAAGTCCGAATTTTCTTGCAATATCAGCTCCAATTTTTGCGTGATGACCTGAAATTTCATGATCAACAGCCTTTCCAATATCGTGAAGCAATCCCGCTTTTTTGCAAACCGCGATATCAGCTCCAAGCTCGGAAGCAATTGCAGAAGCCAAAAATGAAACCTCCATTGAATGTTTCAAAGCATTCTGTCCATGAGTGACTCTAAATTTCAAACGACCCAAAATCTTGACCAAATTTACATGAAGTCCTGTCACCCCTGTTTCAAGAACGGCCTTTTCACCAAGCTCTTTGATAAGAATATTGACATCTTCTTTCACTTTTTCCACAGTTTCCTCAATTCTGGCAGGATGAATACGTCCATCCTCAATAAGCCTTTCCAAAGCCACTTTCGCGATATATCTTCTTACCAAATCAAAACCGGAAATGACAATAGATCCCGGCGTATCGTCCACAATTACATCGACACCAGTAATTTGTTCAAATGTATTGATATTTCTACCTTCACGACCGATGATACGACCTTTCATCTCATCACTAGGCAAATTCACTATTGTAGAAGTCGATTCAGCCGTAGTTTCAGCCGCACACTTCACAATAGCCTCAGCCAAAATCCATTTTGCCTTTTCCTTAGACTTATCATTAAGATCCTTTTCGAATTTTGTAATTTGAGCGACAATATCCTCCTTTGACTCCTCTTCGACCTTTCTTATAAGAAGATCTTTTGCCTCTTCTTTGCTCATATTCGCAACTTTTTCAAGCTGAGCCGCCTGAAGCTTGTAAATCTCCTCAACCTGATCTCTCAGCTGACGAATAGACGTAATCTTCGAGTCCATCTCAACTTTGAGCTTATCAACCTCATCTTCCTTCTTATCTATAGTAGACTCCTTCTTAAGGAGCCTTTCCTCAATTTCATTCAATTGAGTCTGTCTTTTTCTCTCCTCCTTCTTTACTTCATCTTGAAGCTTAAAAGCTTCATTTTTTGCCTCATACAAAAGCTCCTTGGACTTGTTTTTGGCGTCATTCATGATTTGCTCAGCCTTAACAACAAGGTCTTTGTTTTTCTCCTCAACTGTCTTTTTTCTGTACAGATATCCTCCATATCCACCTATAGCTGCACCTACGATGGCGATTAAAAATGTTAGTTCCATATCAACAAAAGTTAGATTATTTAATCCTTACTTTAGTCGTTATGAGTTTAAAATACTTAGAACCGAAACAACACCTAGGAATCCTAGGAGATTAATTTCAGGCTATTTTTGATCTCTGAAGTCAATTTGGTCATTGTGATTTCTGCCTTACACCGGCCATTAAAACGTAAAATTCAAAAATTTGATTCTAAACCCTATAAAACTTAAAGCTCGGACTTAATGTTTAATAAATACTTACACCAAAAGTGTACTTCATTGTCCCCAAATGTCAAACAAGTTTTGAATAAACTTTATTAAAATTTCATAAAAATTTAATCTCAAAATGATTAAATAGGTTAAATTATAAAATATTTCCAAATTTATCAAATCAACATGAAAAACACTTCAAAAAAAATCTTAAAAATATTTTCCTCGGCAATAATATTATTCTCGATTTGGCAAACCGATATAGTTTTAGCATCATCAATAATCACTCCACAGCCATTGTTCAACATAGAACAAATGCCTACACAACCACAAAACATACCGAGTAATAAAATTATTCAAGAAACTCAATCTTCAAAAAAGAAGGCCACAAAAAAAACAACGAAGAAAAACACAACCACCCCCGTCAACAAAATCTCCAACAACAACAACACAACAAAATCAGAAACAGTAAACGAAGCCAACAACACTGACTCAAAAACAGTCAACCCAAACTCAAAACCGACTACCCAAAAAAATTGGGAGCGTTACATAACGCCCCCAATCATAATTATTACTTTAATCTTAGCCACAATCTTCAAAAAATCTTGATTAGTCCAAAAGATCCAACTTAGCCATTGTGTTATAAATAAGCTGAATACTGTCCCCTCTAGTCATCTCATAAGAAGGAGTATACAAAGTCTTTCCTGAAACGATGCTCGCTTCCTTTGCGGCGCAAGCATATGGAGCCATCCAGCTGTCAGCCGGAACATCTGTATATGGAGCCTCTGTAACTTCTTCACAAAGAGGATATTCCATTGCCTCAAAAATAATCTTCACGGCTTCAGCCTTAACAACATTTTGTTCAGGTTTAAAGCTTCCATTCTCATATCCACCCACCCAACCTGCCTCTTTAGCATAACAAATAAAAGCGGCAAACCACTCAGTCTTAACATCCGAAAAACAATTTTCAAGCTTCTTTCCGGCGAAATCAGCATCAACTGCATTAGATAAAACAGTCAAAAACTCAGCACGATTTATAGTACTTTCAGGCTTGAAGTTGCCATCGCTATAACCGGCAACAATTCCAAGATTATACAAAGTCTCAATCGCAACAGCATTTTTATGATTTAAAGGAACATCTTTGAAAATTTGTTTCTTTTCATCCTCTTTTGAAACTTCTCCCGTGGAAACATTGCCATCCTCATCAATGTATTCAACAACATCACCTTCATCATCATTCTCAACCTCACTTGAAAGAACAGAAGAAAGAGACTTGCTCAAATAATCATTTGTAGAAGTGAAAAAAGAACCCATTGCATAAGAAGAAACTGCCACAAAAAGCAGAAGAAGAGCCAAAAAGCTCTTTGGCATATTAATCCCTGAGAAAGAATGATGAGAATAAATATCGCTCATTTTATTCTCAGAAACTTTTGGATTTGATATTTTTCTTGGTGAAGGAATCTTCTTTTTTTGAATTATTTTTGGCATAATAAAAAATTAAATTATTTTTTTAAGAGATTTTTATATTCAAATTCATATATGTGCAAAAAGGACATTAGCACAATAAGCACAAGCGGTCCAATTACGACCCCCTTAAGCCCCATTGTCACAACTCCACCCAAAACGACCAAGAACATCATAAGAGGATAAGTTTGCGTCTTTCCACGAATAAGATAAGGTCTTGCGATATTATCAACAGATCCGGTAACAACCACTCCCCATAAGAAAAGGAAAAGCGCAGGATAATAATCACCTAGTATTAGAAGGATTATACAAGCAGGAACCCAAATAATGGCCGTTCCAATAACCGGAACAAGAGAGAAAAAAGCAATAGCCGTTCCCCAGAAAACCGGATTTGAAATACCGGCAATCATAAATCCGACTCCTCCCACAATTCCCTGAAGAACAGCGGTAAAAAACACACCAAAAACAACAGCCTTCACTGTGTCCTTTATTTTGAAAAAGAGTTGAGATTCATATAAAGAAGGAAGTGGACTTAGCTGTCCAATTCTTTCAACAAGAAGTTTTCCATCTTTGAAAAAGTAAAATAGGCAAAACAAAAGAACAACAAGACCAAGAGCAATTTCTGAAATGCTTTTCAATAGAGACGCTGTCTGCGAAACAAGGAAAGAGCTTAGAGACTTGGCGATATCAATTATATTTTGTTTCAAATTCATGTCCTCAACATTCACAAAAGGAGACAGCATATTTTTCAAATCATAGAAAAATCCGCCTTCTTTCCATTGCAAATATTTATCAAAAACTCCGGAATTCAATTTAACCTGAATCAATTCATAAGTGGAAAAAGCCTCACTTGTAAGCAATAAAATAAAGATAGCTATCGGAACGAGAATTATTAGAACAATCAATAAGCAAGAAACTATACTTGAAAGCTTCTCCCATCCTCTAAAAAATTTCAACAAAGCCCTGTGCAAAGGATTAAAAGCTATAACCAAAACAGCCGCAATAAAAATGACTGTAATAAACGGACTTAAAATCCCAACCATGTAATAAAGCGCGAACAACAGACATGCAATCAGAAAATATCCAGGAAGTTTCTCCAAGATAATTGCGCTATCAGATTTAAAATGAAAAGGTTTTCTTTCTTTCATACTGAAAATATATAACACATTCGGTCTTAGTGCAAAGCAAAAACGAGAAAAAACTAAATTAAAGGCTCTTCAAAAATCGGAGCTCCCTGAGGACCAAGGTTATCAAACTCACCGGCCTCATCCCATTTCGCCAACATTTTCTCTACATTCTCACGTTTTTCACAATAATTTTTGCGAGAATTAGCAATAATTTCTTTTACATAAGTTCCTTCCACTTTCGGAACATCAATAGTTCTCGCAGAAAAAGCCTCGCGAATCTCTCCATTCACAGACATCTTACAATAAAATTCCCTGACTCCAAGATTTATAATATCTCGTTCTTTAAAAGTAGGATTGTATTCGGCCGCCAAAATCCCGGCATCATCCGACCCAACTCTAAAGCTTATTATTGAGCCAACATTCCCAAACACAGTTTTGTTCACAACATTCGAAAGCTGTCCCATATATTGATGTGCAATTGTCAGGTTAAGCCTGTATTTTCTTGCCTCAGACAAGATTTCCGCAAAAGTATCCGTCGCAAAATTCTGGAACTCATCAACATACAAATAAAAATCTTTTCTGTCCGCCTCCTTCATCCCCGCACGACTCATCGCCGCTTGATAGATTTTCGTAATAATCATCGCTCCAAGAAGCGAGCTGTTTTCCTCTCCAAGAAGACCTTTTGACACTTTCATTAAAAGAATTTTCTGCCCGTCCATAACATCCTTAATATCAAATTTGCTCTTCGGCTGGCCAATAATATTCCTAATCATATTTGTCGCAACAAACTGTCCGACTTTATTAAGTAACGGAGTAATGGCTTCAGCATCAAACTTTTCACTCCATCCGGCAAACTCGGAAACCCAGAAATTCTTAACAACATTATCTTTGATACGCGACACTATACTTTGTCTGTAATTTTTATCAGTAAGCATTTTCAAGATTGAAAGTACCGTTGTATTTGGACTATCCAAAAGAGCCAGAACCGTATATCTAAGCACATGTTCGAGCCTATCAGTCCAGTTTGTTCCAAAAAGTTTTTTGAAAATTTGAATGAATCCAATAGTCACCTGCATCTTATATTCCTCATCAACACTCTCCATCGGATTAAAAGAAATAGGGAAAGAAATATCAGCAGGATCAAAATAAATAACATCTTTCATCCTTTCCTTTGGCACAAACTCCAAAACATTGTCCACAAGATCTCCATGCGGATCAAGCACACCAACTCCCTTTCCGCTTTCAATATCTTCTTTAATCAAAAGCTCAAGCAATTTCGATTTTCCAACTCCGGATTTTCCCACGATATAAAGATGTCTGCGCCTGTCTTCACGCTTTATACCAAATTCATCAAAATTATTATGATAATTTGTAATACCAAAGACACTCACATCCTTGTCTCCCGAAGAAGTTTTTGGAAGATCCTGCGGAGCTTCAGACTTCCTCGCAAGAACATGCACTATATGAGGCACAAAATCGGGATTTGGCAAATGATACAAAGTGGAAACTTCAGCCGGACTAAGCATAAAAGGTCTTACAAACTTTCTAGACCTATATTCGTCCAAAAATATTTTAGTTGGAACGTCTTCGGCCTTAAATTTTTGTACATCCGTGACATTAAATTGGTAAAAACTATTTACCACAGCATTAAGTTTATTCTCCGCTTCTTCTTTACTACCAGCCAAATACGCCACCCTCATCGTCACCTCAAAAGATTTCATCTTTGATTTCTCAATCGCCATTTTATATCTCTGTTTTATCACACTATTTTCATCCTTAACCCTGACGCGATCCCTAAGACTAAACAATTTTTTAAAATTATTCCACTTAAGAAGAATTCTACGCTTAAGCAAATACCATGCATTTGGATCAACCGGGTTTACAACAGTCTGCACCCAAACCTGTTCTCTGGAGGCAATCTTGGAAATAACAGAAAAAAGCCTACTTTGACTATCCTCGGAAAAGTCTTTAAAAGTTTTGAAAGGATACACATCCCCAAAATTTAATTTTAACCTTGCACCAGCCAAAAAAGACTTCTTCGGATCAAAACCGGAAACATAATCCTTCACAAATTTTATCTCACAATCCGGATAAATCGAATAAAACATTCCTTCAAGTGTCTCATATAAATTGTCAGGGACGGCACAAAAAAAGTAAGTATACTGCTCAAATCCAAGCATTTCGAACGAAATCTTAACCCCTTTTATAGTATTATGAAGATTCGTCAAAAACTCATAGAATAAATCCTCTTTTTTCTTTTCGTCGTCGCCTTGCGGCACTATGATTTGAAAATATTTCATATCAAACCTTATTAGCACAAAACTATAACACTTTCCCCTTTTTCTGTCAAGCACAAGCCGTACTCAAGCTCATGGAACAGTATACCAGCCCCAAGTTACAACACAAATTTTTAATAAACCTCCTTCAAATAACATTTCTCACAATATACTATTTCGGGGCTGTCTTTTGAATAAACAGACCTCATTTTTTCAGCACAGTTTGAGCAATTTCGATCGAAAAGCTTTCTTTGAGGACGCAATGAAAGTCGCGCAAAATACCTGCAATTCGAGCACCTCTTAGGAACAGGCAAATTCATTTTTCGATAAAAATCCAACTCATATTTCATGATTTTGTAATTTTTATTGCATTTTCCACATGTCAAAACTTTCTCACAAATATCATCAGGGACATCTTTTATGTTTTCAGGAACCGCGACAGCCTGCCCAATCGGAGCAGTAATGTCTTCGATTTCTTTCCATCGATATCCCAATTTTAAAACCTCCTCTTTAGACAACGGATAATATTCATTCGCAACACTTTCGTTATAAGCAAGCGGCGAAATCTCACAAGGAAAATATTCCCCCCACTCCCCAGTTTTCATCATTTGCTCAATAATTTTCGGCACTAATCTTTCATATTCTTCCTGAGTATATTGTTTATTAAAAATACAATATTTCTTATTTCGTAGCGCAATGCAACCAAAACAATTTTGCGATCCATAACAAGATTCGCAGTACAAAAGATTGCTGGAATTAAAAACATACAAACAAAAATGAACATTGTAAGTTCCTATTGTTCCAAGAACCTCATATGACAATTCCGGCTTCACATACATATTGGAGCAATCCATCAAATCTTTGGTTTGGATCCCAACTTGAACATATTTTAAATCTTCACTGTCAGAAACGTCGTAGCAATTTTCACAATTTTTAGAATTCGAAATAAAATCCCCAGTACAATTTTCTGAA
>Ga0172379_10001529_pt1 | contig 45576 bp, 46 predicted proteins | sample GrowelOW334metaG_FD_119756 | JGI IMG/M metagenome (GOLD analysis project Ga0172379, IMG submission 119756) | Groundwater microbial communities from an aquifer near a municipal landfill in Southern Ontario, Canada - Groundwater well OW334 metaG | ecosystem: Environmental > Aquatic > Deep...
ATGATACACTACGAAAGTTACTGGTTATGGGACTAAAGGGTTCCAGACCCGTATGGCTCACCAGGCATTTTGAATGAAGCTTTAAAGCCTATAGAAAGATTGTGTTATAATTCAGGTATGGGACTAGAAACTAGGAGCTTAGATGAGCTGGTAACTAAATAAATACGCCAGTGAATGGAGACGCAAGTAAAGAGGGGGTTTTCAGTAATCAGGGATCGAACCAAAGAAAAACTGGAATTACCTCACCAACTGGACAAGGAGACGGTTTGCATGGAAAAGCACCAACAGATCTTGATGATAAACCACGCCTAGCCCCTGCTCCGCCTGAAAGTGTTAAAACTTCTTGATGTTTTGTAGGGGTTTCCGTTTTACTTCAACAAACAAGTTTGTTTCATCATAAAGTTATTCTAATTATTAAACTACCAGTTTGTAGTTGGGTAATGTGTTTCCAAAAATCAGTTTCCAATCTTTCATTACATCCACAAATTGAGCCACAATATCGTTCGGGATAACTAAACGGCTGTTTATAATTTTTTATAGTAGTAGGTTAAAGTGCTTCCTGGAGGAAAGTTATCTAGTTTTCCGTAAGGTTTATAACCTAGTTTTTCATAAAATTCAGGAGCTTGCCAAGTAAAGGTATTTGTATAGATAATTGTGCAGCCTCTTAACCTTCCTTCATTTTCGGCCGCTTCCATTAACTTTTTTCCCCAACCCTGGCCCCGTAGAGTCTCTTCCACCCAAAGAGAATTTATCTCCATACCATTCCAAAGTACTGTTACGATAATTCCGCCATGAACTTTTTTACTTTCATCCTTAAGAAAGATATTTATTATTTCCGATGTTCTAGGATGCCCTTGTTTGGCATGATATGAAAGCATCCCGTCAGACAGTGTTTTATAATCCTTGGGTTTTACCCTTCCAACTGTTACCTCAAAATTAAGATTAGTCATAATTGAATTATATCAAAACTCTACAGGAATCTTACCTGCATTTCGTCTTTTACTTTGATAGTGGTGGGAACTTCCTGACCGGGGAAGTGTGCTGCATTTCCCCATATTTTAGCTAGTTTTTTCTCACTAAAGTTTGTACCAAGCTTTTGAGAAACATCAGAAAGAGTGTCCCCATCCCTCATTATGATTGGGCTTTCAAAATTTGGTTCTTCGTCCGGATGAACGAGGTATACTCGGAGAAGTTTTAACTTATTCCATATTTCTTGCTTTAGATTTTCAAGGCCTGTTCCTTTTTCAGCACTTATTTGTAAATAATTATCTTTGTTTCTAAAAGTACCTTGATCAATTTTATTAACTACAAATATTGCAGGTGTATAGACTCTACTTGTAGAGAATGAATCTATAAGGGAATCAATTGTTACCTTTTCTTTAATGGAAATGTCTGCATTTTTAATACCCATCTCGGAAGCAATTTCTTTTATTGTTAAATCAGAAAGATCCTGTTTAAGGTTTGAGTGGATTGTAATTCCCCCTGTAGGCTTTTTATCTATTAGCACATTTGGTCTTTCCTTATTTATTCTAATTCCTGCGCCTTCAAGCTCTTCTATCATTTTTTCTATGTAGCTAACCCTTTGGACATCGGAAATAACGATGAGAAGATCTGAATTTCTAGCAACCGATAATACTTCCTTTCCTCTCCCCTTCCCTTTTGACGCTCCTTCGATGAGCCCGGGAATATCAAAGATCTGAATATATGCATCTTTGTAAAGCATCATGCCGGGAATTACTGTGGTTGTCGTAAATGCATATGCTGCAACTTTGCTTTCTGCATTTGTGAATTTGTTTAGAAGGGTAGATTTTCCAGCAGACGGAGGGCCAACTAAAACCACAGATGCATCTCCAGTTTTTTTAACAGCATATCCTCCGCCGCCCCCTCCACCCTTGGAACTTGCTTCATACATCTTGTCATCAATTCTTGCAAGCCTTGCTCTAAGCCTTCCAATATAATGCTCAGTCCCTTTGTGGTGCGGGGTTTCTCTGAGCTCTTTTTTGATTTCTTCAATAGTTTGAGTGAAATCTGTCATATAAGGTATAATTATAGCGTAAAGTAAGCGCCTGTGGCCTAACGGATAAGGCACCAGTCTTCGGAACTGGGTTTATGAAAGTTCGATTCTTTCCAGGCGCACTTATTATGATTAATGCAAAACCTGATGTTCACAACTTAGTAATTTGTGCAAATGTTTTTGTCAGAAAGGATGGAAAATATCTTCTTATGAGAAGATCTGATAAGAAAAAGTATGCCCCAGGGTTAATTCATCCGTTCGGTGGGAAGGCTGACAAAAATGAAAATCCATATAAGGCAGCTGTAAGAGAAATAAAAGAAGAGGTCGGAATAAGCATTAGGAATTTAAAGTTGGAAGCCGTTATTTTAGAATTACAACACGAAGAAAAATTGCCTGTTAATTGGCTTATATTCTATTTCAGTGCCGACTATGATAGCGGAGAAATTATAAAAACTGAAGAGGGTGAAGTAGTACTCTTAACAGAGAAAGAGGTCATGTCTTCCAAACTTTTTCCGTCAGTTAAAAGTATTATTGGCCATATATTAAATCCTAAAGATGGAACCGTTTTTACCACTAATGGCTGGAGAGGATTTGAAACTGGTTTGAAAGAAATATCAAAAAATATTTGTGTAGTAAATTAATTTCTTCTTGACACAAACCTCTCTTATGTTACATTGATTAAGTTTTAATTTCAGATAATGAAGTATATTTTTGTTTCCGGCGGTGTTGTGTCGGGTCTAGGAAAAGGAGTTACTTCAGCTTCCCTTGCTTTTCTTCTTAAATCAAGAGGTTTTAGGGTAACAAACGTTAAAATTGACATGTATTTAAATGTTGATGCTGGAACGATTAGACCCCAAGAACATGGAGAGGTATTTGTAACAGACGATGGAATTGAAACAGATGAGGATTTGGGACACTACGAAAGATTTACTCAGGAAAATCTTTCTAGGGAAAACTACATTACAACAGGCCAGATTTATCAAGAAGTAATTAGAAAAGAAAGAGCATTTGAATATGACGGGGAGGACGTTGAAGCAATCCCCCATGTTACTGATGAAATAACAAGAAGAATAAATCTTGCAGGAAAAAAACATAATGCAGAGATTGTAATAATTGAACTAGGAGGAACCGTAGGAGAATATCAAAACGGCATTTTCTATGAGTCTTCTCGAATTATGAAGCTTAAAAATCCTAAAGACGTAATTCATCTTCATGTAACATACCTTCCCTTTCTTGCCAATATTGGAGAACTTAAGAGTAAACCCGCACAGACTTCGGTAAGAATCTTAAACGGTATGGGAATCCAACCAGACATTATTGTTGCAAGAACAGATATGCCTATAGATCAAAAAAGATTAGAAAGACTTGCCCTATTTTGCAACATGCGTCCCGAGGCCATATTTTCTGCTCCCAATTTGGACACAATATATGAGGTTCCTCTTCTTTTCCATCGGCAGAATCACCACCTTGCTTCAACTTGTCTTAAATTATTAGGTTTGAAACTAGGAAAACACGAGAACCTTAAAGGCTGGAGAGAGATGACAAAAAGAGCAACTACTAGGTGGCCTAAAAAATTGAAAATTGCCCTTGTGGGTAAATATTTTGCAACAGGTAAATATAGTTTAGTTGATTCATATGTTTCCGTGGTTGAGGCTATAAGACACGCTTCCTGGAAGTTGGGAGTCACACCAGTTTTTTCCTGGATAGACTCGGAGCAAATTGAAAAAGAAGGGATAGAAGTCTTGAAAGGTCAAGATGGAATTATTGTCCCCCAAGGCTGGGGAAGCAGAGGAACGGAAGGGAAAATAATGGCAATTAAGTTTGCCAGAGAGAATGATATTCCTTATTTAGGACTTTGTTTTGGCATGCAGATGGCAGTTATTGAATATGCCAGAAATGTCTTAAACCTTAAAGGTGCAAATTCTATTGAAGTTAACCCTAAAACAAAATATCCAGTTATTCATATAATGCCTAATCAGGCGGAGTACCTCAAAAAGAAGCAATATGGCGGAACTATCCGTTTAGGGTCTTGGCCGTGTGTTCTGAAGAAGGCCTCTATACTCTCAAAAATATATGAAGGAAAGACTTTAATTCGTGAACGCCACAGACATAGATATGAGTTTAATAATACTTTTAAAGAAAAGTTTGAAAAGAAGGGCATGATTTTTTCAGGGACTTCACCTGATGGAAAGTTAGTTGAGGCTATAGAACTTAAAGACCATAAGTTTTTTGTAGGAACCCAATTTCACCCTGAATATATAAGTCGTCCTCTTACACCCCACCCTATTTTTGTTTCGTTCCTCTCTTCAATGATATAATAGGAGCGTGCATGCCGAGATGGCGGAATGGTAGACGCGCCGGCCTTAAGAGCCTGTATCGCATTAGCGATGTGGAGGTTCGACTCCTCTTCTCGGCACAAAGTGACAAGTATGGTATAGTACGGGGTAATATGGCAAACGAAAGAATTTCAGAAGAAGCATTAGATATTTTACAAGAAAACCCGATATTTTTAGTTGGATACCCAAACGCAATATTTAAAGCTGGAATAAAAGAAGTACGGGAAAGAATAAAACACGCACCCAAAGACCAACAGCGCTATGTAGAGGTAGGTATTGAAGTGGCTCGTAAACTACAAATTGGCGGTTAAGGCTTTTCTAAATAATTCTTCAGTAATTCTAGCTGTCCGACTAAAATTTTGCCCTCTTCTGTGTTAAAATATGCCTGTAGGTTCGAGTATAGTACCGTACTCGGCACTGAAACGGAGTGTGGCTCAGTTGGTAGAGCGCCGCGTTTGGGACGCGGAGGTCCCCGGTTCGAGCCCGGGCACTCCGACATATAAATGTTAAATCAATCTAAAATGTTATCTTTTTCCCCAATTTGTATACTGGGATAGGTTTCTCTTACTCAAAAACAAATGCCAGAACAAGAAAACTTTATTATTCCTCGAATTCCATTAGATGAAGCCGGATTGTGCGCACATGCTCTGATTGTCTCTGCCTCTAAGTCGTTTGAAATAAAACATACCTGTCAGAAAGATATGCATGTACACGTTAAAGATCCAAAATGGGGTACAGAACATATAGAGATTATTAAAATGGCCAAAACCATTCTTCCTGAATCTCATATTTGTGCAAAAGAAGGATGGAATATTGAAGAACTTTCTAAGTTGCTAGATGAAGGAAGGGTTGTGATAATTCTTGATGTTACAGATATGCTAAGTAGGTACGATAAGGTTCTAAAAAAGGAGGTTGGAAAGGATGAAATAGATGGACATTATGTTACTTTAGCGGGAATCAATAGTGGAATGGCTGTGATAGTTGATCCTTCTGCTGACGAAATTGTTCATGAGGGCAAAAACGGTGAATATAATTTTGGAGTTCAATTAACGGATTGTGAAAATATTTATCTTTTGCCGTTAAGTTCACTTGATAAAATGTGGTGGGATACAGAGAAAAATGGTAGGGAAACTAACCATTGGGCATTAGTTTTGCTTCATCCTGACGATGATTCGATGATTTTGGATAAATATCGCATAAAATAAATTGGTATCAAAAAAATAATTAACATTTTTATATAAAGTAAGACATAATTATCCCGATCCTGAGGACCCTAAGATCTTCTTAAAAACTGATTTTGACGATCCATCGACAATATAGTAATTTAATAACCACGTAAGACTGTGGCTATAATAGTCTTTCCATCCAAGTTAATCTTAAATGTAGGGAGTATTACAAATAAACAAAAACTATATTTTTCAGCCGTTTGATTACAAAGTTTAGGTCAAAAGGGCACTTTCCAAAAAGAATATCCTGTTCTTTGTGGTAAGACTTTTAAGACAAGTAACGAAAGATATAGATTTTGTTGTAGTTGAACTGGTGATTATATAGTGTTAGTATAATATATCTGGGTCTGACTATATGAAAAGGTCAAAATATATTAAAGCATTGGTAATAGAACTTCGGAAGAAAGGTTATTCATACACTTTAATTAATAAAAAAACAATGGTTCCTAAGGGTACCCTGAGTGGATGGCTAAAGGATATTAAATACTTTCCTAATTCCATTGTCTTAAAAAGGATTAAAAATGCTCAGTTTAAATCAGCGAAGGTATTAAATAGAAATAAATTGAATCGAATTATGGCCGCCCAAAAATTTGCTTCCAAAGAATTGGGCAAAATATCCAAACGCGACCTTTTAATGGTTGGTATTGGTCTTTATATTGGGGAAGGAAGTAAGTACAAAAACGGTATAGTAAGTGTTGTAAACTCTGACCCAAATGTTATTAAACTAGTTGAAAAATGGTTTATTGATTCCTGTGGCTTAACGAGAAACAATTTCACTTTAACTCTACATCTTTATCCAGACAACGATGTGGTTAAATCTACACATTTTTGGTCAAAAATCACAGGGATACCTATAAAGCAATTTAGAAAAACTTATATAGATCGCCGATTGAATAAAGCTATGTTTAATAAGAATAAGCTTTCATATGGAACAGCCAGTCTTTGTATTCGTTCAAATGGAGGAACAGAAAATGGTGTATACTTGTTCAGACGTATTTTAGCCTGGATTAAGGAGATTCAACGTCAGATTTTGCGGGATTAGTTGATCGGTCCAACATTTGCTTTCCAAGCAAAGAAAAGGGGTTCGACTCCCCTATCCCGCTCCAGATGTGACAGAAGTAAACATAAATCTACATAAAGTTACTATATAATTTACATAAAATGACTGAAAACTACGATCCTCAATGTAATACTTGTTTGTCAATTCAGGGAATAAAACCTCTTTTCCCCGAGTCGAAAATGTATGATGGTAAATATTGGATTGTTGAACATGCATATCCTGTGCTTATTAAAGGTTGGATTGTAATAATTCTCAAAAGACATGTTCAGGCATTACATGAGTTGGCCGCTGAAGAATTTCAAGAATTAGCTATCTTGCAAGGAAAGATTGCTAAAATTTTAAATACTGAACTAAATTCAGCCAAGGAATATAGTGTATGTTTTGCGGAAGCACCAGGTTTTAATCACATTCATTTTCATATGATTTCCAGAGTCAAAGAAACACCCGAAGAATTAAAAGGGGGCAAGATTTTTTCCATGTTAAAAACAGACATAGAACATAGCCTTACAAAAGAACAAATACTACCGCTTTGTGAAAAAATTAGAGCGGAACTAAATCAAATTAGTAATTTTTGAAACTTGGAATATCCATTCTGATTTTTAATAAATTTAGTTTTAAAATAAGATCAGGAGTTATCAGACGGAACAAGTTTTCGAACAACCATAACAGGAAGAGGTTCGAGCTGAGTACCGTTCCCAGCTCCATAGCGAAATGGTTTTGTGTTTTCTCTATTTTTGCTCAAGAAATCAATCTTTTCCCGAGTTCTAGCCACTATTTTTAACGCTTTGTCGTTGGCCTGGAAAAATGTTGACCGATAACCGGAGTCGGACCTGACTCATATTGTTATTTATTAAGTGTTTTTATTGAGAACTTGATCAATTTTAGTATATCTTCTTGTGCCTTTGCTTTTTTAACCGGATCGGCCAAAAGATAATGGTTTATACCCTCTCCCTTACTAATCCGTTCGTCTCTAACATCCAATAAAGCTATGCAAGGAATATTTGCCAAATTGCAGGTGGCAGTAAAAGCAGCACTCTCAATTTCACCGCCGTCATAATCGTGGTTCTTATATATTCCCTCAGACAGTTCAAACTGCCACCACATCCCTTCATCTAACAAATCCAAAATACATCCGTATTTCTCTAAGTAACCTGGATGCCATCGACACAAAATCTTGCCAGATTTAAGATTGAGTGAAGAATCTCTGGCGATTTTTGAAATTCTTTCAACTAGTTTTTTAGTAGGTTTAGTAACATCAACTAGTTTTTTCTGTTTTGCTATCTTGTATATTGATTGACACCATTCGTCTTCACCATACGTGTCACTAGCGTATAGAATATCCGAAAGATGAAAACTAGTCGCCCTTCTAGCTTTTAAGATACTTCCAATAAAGTATGCTTCGGGAAAGGGGTCGTTCTTTTTGTAGTTTTTTGATATTGAGCAACTGCAAAACCAACGGAAGCTCCTCCATAACCAGTCAATATGAGATAAACTGGCACTTTACCAACTTTTGCAAAATAAAAATTGTCGTTAAAGTTTCCCAATTCTAGATTGGCTTTTTCTTTTGGTACCTTTTTTAAATGAAAGTATTTAGATAGTTGGTCAACTTGTTTTTGTGTAGTTTTGGGAGATATTATTAATGCCATTTGCTCGGTACCCAAATATTACCACTTTTTGCTATCTTTGTGATGATTACCGAATACTCTTAAGAACAATAATGGATTGACTTTTTCCAGGTAGTCTTTGAACACACTAAGTTGTAAAATCAATTCAGGTTGGGCTGTAATATAGTAACGAAGGCCTATTTTTATTTTAGTAATAAGTGACGAATCGGGATCGAGTAGATATTGTTCGATATACTTGTCCTGGCTAAATAGGTCCGAGCCAATTACGGTATGCAGCTCCATATGACAATTAACTACAGAAATGTACACAAAGTTACTAGAAACTTATATAAATAAACAATAATCCCAATGCTTAACATTAATGTTTCGGTAAGTGCAAGCGAAAAAGAAGGGAAAGGGCTGTTTGCAAATAGTTTTATTTCCAAAAATACGCTTATTTGGCAACTTGATGACAAGGAAAAACGATTAACTAAAGAAGAAGTAGAAAAATTATCTCCAGAAGTAAGGAAATTAGCATATCAATTTGACGATAAATATATTGTAGCAACAGATTCAAGTGAGTTGATGAACCACAGTTGTGACCCCAATACTTGGTGGAATGATAATAAAAGTTTGGTTGCTTCAAGAGATATACAAGTTGGTGAAGAAATTACCTATGATTATTCAACTGCTGATGTTGGTGACTGGATAGCCTCTTGGAAATGTCGTTGTGGCTCAGATGATTGTAGAAAACATATTTGCGGAAAGGACTGTCTTGGACAAAAGTTCCAAGAGAAATATAAAGGACACTTGCCCAGCTGGACCGTTAAATATGTTAAAAATAATTAGATCTAGAAACAAATTTGTTGCTCTGCAACCAAGGTGAATCACAATTTGCTAGAATATTTTTCGATCTTTGTGCTGTTTGCCAAATACTTCCAGAAATAGAAATGGGTTTACTTTCTCGAGATAGTCTTTAAAAACATTTAGCTGTAAAATAAGATCAGCTGTAATGTAATAGCGAAGACCGATTTTTACCTTAAAAATAAGTGGCAAGTCGGGATCGAGTAGATATTGTTTGATATACTCGTCCTGACTAAATAAGTCCGAGTCAATTACGGTTACCAGCTCAAGAAGTTAGATGGCTTTGAGGCTTCCTACAATCACCGTCACATCGTTTGTTTGAGAGGAAACGGTTTTGGTGTCCTCTAACTGATAATTCTTTTTTAAGGCAGTAATCAAAGCAGATACAAAATCAGGGTCGATTCCTGTTTTAAGTGTTATCTGGGTTTTTTTGTAGTCGTAGCTAGTTGCATTTCCTGTTGAAAGTACTGTAAAACCTGCGGCTTCAACTAAAGTTTGTACCTTACCTGCTTCTCCCGAAATTCCACTTCCGTTAAGAATTTTAATTTTATACTTTGATAAATTAGTATTCGGAGATGCTTCCGGTTTTGCAGTTGTGGAGGCTGTAGGTTCTACTGTAACGTTTTGTGTTTCGGAAGTATCCGCCTTATTCGTATCAGATATTTTCTGAATACCAAAAACATAGGCAAAAATTCCTCCTATAAGAAGGCCCAAAAGAAGCATTCCAGGAATTAAGATCCAGAGAATATTAAAGGAAGATTCCTTTTTGGGTTTAATTTCTTCCTCTTTCTTTATAGGTTCTTCTTTCGCGGCCTCCTTTATTGGTGGTTCTTCTGCTTTTACTTGTTCTACGGGTTTTACCTCTTTTTTGACTATTTCTTCAATTTTTGTAGACTCATCATCTTTTACTTCTTCAACAACCATCCTCATGTTCTTCTTTTCATCCATATGTTAAGTATACACAAATTTAATTAATTATATCAATCAAGTAAAAACTGAAAGTTGGCCATTTATCTACTAAATGGTAAAATACGGATGCACTTGGTGGTCGTAGCTCAACGGTCAGAGCTCTAGGTTGTGGACCTAGGGGTTGCGAGTTCGAATCTCGTCGACCACCCCATAGTATGTTAAATACTGTTGCATCATGGAGAAGGGATCATAGATTTCAGGAAAAGCCTGGATGGTGCGGACCTGCCGTAATTCAGATGGTTCTTCTAAAGTGTGGGATCAAAAAGACCCAAGGAGAAATATCTAGAGATGTATATAAAAGTTGGTGGGGAACTCCACAGCAGATGATTCTTGCCTATTTAAGTAGGTTTTTTAAGATTGTTAATTATAAACAAAACGCTACATTTAAGGATGTCTCTTTCCATTTAACTAAAGGCAATATTGTAATTTTAGACTGGTGGGATGATTTTGAAGAAGATAGTGCAGGGGGCCACTACTCTATCGCAATTAACTATGACAATAAACTTCGTGCTTTAACATTAGCAGATCCTTCCAATGACAGGCCGGGTATTTGGACGGTTGCAGACAAAGAGTTTAATTCAAAGTGGTACGACACTTTGGATGTTCACGATAGAACATGGATAGAGGGCTGGATGCTTTGGGTAGATCCAAAATCCAAAATATAATTACTTTCTTGATATGGTGTAACTTGTCGGATGGTAAAGAAAGGCCGCAGGGGAATCTTCTACTAGAAATCTTTGAAAATCAAGGTAGATCTTTTTTCTCTCACTTATGTTTGTAAGCGTTCTTCCGTCTTCCAGAAGTTTATCTATTCTTGGGTTTTTGTAGTTTGATATGTTTGTTGCCTCCTGGCTTGAGTGCCAGAGGGAATATTGATCAGGATCGCGGGGTATATCTAAAACCGCAAGGAATGCATCAAAATTATCAGGGATGCTTGATATTACCTGAACATTAACGGAAATTCCTAAATCTCTCCAGTTTGCAGCAATTTGTTCTGCCTGATTTAAAAGTACGGGGGTTGTTGCTATATTTAGGGAAAGATTATTTAAAACTTCCTTGGAAATATCCTGCATCATGTCTTTAGCTTTAGAAAGATCATAATCATAAGGTTTAACCTGAGGATTATATGCCCAGGAATTGGGAGATATCGGACCCAACGCCCTTACTCCGGGAACCTTATCCTTTTTAATAGCATAAGTTAGAATTTGCCTTAGAGTTTTATCAGATGTCTTTTTTTCCTTGGCAGTATTGAAAAAAACTGCAGTAAACCTTTCGTAATCTATTTTTTTCTCAACCTTAAGCGTTTTCCAGGTATCAAAAGGTTCCGGATTAAAAATGTCAGTTAAATTATCTACTTCTCCGAGCTTCAAAGCAAGCTTGGCTCTTTCTTCAGTTGGATAGAACTTGTATGTTAAATTTTTCTCTTTTGGCTTGGAAAGATTTATTTGTTCCACTATGTTTCCCGCAACCGTTACTTTTTTAACTTTCCATTCCCCAGTTCCTAGAAAGCCTTTTTTAAAGACAGGCTTGGCTAAAACTGCCGGAAAGGGTGAAAAAGGAGTTTGAAGTTTAAAAACGATAGTTTTTGAGTCAGGTTTCTCGACTTTTACATCGGAGAAGTTGATCTGGATATCGTTTGAGAGGATTTTCTTTCCATCTTGCCAGGTTTTACCATCTGCTATATGAAAAATCCAAGTTTTTCCTCCATCCTGGTTTTCCCAGGAGGAGGCAATGCCGGAAGATACTTCCCCGCTTACATCAATTGATGTAAGCCCTTGACTAACATAATTAAGAATTGAATCAGGGAGATTGTCAAGCCGGTATCTTCCCATCATGCCTATCCTTTCTCTCTCTATTGAAAATAGGTTAGTGCTAAAAATATTTATACTTAGAAAAAAAAATAAGCCTAAGATTATTCCTAACAGAAGAACCCACTTAAAGCGGCCTAGAAATGCCAGAATGAGGCTAAAAAAGTACCTTGAATTTCGCATGTGTTGTTAGAGAACCAGAGAAATTACTGAAATTATAATAAAAAGTCCGGCAGTGACGAAAGTAAGTTTGTAGAGAAGTTTTTCAAATCCCCTTCTTGAAAAAGAAGACCCGCCGCCGAAGCTTCTTCCTAACCCGGATCCTTTTGACTGGATAAGAATAAGGATTACCAAAACAATAGACACAATTATCTGAATGGATAAAATTACATTTTTCATCTTGAAATAAGCCAGTGAAGTATAGATGAAATAATTGAAATTACCAAAGAAAATGCAACTATGGCTAGAATCCCCGGTAAACTAACGGAAGGGATATCAAGCCATTTGGAGGATAAACCATTAAAGATAAATCCGACAATCTTAAAACCTGGAACAACTAGGGTGACCAAGTAAAGTGCAATTGCCGATGAAACCCATCTAAATAGTCCAAATGTTATTAAGTTTAAAGGAAGAAGCAGAAGATTAATAAGAGGTTTAACAAGAAGTGAAAAAAGAGAAAGGGCAACAGCAGCTATAAGGATGCTATTAATTCCTTTTGAAAGCTCTATGCCTGCGAAAGCCACTGAGGCCAAATAAAGCGAAAGGGTTGAGGTCACGTAGATTTTTAGTATAGGCTTCATTACTTAAATCCTAATTAAATTCTTCTTAAATAGCAAGCTATGATACTTTTTGGCAAATCTATGAGACTCATCTCTTATTCTTGTAATTAGTTTTAGAGCCTGAGGGATGGGAAAATCAAATTCTTCCCTTCCTTTGGTTATTGCTGCAACCGGGATATGATATTTGTCAAAGACTTTTCTAAATGCATTTGCCTGAGGTTCTCCCCCATCAACAAAGATAATATTGGGAATTCCCCAGTTTTTAATATTGTTAGCCCTTCTTTGGGCTATTTCGCTCATTACCTCAACGTCACTATTTTTGGATTTTTTTATTCGAAACTTCCTGTATAGGGACTTATCAGCAATTCCATCGACAAATGTAACCATCGATGCTGTTGCAAGGTATCCGGAAATATGCGAAATATCATAACACTCAATTCTATCAAGGGGCGAAACCTTTAGTATATGTCGAAGTGCCTTTAACTCTTCATTTTTAATATCCTCACTTAAGTTTGGGTTTTTGAGAAACTGGCTCTCCGAAAATGATTTTTGGGTAATATACCTCAAGCTTTCTATTTGGCTCCTAATGGAAACTGCCTCTTCGTATTTTTCGTTCTTGGATAGTCTTTTCATTTCTTTCTCAAGAGACCTAATCACTTTATTGATATTGCCATCAAGAATTTTTTGAATAGTATAAATGTTTTTTAAATATCTTTTCTTTTCAATTATCTTTTCTTTCCCGTCAGTCATCTGTTCTATTGCATTTGGACATGGAGAACAAAGACCGATTTGGTTATAAATACAGGTTTTTTTACCTAATTTGTGGTCGGAGTAATGGAAATTTTTTCTAAGAAATCCAAGAACCGAGTAAACCTTTTGAGAAGACGGAAACGGGCCGAATATAGCAAGTGTATCCTCTAGATCGCTTTTTCTTACAGGTTTAATTATCGGATAGGTGTAATCATAGATTTTAATATACAAAGCATGTTTATCGTCTTTGGCAATGAAGTTATATTTGGGCTGAAATAGTTTTATTAATTTAGCTTCTAACAATAGTGCTTCAATTTCGCTTGTTACTTCAATAAAAGAAATGTCTGTAGATTCCCCCACCATATTTCGAGTTTTTGGAGCAAGATTTATAGTAAAGTAACTTTCCAGCCTATTTTTAAGGTTTATGGCTTTCCCTATGTAAATAACCTTACAACCTCCCCAAAAGATATATATCCCGGGAGTTTCGGGCACTAATTTTATGCTTTTCTTGGAAGATGGGTGTTTAGCCAGTTTTTTAATATTTGAGTATTCCATGTTATTTTGCCTAATTTAAATAATATTATTAGGGTAATAATTAGAGCTATTAAAAAGATTGAGGCTAGATTATAGATTATTACATCTAGTTTTGCACTTTGAATTTCCAGTTTTTCGTCCTGAGCAGTAATTTTAACTATATTCGGAGTATTTCTTGCTAAGAAACTAAAAGGAACCTTGATATTAAAGGAATATTCACCATATGGAGGAAGCTCTGGAATATTGTGCGTTTCAACAACCTTATTGTCAAAAAACACCTGTGCGTCAAGGTCGTATGAAGCGGCAGTACCTATGTTTTTTACATTTACTAGAATTTTTTGAGAAGTAAAGGGAATGAATTTTTCAACATTGCCTTCGATTTTAATTTGCGGAAATCTATCTTGAGGTAGCTGTCCAAAATTGACAAAGACATCTTTTTGAGGGTTCGGACCTAGCTTGTAGGATCCGGGAGGATATGGTTTTTGCGAATCTGCCCCGTGGATTACAAAAGCAAAGTGTCTTAAGTCAAGTTTATTGAAAAAGTCTACTCCCCCCGTAGTTGAACCCCAAGTAGGGTCAATTGAAATCCATGTTTTTTTATTTGCGTCCCAGTACTCGGGCCATGCGTGAAGGATATCTGAAACTAAGGAAAGAGGTTGAATTTTAGGATTTTCCGTATATGCAAAACCATTTATTTCCCTTGCTGGTATCTTTGCTGCCCGTGCAATTGCTATAAACAAATCGGTAAATTCCATACAGATTGCATTTATAGGATTTTCAAAAGCCTCAAGCGCCCCAAGCCTGACAACATTCGGTTTAACTCTTTCAAAATCATATGAAAGGTAGTTAACGACAAAATCATATATTTCTTTTGGTGTTTTATATTTCTTGGCAAGCCCTAAAATCACAGGGTCGGATGATTGCCAATAGTCGGTAGCCATAAGGTTACTTTCAAGGGTTGACTGAGAAGGGGTTAAAAAAGGTCTAGGACCTGCAAATATCTGAACAGACCCTTCCGTCTTTATATCTACCCTTTGCCTGGGGGTTAGGATATATGAGGCCAGCCAATTTCCGTCATTATCGGTCTTTACATTATTTGGTTTGGGATCAATTTTAGAATAATATACTTTCTGTAGTGAGGTATCTGGGGGAAGCGCAATTTCAACAAGGGCTGATTTAACTAACGGATTTTCAAGATGGTAAATAAGATTAAAGGAAAAAACCTGGAATTGGCCAAATCCCGCCATTATTCCGGTTTTAGAAACGACATCTTTATTAAATGTGTAGACTTTGAAGCCATCTTGAGTTTCTTTTCTTTCGGGATTCGGGGACATATAGGCTTCTTCACCGAAAGAATTAGGAACCAAAAAAGCTAAATTGTAAGAAGAAAATGAGGAGTCTGAAGAAAGCCTGGGAATAGATATTTCCCAAACCTCTCCAGTTCTTTGGGCAATTGTAGGATCATCATATGAGACACTAAATATCCTTTTTGTCCCGCGGCCTACTTTTGTATCAGGAAAAGAAATAACAATGTTGGTTTTTGTCCCTTCGTTTTTAACTTCTAAGGGAAGTTTTTTTGCTCCTTCAAATGCGGTAAGATTAACAGGTTTGATGTTGTCTAAAATAAAAGTGTAGGCGGTTGCGTAAAAATCACTAAACAAATTTTCCAATGTGATTTTATTGGTGACAGTTGTTATTCCAGATTCCTGAACTTTATAGGAAACATCTACGTCGGTCTTAAATTCCCCTTCCGCATTGGAGGTTGTTACAGAGAAAATTAGAAGCAATACGCCCAAGAAGGCTCCTAATATTTTCTTAATCATGGGTTAAGTATAAACGACAAACATCACCGGCGTAAATGTCATTGTTAAAGATATTGAGCTGTATATGAGTTTTTGCTTTTTTTGATATCTTTAATAGTTCCTTTTGCAACTACTTCTCCTCCTTCATCTCCTCCTTTTGGTCCTAGATCAATAATGTAATCTGCGTTTTTAATTACATCTAAGTTATGTTCAATTAAAAATACGCTATTTCCTTTATCTACAAGCAGTCTTAATACATTTAAAAGTTTTTCGACGTCAGCAAAATGTAATCCCGTTGTTGGCTCGTCTAGTATATATACTGTTTTTCCTGTTGCCTTTTTAGAAAGTTCAGTTGCAAGTTTTACCCTTTGGGCTTCTCCTCCCGAAAGAGTTGTTGCCGGTTGGCCCAATTTAATATACCCAAGTCCAACTTCGGCAAGAGTTTCAAGTTTTGAAAGAATCATTGAGTGACCGTGGAAGAAATCGATTACATCTTTTACGGTTAAGGCAAGAACGTCGGAAATATTTTTGCCTCTAAATTCTACTTCTAATGTCTGTGCGTTATACCTTTTTCCCTTACAGATATCACAGGTTATCCAGATATCGCTCATAAACTGCATTTCAATTTTAGTCTGCCCCTGTCCCTCACAAGCCTCACACCTTCCACCTTTTAAATTAAATGAAAATCTGCCTTTTTTAAATCCTAAAGCTCGGGAATCCCTTAAAGACGCAAAAACTTCTCGTATTGGATCAAATAGTCCCGTATAAGTTGCGGGGTTTGACCTTGGGGTTCTACCGATGGGGGACTGGTCGATTAAGATTACTTTGTCGATTTCTTCCTTGCCTTCAAGTCTCCTAAATTTGCCAATCATTCCGCGGTAGCCCGGATTAATATAATTAAATAGTGCCGGGTATAGAGTTTCTACAAGCAGGGTAGACTTTCCGCTTCCAGAAACTCCCGTTACAACAACTAATTTCCCAAGTGGAAACTCCACATCAATATCCCTTAAATTATATTGGGAACATCCGTAAAGATTAATAGATTTTTCTTCAGTCAAGAGTTTTTGGGTTCTTGTAATATTTATTTGTCTTCTACCGCTTAAAAATTGTCCCGTTATTGATTTTCTGTCTTTTGTAATATCGGAAGGCTTTCCCTGGGAAACAACCCTTCCTCCCCCATCCCCTGCTCCAGGACCGAAATCAAAAACATAGTCAGCCTGATTTATCATTTCCCTGTCATGCTCAACAACAATTACCGTGTTTCCCAGATCTCTAAGTTTTTTAAGGGTATCTATTAATTTTTGGTTGTCTTTCTGGTGAAGTCCGATTGTGGGTTCATCTAAAACGTATAATACTCCTGTCAATCCAGATCCTATTTGTGAAGCTAATCTTATACGCTGTGCTTCTCCTCCTGAGAGGGTTCCTGCTTCGCGTCCGAGTGTAATATATTCAAGCCCGACAGAGGTAAGAAAATTTAACCTAGATAATATCTCGTTATGTATTAGTCTTCCGATCTCCTTTTCTTTTTGATTTAGTCTCTCACCATTAAAGAGATCAGAGATCCATTTGATCGTTTTTGTTATCGAAAAAGCGGTTACTTCAGAGATGGAAAGTCCTGCAATTGTTACTCCCAAGGATTCCTTTTTAAGCCTTGCTCCGCAACATAGTTCACAGACGGTTTCCCTCATATACTTTTCTATTTCTCCCTTAACATAATCTGAAGTTGATTCTTTGTATCTTCTTTCAAGGTCTGCAACAATTCCAATAAAAGGCTCCTGGATTCGAGTGTACCTTCCCCACCTGTTTTCTCCCTCAACAGTGTATAAATGATCTCCTGTTCCATACAGTAAAACGTCTTTTTCTGTTTGAGTTAAATCTTTAATAGGAAGTTTTGCGTTAATTCCGTTATCCTTACAAACAGTTAAAAACGTTATTGAGTACCACGTTTCGTGTTCAAAGAGTGATGAGAAGGGTAAAATTCCACCCTCCATTATTGATAACTCTTCTGCAAATAAAACATCCTTTTCTACTTTTAAAAGTTTTCCAAGTCCTGAACATTTTGGACAGGCTCCATGGGGAGAATTAAAAGAAAAACTTCTGGGTTCAATTTCGGCAATTTGAATATTATCGATGGGACAGGCAAACTTTTCGGAAAATAAATGATTGGTAAACTTCTTGGGATAATCAGGCATTGTAAAGCCAGTATCCTGAATATGGGCTAAAATTGCGTTCCCTTCTGAAAGATTTAAAGCCTGTTGGAAAGATTCGGCAAGGCGTGATTTAAGATTATCTAAAAATAGTCTATCTTTTAAGTTAGTTTTACTTAAAGAGATTCTATCTACAACCGCTTCAATTGTGTGTTTATTTGTTTTAATAAGTACAAAGTCTTCTGAAATGTCTTTAATAATTCCATCAACCCTTACCTGCTTGTAGCCTTTAGCTTTAAGATTATCAAATAAAGATGAAAATTCTCCCTTTCTGTCAGAAACAACTGGAGAGAGAACCAAAAACCAGCCTTTACTGTTTTTACTCGTTTCTTGCGTAATTATTTCTATTGATTTGCCTATAATCTGATCTAGTGTTTGGTGGGAAATTTCTCTTCCGCAGATGGGACAATGAGGATGGCCAATTCTTGCAAATAGAAGTCTTAAGTAATCGTATATTTCGGTTACTGTTCCAACGGTACTTCTAGGATTCCTTGAAGTTGTCTTTTGATCAATTGAAATCGCTGGAGACAAGCCTTCAATATGGTCACAGTCTGGTTTTTCCATAATGCCAAGAAACTGCCTAGCATACGTAGAAAGAGATTCAACATATCTTCTTTGGCCTTCTGCATATATGGTGTCAAAAGCTAAAGAACTTTTTCCGCTACCGGAAACTCCCGTAAGAACAACTAATTTGTTTTTAGGAATATCTAAATCAACATTTTTGAGATTATGTTGTCTAGCTCCTCTTATTTTAATAAAGTTGTCCATAACACGTTCAAAACCCGCCGGTTTTATCCGGTGGTAGAGAAATTATATCACAACAATGGGCTTTTCTAATTGTAGTGCCAGTGAGACTGATTTATAAAGATGGGTAGTGAATTTTTCAGATTAGTACTTTAAAGTTGTAATTATAAATTACGGTTTTAAATCCTAGAATCTGGGTTTCCTATTAACACTTGATTGATGATATCGCCCCACAAAAATGAAGCAACCGTTCTTTCGCCTGGAGTAGACGCACTCGATAGCATAGAAAAGAAGTTATTAAGCATGGCAACTTTCGAATATTCATTTGCTTCCTTGGAAGTGTGTCCCTTAAGTAACTTAATAGCTATTAAGTTAGTGGGTTCTAGAAATCGCCGGCATATATTATCGTCTAGAGGGTGAAAAACAAAGTTTTTAGAGTAGAAAAAAACAAAAGGGCTTACATATCCAATAAAAGTTTTAGTTCCGCTTTTAACACACCGATAACCTAGTAGAAATGCACTTTCACAAGTTCTCGAATAGACAATCTTATCTTTCAAAAGAAATTCATCTCTGTTTGCGCAAACAAGAACCTCACCGTTATGTCCACAGACTACATCAGCCGAACCATGACCATTAAAAAATACAAATGAAGGGCTGTTTCTTTTGATATAACTATCAAAAGTCTTCTTGTTAGATTTTTCTGCGCGAAGATCTAATACGGTAAAGTTCTTTTTTATAGCCAAATCCACAACTTTCTGCGACCAGAAAAATAAAAAGTTTAATCTTTCCTCATAGTTGGGCCTGGTTATAAGTATTGTTTTGTTCATTGGGCCACATCTTATAAATTTCTCCAGAGGAGATATTTCTAAGATACTTCAATTGATCTTCCATTAATTGTATTCCAACCTTATTGTTTTCTTCCACAAACTTTTGAAGATCTTCGATACTATATTGCTTGTCACCTACAGCAATTTCCAAGTCTCTTGGAATAGCGGAAAGCCTTGCAATAACCAGTTTCTGCACTTGCGCCCTAATTTTTTTGTCACTCAATATACTCTTTTTAATTTTATCCTTCATTCTAAAAATCCCAATTCCTGCAACTGTCTCAATATTTTCTGGCCTAACTCCGTAGGTCCATCTCGACCTCTGTCTATCTCTATATTTGCAGAATTCCAGGTGAAATTACTATTATCAACTACGGCTATTATTTCCTCTCTAGCGCCCCACGGTAAGTTGGCATACTTCTTAATAAACTTTGCTGCGAGTTCTTCCATATACTAACTATAATAGCATATTAACTGACATTGGAAAAACTGATTTTCTTTATCTTGTCTCTAATCTCAGCAGCTAATTCAAAGTTTAGATCCTGTGCTGCTAGAACCATTTCTCTTCTAAGTCTTATTATTAGTCTTTTCTTATCCATTGGTGTTAGTCCATCTAAATCAATGTGTGGTAATTTATCAAATGTACTCTCTTTCTTTCCAAATACTTTTTCTAATGCCTGTTCTTCTTCATTTTCAATTAATCTTTCTCTAATTGGTTTTTGAATGCTTTTTGGAGTTATATTATGAATTTTGTTATATCTTAATTGGTGTTTTCTTCTTCTTTTGACCTCATCTAGCGCTCTCCGCATGCTTCCTGTAACTTTATCTGCATACATGACTACTTTTCCTTCAACGTGTCTTGCCGCCCTTCCCATTGTTTGAATGAGAGTTACATCGGATCGGAGGAATCCTTCTTTGTCTGCATCTAAGATTGCAACCAAAGATACCTCGGGAAGGTCTAGCCCTTCCCTTAATAGATTAATTCCGACAAGAACATCGTATTTTCCTTTTCTTAGGGAGTCCAATATATCTCCCCTATCTAGTGTTTTTACATCAGAGTGAAGATAATGAACTTTTAAGCCTTTTTCTTCTAAGAAGGCAGACAGGTCTTCTGCGGTTTTTTTGGTTAGTGTTGTAACTAGCGTTCTTTGATGCTTTGCAACCTGCTTTTTAATTTCTTCTATACAATCCGCAACCTGATTTACAATTGGCCTTATTTCAACTAAAGGATCAGGAATTCCCGTAGGTCTTACAAGCTGCTCAACAACATTTTTTCCAGAAAGGGATAGTTCCCACTCGGAAGGGGTTGCAGATAATGCAATAAAGTTGGGAATCTTTCTCATAAACTCATCAAACTTTAGGGGCCTATTATCAATTGCCGAAGGGAGTCTAAAGCCATAATCAATTAATGTTGACTTTCTTGAGAAATCTCCCGCATACATTCCTCTTACTTGTGGAAAAGTCATATGGGATTCGTCAACTATAACAAGCCAATCTATAAGATACGGTTCATTAAAATAATCCAGTAGTGAATAGGGGGCTTCTCCCGGGGCACGTCCGTCAAAATACCTCGAATAGTTTTCAATACCTTTTACATATCCTAGTTCCTGAATCATTTCAAGGTCATAGGTTACCTTTTGTTTTATTCTTTGGGCTTCAAGAAGTTTGCCCTGTTTTTTGAAAAAGTTATATCTGTTTGTCATATCTTTTTCTATTTGGCTAATTATGTCTTTACTCTTGGTAGGATCAGTCATGAAGTGCTTGGCAGGGTAAAGAATGAAATTACCCATAGGTTTAGGCAATCTCTCTCCGCTTACGGGACTGATTATTTCTACATTCTTAATTTTATCTTCAAAAAGTTCTATTCTTACTGCTTCGTCCTGATAGGCAGGGTAAATATCAATTGTTTCCCCTCTTATGCGAAATGTTCCTCTATGAAATCCGAACCCGCTTCTTTCGTATTGTAAATCAAGTAACCTATCTATTATTTGATTTCTGTTAGTTTTCATCCCTTCAGAGAATTCAAATACAAAGTGTCCGTATTCCCTTGGAGAACCTATGTTGTAGATGCAGGAAACGGAAGCAACAACAATGGTATCTTTTCTTGTAAGAAGGTTTGTGGTTGCTGCGAGTCTTAGTTTATCAATAAGTTCATTAATGTCGGAATCTTTTTCTATATAGGTATCAGTTGAGGGTATATAGCTTTCCGGCTGGTAGTAGTCATAATACGAAACAAAGTAGGAAACCGCATTTTCTGGAAATAAATCCCTCATTTCCTGATACAACTGTGCGGCAAGGGTTTTATTATGGGAAATAATTAAAGTTGGTCTTTGAACTTTTTCTATTACGTTAGCTACTGTAAAAGTTTTTCCGCTACCCGTTACTCCAAGGAGTGTTTGGTACTTCTCTCCACGCAAAACGTTATCTGTTAATTTATTTATGGCATTTTGTTGGTCATCTATCGGTTTAAATTTAGATTTAAGTTTAAACATACGCTTAAATTCTAGCATATTCGGTGATTATTTGGTTTGATATGGTAAGTTCCAGTTGACTACTTCGGTCTAACTTCGTATAAATAACTATGGCACTAGTAGTATATAAAAGACAAGCACAAATATTAGATTTTATTAAACAACATATACAGTCTAAAGGAAGTGCCCCGACCTTAAGAGAAATTGCTGATTCAATTGGTGTATCATCTCTTGCAACAGTACATGAACATCTTCAGTCACTTGTTGCCAAGGGCCTTATTAAAAGAAAAGGAGGAAAGGTAAGAAGCATAGAACTTAAGGATGTTGAACTTAACTTTAACCCTCAGGGAGTAAGTGTTCCAATACTTGGTTTTATCGCAGCTGGTGCCCCGATTGAACCATATACTGATCCTAACGCAACAATGTCTATTCCTCCTAACTTTTATTCTCAGAAAAAAAGAGTCTATGTTCTTCAAGTAAGGGGAGAGTCAATGATTGAGGAACAAATTAGAGATGGAGACTATGTAGTTGTAGAACAGGAAGAAACTGCAAATAACGGAGATATTGTTGTTGCACTTTTAGATAACGGAATGGCAACCCTAAAAAGATTCTTTAGGGAAGCAACGAGAGTAAGACTAGAACCGGCTAACGCAAAAATGTCTCCCATTTTTGTAAAGAATGTAAGGATTCAGGGAAAAGTTGTGGGTCTTGTCAGAAGGTATACTAATTAACTTCAATATAATATAGAATCTATACATGTCTGAAATTTTTCAAACAGTTATAGATATCTTTCTTCACTTGGACAAAAACCTTGCAATGGTTATATCACAGTACGGGGTTGCTACATACGGACTTTTGTTTTTAATTATTTTTATGGAAACCGGCTTTGTTGTAACACCATTTCTTCCAGGGGACTCATTAATCTTTGCAGCAGCCGCTTTATCGGCAACTTCCTCTCTTAATATCTGGTTTCTTTACTTTCTTTTAATGTTGGCTGCAATTTTAGGTGATACTGTAAATTATTGGATTGGTCATTTTATAGGGCCCAGGGTTTTTGAAAAGGAACATAAATTTATTAAAAAAGCCTATCTTATCCGAACCCAAAAGTTTTACGATAAATATGGAGGCCAGGCGATAACCATTGGCAGGTTTGTTCCCATTGTCAGAACTTTTGTTCCATTTGTTGCAGGAGTTGCCAAGATGTCCTACAAATACTTTTTTATCTATAACATTTTAGGTGGAATCCTGTGGGTATCGCTCTTTACCTGGACAGGTTACTTTTTTGGAAATTTAGCCTTTGTTAAAAATAATTTCCACTATGTAGTTGTTGTAATTATCTTAATTTCCGTTACTCCGATTATTTATGAATTTATTAAATCTAAAGTTAAAAAGGAAGTTAAAGGTTAGAAAGAAGACTTCGTTCGGTCATTGCGCTTGGTTTTTCTATCCCTAAGATAGATAAGATGGTTGGAGCAATATCAGCTAGTATTCCAGATTGAAGGGTTTGAGCTCTTCCCACAAGTTCCTTTGATATGGCTATAAAAGGAACAGGATTTCCGTTATGCTCAGTATCTATTTGTCCAGTCTGCGGGTCTATCATTTCTTCGGCGTTTCCATGATCAGCAGAAACCAAAAGTGTGCCATCAAGGGAAATAATAGAATTGGCAATTCTACCTAAACACTCATCCAATATCGTGCAGGCTTTTACTGTGGGACCAATGCTTCCGGTGTGTCCTACCATATCAGGGTTTGCAAAATTGACCAGGATGAAGGCATAATCTACAGGCTCTTTTAATTTAGAAAGAAGAGTGTCTGTAATTTCATATGCCGACATTTCCGGTTTTAAATCGTAAGTTGCAACTTTTTGAGAAGGAATAATAATTCTGTCTTCTCCGGGAAACGGCTCTTCCCTTAAGCCGTTGAAATAATAGGTTACAAATCTTTCTTTTTCCGATTCGGCAATTCTAAGCTGCTTCAATCCAGCATCGGAGATAATTTTTCCTAGAGGAATGTCAATATGTTCCGGAAGGAATGCCGCATGGGTTCCTGCATCAAGAAGCGACTTTGAGTATTCGGTCATTGTGACAAAGTAAAGATTGTTTAATTTGGGCCCTCTCTCAAATACGTTTTCCTTTTTTTCTATTCTTTCTACAAGGTGGGTTTTTTCGTATTTCTCCAAATACGGGTCAAAATCAAGAAATATGCTTTGGTCGGAAAAATCGTCAACAACAAATGAAGCAGTTAATTGTCTGGGTCTATCAATTCTAAAATTAAAAAATATTACCGCATCATTGTCTTTAATTGTGGAAAGTGGAACGCCATCGGGACCAGTAACAATTGAAGGCTCAATAAACTCATCTGTTTTTCCCTCTTTATACGACATTTCAATTGCTTCTTCCGGTGTTTTAACAAGCTGCCCCTCCCCTTTAGTTAGGGCAACATATGCTTTTTCTGTTCTTTCCCATCTTCGGTCTCTGTCCATAGCCCAGTACCTTCCCATGACTGATGCGATAATCCCCACTTTCTCTCTTTGCATGTCTTCCCTTACCTTTTTAATGTATTCGGAAGCAGATGTCGGAGGAGAATCTCTGCCGTCTGTGAATAAATGCAGGAATACGTTATTTGTAAATCCCTGCTTGCCTAGAAGCTCTAAAAGTGCCGTTAGATGCTCCATGTCTGAATGAATTCCTGAGGCACCGATTAAACCCATAATATGGAGATTTGAATTATTTTTCTTTACATGGTCAATTGCTCCCAAAAGCGCGGGGTTTTGAAAGAAGCTGCCGTTGGCAATTGCCATACTTATTCTTTTTAAATCCTGGTACACAATTCTGCCTGCCCCAATATTCAAATGTCCCGTTTCCGTATTTCCCGCTTCGCTTCTGGGAAGTCCTACGGCTTCACCTGAGGCAATAAGCTGAGTGTGTGGATACGATGCCCAGAATCTATTCATATTGATAGTATTTGCTTGAGAGATGGCATTTCCTGGTCCTGGAGTAGCCAGTCCCCATCCATCCAAAATTACAAGACAAACAAATTTTGAGTTAGTGAGTTTCATTTTCTATTGAAGAAAGTCTATTATATTTGGCAACTCTTTCTCCTCTTGCGGGTGCACCAAATTTAATATAGTCGGCTCCCACCCCAACTGCAAAATCAGCAATAAATGTGTCATTTGTTTCTCCAGAGCGGTGGGAGACAACGACTTTCCAACCAGCTTCCTTGGCCATCTTAATTACGGACAATGTTTCCGAAATTGTGCCTATTTGATTTGGCTTTATTAAAACTGCATTGCAGGCTTTTTCGCTAATTGCCTTTTGAACTCTTTTAGGATTTGTTGCTAAAAGATCGTCTCCAACAATAACAACTTGATTACCAAATTCCGCAGTTATCTTCTGCCAACTTCCCCAACCGTCTTCATAAAAAGGATCTTCCAAGACTGCCAAATGATACTGATTATTAATGGCTTTGTAATACTCTAAAAGTCCATTGTCATCAAGTGGAGCTGATTTATCTCTTATTTGATATGCTCCATCTTTATAAAATGAATCTGAGGCTACGTCCAGGCCCAAAAAAACATCTCTGCCCATTTGATATTTAGTTTCTTTGACGCTCTCTACAAAAAGCTCAAGGGCGTCGGCATTGGTAAAAAGGTTAGGAGCAAATCCTCCTTCATCACCCACAGAGTGAATTGCACCCTTTCTTTGAAGGTTCGTCCCTATGGCATGATATATTTCAACTCCAGCCTGAAGTCCTTGGGAATATGTTTTAGAAGAGGCAGGAATTATGAAAAACTCCTGGAAATCTAAGTTTCCTGCTCCGTGTTTTCCTCCATTTATCATATTAAAAAGGGGAATGGGAATTTTTATCTCGGCTTTAATTCCTAATTTCTTGCTAAGTTCATTTAGCCATAAATAAAGTGTAAGCTTATTATCATTTGCTCCAAGTTTTACTATAACTTCTGATATTGCCAAGGTTGCGTTTGCTCCATATTTGTTTTTATTTTCAGACCCATCCAAATCTATAAGTTTTTTATCTATAGAGGAAGGATCTAAAACATCCATTCCGATAACTTGAGGTCCTAATATTTTATTAATGTTTTCAACGGCTTTTAATACGCCAAATCCGCCGAATCTTTCCTTATCATTATCTCTAAGTTCTAAAGCTTCATGGGCACCTGTTGATGCACCAGAAGGGACGGAGGAGACGGAAACATAGCCGCTTTCAACTTGAGCCATAACTTCAACCGTAGGGATAGCCCTTGAATCTAAAATTTCTCTCGCCCAGACTTTTGTTATTTTACTCATAATGTAACCATTTCAAGCTTTGCTTATTTTTATATTTTTCTTTCGGTATTAACTATAACATTTTTAATTCTATAAATAGCATCGGGATTGACAGAAATTGACGTTATTCCCATTTTAACAAGATTTTCGGCAAAATCCTCATATTCGCTTGGAGCTTGACCACAAATGGAAACCGAAATTCCGTACTTTCCGCATATTTTAATTACTCTCTTAACGGCCCAAGCAATTGAGGGCGATCTTTCATCAAAGGCTTGAGCAACTTCGGAGTTATCTCTGTCAGTTCCTTCTACAAGCATTGTTAAGTCGTTTGACCCAATCGAAACCCCATCTAAGCCTACTTTAATAAAATCTTCCATTAAAATTACATTTACGGGAAGTTCTACCATCATCCAGAACTTAAAGGAGGATTTTTCAAAAAGCCCGCTTGAGGCAACTAAATTCCTCACTTTTTTCAATTCGTTCGGACTTCTCACGTACGGAATCATGATGTGTAGATTTTCGTATTTTTCCCTAACCTTTTTAATTGCTTCAAGTTCGAGGTTAAATACATCTGGGCTTGCCACATAGCGAAATGCTCCTCGAAAACCCATTAAAGGATTTGGTTCTTTTGGTTCCCAATATTGTCCACCTTTTAAACTTCTATACTCATTTGTCTTAAAATCGGTTGTTCGATAAATAACAGGCCGTGGGTAAAAGGCCCTGGCAAAGACCGCTATTTGTTTTGACAGTTTCTCAACAAAGTCATCTTGTTTTTTAAGTTTAATTGCTTCCTTGGGATGAACTCCAATTCCTCCAATCATAAACTCGGCCCTTAAAAGTCCTACTCCGTCAACATCAAGCTTTGCAATTTTTTCTGCATTTTCCGGCTCAGCTAAGTTAACGTATAATTTTGTAGCAGTTTTTGTTTTTAAAAGAGAGCTAGAAGGTGGAATTTCGGATTTCTGCTCTTTCTTTTTGGTACTTCCGAAATATACTTCCCCAATTTCACCATCAACCGTCACGATGACACCCTCTTTAAGTTTAGTCGTCGCATCTTTTGTTCCAACAACGCAAGGGATACCCAGTTCCCTTGAAACAATTGCGGCGTGAGAAGTAAGGCCCCCTTCATCGGTAATTATTGCGGATGCTTTCTTCATCGCAGGAACGTAATCGGGGGAAGTCATTTTGGCAACCAAAACATCTCCGTCTTTAATTTTTGAAATTTCTTTGCTTTTCCTGACAATCTTAACTTCTCCGCTTCCAATTCCGGGAGACGCAGGAGCACCGGTTAAAACTGGAGCAAGCCCAACCATCCTGTCATCCTTGTTTTCCTTTTTAATAACCCCCAAAGTCGTTACTGGCCTTGTTTGGACTATGTAAAGCTTGCCTTTTTCCTTAGCCCATTCGATATCTTGAGGAAAATAGTAATGTTTTTGCAGTTTATCTGCGTATTTTGCAAGAATAATTACCTCATCATCAGCTATTTTTTGTTTACCAATAAGCTTTTGAGGCACTTTAGTTTCTTTAGTTTCAAGACCTTCCTTAATAAGTTGTACTGATTGGTCAGATATTTCTTTAGAAAGAATTTTGAATGTTTCTTTTTGAACAATATACCTATCTGGAGTTACAGATCCTTGGACAATCATCTCTCCTAAGCCCCAGACAGATTCAATAACAATTTTATCTTTTTCGTTTGTGGCAGGATCGATTGAAAAAATAACTCCAGAAACTTCCGACTGAATCATTTTTTGAATAATTACAGATATTTTTACTTTTTCGTGAGGTATCTTATTTTCAACCCTGTAAAAAATAGACCTTGCGGTAAAAAGGGATGCCCAGCATCTTTTAATAGCTTCCAAAAGGTTTGCTTCACCCTTGACGTTTAGAATTGTTTCTCCCATTCCAGCAAAAGATGTTTTTGGCATATCCTCAGCAGTTGCGGAGGTTCTTACGGCAACTAATGAATGGTTTAGTATTCCTGAGAGTTTTTTGTACAAAGAGAAAGTATCTTTAACAAGTAATGTAGGAATTTTACTTGTTTTAATGATAGTTTGAATTTTTTTAGCGGTTTCCGTTAATCTATCTGTATTAGAGACGTCAAGACCTCTTAATAATTCAAATATTTTGGAATAAATTCCATTTTCCTTTAAGAAAAGATCATATGCATATATGGTTAAGGCAAATCCATTGGGAACTGGAAAACCTGCAGATATCATTTCTCCTAAATTGGCACCTTTTCCCCCGACAATTGAGGTATCGTCTTTACGGATTTTAGAAAGTGGAACAACCAATTCATGGGCAGAACTCATGAGTTAATAATAACATAGAAGGGAACCTCAATGTACCGGTTGAGAAAGAAGAGTTTTAACTTCAATTAACCAAGGTTCGGGACCCGGATCAACAGCCTCCAACATAGAAAGATAGTATCCTAACCAAGCGCAATAATGGGGAATTTCCAAGACTTGGGTTAATACTGTTTTTCCTCGAAGTAGATAACTTTGATAACTAAGTCCCTGCTTATCAAATATTTGCTTTGTTATTTTATATCTTAATTTAATTCTCTCATTATCAAATCCGCTTTCAAAAAATAAATATTTGAATTTTTCTACAACAAAATCTGGTTTTTGCGTTGCTTCGAGAAGTACATGATTAACTTCTGGAAAATCAAAAAACAAAGTAAATGTTCTTCCTATTTCACAGATTGCATTTCTGCCTGCATTAAGAGGACCAAGTAAGGTTTTTGAGGAAAATAGTACAGGGATTTTCTTCTCAAAGTCTTTAGCAATATCTTTAATGTTCCATGACTTACGAATTTCCTCAAGCTCATTTAATGAATTAAATAAATCCTCTTTTAAATAAGCTAAAACACCAGCTTTAACTAATGATCCGAAAAGAGCACCGAATGATAGTCCTAAACCACTTTTTGGATATCCTGAAGGATTTGTATCTTCTGCCTTAACAATTGCTCCCTTAATTTCCCCGCTTGTTATTAATTCTGCAAGTTTCCCCCCAGTTGTTACTCCAATTACTTTGGCATTAACTTTTTTAGCAAATTCATATGCTGATAGTGTTTCTTCTGTGTTTCCGGAATAACTATTTAAAACAACTAGAGTATTTTCGTTTACCCAAGAAGGAAGATTGTAATCGTTAAAGACGACAAATGGTTTATTAAAGCTATCTAAAATTAAACTTTCAATAATCTTTCCAGCATTTGAACTTCCGCCCATTCCACTGATAACTACTGAATCAGAATCAACACGTTCAATATTGCTTTCGATTGCTTGATCAAAAGTGGTTTTTATTTGTTCACAAAATAGTTCAAGTGCTTTTCCAATACCTAATGAATCTATATTATTATTCATACTTTATGATTTCATTATAGCTAAAACTTCATCGCGCTTTTGCTCCATGAGTTGTTTGGATCTGGCTTCTAAATTTAACCTTAGTAACGGTTCTGTATTAGAAGGTCGCACATTAAACCAATAATCAGGATATTCTACTGTTATGCCGTCAAGGAAAGACTGTTGTCCGTCTGAATACTTTCCTTTTATTTCATCAATTTTTGCTTTTACATCAGGAACTTTTGTATTAATTTCTCCCGAGTGAAAATATTTCCTGTATGGAGCTATAACTTCGGATAGTGATTTATTTTGGACGGAAAGAAATTCTAGGAACTTAAGCGTCAAAACAATCGGTGCTTCAAAGGTTCCATATTTAAATTTGTAGAAATAATGTCCTGATGACTCTCCACCAAAAACAGAATTTTCTTTAAGCATTTGCTCTTTTATTAACGAGTGCCCTACCCTAGTGACAGAAGCTTTTCCACCAGCTTCTTCGATCATGTCTTTTGTAATACGACCAGGTCGAATATCGTAACAAACAGTTGCACCTGGGTTTTCTTTAAGCGCAATTTGAGCCATAATTCCTCTTAAAATTTCCTGCCTTACAATTTCCCCTTTATCATCAATAAAAAAGTATCTGTCTCCGTCTCCGTCTGGACCTATTCCCAAGTCAGCTTGATTCTCACTGACTGCATCTTGTAAAAGCTTTAAGTTTTCCTCCGCAAGCGGGTCTGGTTGGTGCACTGGAAAAGTGCCGTCAAGTTTTTCATTTAGGATAATTAAATGACATTTTAAATTTTTAAACATTGCCTTGACGTCCAATACTGCCATAGCATTTGCAGTATCTACGACTATTTTAAAAGGTTTAATTTTCGAAGTGTCTATTTTAAGTTCAAATGTTTGAGCTTTGACCTCATCTTCAACAACGCCGCTTTTTTGACTAACACTACCCTTTTTATCGTATACGGGAAAGTTATTCGCTATCACCATATCCCGCATTTCATATATTCCTTGTTCTCCACTAACAGGAACAGCACCGGCTCTCACCATCTTAAATCCGTTGTATTCTTTGGGATTATGAGAAGCTGAAACCTGCATGCCCCCGACGTAACCATAGTAAGCAACTGAAAAATAGAATGTTGGCGTTGTAACCAAGCCAACATCGACAACATTAAGTCCAGAGTCTGTTAAACCTCTTATTGTCTGCTCTTTTAAGGAAGGTGTTGAAACGCGCATGTCGCAGCCAACAACAACTTCAATATTTTCCTTATTTTTATTCTCACGTCTTATTATTTCTGCATATGCGCGAGCTATCTTGTAGGCCAATTCTTCATTTAATTGTGTAGGATAAATGCCCCTAATGTCATAGGATTTGAAAATTGTTGGATCAATAACCATGTGCATCTATTCTAAAGATTTAATAAGCATGAGGTCAAGTTCTGAAATTAAATCCGCCTTAGAAGTTTTTACTTTTACATCAATTTCTGCAAGTTTATCTATTATTTTTTTTAAAGTTTCCAAAGTATAGTTTTGCGCCTGTCTTTTTAGTTTTGCTATTTGCCAGGATTGATACGGTAAAGACGCTTCTGAAACCTTAAGCCAATACAAATCCCTAAAGCGTTTTGCAAGAACAGAAAAAACAAATTCAACAGGTTCATTTTTAATTACTTCATGAAAGCGTTTTATAGATATATTATCTAAAAACCCCCAAATAATTTTAGGTAGTTTAAATTCTTCTATCTTAGTATCTTTAGGGAGCTCTTTTAAGAAAAGTTGTGGAACTCTCCCTTCGTTATAAATAACTAAAGTCCCTGATATTTTTGAAACGTTTGATAAATCTTTCTTAGAAAGTAGGTTATATTTCCTTAGAATTGTTAGTCTTTCTATATTAAAAAGGGATGGAGTTTGATTTATTTCATCATTTACAATTTCCCAACCTCTTTTTTTGGCAGCTTCTATAAATTTATTTAAGCGTTCATACAACTTAGTCGTGTAATCACCATGTAAAACAATTATCTTCATATCTATTTAAGCTTTTTAATTAAATTATTTACTTTTGTATAAAAGTTTCCTTTACCTCGTCTTATATGAGGAACTAAAGCCCCTGAAAAATTCTTCGGAATGTGTGTTACTTCATGAAGAAGAACTCTGGCCTTTTCATTTTCGGAAAGCCTGTCATATTTTTCCGAAATTACTTCGAGTATATAAGCCGGTTCTACTTTTAATGCTTTCTGCCATATTCTTGAAAGCCCCCATATTCTTGCGTAGGCCCTTGTATTTGCATTAATTGATCTATAAGTAAATACTCTTTGAGGTTTTACCCAATCAACACCTGCTTCTTTAATCGTTTTTTTTAGAAGACCCTTTAGTTTGGAGTCATGCGACCAAACAACAGCTTCACCTTTCTTCATTCTAAGTATCTTAGACTCTTAGTTTTAAAATATCTAGAGCTTAAATACTTCGGCTCCTTCTTTGACTTCCTTTTCAACTTTTAGTCCAACAACTTCTCCTTTTTGTGCAGTTTTTTTCTTTTCGTGCTCTACTTGAATAGATTCTACAGGCTGCTCAAACATATCCTCTCCGCCTCTTACAAACTTAATTTTATCTCCTACGGAAAGCTGGGCGTCAAGTTCAACAATCGCAACACCTATCTTATCGTAGTAATGAGTAACTTTCCCTATTTTAAACATCCTTCTCACCTTCTTTCATAGCATGGGTTAAAGCTATTGCTAAAGCATCTGCCGCATTGTCAAAATGGGTTTTTTTGTGAGCTTTGCTTTTAACCTGATTGCCGAGAATTTTTCTAATCGCTATCTGTATATCTTTTTTATTGGCCCTTCCATTCCCTGTAATTAATTTTTTAATTGTTCCTGGAGCATAACTTTCTATTTTAATTTTGGCTTTTGAAGCAGCCAAAAGCATTACTCCTTGGGCCTGACCCACAGCAATTACCGTCTTAGCGTTTGTCGCAAAAAAAATCTTTTCAAAAACAAAAACATCCGGAGTAAATTTTTTAAGAATAACTAATGTGTCTTCGAATATTTTATTTAATCTGTCTTCGGTTTTTGTATCTTTATCCGTTTCAATAAGTCCCCACTCAATAACTTTATTTTTTCCGCCTAGCGAATCAATAAAACCATAACCCGTCGTTGCGGTTCCGGGATCAATTCCTAATATCCTCATTAAGATAAGTATATCTTAGAGGGTGACGAAGTAAAGGATTTTTGCTTTAGCTTTGAGGTCTGTTATCCAGGTTGTATACTCTTCGGATAATTTCTGTTGAAAAAGCTGACTATTAACCTGGTCCTTAACTTTATCAAAAACAGGGTTTGTCCCAAACAATGATTTATTGGCAGTAAAGTATTCCTTGGCTTCCGCATCTGTTATGACAATCTTTGAAGACAGAAGCTTCTCGACTATTTTTTGAGACTTGATTTGATCTACAAGATTCTTTTTAGTCATATTCCTAAATTTCAAAGCCTCATCTAAAGAAAGTCCTTGTGCGGTAACTGCTTCTTCAATCTTTTTTATTTCAGCGTCAACATCAGATTGCGAAATAGTTATACTGTTTTTCTTTGCTTCTGAACTAATTAACGCTTTTTCGATTAGAGCATCCAACACTTGCTGCCCACCTTGTTTTTCAAGTTCACGAGTTAATGAATACCTATAAACAGGTTTTCCATTTACCCAAGCTGCAAAAATTAATGACCTTGAAAGATATAAAGCAGAAAGAAGAATTATTGGTAAAAAGACAATTAACAAGACCCTTTTGGTAAAAACCTTTTTGAAAAACTTCTTAAGAGAGTCAAATATCTTACTTAATTTTTTCTTCATGTTTATTTGTAACACGTTTTTGAGTCCTTGTATAGATCTTTTCAATTTCGTGAGGATTTTTCGTTCTTAAATAGAATAATTTTCCATGTTTAACACCGGGAGTTCCTTCTTTAATAACTTTGACGTCGTCTAGCGATGGAAGGTTTATTGGAAAAATCCTCTCAATTCCAACCTTCTGTTCCCCAATTCTTCTTACAATAAAGGAAGGATTTGCACCAGATTTAATGGAGATAACAATGCCTTCAAAGATTGCAGACCTATTTTTACCACCCTCGACAATCTTCTGCGTCACTCTTATTCTATCTCCAATACCAAAGGTTATCTCTTTATGTTTGATGAAAAGCGGCATAATTAGGCTATTTTACATAAGATTGTCTTCAAGTTCAAGAGTGGCCGCAATTTCACCTGCCAAAGCTTTGCTCCAGGATACCCTGATGGGCAGTTTAATTTCTTTCCCGCTGCCTTCAAAAACTAAGACAACACTCTTACTTCCTGGATTTTGAATAAGAAGTTTTTTTAAATTCTTAAGCTGATCTGAAGAGGATTTTGCCGGAACATTAATAATAAGTACCTCGTTTTTATCACCGTTCGTACTATCCTTTGTTTCTATGGATGCAACAATTAAGGTGGGTGTGTCGTTTCGAGAATCAACTTTGGCCGAAACCAAAAGAGGTCTATTATCAATAAGTAGAGCTTTTGAAGATTTGTATATTTTAGGGAAAATCACAAGCTCAATTGTTCCTGTAGGATCTTCAATTTTGATAAACGCCATTTCAGAACCGTTTTTAGTAATAATTTCCCTAATTTCCCTAACAACACCTGCAACTTTTACCTGACTGCCAGGAACAACCTCAGAAGAAATTTCGTTAATCTTATGAGTAGCTTTTAACTCTAGAGACCCAATAATTTCGGAGACGGGTTTACCTGAAAGTGAAAAGCCCAAAAGTAACCTTTCGAATTGTTCGATTTCATCATCGGAAAATTCGTTAATTTCACTTCCAAAAGAAGAAATTTCGGTAATTATTTCTTTTGGCTTTACGCTAGGTCCAAACAAATCCTGCTGGCCCTTTAGCGTCCTGGGCTTTACGACCCGTGATCTTATTTCATCCATTTTAGATAGAAGCGTCGCACGATTGCCAAAGACTGAAAGGGCACCGACCTTGATTAAACTTTCAAGAACTTTTTTATTCACTTTCCTTGCGTCAACCCTTGCAAGAAAATCGGAAAAGGAAGTAAAAATACCACTTTTTCGTACAGAAAGAATCGCTTCAATTGAAGCTTTACCGACGTTTTTAACCCCTCCCAAACCAAACCTTATAGCACGACCCGTTAATGAATCTTTATCACCTATTATAGTAAAGCCGAAATCAGATTCATTTATGTTAGGGCCTAAAACCTTTATTTTCATCCGTCTGCATTCGGAAACGGCCTGAGAAATTTTATCAACATCCCCTTCTTCAGCACTAAATAAAGCGGTCATATATTCAACGGGGTAATTTGCCTTCATATAGGCAGTCTGGTAAGCAACTATTCCGTAGGAAGCAGCATGAGCTTTATTAAAACCGTATGATTGGAAAGGCTCAAATAATTTCCATAACATTTCTGCAAAGTCTGCGGTTTGGCCATTTTTGATGATACCGTCAACAAATTTTTGTTTCTGAGCAGCCATTTCTTCAGGGATTTTCTTACCAACCGCTTTTCTAAATTTATCTGCTTCCTCCCAGGTATAACCCGCAAGATCAAGTGCGCAGAAAAGAAGATCATCCTGATAAACGATTAAACCAAATGAAGCTCCCAAGAATTTTTCCATTCGAGGATCAATGTACTTAATTAGTTTTGAATTGTGTTTCCTTTTGATGTATTCAGGGATTTGGGAAATAGGTCCTGGTCTGTAAAGGGCAACCATTGCCATAAGATCCTCAACTCTTGTTGGTTTTAATTCTTTAAGATACTTCGTCATTCCGCTACCACCAAGCTGAAATACACCCATGGTTTCGCCTTGAGTCAGCATTTCAAATGTTTTTTTGTCATCAAGTGGGATATTTCTGATATCAACTCTTTTTCCTGTTAACTTTTCGACAATATCAACGGATGAACCCAAAATAGAAAGATTTCTAATACCCAAAATATCAAATTTGATTAGTCCGACGTCTTCACAGGCATGCATCTCATACTGAGTGATGATCTTTTCTCCTGATGGCTCCTTTTGTATCGGGGTAAAATCTGTTAGTTTCCCCGGTGCAACTACAACTCCTGCGGCATGCACGGAAATATGTCTGGTATTACCCTCAACTTGTGTTGCTAAATCAATCACAAGCTTTGCATCCTTATCTGTGTTGTAAAAGGTTTTTAAGTCAGTAGTTTCACTTAAGGCTCTTTCGATTGTCATGGGAAAGCCCTGAGAGCCGATTGGAATTAGTTTTGAAATTCTGTCCCCAACCGCGTATGGGTAACCTAAAACCCGAGCTATGTCTCTAACAGAACCACGGGCCAACATTCTACCAAATGTGCATATCTGGGCAACGCTTTCCTTTCCGTATTTTTCCGATATGTAATTAATAATTTCTTCCCGCCTGTCATCAGCAACATCTAAATCAATGTCAGGAGGAGAAGGTCTAAAAGGATTAAGAAACCTTTCAAAAGGAAGATAGTAGGTTAGAGGGTTGACTGTAGTAATTCCTAAAACGTAAGATACCAAACTTCCAGCAGCAGAACCTCTTGTATTTGTGATTATCCCTTTTTCATTAGCCCAATTAACCATGTCCATAACAATCAGAAAATATGGCGCATAGCCTTTTTGACATATAATTGACAGCTCGTGTTCAAATCTTGCTTCAACTTCGTCAGTAAAATCCGGAATTTTTTCCTTAAGCTTTTCTTTTGAAAGCTCTCTTAAATAATCATCCGGCGTTTTTCCATGGGGTAAATCAAACTTAGGAAAAAACCACTTGCCTAGGGATATTTCTAGATTGCATTTTTTAGCAACTTCTATTGTGTTTTCAAGAGCATCGGGAAGGTCTTTAAAGATCAAACTCATTTCCTCGGGAGTTTTAATATAGAAGTCTGGTGTATCTATATAGCGCATCCTATTTGTATCAGAAATTGTTTTACCTGTAGCGATGCAAACTAGTGCATCCTGAGCCTTAGCGTCTTTTTCACCTATATAATGAGCGTCATTGGTTGCAACAATGGGAATACCCAAATCTCTACTTAACTTAATAACACCCTGTTCGACTTTTTTGGAGTTATCAGAAACTGTGATTAGCGATCTTTTTACCTCTGGAATATTTGTTTCAGATACCCATTTATCAAAATTGTGTCTTTGAATTTCGAGATAGTAATCTTTGTCAAAGATATCCAAAAACCATTCCGCAGTTTTTTTTGCGAGTTTATAATCTTCCTGAATTAAAGCCTGACCTATTTCCCCTAAAGGACAAGCCGATGTGCAAACAAGGCCTTTGGAGTACTTTTCCAAGGTAACTCTATCAAATCTAGGTTTATAGTAGTAGCCATCAAGATGAGATGTGGAAGTTAATTTCATCAAATTTTTGTACCCTTCGTCATTCTTAGCAAGAAGGATCAGGTGAAAGTTCTGAGTTTTGCCTCTTTCGGTCTTTTCTTTCATATCGCCATTTGTCATGTAGGCTTCTATTCCTATGATTGGTTTAATATTTTGTTTTATTGCTTCTTTATAAAATTCTATAGCTCCATACATTGCTCCATGATCGGTAATTGCGATTGAATCCATGCCGTGGTTTTTAACAAACGAAATTAGTGGGGAAATACTGGATAACCCGTCAAGAAGTGAATATTCCGTATGGGTATGGAGATGAACAAACCTGGTTGTCATTAGCAAGCTATTATTCTTCCTATTGATTCTCCGCGTTTATTTTCCTTTGATTTCTGGCTTTTTGCTTCACCCAAATCATCAAGCACTCTTAAATTTACATAACTTGCGGGGGCAGGGATACCAAATCTCCCAGCAACAAAGCTTACTCCCATTTCTACGTCAGGCAATTCTTGTTGCCTTTTTTTGATCATATGCTCTATCCTATCCTCAACTTTATTAATGTCATCCTCCTCAACAAGGTCAGGCAAAATCATCACAAATTCGTCTGCACCCTTTCCTATACGGCTAAGAAAGTCTTCCGGTCTAAGCGATTCTTCTAAGGATCTCGCAACAGCCTTGAGATAAATATCTCCAAAAGAACGTCCTAATCGATCGTTTACAAACTTAAGCTTGGTTAAATCTGCAACAATTATTGTTCCACGCGGTACCTTTTCATTCTCCTTATCAACATATCTATCTCTTATTAAAGAAAGCCTTATCAATTCTTTTTCCAAGGCAATTTCGTTGGGTAACCCAGTTAAACTATCTGTTTCCACACTTCGTTTAAGTTCTCTATTTTCTTTTTTCAGCGATTTGACTTTGTCGTCAGATTCGATGGCTCCCAGAAAATTGCTTTTCCAACCGCCTCTAGTACCCAATTCTTCTCTTATATTTAGCTCCGCTACTTTATCAGCCATTTTTCAATAAATCCTGTCTAATTATTGGAACATTTCCCTTTCCTTCCAATTTCTTTTGTATTTGTCCTATTAAATATCCAAGTATCTGCACTTTTCCTTTTTTATAATCTTCATATGCTTTTTTATTTTCTTCAATTACGCATCTCACTGCTCTTTTTGTTTCCTCTTCTGTTGCGTATACTACTTTAGTTATTTCTTTTAATTTTGCAATAAGCCCTTGGGGTTCGGGAAATTTCTCATCCATCTTTTTATTAATCATTAAATCTGCGATACTTTTTGGGCTAAAATCCTTTGCCAGGCTAACTGCCTTTTCAAAATAGATAGATCTTTCCATATCAGAAGTTAATATTTCTACATAATCCTTAGAAAGTTTATATATATTTATAAATCTTTCTCTTTTATCCCTTGGGAGTTCTGGATGGGTTTCTTTCAATTTTTCAATCTGTTTATTGGCTATTCGCATTGGCGGAACATCAGGTTCAGGGAAATACCTATAATCATTAGCTTCTTCTTTAACTCTTTGGGAGAAGGTTTTTCCTGTTACATCATTAAAACCCCTTGTTTCCTGTATAACTTTCTCTCCTTTTAATAGGATACTTTCTTGTCTTCCTATTTCTGAACTAATAGCTTTAGTTAAAAATCTAAATGAATTTATGTTTTTAAGCTCAACTTTATAATTAGGAAGTTTGCCGTCTGTAGAAAGCGAAATGTTTGCTTCTAATCTCATTGAACCTTTTTCCATGTCTGCATTCGATATTCCTAAATATCTTGCTGTAAGTTGAACGTCTTTTAGAAAAGCCGTAACTGAGATTGCATCATGAAATACAGGTTCCGTAACCATCTCCATCAAGGCAACTCCGGAACGATTGAAATCAATCAACGTTTTGCCTTCGTTATGAACTAACTTTGCAGTATCTTCTTCTAAATGAATTCTCCTGATAACTTTATCCTTACTTTCCCCGCAAAGAGGTAAATCATACTGGGATATCTGGTAGCCTTTAGGAAGGTCGGGATAGAAATAATGTTTTCTATCAAACTTCGAAAAGGTATTTATCTTACAATCAAATGCTAGACCAAACTTAATTACTGATAGTATTGCCTCTTTATTTGCAAAGGGAAGTGCTCCTGGTAGACCTAAACAAATGGGACAGGTTTGAGTATTAGGTTTTTTCGAAAAATGGTTGGGTGAGCAACCGCAAAACATTTTGGACTTTGTGGAAAGCTCAATATGTACCTCTAAGCCGATTATCGGTGTTAGTTTATCCATTTATAAATTTATCTCCGAACTTTCTTGAAAAAATATATGCTCCCATGCAAAAGACCGAAAGAATTAATAAAAGGGTTCTAATTCCCAACGCCTCAATAATCGTTCCTGAAAAGATAACAGGTATAACAGAGGCTACAGTTACAAGAAACCAAAAGTTACCAAAAACGCGGCCACGGAGTTCTTTAGGAGTAGATTCCTGCAAAAATGTCTGCGACGGGATGGTTATTCCGACAAAGGATGATCCCATAGCAACAAGAAGGATGAACGTTAAAACTATTCTCCAATAGTATGGTAAAAGCGGAACTATAAAGGTAAGCAGGAACAAAAATGAACCAAGTATTATTAAGGAATTATCAATTACCTTTTTCTTCCGCCAGGATCTTGACAAAAGTCTGGGTAGAATCAATATCGCGGCAATTGCACCAATACCGGCCGGAACTAGAAGCGTAATCCCTGCGTTTTTTAGAGGAAGGTTCATTAAATCTTTTGCAATTGATGGAATAGCTACTGAGCAAACCTGAAAAGAAACCTGAAAACCAATAAGAAGGAGAAAAGGAATCAAAACTCTTCTTTCACCTTTAATAAATCTATAACCTTCAATTATCCTTTCAAAAAATCCGCTGACTGCTTTTTCAAAGTTTTTAGGTACAATATTTCCGGTTCCCAGAGAGGGAAGGAATAGTGTACTTAAAAACGCTACAAAAAGAAGGAACGAACAAAGAAAGAGAGTCCTTTCGAAACCCAAGGCCGCATAAACAAGACCCGCAACACCGAAACCAAAAACCAGAGACCCCTGCATTGTTAGTAAAAACAAACTGTTGGCTTGAGCAAGACCTTTTTCTTTAACAACCGTAGGAAGGCTTGCGCTTTCTGCAGGAACGTAAAATTGGTTTAAGAGAGAATATACGAACACCGTTTCAAAAAGAATAAATATATTTCCGCTGTGAGTTAGCGCACAAATAAAAACGGTAACAGCTTGAAGAAGATTTGTAATAACAAGCATCTTTTTTCTATTAACAAGATCCACCGTGGCAGAAGCAAAAGGACCTATTAATATGGCGGGGAGAGAGTATGCAACCCAAAGGAAGGAAATTGAAATTGCGGAGCCTGTTTGTTCATAAATTCTAATCAAAAAAACAAAGTTCATAACATTAATTGTCAGCTGCGAGGTAATTTGGGAAATCCAAAGATAAATAAAACTTTTGTTTTTAATAATCGGTTTAAAATCTTCCAACATAATTAAAAATTTGCAACTTTCGGCTTATACCCTGTTTCTTTTTCAAACATTTCTCCTAAACCGAACAAAGTATACTCAGAAAATCTTGGTCCCATAAGCTGAAACCCTAAAGGAAGCATAGATTTAGAAAATCCGCAAGGTATCGCAAGTCCGGGAATACCTGCCATGCTTGGGGCAACAGTGAAAACATCTGCAAGATACATTTGTAACGGATCGTTTACTTTCTCACCTATTTTGAATGGTAAAAATGGCGAAACCGGAGCAATCATGAAATCAACTTCCTTAAAAGCGTCATTAAACTCATTTATTATCTTGGAACGAACTTTCTGTGCTTTTAAATAAAAGGCGTCATAATAACCAGCTGATAAGACGTACGATCCCAACATTATTCTTCTTCTTGCTTCTTGACCAAAATCTTTTCGGCTCTCACCATAACGTATTCCGTCATATCTTCCTAAATTTGATGAATACTCGGCTGTATTAATTATGTAATAAGCGGGGACAGCATATTTTGTTGTTTTTAAATTAACTTCTTTAATTTCTATTCCTACATTTAGATAAACTCTTATTGAATCCTGCAGAGATTTTTCTATTTCCTTATCCATGCCTGAAACAAAATACTCCTTAGGTATGCCCATCGTTAATTTCTTTTTGGGTTCCTCATAATTTATATCTTTAACATTTGAATCAAATCCGTCATATCCTTTAATAACATTAAAAACTGATTCACAATCTCTGGTCGTTCTAGTTAAACAACCAATGGTGTCAAATGATGAAACGGCTGAGACGATTCCATATCTAGAAACCGCACCATAGGTTGGCTTAATACCGACGACGCCACAAAAGTTTGAGGGTTGTCTAATAGAGCCACCTGTATCTGATCCACTTGCAGTCAAAGATAAATTTGCTGCAATAGAAGCAGCAGATCCGCTTGATGTTCCACCAGGTACATAACCTTTCTTCCAAGGATTGTGGGTAGGTCCAAAATCCGAATTCTCACCTGACGATCCTTGAGCCCAAGCATCACAATTGGTTTTCCCCAACATAATGGTTCCAACTTTCTCTAATCTATCTACAACTGTGGCCGAATATGTTGGTACATAATCTTTTAGGACATTTGAGGAGGCCGTTGTTCGAATACCTTTTGTCAGAAATAAATCTTTATGGGCTATAGTTACGCCGAGAAGCGGGTAATCAGAAAATACTTTAGGATTGTTTTGACTTAATATGCTGTCAATTTCTTTTGCCTTTTTATATGCCACGTCTTCTGTTACGGTTAAAAACACATTCAATTCTTTATTGTATTTATTTATCCTTCCAAGGTAGGAATCCACAAGTTCAACCGCTGAAAACTTTTTCTTTAAAAGTCCTTCTTGTGTCTCTTTTATGGTTAAGGGTAAGTCCATAGCTAACTTTCTTTGTCTAAAACAGCATCGACTACAAAATATCCATTATGTGTTTTATCTGTTCCTGCAAGTGCCTCATCCTGAGTCAAGTTATTGACTTTGACTTCATCAGTCCTAAAAACGTTTTCAAGTCCTGTTGTTTGGCTTGTTGGTTCAAGGTTCGAAGTTTCAACTTCCGAGAGCTTACTTATGTATTCAATAACTTCAGATAAGTCCTTTTGAAATTTACCTAAATCATTATCTGATATTTCCAACTTTGAAAGCTTGGCAATATGCTTAACTTCATCTTGTGAAATCTTACCCATAAACTTAATGACTTAATAATAATCTCAAGAAGGTTTTCACGCAAGTTCCTTTAAAATCTTAATCCTTTCCGTAATTGGAGGGTGCGTATTAAAAAGATTTGAAAACCATCCTACCGATCCTTGCACTCTTTTTCCTTTAAATGGATTAATAATATATAAGTGAGCAGTTGCCTTATTTGCCGCTTCTAAGGTTTCTTGGTCTTTTGATATTTTTTCTAAGGCTGAGATTAATCCTTGGGGTTGTCTTGTCAATGAAACGGATCCTGCATCCGCCATAAATTCGCGCCGTCTAGAAATTGCAAGTTGAATAAGCTGGGCAATAATCGGGGAAAGAATCGCAAATACAATTCCCAAAACCAAAATTATTACACCCATTTGGTTATCATTATCCTTACTCCTTCTTCCTCCAAACCAGCTTGCCCTTAAAAGCCAGTCGCCAAGAAGAGCAATAAGTCCCACCATTACAGCAACTAAAGATTGGAGTCGTGTATCATAATTTCTGACATGAGAAAATTCATGAGCAATAACTCCTTCAAGTTCTGTTCTTGTTAATTTGTCCAATAGTCCTGTGGTTGCGCAAATTACTGCGTGTTTCGGATCGCGTCCGGTAGCAAAGGCGTTCGGAGCAGAATCTTCTATCACATACAGTTTTGGCTTAGGAAGCCCTGCACCTATTGCCAGATTTTCGGAGACCGTATAGAAATCAAAATACTGCTTTCTGTTTGCTTCCTTAGCCCCTGAAATACCCAAAACAATTTGATCACTAAAGTAGTAACTTCCATAAGAGATAAGTCCTGAGATAATTAGCGCAAAGCCTACAAAACCAAAACCACCAACTTGATACCCCCAATAATAGCCTAATGCTTGGGATAAAACATAAACAGTTACTGCGACGAATACAACAAAGCCCAAAACCACGATTGAGCTTTTTATCTTGTTTGCTCTTTCTGCTTCGTAAATGTTTACCATCTTAGAAACTTACTTTTGGTGCCTTTGTTTCAGAATCTTTAACTTCAAGGTGTTCTCCTTTTTCGGAAGTTTTTAAACCTACTTCTTCGGAAATCTTAAACAAATTAGCTACAAGACTAGATGGAAATGTAACCCTCTTAACATTAAAGTCGGCTGTCAAGTCAATTAAGAGTCTTCTTGCATACATTACTTTATCCGATGTATCTCGAAGCTCGTCCATCAAATTTGTAACAACCTCAACACCTTTTAGTTCAGGATTGCTTTCAACAACTACCTGAATTTTAGGAAGTACCTCAGACAGCATTTTCCCGGCATCTGCCATTTTATTAACGTCTCCAGATTTGCTGGCAGAAGTAATTGCTTTTCTGGCATTTGTTAATTCATCAAAAATTCCTTTTTCGTGGGATAAATATCCCTTAACGGAACTTTCTAAATTTGGAATAAGGTCAGCTTGTCTTTTAAGCTGATTTCCAATTTCTTGAATTGATGCTTTAATTCTTGTTTTAGATGAAACAAAAAAGTTATATACAGAAATCACCCAAAGAGTCAAAACAATTAAGACTATAACTACATAAATAATCATTTATTAATCACCTCCTTTAATAATTTTTCAAACTCATTTAACTCAAGACTGTTTACTATATCATATTTTGTACACCAACCGCGTCTGGCAACAGAAACGCCGTAAACCATATTCTTCATCATTTCCTTGTCGTGAGAGTCTGTTCCCAACGTTAATTTCACACCAGCTTTCACAGCTTCTTTAACCAAAAAATCTGGTAAATCTAACCGCATCGGGTCAGCATTAATCTCTATCCATTTATTATTTTTAAGGCAAAACTCGAAAATTTCCGTCCAATCAAGTTCTACTCCTTCCCTTTCATTTAATTTTCTGGCACTAGGGTGAGCAAATATTAATACCTTAGGACTCCAAGATAACGCACATATAACTCTTTTTGTCATTTGGTCTTTTGACAGGTTAAAACTTGAGTGGATAGAAACTAAGGCAAAATCTAAAAGTTCAAATCCTTTTAAAGGAATTGGGCACGATCCGTCGGGAAGAATGTCTATCTCAAGACTGTCGAACACTTTTCTTACTCCACTTTTCACACTATTCACGAGTGAGTAATTAATTTCATCTACTTTTTCTTTCTTTTTTTTAAGTAAATCCAGTATCTCAACCTCACTATGTTTACTTTTACTGGGATTGTGTTCTGTAAAAGCCAGATACTCGTAATTAAGCAGGCTCCCTTCTTTAATTATATCTTCCATGGAGGATATTCCTAAATCATGACTTGTCTCTATGTCAAAACTTGAATGAATTTGGAAATCTCCTTTAATATCTATAGTTTCAACTAGTTTGGGAAGTTTTCCATCTTTTGAAGCCTCTATCTCTCCTGTGTCTTCTCTAAGTTCAGGAGGAATCCACTCAAGGCCCAAGAATTTATAGAAGCCTTCTTCATTAGAAAATTCCTTAATTTTTCCTCCCTTTTCCCCTATCTTTTTAATTCCATATTCAGAAAGACTAAAACCTTTCTTTAACGAATATTCTCTTAAGGCAATATTATGATGTTTGGAGCCGGTGAAATGTTGTAAAAGTGAACCGTATGATTTTAAAGGCTGTACCATTAGATCTACTTGAACATCCCCTGGAAGCAAAATTGAGGCTGTTTTATCACCTTTTTCAAGTATTTTCGTAAGTTTTGGAAACTTTACGAAATGCTCTATAACAACACTTGGTGAGTCCGTTGCAACAGCAATATCAATATCTCCAATAGTCGAAGCTTTTCTTCTTAGGCTTCCTAAAGGATCTATGCGCTTAGCTTCTTTAATCTTTTTAATCCATTCAATCACCTCAGATGACCTTTCCCAGACGTAAGGAAGAAGATGGCGCGCAGGCTTGCTTTCGACTTCCTTTAGTTCTTCCTTAACTTCTTTGGGGATACTCCCTTCTTTTACTAGCTTATACGCGGTTTTTGGGCCAATTCCTTGAATTTTCAAAAGTCTAAACATAATTTTAGGATAATCTTTCATTAAATCCTCAAAATGTTTGACATGACCAGTTTTAAATAGCTCATCTAGATGCTCTGCAATTGATTCCCCTACCCCAGGCACATCTTTGAGCTTATTCTCATCCCAAAGGTCTTTCAGTTCGCTTGAGGCGTGCTCTATAGCGTCAGCCGCCCTTTCATAGGCAATAATCCTAAATTTATTCTTCTTCTCGTCCTGAAGCTGATATGAAGCAGCAACATCCCTTAACAGTTCTGCTATCTCAAGATTGGTATATTCCTTAGATTTTGGCTTCATTTTATGCTATCATTTCCATTGTAACACTTGGGGTCGTAGCGTAGCAGTTAACGCGCCTCCCTGTCACGGAGGAGATCGAGGGTGCGAATCCCTTCGGCCCCGCAAATG
>Ga0172379_10001530_pt1 | contig 45553 bp, 51 predicted proteins | sample GrowelOW334metaG_FD_119756 | JGI IMG/M metagenome (GOLD analysis project Ga0172379, IMG submission 119756) | Groundwater microbial communities from an aquifer near a municipal landfill in Southern Ontario, Canada - Groundwater well OW334 metaG | ecosystem: Environmental > Aquatic > Deep...
AAAGTCGAACCGCAAGTTGAGCCCATAGAAGACGAGCCGTTTGAGCCCATGACTTCTGACACGACCAAAATCGTGTAAGGGAAAAGTTCCTTTTCCGGCAAGACCGGAATGAGCGCTTTTTCTGCCAAAGCGCCATGGCCGATTTCTCTGCGGCCGGTGCCGCCGAATCTGCCCGGTTCGCCGTAAGCGTATGGCGGCGCGCTGTAGAAATGCATGTATGATTTCTTGGTGTCGTTTTCCGTCATTTCGTCCAAGATCTGCGCGTCTCCCGGCGAACCGAGAGTTACGATGGAGAGCACTTGAGTCTCGCCGCGCATAAATAATCCGGTGCCATGGACGCGAGGCAATAATCCGACTTCGCCCGATAGCGGACGGATCTCGTCCAGTTTTCTGCCGTCGATTCGCTGGTCGCGTTCCAAGATGGCGCGAGTCGCCTCAGCTTCCAGATATAATTCGAAGTTCTCTTTGACGTAGCCGATGATTTCTTCATGCGATCCCTTGGCTTTCAAATCGACGATGAATTTCTCCAAGAGTTCCTTGGCGATCATGCTTCTTTCGCGCTTCGTGCCTTTTGGCTGGTTGAACAGATATTTATCGAGTTGCGGAGCAAAGAATTTTTTGGCTTCTTCGAACACGGCTTTCTTTTCTGCGAATTTAACTTCGCCGGCGGAGTAAGCTTCGTCTATTAATTTATTTTCATCCTGCTTTGGCAAGCCGATTTCTTTTTTGATCATTTCGACGAAATCCAAGAGCGGCTTGGCGGCATCGAGTCCGAATTTCATGGCGGCGGCCATATCAGCTTCGCTGACGATATTGCTTTCAGCATCAATCATCAAGACCTTGTCGTAGCCGCAAGAAAATGTCAGCTTCAGATCGGATTCCTTAAGTTGGCTTTCCGTCGGGTTGATGACGAATTGGCCGTCGATACGGCCGACGCAGATGCCGACCAAGGGGCCTTGCCACGGAATGTCGGAAATATGCAAAGCCAAAGAGCCCGCAGTGATCGCGAGAAGATCAGCGGCGTTTTCGTGGTCGTATGATAATGTCGTAGTGGCGATCTGCACTTCGTGGCGCAGTTCCTGGTTGAATAACGGGCGGATGCCGCGGTCGATCATGCGGCAATCAAGCACGGCGTTATCAGTCGGCCGGCCGTCGCGTTTGACGAACTTCGAGCCTTTGATCTTGCCGGCGGCGTACATCTTCTCTTGCATTTCCACGGTCAGCGGGAAGAAGTCGATGCCGAGGCGCGGTTCCTTGGCCATGGCGACAGTCGCCAGGATTACGGTTTCGCCGTATTGCACGAGCGCGGCGCCATTGCAAGCCAGCGCTAATTTTCCGGTTTCCACCGACAATTTTCTGCCGGCGAAATCCAGTTCGAATCTCTTTTTGGGAAACATGACATTGTTCCTTTCTCGGAACCGGAGCGGGATTTATTTGAAGGAAGGAATTATAAATTTTTAATTTTATAATTTTTAATTTTATAAATAATTTTTAATGCATTAATGTTTAAAAATTAAGACATTAAGTTATTATTTAAAAATTACAAAATTAAAAATTTAAAAATTATACTCGCCCTTCTTTCAAATAAACAATCGCGTCTCAGGGTTCCGTAATTATTTAATTTTTAAATAGCGGTCTCGCACTAAATAAACAGCGGGAAGAAACGGAATTATCCGTCCTCCCCGCGTCCATTATATTAAGCTTCAGTTTCGATTGTTTCTTCGGCCGCCGCTTCCGCAGCGATCTCATCTTCCAAAAGCCGGGAAGCAAGTTCCTGCCGTTTGGAAATCTTCAGTTTCAATTTCTTGACCAGTTCGTCGAAGCCGGATGCGTTCTCTCTTTCCAAGTAACGCAATAATCTGCGTCTCTCAGCCACCTTGCGCAATAAGCCGCGGCGGGAAGAAAAGTCCTTCTTATGGCTCTTCAGATGTTCGGTCAGATTCTTGATTTCTTCCGTCAAAAGCGCGATCTGCACTTCCGAGGAACCTGTGTCATTCTCATGGATGGCAAATTTTTTGATAATCTGCTGCTTCTTTTTTTTGTCGATCATAGTATAAGATCTTTCGTCGCGAAATTTCCAGTCCTCCGAGGGCTATTGAAGCTGTCCCTGCCCCGACACCGGATATAACGCCTTATTAATTAGTGTCTGTATTATATAGTAATTGGCGGGTTTTGTCAATTCGCCCGGGCAAATTAACAGCCCTCGCGAAACTGGTCCGCGAGGGCTGGGAAGGTACGGGGATTACTTGGAGATGATGAAGTACTTGCTTTCCTCATCAAACTCATTGAAACACTCAAGCGCGACTTTGCACCCGAGCGCCTCTTCGAGGATCTTTTGAGCTTGTTCCTTGTTGTCGGCTCTGACAACCGCAGACAAATTCCAACCGTTGAATACGTAAACCATCTTGTTCTCCTTTCGTGGGATTCAGTTAGAAATTGATTTCTTCCCTGGAGAAGTCCAGGGGAAGTTGATGCGCAGGACGAAGGTTAGTTTGGGATAATCGGCTGGTCATTTTCAAGAAGGTAGTATTCCCCTTCGATTAGGATCGCTTTACGGGGTGTTATACCGCCTTCATCCATAAGTCCGCAGATTCGTTCCGCATGACTTTTTTCGAAGAAAAATTGAATAGGGTCGCCGTTATAATTAACGGCATAAATATCAATAATTTTGACCATCTCTGGCTCCTTTCGTTTGGGCTAAAAGTCGATTTCTTCCCCGGAGAAGTCCAGGGGAAGTTGATGCGCAGAGCTGGACAGGATTTGTTGCTTTTGGGTCGGCTTTGCCGCTTGCTGACGGAATCTCTCCCGCTCGCATTCTGTCGCCAAAGGCCGAGAGGTGTACTTCTGCCGTTCACCCTCGTGGCGCGGCTTTTTGGTTTGGGTTAGCCAGGCTGTGAGAGCCTGTTCCTTCGAAGTGGCGAATTTAATCGCCATCCTCTTGCCATCTACACGGCGGATTATCTCGTAATCCTCGCGGATGGCGCCATTGCCGCAAAGTTCCATTAATCATTCTCCTATTTTAGCCCAAAATGGGCGTTTTTAAGGTTCTGTAACTATCATACCAGTATAGCATATACTGATAAATTTGTCAAGAGCTGTGAAATATGCTAGTATTTAGCCATGAATTTCCTCCATTTTTACCATCCGAATCCGATTTTTCTCCAAATCGGGCCGATTGCCATCCATTGGTACGGTTTGATTTTGGCTTTAGCTATGATTGCTGCCGTAGCTATCAGCTTATATTTGGTCAAGAGACGCGGCTTAAAAACCGACGATTTATTAGACCTGGCGCTCTTGGTCGTAATTGCCGGCATCATCGGCGCCCGGCTTTATGATGTTTTTATAATCGATTGGGCGTATTTTTCTCAAAATCTCGATAAGATATTCTATATTTGGCAAGGCGGCTTGGCGATCCATGGCGGAATAATCGGCGGCGTACTCGCCTTATACTTTTGGTGCCAATATAAAAAACAGGATATCTGGCAGTGGCTGGATGTCATTGCCGTCGCTTTGCCCTTGGCGCAGGCGATCGGCCGCTGGGGCAATTATTTCAACCAGGAATTATTTGGCGGGCCGACCAGTCTGCCTTGGGGGATTCCGATTGCAGAAAATCTGCGCCCGCTGATTTACAGATCTTTTGAATATTTTCAACCGGCATTTTTGTATGAATCTATTCTGAATCTAATCTTGTTTACAATATTATTTTGGCAGTTTAAAAAAAATCGACTAAAAATTGGCCAGGCAGCCGGATTATATTTGGTCGGCTACGGACTCATCCGTTTCGCGATGGAATTTGTTAGAATCGATGTGACTGCGGTATTACTGGGCATAAGAGTACCGCAGTTGGCAAGCATAATTGCAATCCTTGTCGGCCTGATTATTTTTATCCGAAGAAAAAACTCCAACCTGAGGGTTGGAGTCTGAAAGTTCGAGGATTAATCTGCTTGGCCGGGTATCGGCCTGGTGTCGCTGTCTATGGCGATGAACCTTCTCTGTTCTCGGAAGAATTCGATTGCCTTTTGCAGATTTTCATCTGAGACGCCTCGGTAATCAATCATGATAAGCAGCGGTGTTTGCAAAGATGGAATTTTTATTAGTAAGCCTTTTATCAGGCGTCTTTCAATATAATGTTCATCATATTCCTCATCTGCTGATTCGAAATGATGTTTTCTTTTTTTCATTTCCGTAATTCGCACGATGCGGTCGGCGAGCCTTGGCCAGGCATTACGGTGCAACCCGAATTCATTGATCATGAGGCAATTATAGGTTTCAGGATCAAAGGCGAAGCCGTAGCAGTCTTCTCCCAGTCCCACTCTTCGGCTGCCATAGGACACTTGCCCTAGCGCAGATTGCACCTCTTCGTCGATCCTTATCCGCGCAGCTTCATCGAGATTAATTAGTATGTTTAATTCGGCATCGTATGTCTCTTGCGTAATCTGATCAAATTTATCGAAGCCGCAGAATTCCTTAACATTCAATACGGCCCGATCGAATTCGTTCCTGACCAGGACTGGATCTTGCATCAGCCTCATCCTGATTAATTCGCATATTGTCTTGGTGTTGTCATCGATGGCAGAAAGCATTTGATCTTCGCCGTAGTTCGTCTCATAGGCTTGTTGCAGTTGTCGGATCGACAGCGAATCTGCTTTATTCTTATCGGCAAGTCTGTAGCGGCTGTCCTTAACTAATCCTTCGATTACCTGCCAGAATCCTTCCGTACATAAGTCCGAACCGCTGAAGGCGATGAATTTTTCATGCTGGCCGGGTTCAATCGGTTCATACTCGTTCTGTTCCGCCACGACGATAATGGGAACAGAATGCAGTCCAAGGCCAGCCAGCTCATTGATGATTGTTGCCGTTCCGCCTTCGTATTCGCCATGGAAGATAATTATGGCGGCCAGCCTTTCCTGCCTGTTGAATTCATTAATGATCGGAAATGTTTCCGGTTCGGTCAATTCGCAATTCATTGTGAAATCGCTAAATACTTCGCAACCGAGGCCCTGCTCGCAATTATAGATAAGCGCCAGACGATCGGTATTCTCTAATCCGAATGAAATATTTTTGATCTTATCGGCGACAATTACGATTACCGGCTTTTGCATGGCTTTTCTCCTTTTGATGTCGGTAATGATTGATATTCTATTGTAAATGTTCTCGTTGTGCTTAATCTTATCATAAAATGCTATCTGCGATTGCAGATGGCATTTTTTCGATAGAAGCTATTCTGCAGACCAGTGAATCAGGATGGACTGATCTGGCTAGGCAAGAAAATTTTCTGAAAGACTGATTCGAGCCGAAGCCCAAATTAAACTCCCGGAAAATTCCCATGCTTGTCGTGCCTAGCCGGATCAGGCCATCCTGCCATTTTCCCCGAGACGGGGAACCCCGTTTGGACAGCAAGCTGCCAATAGGGCAAGGAAATAAAAATTTTCTCAAAAAATTTTTTGGAAGGTGACTTTTTGGAAGATCGTGCCCCAATGTTGCCATTGGGATTGGTCTGCAGAAGAGCGCCCACCTCGCATCGGCAATTACTGCCGCGCAAAACCCTGCAGACAAAGAAAGTATACCAAGGTAAGATCCGAGCCGCAGCCAAAATAATCCTCCATATAATTCCTATGCTTGTCGTGCCTGCAGAGTTCTGCGTGTCAGTGGCCTGCCCGCAATGCTTCGCATAGCGATGCAGGCGGGCCAAGTAAGGCGATAATATTAGATTTTCAGGTGCACAATGGGGTATCTTAGCACACAAAATGCCAAATGTCAATTATCTGGCCATAAGTATTTTTTTAAAAATAAAAAATAGCTAAATTTAGCTAATTAGTTAAACTTAAATGAAAAGTTAATGTTGCTATGCTTTCATTATAACCTAAATTTCCGCTGGCTGCAACTCTTGCCTAGCTAGCCGATTATGACGACTTTTGTCTTGGATGTCTTGCCGGCTTTGATCGATATCAGGCTTTTGGCCGTCTTGAATTCCTTAGACAGCGCTTCAATCAGCTGCTTGTTGGCTTTGTTTTCTTGGGCCGGAGCCGTCAGATGGACTTTATAAACGTTATCGGTGATTTTTTCGATCTTGAGCTGTTTGGAATTCGGCCGCACTTCGACGAGTATTTGTTTTATCATAGTTGTTGTATTTCCCCCTCCTTACGAAGGAGGGGGTTGGGGGAGGTTGATAACTTATGGACTTCATTATAAATTGTGTCTAATACATCGTTCATTCTTAAAAACACATCCTCATTATTAAATCTTAAAAATTTGATATTTAATCTTTCTATTTCTTCTTGTCTATATTTATCCTTCTCTTCATTAAATTTTGACGCAGTATGAGATCCACCATCAATTTCTATAACAAGATGTATTTTGGGACAATAAAAATCAACAACATATCTACCTATTCCAACTTGCCGTCTGAATTTTTGATTATGTATTTGATTATTTTTCAAATGACGCCAGAGAGCTTGTTCTGCTCGAGGTGAATTATTTCTTAGTAACTTTCTTCAAAAAGTAAATAGTTTTTTATTGAATATATCCGTCATTAACCCCTCCCTAACCCTCCCCTTCGTAAGGGGAGGGGAAACTTCGACTTCAAATTAATTATTAATTCACAATAATTCCAACACTTTCAATTCCAAATTTCTTGAAATAGTATCAAAAACAGCGAATGTCGCTTTATTGAAAATTCCGCCGAGGGTGCCGGGATTTATCAGCTGGCATTTATTGGGCAGAGTCTCCATGGTTGGTTTATGGCTGTGGCCAAAGAATACTAAATTATATTTTCCCGTCTCGGCCAGATTTTTTGCTTCTTCAAGATGGTGGCAGAAAGCGATTTTAATCTCATCGATCTCAATTTCTCCCTGATCGCCGTGCGAGTGGCAATTAGAGAATTTTTTGCACATCACTGGAGTCATTTCGCGGTCAGCGACATTGCCGAAAACGCAATGGAATTCCAGGCCTGATGGCGCGAATAGTTCCTTGATCATGGCAGGCGCGGCGACATCGCCGCAATGGATGATGGTTTCGATTTTATTTTCTTGCGCCCAAGATAAAAATTTCTCGATGTTAGGAATATTATCGTGAGTGTCGGAGATGATGGCGATTTTCATATTTTTGTATTATTCCTTCGCGGCTGCCGGCTGCAGCGAGTCTAATCTTTCCTTAAAGAAATCGACTAATTCTTGGCTAGGCTCGCCGGTGACGAAATCGACTTTCGAATACGGAATGACCATCATAAAGCCGTTTATTTGGCGATGCTGCAGTTCGCCGAGCTTTCTTATCTTAGCGTTGAAGATCATATTTTTCTTCTGCATTTCTTGCATCTGGATGGAATTGAACATATTTGTGCCGGCTGCGGAATTGGCGGCGATAGCGGGAAAATATATTTCATCAACCGATAGGAGCGCCGGCTGTTCCTGGTTGGCGCCTTTGATTTGGATTGCCGTGCCCTCGTCGCTCCAAAGATCGACGGCAGAAAAAGCGTCTTCATCCGGATGGGAAAGAACCGGCTTATGACTGATCTGCTCGATTATTTTGTATGTCGCCACCTGGCTGATCTGGCCGCGGCGCAGCATGTTGAGATCGCGCGACATGTCCAGGCGCTTGGCGATCTGTTCGGCCGCGTCCCAGAAGGCTTCCAAGAATTCCCTGTCTCCGCCTTTGGCAAGCAAAAAATGCGTAAACAAGAATTGATATTCGGTAAGATCGCGGAATTTCTTCATTACCTGTTCGTGGCTTTCCTGATGAAATCTTTCTCCCGTCCGCTTGATCCGTTCCTTTTCCTCATTCATAGCCTTCTGTTTCAGTAGAAAATCCCTGATACCGAAAAGCACCTCGACGCTTTCCAAGGTGTCAGGATAAGTATCAAGATATTCTTTTTTCAATTCGGCGATTCTTTCTTCGTCGCCTAATTTGACCGCCTTGAAGAAATCCGCCTGCAGTCCATGGATTTCCTCTAATTTCAATGGCATGTATTTTCTAAACAGTATTTCATTCCTGTTGGCGATGACATTGATATTCGAGCCGTATTTTTCATTCCACCAAGCGCTGACTAATCGATGGTATCTGGCTATATCGGGAGAATTGGTAGGTTTGGCAGCATTCTCCTCCATGAATTGGCGATCTTCTTCCGGAAATGCGGATAAATCCGATAATATTTCCATTGCGAGTAGCCTGTCTGCCTGTTTCGAGTTTTGTTTTTCCGGCTCGATTTCTTCGGGCGATTTGATGAACACTTTTTCCGGGTTTCTCATACTTTGGTTTGAATTATTTTCTATCTCTTATTTTCTTCAGTATCTTAATATCTTGTTGCAATTTTAAATCATGCGGGGTTTCCAAGATCAGATTAATTTTTCTTTTTTTCGCTATGGCGACGATTGCCTTGAAACCGTCGAGCCCGATGTTGCCTTCGCCGATATGCGCGTGCCGATCCTTGTGCGATCCGAAATCCGATTCGCAGTCGTTGGTATGGATCAATTTCAATCTTTTGACGCCCAGTATTTTGTCGAATTTTTTGAATGTCGCGGCAACGGCTTTGGCGGTGCGCAAATCGTAGCCGGAAGCGAAACCATGGCAGGTATCGAAGCAGATGCCGATGTTGTATTTTTTCAATTTTGGCGCCAGGACGATCTTGGCGATTTCCTCAAAGCTGTCGCCGATAATCGCTCCTGCTCCGGCCGACATTTCAATCAAAAATTCCGTTTGGCCTTTGTAGTCTTTTAAAATTTGCACTATACCGTCGATGACCTTCTTTACACCCTCCTTCTCTCCCAGTTCCTTGGCGCTCCCCAGGTGTGCCATGATGTATTTGACTCCTAACATTGATCCGCGCTCTAGTTCTTCCCGAATCACCTTGATCGAGCCGAAATAGATATTATTTTTCGCCGAAGCCAGATTGATGTAATATGGCGTATGGATATAGCTTTCCAAATCGTATTTATCGGAGTTCGCCCGGAATTCCTTGATCAGCTTGCTTGTAATGGGTTTGGCCGGACCGCCTTGGGGCGGACGGGAAAAGAATTGAAAACACTCCAAGCCGGCTTCATGGGCTCGAACAGGCGCCAAGGCGATATCGCCGGCAGCCGAGATGTGGGCGCCGATTTTGGGGTAAGTATCCATGTCTTAATGATACTAAAATTAGACTTTTCAATCAATAAATTAAAACTCCGTCCCGAATCAGTCGGGACGGAGGTGGAAAATGTGCTAGCATAAATAATCAGGTAAGCCGTATTTGGTGAAGAAGCTCCTGAAGACTTCTCTGATCTGATAGATGTCTTCCGTCGAACAGCCTTCTTCTCGGGCCATGTCGAATATTTTCGCCAGTGCCCGGCTTTTGCCGCCTTCAGTCTCTTCCTGCCACTTGCGATATTGTTCTCGAGTCTCGCCGTAGAACCAGTCAGAAGGCTGGATCGAAAAGAACAGCAGGAAATGATTCAAGAAATCCCAACCGGAATAATCGTTAGAAAAATTTAACCTTGCTTCCATGGTCAATTCGGGATCGAAGAATTTCCTGTCATTCAGCCGTTTGCCGGTTGCGTAATATCTGGATATTTCATCGACCGGAGAGAGAGACGTCTTGTCGGCCAGACGGAATATTTCCGCCAGCGGATTCCTGAGAAATTCATGAGGAAGTCTTTCCTTATTGACTATTTCGCAGATGTAATCGTGGCGCGCAAGCATGTCATACAGGATTTCCTGGCATTCATGCGGGCCGTCTTCTTTAAAGCAGAAGCCGGCTAAATGGGCTCCTTTTACTTGATGTTCTTTGAACGAATCGTGCGGCGGCAAGAATCTGTAAAAATCATGCAGTAGCGCTGACCAGACGAAAAAACCATTGAGGTCTTCGGCAGAATAATGCATACGGATGCTCATGTGGGCATTTTGATCGTTGTCTAGATTATAGCGGCCATGGAATCCTCGGAATATATTCAGGCACGCACTAGAAATTTCTAGACAGCGCTCATAAACCTTTATGCTGTGCGCCAAGCCATGGTCATCGTTGCGCCAGAATTCCCAGACTGTTTGAGGCAGCCGTTGAATTTCCCGCTCCTTCTCCTCATCGGGCAAATCTGAATTCTCGATGCCGATAAGCAGACGGTGCATGAATGATCGCTCGGTGATGTCATAAATCGAATCATGGAAGCCCGCTGGTTCGTAGACGATTGCAGCCATTGCTATTTGCCTCCACGAGGTTTTTTTCCGATTTTGGGCGTGATGATTTCATCTGCCAAACCTGCAGCTATGGCTTCTTGAGCGGATAGTTCTTTCTCATCTTCGAGATACTTATTAATTGCTCGACGCGTTTTAATGGCTCTCGTCATATACGCATCAAGGAATTGGCCGTCAACCTTATCAGAATTTTTCCTAACCTTATTTCTTTCAGACGGAACCTTTCTTTGCTTTCTTGTCAGCCGCGGCTGAATCGAATAATGCAGGCAAATTCTGGAATGTACGGAAACGCGGCGGACATCGCAGGCTTGTAATATGATTGAAGCCATGGAATTGGCAAATCCCGTTACCGTTCCGGTGATGTGTCCGGGATAATTTCCCAAAAGGTCAAAAATGGCGAATCCCGCATCGCAATTGCCGCCGGAAGAAGTGAAAGTAACATTGATAGGGGGATTGTTCATCGTATTTAATCGTAGTAGCGCCTCGCGGACATATAGAATCGTATCTTCGTTAATTTCCCCGGCAATGTCGATGACGCCATTGTCTAACAGTGCTTTCTGCAAATCCAGCATGTTGTTGTACTTATCCATGACGAGCCTCCTTTTTTGTTAAAACGCCTAAGGTTCACAGTAGAAATTCAATTGTCAAAGACCCTGTTCTTAATCGTTGACGTTATCGGATTTAAGGTTAAAAGTCAAGGCCAGCCAAAAGATCACAATGCCGGCATAAGTCGTCCAAAGATAATGGTCGAATAGGGAGATGATAAGAAATAGAGGAAATATAGAAATTAAGAGAAGAGATTTTGAATTCTTATGAATCAGCAGTATCGCGATCAAAATAAAAAATATGAATAAGATAAGCCCGATTATCCCAAGTTCAGAAACAATCAGCAGATAAATATTATGGACTGGCTGCAAGTCATAAGCCGGTTGATTCGGAGCGATTTTGTTAAGAGCTAAAGTGTAATTATTTATTCCTATTCCCGTCAATGGAGATTTTTTTATAATCCGCCAAGACTCGCCGATTTGATCAATTCGTTCATTTTTCGATATGGCTTCCAGTCGATTGTTTGTATCGGCTCGAATCAGCACTAGGGAATTAAAAATAAAAAATTGCGAGGCAAAAATTATGATGATGCCGATCGGCAGCAATAAGAATTGGAAAATTTCTTTAGGTGATGGCAATGCGAGCATCAAGCGGATAGAAGAAAAAATAAACGCGAGGAAAATTAAGACTAAGGCCAGCCAGGCAGAACGGGAAAAAGAAAAGAATAATCCGGCAGAAGCGACAAGAGATAAAATTAGGACAAGCAGAATTTTAAGCCAGCGCTTTAAAAAAATCTTAGCTTGAGGATCATTTAGTTTAAGATTTTTTGGTAAAAGTTTTCCGGATGATTTGAAATATTCCAACCAGAGCAAGAAACCGCAGGCGATTCCCAATATCAGCCAGCCTCCCAGGATATTAGGATGGCCGAATGAGCCATAAGCTCGTAGCCAGCGTCCGGAAGATGTCTCAACGACGATATCGCCCAGGATGCCGGCTGAGTGATGCGCAATGCCCAGCCACTTATTAGCGCTGATTGATTGCGACAAAAATTGCTGTATTGCCAGAAGACCTTGCAAGCCGGCGGAAAAAAGCACCGCCCAGAGCAGTTTTGTTTTCGAGATATTAAATGTCAGAATTATCAACAGCAATCCCGCGCCTTCTAAAAGATGAAGCCAAAGATAATATGCGGATGTGAAATCTGCCGACCATAAAATCGATAAGCCAGAGTAGGCGATAAAGAGCCAAATTGACAAGATAAAAAGATTTTTTTTGTTATGTGTGTCAAACAAATCCAGCTTTTCTTTCAGCTTCGATAAGCGAAAGTTATTAATCAGATATAAGATGACAATAAGCATCAGAATCAATTCAGTCACATATAATTGGCCGGTCAAAAATTGCGATTTGGCGCCATTGATGAATTTCTCATTAAAAATATAAACAATCTGCCAAGGCAGCAGAAAGACGAAGGCGATAACAATCCAATTAATGAATTTTTCAAGGTGGTTCATATAAATTTATACTCATACACTCTCGTCATTCCAGAATTTTGATGTAATCGTCAAAATATCTGGAATCCAGGTTCAATTAAAATTAGGATTAACCTGGATCCCGGAAATTCCAATGATTACATTGTAATTCCGGGATGACGATGTATTTTTGAATATATTTGATGTATTAATTTTTAACTAAAAATTATGTATTTAAAATTCTATTAAAATTCTTTTCAAACAGCTGATTATATTTTCCGCGTTTGTCATTATCGTGGAGCTTGATGTAGCCGGCGCCCAAGGAGACTTTCTTGCCGTCATTGTTATTGTAATATCTCAAAGGCAGGATTTTCATCTGTAGTTTCTTGTATGAGCTTTCAGGAATCAAGCCTAATATTTTTTCAATAAGAGTTTGAAATTTGTAAGTGATGCCGCCAGAGTAATCTTGGTGATTCGTCAAAGCGGGCTGCCATGCGGGCAGAATATTATTGATCCATTTATTCGCTTGCCAGAAGTCATTTTCAACCTTTGCTGAGTCGGACAGGAATAAGAACGAGGCGCTGCCGTAAGTGTAGAAATAATCAGCATCTAGATTAGCCGTCGATAAATCAAGATTATTTTCATCGATCCAATAGCTGGCGCAAATTTTATCGCGAGAATTGCCGGGCGTCGGCCGCAAGCGGAATAATTTCAAGAATGTGTTGATGAAAAATCTTGCCGACCAGGCGCGATCAGCCGCAGTTATAAAAAATAAATCAATGTCGCTGTCCGTTTGTGAATTTTTCAGAGATAAAGAGCTGTAAATGGCGACAGCGCGGATCCAAGGAAAATAGGAAAAAAGCCGAGCGAAGAGCCGGGCGCGTTTTAACTTTAATAATGATATGCGATAACGTTCCAGCCTGGATGAAATGATTGATTCCCGTTCTTTTAAAAAATAGAGTCCTCGCTCTTGTACAATCAGCTTATTGAGCGGCTCGCATTTTATGGCCTCGGCAATATTGCTTATCGCTAATCCCAGTTCATTGAATCTGGCAATTTCTAAAAGTGTCAGAGGATAATCCAAAATATCGAAATGAGCCAGGGTCTTGATAATCGATTTTTCTTGCTCTGTCAGATTCATATGCCTTAAATTTAGCATATCCGCGGGCAAATGAAAAACCGTCCCGAACGGATCGGGGCGGATAAAAGAGAGAATGTGCAAAATGGAGGTCACGGCGAGAATCGAACTCGCGAATAGCGGTTTTGCAGACCGCCGCCTTACCACTTGGCTACGTGACCATTTATGCTCTTCAATATATCAGATAACGCGGATAATTTCAATATCGGGATAATTATAGACAAAAAACACTCTCCGGATTAAACCGGAGAGTGTTTCTGAGTAGAGTTACTTCAGAGCGATTTTTCTGGCGCAAGACCAGGCCGACCAGTTGCCGTCTGCCAATCTCTTGGCGATGGCCCACTTGGTGGAGGCTTTATAGTCCAGTTTTTCCGCATCAGAGATGTTCTTATGGATCGAATTGATCTGCCACAAGCCCTTGTCATTGGAACCGTTGCTATTCATTTTGTTTATAGCTTTGTAATCCCAACGGCTTTCGCAATTGACTAAGGCCTCCACTTGGCGGACATTCAGGCCGGCGGCTTTGACTTCACCTAAAACGTAGGCTTTGACCTCTTCTATGGTTGGTTCGGAATTGTCAATAACCTTCTCAACCTTAACGGCTCCTTCGATACGTCCAATGACATTACTGATGAATGATTCCGGTTTGGCGGCAATTGCCACCTTAACGGTCGTATTATCTGTGAAATTGTGGTCATTAAACATGATAGGATCGGCCGAAGTGGCCGCATGCCAGTAAATCGGCTGGGTGCTGGCTAAAATGGTGGCGGCCGAAGCCACAGGCACCATCGTTGATTGGGCTAAAAAGAACAATCCTCCTATTAACGATAAGTTTTTTTGGACTGTTTTAAACATAGTTTGGGTTATTGATAATTCCAGTGTGAATGGGAGTCTTCCTTAACTAAAAAATCATCCAATATAACATTGGACGACTTCACAACTGAATAGATCAGTCTATCACATCAAGATAATTTTGTCAATAGCTGGAGTGTTGATTAATACTGTTTTTTGTGTAATTTTAGGCATAATTTGAAGGGGAAAACTTTTTAATTTTGCATTGAATTTTGAAGTTGCGACCATTGAGAAATATTGTGCCAATTTTTTATGAGAACGAATGGCCGAAGGCAAACCATCAACCGAGTCAGCCTAATGGCTGGCGAGCTGATGGTTTAATGAGTGAAGTAAAAAATTTGGCCATGATTTCGACCGGTCGCGATTCTTGCTCCACTTCTTCTAAAGAAGTGGAAGAAAAATGTCTAAATTAAGATGAATTAATAAGTTTAATATTATATTATTTATCTAAAATAGGCCAAATATTAAATATAAAGTGGATAAGTGATTGACAAATTATCTTAGACGTGCTATGATGATATATTCTGAATTTGGAGAATTTTGGCGAAAAAACCACAGGAGAACTTTGACAATGAAACGTTTTTTACAGTTTTTGCTGTATGCCTTCGTTATTTTGACGATAGTCTTTTTGTATATCAGTTTGTCGTAATCTTCAACTGGCAGCCTACGGGCAAGCCAAAATGAAAGGATTATCATGAAAAAGAGAAAGCAGTTGAATCGCTCGCAACGTCGAATTCGCGCCAAGAGTCGCTGTCGGCGTCGCCGGTTGGCATACATGGAGTTACAACGCCAAGAGGCGCTTCGTACCCAACGGGAATTGTTGGATTATACGAACCGGTTGCATACCGGGTTGCCATTGGCCGATACTGCTCACGACGAGCAACATCGTGATTCTTTGTCGGAACACGTTTTTGGCAAGCCGCAATCTTATGATATGTTGTTAAACGCAACATTGATGCGGATGGTAGATCATGATCTGATGCAGCGGGTTGAACAAGACCAGCCTTTGGTTGATCCGCAGCTTGGCACGACGCCGCCGGAGCAGCTCGGAATCGGTTTGAAGCCGACACCGGAACAGTTCATCGCCTTCGGTTCGGACGGGAAGCACGTACCGGCTCACAAGAGCCTCGAAGAGTTGTCGGTGGAAGTCCAAGCGGAACAACGTCGTCGTGTTCAGGCGTCGTTTTACGCGGTAACAAATTCGATGCTCAAGCAATTGGCCGAAGCCGAAAAGCAGACGGGGCCATCGATTTCCCTTTGCAGCATTGAAGGTCCGCGCGGAACGGATGCGTCGAAAAAAATTAAGTTGAACGACGAGACAACCCTTGAGGATGTTATGTGTGGTTGCCTCGAGCAATTTTTGGATGATTCGTTTGCTGCTAAAAAACGGCAGCGGCCGCGTTGCGATGAGAGTGATCTTGAGCAGCCTCTCGTCATGCCTTTCCGAAAGTTCATTGAAGCCGGCGGTATGATGTTCGAGGTTGAGCCGGATTTCGTGCCGCCTCGGACGTTTGTTCCAGGCGCGATGGATCCGCACGAATATCGCCGCCGCAAGAGCTTGGCTCGCCGTGCGATCGATGCGGTCAAACGATACTTTGGAGCTCTGATTTTCGATTAGTACATCAACCGCCCCTCCCAGTTTTCAAAAAAAACTGGGAGGGGCGCATTTTTTTTTAAAATTTTACGATTACTAATTATTGATGTATCATATAGTTATGGAAATTCAATCACAAAAATTCGATATCAATAAGACGGCTGACGGCTTCATACGCTGGATCGGCTCTTTTTCTTCGCTGATCGTGCATTCGATTTTGTTTTTGGGTTGTTTTGTAATCGGATTGATTTGGGACCATTGGGATACTGTGCTGTTAGCTTTAACGACAATCGTTTCTTTGGAGGCGATTTACTTGGCCATCTTCATCCAAATGTCGATCAATAAAAACACCGCCAGTTTGCAGGCGGTGGAAGCGGACATCGATGAGATCCAGGAAGACGTCGAGGATATCGCGGAAGATGTCGATGAAATTGCTGAAGACGTGGAAGAATTGAACGAGGAAGATGCTGAAGAAGAGACTCAAGAAGATCTAGATCGGCGCTTGCTCAAGGAAATCCAAGAGAATATGGCCAGGATCGCAGTTGATCTTGATCAGCTCAAAAAAATCCGCGGCTAGCGGTTTTTTTGTGCCAGCTCGAAAACGTTCTGCATGAGTAGGGCGACAGTCAGGGGGCCGACGCCGCCGGGAACGGGCGATATGAATCCGGCGATTTCCTCGCATTCCGGATCGACATCGCCGACAGTTACACCGTCAAGCTTGTTTATCCCGACATCGATAATAATCGCACCCGGCTTTACCGCCGGTTTTTTTAATGCCTGAGCTTGGCCGACAGCGATAATAATTATGTCGTATGTATTGCAGTCATCGGGTATGGAATTTTTTATTTCAAATTGCTCAATATTTAATATCTTTTTTAAATATTTCTCAATCTCTTGCGTAAAAATATCGCTCTTGCCGATTATCAAGGTTTTTTTACCTTCTAGTTTTTCATTCGTCGCTTTAAGCAGTTCGATAATTGCAGCCACGGTCGGCGGAATGACATCTCCGCCATTGAAACCGTCAGCGTCTTTTTTCGAATCAATTAGTTTCACCATCTTGTCTTGATCGAAACCTTCCGGCAGAGGCAATTGCAAAAGTATGCCGTCAATCTGCGGATCTTTGTTCAAGAATTTTATCAGCTCCCTTAATTCGAATTCATCGATATCGGCATAGATCTCGTTGTCGGCCAGATATTTGCTGAAGACAATGCCAATTTTCTCCGCCGCTTTTTCTTTTAAGCGGACATAGATTTCCGAGGCTGGATCTCTGCCGATTAAAATAGCTGCCAGTCCGGGCGTGATGCCGGTTTTCAGGATTTTGTTTTTTACATCCAGTAGGATGTTGTCGGCCAGCGCTTTGCCGTCTAATATTGTTGTTCTTGACATATTGGATTATTTGTGATAGTATATTTATTGAGTATATTCGCTCTTTACTTTAGTGTAGTTAACAGAAAAAAAGAAGGAGAAAGACGATGCACGTTGAATATGATGCGGATGAGAAACAACTCAAGATCATCCCCGCAAATCAGGAAGAACACAATGAATTGACTGGTTTGGCGAAAATTATGCGGCATGGCGATATCTGCAGTATCGGATTAGCCGATGCCGGGCTGGAAATCCTCAGGTATTTTATAAATGGAGCAGTCATTGTTCGCACAGGACATGCCCTTACTTTTAATCTTAGGCCGTTCGATTCGCCGCAAGATAGTGATAGTGAGCGCGCCATCGATAACTTCCTTGATGGAAAAACCAGTGTGGACTGTTTGGTTTATCTTTGGTGCGATGAAGGAGAAGGCGGAGCAACAGTTTTGGTTTTCCAACATTCATAACAAATATGCATTTCCCGCCTGCCGGCTTTGTCGGCGGGCGTTTTTCATATTCTAATACATTTCGGCTCATTTGTCACTCCCGCTGTCATCTCGACCGAAGCTATGTAATCATAGCGGAGTGGAGAGATCTACAAAGATTCTAATTTCACTGTTAATATTTAACATACTTATTGTTTTAGACCTAGTAGTACCTGGTTTTCTTTGTAGATTCCTCCACTACGTCCGGATTACCGGACTGCGGTCGGAATGACACCGCTGCTTGATTTTTTTGGCTGTTTCTGGTATTCTAATATCAATTCAATTTGATATTTTGTAATTTAATTGACTTTTGACTTTATAAACTTTATAAACTTTTAACTATCCGCGCCATGAATGTCTCCGAACTCTCCAGAAGAATGAAGATAACCACTCAAGACTTGCTCGAAAAACTGCCGAGCATGGGTTTTGATATCGGCAAAAGGGCGATCAAGGTGGATGACCGCATGGCTTACAAGATCATGGAAGCCTGGAGGATGCAGGAAAAGAAGGAACGTGAACAGCAGAGGCTGGCGGAAATCCGCGAAGGCGCGGCTCAAGCGGAGATTATTCGAGCTTCCGGCGGAGAGGTCAGGATTCCTCAGATTGTGACGGTGCGCGAATTTGCCGCGGCCATTAATCAGCCGATCACGAAAATCTTGACGACATTAATGAAAAACGGCGTGCTCGCATCAATGAACGAACGTATCGATTTCGATACTGCTTCGATTATCGGCGAGGAGATGGGCTATAACGTCGTCCTGGCCGAAGGTGATGATGCCGCCAATGAACAGGCAACTGGCTCTGAAGAAAGATTGAAGGGCATCTTGGCCGAAGAATCCATCCAGAAAGCCACTCGTCCGCCGGTCATCGTCGTCATGGGTCATGTTGATCATGGCAAGACGAAAATTCTTGATGCCATCCGTAAAACTGACGTGGTCGCCACCGAAAGTGGCGGCATTACCCAGCACATCGGCGCTTACCAGATCCATAAGAATGGCCGAGCGATTACCTTTATAGATACTCCAGGTCATGAGGCCTTTACCGCCATGCGTTCGCGCGGCGCCCGCGTTGCCGATATCGCCATTCTTGTCGTGGCCGCCGATGACGGTGTTCAGCCGCAGACCAAAGAGGCGATCAAAATTATTCAAGATGCCAAACTGCCATTCGTCGTGGCGATAAACAAGATCGATAAGCCGGAAGCGGACATCGAAAAGGCGAAAAAAGATCTGTCCACGCTCGGCTTGCTGCCGGAAGATTGGGGTGGCGACGTTATTTGTGTTCCTGTTTCCGCCAAGGATGGCACAGGAATCGATGACTTGCTGGAAACAGTGCTTCTGGTCGCCGATATGAACAAAGACAGCATCATGGCTGATCCGGATCGTCCGGCGATCGGCACGATTATTGAATCTCATATTTCCAAAGGCGAAGGCCGCGTGGCGACTATATTGATTCAAGCAGGCACGCTTCGAGTCGGCGACAATTTATGCGTTGGTGAGTATTTCTGCGGCAAGGTCCGCGCGCTCAAGGATTATATCAATACTGATATCGGCGTTGCCGGTCCCGGCACTCCTGCCAAGATCATCGGCTTGAAAGTCGCTCCGGAAGTCGGCAGTATTTTGGAATCCTGCAAGGATATTAGCAATATGAATCGCGACGTCAAATCGCGCCGCATCAGCCAACAGCAGGATTTATCTGTTTCTTCGTCGACTCAGAGCGATGCGGATGATAAGGCTAAATCGATCAACTTAATTATCAAGGCTGATGTCTTGGGCTCGCTCGAGGCGATTATTGAAAGCTTGGCCAAAAAGGAAACACCACTGGTTAAAATCAAGATTGTCGGCAAGGGTTTGGGCATTATTACGGAAGCAGATGTCTCTAAAGCGGAAGCGACCGGAGCGGAAATCATCGGTTTCAAAGTCAAGCCACAGATCACTGTGCAGAACTTGGCGCGCGATAAAAAAGTTAATATCAAATTATACGATGTCATTTATCATCTGATCGAATATGTCGAGGAACGGTTGAAATTGGTACAGACGCAGGAAGTCAAACAGAAATTATTGGGCAAGCTCGAAGTCATCAGGATTTTCCGCAAGGAGACCGGCAATATGATCATCGGCGGAAAAGTTATTGAGGGTGAGATCAAGATTACCGATACCGCCATTGTCGTAAGAGGCGGAGAAGCCATCGGCGTGGGTAAGATTCCGCGCATGGAGTGCTTCCGCAAAGCGGTGGAACATGTGGCTGAAGGCCAGGAGTGCGGCCTGACGTTCGAAGGCAAGCCGGTCATCGAAGAGCATGATGTGATTGAGTTTTATGATTAAATGATACGAATATACTAATTTACTAATGATACGAATGGGTACGAATAATTTCAATAAAAATTCGTATTCATTAGTATCATTCGTACTATTCGTATATTAGTATCTATAACTATATGTCTGACAGAATACTGAAAATAAATGAATTGATCCTGCAGCAGCTCGGCGAGATAATGAATCGCGAAGTTGAGATGCCCGGAGTCTTTATCACCATCACCCGAGTTACAACCTCGGCTGATTTACATTACTCGACCGTCTACGTCAGCGTTATGCCGGATGATAAATTAGAATATGCCGTCAATAAATTGAATTTGCTGTCTAAACGTTTGCGCGGCGAATTGGCAGATAAGATTGTTTTGCGATCTGTACCGCGATTGGAATTCCGATCTGATGTTAGCGGCAAGGAAGCCAGCGATATCGATGCTCTTTTGGATAGGATCAAGGACGAGGTTTAATTTAAGGCACCTTACAACCGAAGAAGGAGGAGGAGAAATGAAACTATTAATCGCACTTTTTGCATTTATGGGAATCGGCTTTGGATTTTTTTTGCCGTTCTGGCTGCAGATAGCGATTATTGCTTTCAGTATTTATTGTTTAGTAAGATTTATGATGAATCCTGATGGACCCGAAGGTGAGAGTCAGAATTGGTTCATGCATTATTACGGTACTATTTGGGGCATACCGTTCAGTATCGGACTTATTGCCGCGGATTTGATCCAGTTACTGTCTATTGTTAAGATTTCAGTCAGTTAAATGGCACAACAAGGGAGAACAGACATGAAGAAAACAAATGAGACGTATGAGATTGAAGTATCTTCCCCATTATTGCGACCGGGTCTTAAGGTTACGACCAGAGTCAGTAAGAAATACTTTGTACCTGCAATGACTGATTTGATGGAATTGATCCGTGAATTCAATGAAGTGCAAAATCAAGTGCCACCTGCAAAGTAATATCCGTTCATTCCAGCGCCTCAATACGGGGCGCTTTTATATTTGAAATGAAAAGAAATAAATGCTAAGATGGCTTTATGAATAAAGAAAAAAAACAAATCGCGCTGATAGTTTTGGATGGCTGGGGCATGCGGGAAGAGAAAGAATATAATGCGATCGTCGAGGCTCAGACGCCGTTTTTCGATCTGCTTTGGTCGACTAAGCCTCATACCCTTTTAGATGCTGCTGGCTTGGCTGTCGGTTTGCCTGAGGGAGTTATTGGTAATTCGGAAATCGGCCACGGCACGATCGGCATCGGGCGGACGATCGATACCGATGTGGTGAAAATCAATAAGGCGATAGAAAATAATGAACTGGGTCGGATTGAAGAGATAAAAAATCTGTTCGATCATGTCAAAAAATACGATTCAGTCTGCCACGTATTCGGTATGGTAAGTCCGGCCTCGGTCCATAGCCACAGCGATCACTTATATGGATTTTTGCGCGCCGCCAAGGAAGCGGGCATAGAGAAAGTCGCTATTCATGCTTTTACCGACGGTCGCGATACGCCGCCTCAATCGGCCGCCGGATATTTGGAAGAATTGGAAGAGGTGATGGACGACTTGCAGATCGGCTTCATCGCTACGGCAGCGGGGCGTTTCTATGGTATGGATCGGGACAATAATTGGGACAGGATAGAAAAAGCGGAAGAGGCGATTTTCGGCGGCAAGGCCGGCAATGTCATACAAGGCAAGAAGCCGTCAGAAGTCTTGAAGGAATTATATATAAATGGCGTGATTGATGAGCATCTGGAGCCGGTGGTGTTTTTGGATGAAAACGGGAAGAGCATAAAAGTGGAAAAGAATGACGGCGCCTTCTTCTTCAATTATCGCTATGATCGCGCCCGCCAGATGGCGCAGAAATTCATATCCAAACAGGAGGAATTGAATTTGTATTTTGTCGCCATGACTGATTATGACAGCAAGATGAATCTTAAAGCCGCTTTTAAGCCGGACACGATCGAGACGACATTGTCTGAGCAGATTTTTTTGGCAGGCTTGAGACAGGCCCATATCGCCGAGACGGAAAAATTCGCGCATGTCACGTTTTATTTTAATAGCGGAAGGGAAAAGCCGTATGAAAATGAAGAGGATATTATAATTCCTTCGCGGCGGGATGTTAAGACTCATGACGAGGCGCCGAGGATGATGGCGAAGGAGATTGCCGATAAGGCTATCGAGCAGATTCAGAAAGGGACTGATTTTATTTTGGTCAATCTCGCCAATGCCGATATGATCGGTCACACGGCCAATCGCGAAGCATTGATCGAGGCGGTCGAAGCGGTAGATTTCGAATGTGATCGGATCGTTGATGCTATTGCCAAGGCCGGTGGAGTCGCTTTAGTCACGGCTGATCATGGCAATGCGGAAATTTATTATGATCCAGTCAATGACAGCAAGCATACCGCTCATACTATCAATCAAGTGCCGTTCATTATTGCCGGTTTAGAATGCAGTTTGAAGGATAAGGGTACATTGGCCGATATTGCTCCGACAGTTTTAGAAATATTCGGCTTAGAAAAGCCGCAATTCATGACGGGTCATAGCTTAATTATTAAATAAGGTAACTATGAATATTAAGAATATAAGAATCGGCGAGTCTGCGCCGGAAGAAATCAATGTTATCATCGAAATCCCGCAAGGCTCGGCGGTAAAATATGAGATTGATGCTGAAACGGGAGCCCTGGAAGTCGATCGTTTCATCGGTTCGGCCTCGGTTTATCCATTCGACTATGGTTTCATTCCGGAAACTTTGGCGGCCGACGGCGATGCGCTCGATGCCATGGTGATTTCTTCATTGCCGGTCCAGCCGGAAGCGGTAATAGTCTGTCGGCCGATCGGCTTATTGGAAATGGAGGACGAGCATGGCGGCGACACGAAAATATTATGCGTGCCGATAAATGAGGTTGATCCTTTTTTTGTCCATATCAAAGATTTGAAAGATGTAGATTTATCGACATTGGAGAGAATCAAATTATTTTTTAAGCAGTATAAGGAAATGGAAAAGGGCAAATGGTCCAAAGTGGAAAATTTTGGCGATAGGCAGGCTGCTCTATCAGCGATAAAAAAAGCTATCGCGGCAGTAAAGAAATGATCTGGAGTTGACTTTTATCGTTTTTTCTGCTATTATTCTGTGAGGTCGCCTCGCTCAGCAGGCTTCAGCTAAGCTCCTGTAGTTCAGTGGATAGAACACTAGCCTTCTAAGCTAGTTACACAGGTTCGATTCCTGTCGGGAGCATTGATCCTGTCTCCGTAGTTCAACGGATAGAATATGAGCTTCCGAAGCTCCAGATGCAGGTTCGATTCCTGCCGGAGGCACTAAAATACAATATGGTGGAGTAACTAGTTATTGCCATTGATATTTTTGTACACAATGCTATAATTAATTCATATGATTAATTGGCATTACATAGCGGGATTTTTTGATGGAGAAGGATCAATAACCTATAATGGCAAGGGTTATCGAGTTACTATTTCCCAAACTAATAAAGAAGTTCTAGATCAAATAAGGGATTTTTCCGGAATTGGCGGCGTTATAGCTGTAACCAAAAGAAAAAAACATTGGAAGCAAAGCTGGGTATATTATGTAGCGAAACAGAAAGATGTAGATATTTTTCTTAAAAAGATTAGGAATAAAGTTTTGGTAAAAAGATCGCTCACAATAATCACGTTAAATAAACTCAAGAAATATTTAGCTGATAAAGATATAATGGAAAAAAAGAGGTCTAATATTAGGAATACTGCTAAGAAACTTAGGAATCAGGGTTATACTTATAGGGGAATCGGCAGGAAATTGAATATAGATTTTGGTTATGCAAGAAGGATAATATTAAAATAATATTTGGTGAGTGTAGCTCAATTGGTCAGAGCACTCGGTTGTGGTCCGAGCGGCTGCCGGTTCAAGTCCGGTCACTCACCCCAGACAGTATCTAATATAACCGAGTTTGGTTGATTGGATATCACCTCAAAAGTCTCGGCATTTTGTCGAGATTTTTGATTTTTAGGGATTATCAGTGGTTTATTCTTTCCGGCTACTACCGGCGTAAATTCTACCGTCATGTCGGTTATTATCTTTGGTCCGGTGATTTTCTTGTATTTATCGGTAAAAACCAGATTTTCGGCATACAGCAGGCTTCTGATGATCGGCGTTGGTAAAACAGTTTGGATTTTCTTATCTCCCACTTCAAATCTGTCCCAGTAAATTCCTAAGAATAATCTTTTTAATTCGTCCGGGGCTTTGGTATAGGCTTCATAAGCATTACGGACAAATAAGAGCATATCCTGCAATTCATCTATTCTCATATTTAATTTCTTGTCTTGCTGATATAGCTCGTCTTTCAAAGCCTCGAGCTGTTCTTTGATTTTAACTTTTATTCTGGTGAAGTCGTCATCAGTGATTAGCCCTGCAAATAGTTTTTCCTCGGCCGTGTCTCGTTTCTTTTCCAGCATCATCTTTTGGGTGTTTAATGCTCTCTTGTCTTTATTGATCACTTCCTTACGCTCGCCGTATATTTTTTCTATTCTGCTCACCAGCTTATCGGTAAATCGCGGAGTAAATTCTATAAATTTAAACAGATCGGCGACTTGCTGTTCAATGTCCCAGACTTCCACATATTTGTCTCGGCATTTAATCTGATCGCCGGACCGGTTGCAGTGATAATAAGATTTATTTTTCTTAGGATGATGTTCGGCGGTGTATCTCTGTCCGCAATTGGCACAATAAGTCAGGCCTCGCAAAATGAAATTAAACTTTTGCCGTCGGCAGGCATAGCGATTATGTTCAGCCATAACGAGCTGAGTCCTCTCCCAAGTTTCTTTGTTGATCAGTGGTTTGTGCCGGCCTTTATTTATCAGTCCTCGCCAATGCATCTCGCCGTAGTAAAAAGGATTTTTCAAAATATCAATCATCTTGCTATGAGCGATTCTAATTCCGGATTTGGAAGTTAATCCTTTTTGATATAAAGCATCGCGGACTTCATAAACAGAGTAATCGCCGGTCACATACATATTGAAAGCTTCTTGAACGAGCGGTGCTCGTTGTTCGTCTATGATGACGATTCTCTTTTTCTCATCATCCGGATCGCCGGCATTCAGATACCCGACCGGTGTTCCGGTTGGCCACCAGCCATCCCAGAATTTCTGTTCCAAACTTTTCAAAGTTTTTCGAGAAGTGATTTGCGACTGTAATTGATTAACTCCGGCAATCACTAAGTCCATAAAGTTTCCCTCGGGGCTGTCAGTAATACCCGGCTGGGAGACAGAAAATAATTCGACATTATGCTTTTTCAAAATCGCCTTGATCTGCATATGGTCAAGTGCGTTTCTGGCTAGTCGGTCAGTGTCTTGAATAAAGACAGCTCTGATTGCTTTGTCGTCTTGGATTCGCAGAAGCATATCTTGGAGTCCCGGCCGATTCATATTGGTGGCTGATCGTCCCGGGTCTTCAAAGACGCCGTCGCTCGCCAGTTTGTATTTATTACTTTCCTCGATTGCTCTTTTGCAGAGCTTAAGCTGTGTCGCCAAGGAATGGTGGCCGTCCTCGGCCTGTTCCTCGGTGGAGACACGGCAGTAAATTAAGGCATGTTCCATATTATTTTCATTTTAATTTTGGTTGATAATTTTAGATACAGCTTCAAACACAACATACGCTATTTTTGGCAACAAGCTAAGCGTTAGTTGCCCACAGTCTTTTTATCTCTGTATTTTTCTAATATCTCGCTGATTTGTCGGCCACTTTGTCTATATTCCTCATCATTATAATTATCTTTCTTACTTCCGGCCGGACCGTAAATAAAATCTAAAATAGTTTTGGCCGCTCTAAATTTCATAGCATCGCTTTTAGCACCCATAAGACTAATCAGCATTTTAGATGCAGTTTCGGCGTGTCTTTTGAAAGCATCATCGATCTCGTTATCACGGATTTTGTTTCTTTCTTTTTCGTAACGATCATATTCATCTTTAAGTAATCCGTCTGCTCTAAACCATCGCTTAACACTGACATGCGATACATTAAGCATCCGAGCAATTTCTGAATAAGTAAAATCGCTATATTTTAAACGGATAGCGTTTTGATATTTTTCGTTTTTGATATCTACATTTTTGGCCATTTGGGTATCATTTAGTATCTTTTAAAGACTTAATAATTTATTAAAATATGCACCTTTACTCCTCACTTTTTCACTCGGCTGATCCATTACAGACCGAAAAACTTCCTCAATTCTTACCAGCCCGTATTTTTTTAAAGCTGACAAAATAAAAGTCATATCTTTTTCTCCAAGCTCTTGGGCAATCTCCCAGCATTTCTGTTCCTCGTAAGACTTGGGAGAAAATCCTCTTACCGGCCGTCGACCACGACCATTCGATCGGTTGTTTTTATTTTCTTTTTTGGTGTCGTTCTTAGAACTTCTGTCAGACGAGCTGTCGGAATTAAAAGAAAACCGCTTTGCCAATAGGTTTTTACCGTCATTTAACTTCTGTTGAACATCAGCAACTTCTGTTGGCACTTCTGTCAGAGATGGGCTTTCATTTACATTCTCACTTCTGTCAGACTTCTCTAAAAACCGAAAGCCAATATCCTTAAAAGTGCCGTCAGATAGGGGGTAACTGGCAATATCCACATTGAACGAACTTCTGTGGCCTTGCTGTTTCGGATACCATATCCACTTCTGTCGCTTAAGCCTCAACATAATCTGATTGATGAAGTTTTTGGAGTATTTGCTTTTGAAGTCTTTGGATAGTCCGGCATAGCTGGCATGAGTTTTGCCGTTTCTTGGGTTGGCCGTGATCCATAACCAGACGAGAACCGTGTAATCCTCAAACCGCAACAAACCGTCCAAGTAGGCGGTTTTTAAACTGCGTGGCAGTTTTACATAATCGTTATTGTCTATTTTGAATGGCAAATTTTCCATATTTCATATTTGTTTATTTTCAACTGATTGCGTCGTTATACATGAGCGACTTCAGCTCTTTGATCGCATTTACAAACTTGCGAGTGTTAATGTCTATTAGACCGTCAAAGTATCCGCCAACGAGTTGAGCCCGTCCCAGCTGATCAATAAAGATAAAACGATAGCGTTTACTGTCGGCTTTGTTTATGCCGACAAGATGATAGTCGCTGGCCAAGAGCAGGCAGGCGGTGTAAAAGTCACTGGTTATAAAATTATTGTCCGGTTTTTGGTTTTTCATATTCATTTTGATTATTAATTTTCTCTTTTTGCTTTTGCTCGTAGCGATAATCTAAAAGGCGGACAATTAGGTGAGCTAATCTGTCCAAGAATATTTCCTCCATTTGTTCAATGGTGAGGGGCGGTATTTTCTTTGTTGGTATTTGTTTCGGCATATTGTTTGCCGGCCCGCAAAATAAAAAGCAGACCGTTTTCTTTCAGTCTGCTCTTTGTCGTCCGATTCGGGACGGACTCCACCTTATTCGGTTTTGTAATCAATAAATATGCGTCTAACTTTCCATTTTAATAATTTGTCTATGTCCAGTTTCTGTTTAACTTTCCTATTTATTGCTCGCATAGCATCATAGACGCTATCTTTATTGTCTTTTGCCCAATCCATCAAATCCAAAAAGTCTATTTCTTTAACCATTGAGCCGAACGGGACTGCAAAAATAGTTTTGCACAGAAAATATTGGTTAGTATTGATTGGAATTTCGCAGAGTTTTCCGCCCATGCTTATTATTCCAGTCTCAACATTAAATCTTAGCTTGTTATTAGTCGGCAAAACTTCTTTTTGTTGTATGCCGGCTTTTTCGGTCTTGTACAAAAATTCAAGTATTCCGGATCGGCTCGGTTTGGCGATCACGAAATCGCCATCCTCCCAGCTAAAACTTTTTATCAGCTTATTTTTCTTTAACTCTCCGAGCAAGACTTTTTGTCGGTCTATCTCAAACCCGGGGAAGTAGGATGACAAAAATACTTTTTTCGGGATTTTAGTCTCATTATCTAAAAGAACTATCAAGGCTTTAAGAAAAGCCAATTTTGCATATTCATTTTCCATATTTTTATATTGCCGCCTCAAACAAAAAGGCTCGCGACCGGCTACCACAAAAAGTGATAACGAATCGCGAGCCCTTGAACTCGGAATACCATTCAGGTATGCCCCGTGAGGCAAATTTATTAACTTGTTGATTTTATTATAGCATCTTTAGGACGAGAGGCCAATTTTTTAATCAAATTTTCTTGCATCTCATACGATTGCATTAACCCTTTTGAGGCTTTGTTTTTCCTGAATTGTGACACTGTTTCTAAAAAATTATCAGCTATTTTGATTTTGGAATTCAAAAAATTACCATAGTAACTCTCAATATTTTTAGGCAAAACATTTTCAAAGAAATTTTTAAATTGATCGCCCTCCCAATACTCATCTTTTATGCCGTGAATATATTCAGCGTTTAATATTTGGAATTGCCCGTTATATTTTATGCCTAATATAAAGTTTTCCTCCGGTTTGTATGAAGCATTTTTTATTAACTCACCAGCCTTTTCCGGCAAACAAGTTTTATATAAATTTAATCCCAGTATTGATATATTTTTGAAAACGGGGAATAAAATGCCGGCTATCTTTTTAGCAATTACTACGGGCATCCGTTTTTGTTCTTGGCATTGTTTCAGAAATGTAAATAGTTCAGTATCTGGAATAATCCAATCTCCATTTTTAACTAAACAAAATACAGGGGTACTATTAAAATTTGCCTCAACAATCAAGGGCTGATTTTTAATAATTTTTATGCCATCCAAATATTTTCCCAGCAGTTCGACAATTAAATCATTTGTTTTGTTAGATATTTTTTCTACGGCTACATAGTCGTCAAGAATTTTCTTGTGATCAGCTAAAGATTTAAATTCGGGGATGTCCGAATATGGGGGACAAGTAAAAATATCATCGTGAATCATTTCTGATATGATTTGTGGATCAATACGCCTATTGCCCGGACCGGTTTCCGAGAGGAGATAATCCAATTCTTTCCTTGTAAGCACCTTTTTGTCTTTGATTAGGTTTTCCAGTCTATAATCAAAATACAGCCTCAATTCCTCAATGGATAGAGATATCAAGGGGTGTTTATTTAGCTTGTTTATTACTAAATTTAGCTGTTTTTTCATACTATTCATTCGGTGTTTATAATATTATAAACACCTTATTAATAACTTAGCATAAAGCTTATTATATTATAAGCTTTGAGTAATATCCTTAATTATCCACTATTTAGCTACTTGCATTTATGTTCATTATAGCATATAATTGAACTGCAAGATACCTTTAAGGTATATAACAGTAAACATATGGATAAAAAGCCATCAAAAGGAGAATATTTAGATATTTTGTTAAGATCCCCTAAAACCATCTTTTCGGTAAAAGATGTTGCTTTATTGTGGGCAGAAGAACGAGAACAAAAAGTATCATCACGATTGAATAAATATGCCAAGGCTGGGAAGTTATTCAGATTACGCCGTGGCTTTTATGCAAAAGATAAAGATTACGATCGTTTTGAATTGGCCACCAGAATTTATACTCCCTCTTATGTTAGTTTCGAAACAGTTTTGACTCGATCAGGTATAAATTTTCAAAAGTATGACAGTATTTTTGTAGCTTCATATATTACCCGGGAAATTGATATAGAAGGGCAAAAAATATCTTTCATCCGTATGAAGGATTATGTTTTAAGTAATATATCCGGCATTGATCATGAAAAAGGTATAGCCGTGGCCACTAAAGAGCGGGCTTTCTTGGATAGGATTTATGTTAGCAAGGATTATCACTTCGACAACTTAAACGCCTTGGATTGGAACAAGGTTTTTGAAGTTTTGCCGATTTACCATAACAAAAAAATGGAAAAAAGAGTTAATGATTATTTTAAATTTTATAAAAGTTCAAATGTATGACCGTTAATTACGCCAAACACAAAAACATATTGTTGCAAATATTAAAGGATGTTTACTCTGACACATCCATTTCTTCTTACTTAGGTTTTAAAGGTGGAACCGCCGCACATCTTTTTTATGGTTTAAATAGAGATTCATTTGATTTAGACTTTGATTTATTAGATGAGAGTAAAGAACAAGAGGTTTTTGAAAAAATTCAAAAGATTGCCGAAAATTATGGCAAGGTTATTGATTCAAAAATCAAAAAATTTAATTTATTGAATGTAATCTCTTATGACACCGTATCGCAAAATATAAAAATTGAGGTTAATAGAAGAAATTTTGGATCAAGATTTGATGTGAAGGTCTTGCTGGGTATTTCCATGTTGGTAATGATCCCAGAAGATATGTTTGCCAATAAGTTAATAGCAATGTTGGAACGAGTAGGTAAAACTAGCCGTGATATTTATGATGTTTGGTTTTTCTTAAAGAACAACTGGCCGATCAACAAAGAAATAGTCGAGATGAGATCGGGGGTTTCTTTTGGGGAAACATTGCAGAAATGTATTGACCAGATGGAAAAAGTCGAGGATCGTAATTTATTAGTCGGTTTAGGTGAAGCATTAACAGAACCGCAAAAGGATTGGGCTCGAGCCAAATTAAAATCAGAAACTATCTTTTTATTAAGAGCTCGAATGGAGAGCGAAAAATAAAAATATGTCTCAGGAAATCGCCAACAAAACCAAAAAGCAAACTTTCATCAAATGCAAAAAATGCGGTGATGAGATTTTTGGTGATACCAAGAAAAAGATGACTTACTGTAAATGCAAGTCTGTTTCCGTTGATGGTTGCGAAGATTATGTCCGGGTAAATGGCGACAAAGAGAATTACGAAATAATTGATAAATAATATATGCCAAAAGAAGCCAAAGCTCGAATCAAAATAAATAATATCCTCCAAGAATCAGGCTGGAGATTTTTTGATGATGAAAAAGGTCACGCCAATATTGTTTTGGAGAATAACGTAAAACTTACTAAAAAAGCCGTGGATGAATTGGGCAACGACTTTGATAAAACCAAGAATGGCTTTATTGATTTTCTTTTGCTCGACGACAAGGGTTTCCCTTACGTAGTCCTTGAAGCCAAGTCTGAAGATAAAGATCCTTTGGATGGCAAAGAACAGGCTCGTCATTATGCTCAATCGCAAAATGTTCGCTTTGTTATTTTGTCTAACGGCAACATGCATTATTTTTGGGATTTGGAACGAGGCAATCCGACAATCATTACTGTTTTCCCGACAGCCGAATCCCTCAAACATTTTGAAGCTTTTAAACCGAACCCGACAAAATTAGTGGAAGAGAAAATATCCGATGATTATATCGCCTTAACGCAGAATCCGGCTTATATGCGAGACCCTCGTTGGAACGACGAGAATCTGAAACCAGAAATGATTAAGGAGTACGATCTTAAATTCCTAAGACCATATCAGCTTAAAGCTATTGAAGCTTTGCAGGATTGGGCTAAAGCTGGCAAGGATCGCTATTTGTTTGAAATGGCTACTGGGACCGGTAAAACTTTGACTTGTGCTGGTGTCATTAAACTATTTTTAAAGACCGGCAACGCCAAGAGAGTTTTGTTTTTAGTTGATCGTATTGAGCTTGAGGATCAGGCCGCCAAAAATCTTAAGAAATGGCTGGCCAATGATTTTACTACTGTTGTCTATAAAGAAAATCGGGATGACTGGCGAAAGGCCGAGATTGTCGTTTCAACCGTGCAGAGTTTGTCGGCTGGCAATAAATACCAAAAACTTTTTACTCCCACAGACTTTGATTTGATAATTTCAGATGAAGCTCATCGTTCTATTGGAGGCAATAGCCGAGCGGTCTTTGAATATTTTGTCGGCTACAAACTTGGTTTAACCGCTACTCCCAAGAATTACCTCAAAGGTATTGATCCAGCCAAACTTGGCGACCGTGATCCTCGAGCATGGGAACGTCGTCAACTTTTTGATACTTATAAAACTTTCGGTTGCGAAACTGGTGAGCCAACATTCCGCTATAGTTTGCTCGATGGCGTAAAAGACGGTTATTTAATCAATCCGATTGTGGCCGATGCCAGAACAGAAATCACCACCCAGCTTTTGTCTGATGAGGGATACTCGATGCTTATCGATACCGAAGAAGGAAAAGAGGAACAGACTTTTTATCAAGCCGATTTTGAAAAGAAGTTTTTCTCAGATAAGACCAACGCAATTTTTTGTGAGACTTTTCTTAAAAATGCTTTACTTGATCCAATAAGCAAAGAAGTCGGTAAAGGTATCATTTTTTGTGTCAGTCAAAAGCACGCCGGCAAAGTTACTCAGCTTTTAAATCAATTAGCCGACCAACACTGGCCGGGCAAATATAATTCTGATTTTGCCGTACAGGTAACTTCCAATATTCCAGACGCTCAAACTTTCACCACTAATTTTGCCAATAACAATCTCAACGGCTATACCAAGTGGCTTGAGGGTTATAAGTCCAGCAAGACCAGAGTTTGCGTGACTGTCGGTATGATGACCACAGGCTATGACTGTCAGGACATTCTCAATCTTTGTTTAATGAGGCCAATTTTCTCCCCGACTGATTTTATCCAGATCAAAGGCCGTGGTACTCGCAAATACACCTTCACTAACCAAACTCAAGAAAATGGCGAGACAGAAACCATCAAAGAAGCCAAGGATAAGTTTAAACTGTTTGATTTCTTTGCTAACTGCGAATATTTCGAAGAGAAGTACGACTATGATGAGATTCTCAAACTGCCACATATTATGACTGGCCCCGGCGGAGACGGACCGGAACCAATAAATATTGATGAGGTCATCAGTGCTATTCCTGATCCACTCAAAACCTTTCAAGAGCAAGCTATTGGACCGCAAGGAATGAAAGTTGATCGCAAGCTGTTTGATAAATTTGAGGAAGCGATTAAAGCTGATTCGTTTATTAAAGAAAAATACGAGCAGGGCGACATTCAAGCAGTTGAGGATTATGTGAAGACAGAAATCTTTGATAAACCGCAGGATTATTTCAGTTTGGACAAACTCCGTAAGTCGGTCAAAGTTGATCGCCGTCTTTCTTTGCGAGAAATTATTGATAAAATTTTCGGCCGTCTGGATAACTTCAAGAATAAAGACGAACTGCTCGATGAAGAATACGACAAATTCGTATCTATCTATAAACCGGAAAGCAAATATGCTATGCCGATCAAAAACTACATCAAGGCTTACATTACTGACGGCGAAATCCGCGACATTATTGAAAGTGGAGAATACCCTCGCTTAGCCACCAATGCCAAGTTAACATTACAGGACTTAAGAGAGCTTAACGGCTGGATCAAGGTCGTTCCGGAATATGTTAAGGACTATGTTTCTCTTAATACATTCATGAATTAAAAAATATGCTCAATCAAGACACCAAGCAAAAAATAAAGAACGCTCGAGATATTCTGGTCGGCAAAGTGCCAGACCCGAAAGCTCAAGTTGAGCAGATTACTTTCGCCCTCATCTATAAGTTTATGGATGATATGGATAAGCAATCACAAGAACTTCCTGGCGGTAAAGCTCAGTTTTTCACCAACGGCTACGAGAAGTATGCTTGGTCAAAAATTCTTGATCAAAAGCTTGGCGGTCATGAGAGACTGGAATTGTATGCCGAAGCTATTACCAGAATGTCCGAGAATAAGCATATTCCACAATTGTTTCGGGATGTGTTCAAAGATGCTTTCCTCCCATATCGCAGTCCGGAAACTTTGAGCTTATTTTTGAAAGAGATAAACGGTTTTAGTTATGATCACAGTGAAGATCTCGGTGATTCTTTTGAGTATCTGCTTTCTGTTCTTGGTTCTCAAGGTGATGCTGGCCAATTTCGTACTCCTCGTCACATTATTGATTTTATCGTCGAAGTTGTTGCTCCCAAGAAAGACGAGTCCGTCTTGGACCCAGCTTGCGGTACGGCCGGCTTCTTAATCTCGGCTTATAAACACATTCTCAAAGAGCATAAAAATAAACCACTTAATCCGGACGAGAAAAGTAAGCTAATGAAGAATCTGGTTGGTTATGATATCTCACCTGATATGGTTCGGCTTTCAAAAGTGAATATGTATTTGCATGGTTTTGCTGAACCAAAGATTTACGAATACGATACGCTTTCTAGCGAAGAGAAATGGGACGAGACATACGACGTAATAATGGCCAATCCGCCATTTATGACCCCAAAAGGTGGAATTAGACCACATAAGCGATTTAGTGTTCAGGCTAATCGTGCTGAAGTGCTTTTTGTTGATTACATCAAAGAACACTTAAGACCTAACGGCCGAGCTGGCGTTATTGTTCCCGAAGGTGTTATTTTTCAGTCTGCTGGTGCCTATAAACAACTTAGAAAGATTTTAATTGAAGATGGTTTATTTGCGGTTGTGTCTTTACCGAGCGGGGTTTTTAACCCATATGCAGGAGTTAAAACGAGTATACTATTTTTTGATAATTCTTTGGCCAAAAAAGCTAAGGACATTATATTTGTAAAAATTAATAAGGATGGCTTTGATCTCGGATCTCAAAGACGGGAGATTAAGGATAGCGATTTACCAATTGCCTTAAAAATTATTAAAGAATATGGGGAATCTATTTCATCGGGAAAGAAATATTCACTAAGCAGAAAGGATGAAGAGTTAGCACTCGTTGTTTCTAAGGAAAAAATTGCAGAAAATGGTGATTATAATCTTAGTAGTGAACGTTACGGCATAGCGATTGATTATTCAAACGCTAAATGGCCAATGGCCACATTGGGAGAATTAGAGAAGAAAGGTGTAATAGAATTTTTGCGAGGGCAAGGCATATCAAAAAAGGATATTTGTGAAGACGGAAAAACAAAGTGCATACACTACGGGGAATTATACACTTTATATTACCCCATTATCGAAGAAGTATTTAGTAAGACAAATATTAAAGGTAAAGTTTTGTCTGTTTCTGGAGACGTTTTAGTTCCCTCAACTACAACAGCAGATGCTATGGGGATTGCAATCGCTCGAGCCTTGAATGAAAACGGAGTAATTCTTGGCGGAGATATAAATATTATTAGAACAAGAAATAAAACAATTAATTCAAAATTTCTTTCTCTGCTATTAAATTTTCCTTTGAAAAAAGAGTTATCGACTTATGCCAAAGGGGTAAATATTCTCCATATTTCTAACAAAGATATCAAGCAAATTAAAGTTCCTATTATTCCAATTGAAATTCAAAATGAAATTATAAAAAAAGTTAGTTCAAAGCATAAAGATATTGCGGAGATGAAAGAAAAAATAGAAAAAGTTGAGGAAACTATAAAAGACACAATTTTTGAAATTATTTAGCAAGTATCAAGGCTAAAAATATATGAAAAAAATTAATAAAAAAGAATTAAAAGAAATCATTCAAAGCGGGCATCTTAACCTACTCATCGGTTCTGGCTGTTCGCTTGAATATCTTTCAACATTGAAAACTATCGAAGACCAAATGAATGTTGAAGCTACCAGAGAGATCGCCCAAAAAGACTATTACAAATTGATAAAAAAATCTAAGGCGATTTTAGATGATGTGCTTGAGACAGATAATGTTGAGAAGACAAAGTTAACAGCTACAAAACAAAACTATGATTCTTTTCTTAATTTTTGGGCTGACACCATATCAAAAAGGTCACTTCATATTGTAAATAAGCAGGTAAATATTTTTACGACAAATTTTGATATGTTCATGGAGGACTCGTGTGAGAGATTAGGAATCCCTTATAACGACGGTTTCATTGGTCAGATCAGTCCCATTTTTAATGTTGCGAACTTTAACAAAATACAAAAATATAAGAGTTTGCAGTTTGACAACACTTCTGATATTCCACTATTTAACATAATCAAACTGCATGGATCGGCCTCTTGGGTCGCAAATGGTGAAAAGATTGCTTATTCAGATGGTTCTCATATAGCCGATGATTTAGATACTAAGACAGGAGACGATTTCAATAATGGATATAGTCAGATAGCGGTGATCAACCCTAACGCCGAGAAGCATTTTGAAACTGTTCTTGATACGAATTACGCTTCTATGTTGAGGAAGTTTACTTTGGAACTGGAAAAAGAAAACAGCATTTTAATGATCTTCGGTTTTTCTTTAGCAGATAAACATATTAAAAATCTACTTTATGGGGTTATGAAATCAAATCCCACCTTGGTAGTAATTTATTTTTCCTACTCTCAATATGATGAAGCGTTAGACAAATTTGATGAAAACAAAAATCCGAATTTTTATGTGATCTCTCCTGAGGCAGATTTCTCTTTTGAAAAAAATACTAAATACCTCCTTGATATTTTTGAAAATAAAGAAGTTTCTGAACAGTATGAAGATGACCCAAAATAATTTTAATTTACAGGAAAGACTAGTTGATAATTCCGTATTCACTATTGGAAGTGTTTTTAGCGTCAAGGGGAGAGATATTGTTGTCAAAGTTAATAAAGATAAAAATCTTCCCCATTTATTTTTTAAGGGTAGAACAATTAAAAATGTCTCAGTCGGGCTCTCGAATTACGTAAAAATTATTAAAGGGTTTACTGAAATTATTTGTAAGGTTGAAGGTGAATATCTAGAGGAAGACAGATATCAAACAAGTAAGAAATACACAAACGAAAAAGAGAAAATAGACCGTTTTCTTAATGTTTCTGTATTTGGATTTTATGATCACGATTGTAGATTTCAACACGGCATAAAAGAAATGCCTTTAATTGGAAGTGAGTGTAGACTACTTTCAAGAAAAGAATTTGAAATTCTGCATCAGTTATCTAGTAAGAATGAGTTATCAATTATATTAGGTTCATTAATAGATGAGGAGACACAAGAAATTGGTATTTCTGTCAAAGGGCTATTTGCAGGACATATTGGCATTTTTGGGAATACCGGATCAGGAAAATCAAATACTCTTGCGAAGATGTACACAGAGTTATTTAATTTAAAAAATCTAAATAGTGATTTTAAAAAGAAATCTAAGTTTGTTGTCATAGATTTTAATGGAGAGTATTCCGGAGATAAAATTTTGAGTGACAATAAAAGGGTGTATAAACTATCTACTGAATTGGAGTTAGAAAAAATTAATAAAAAAAATCGTATACCAATTAATGAGGATAGTTTTATAGATATCGAGTTATTATCTATTTTATCAAATGCCACTGAAAAAACACAAAAACCTTTTCTAAATCGTACAATCAATTTGTATAAAAAAATTACAAAAGTACCTGATGATTTAAATTACTTTAAAAACAATTTGAAATTAATTGCCATAAGAATTCTTAAATTAAAAAATAAGGAGTTGGCATATTTATGTGTAGATAGGTATAAACAAATTTTAAAAATCCAAGATGACGATGCCGAATTTTCTTTACCAGAATGGCATAATACCCACTCTTATTTTAAATGTGGGGGAGATTCTGATTACGATAATATAACAGACGAGCAATATAAATCACAGTCAGTATATACAAAACCAGACGAATACACATTCCCCGATAATGTAATTGAAAAGTTTTTAGATTTTTCAAGGATGCAACTGCTGTATGATTTGTTAGATAATAGAGCTCAAAATGATCATATCTATCCAGCCATAACCAAATTAGAAAGTATTAAAAAAAGTATACAAAAAGTCTTTGACACTAATGTAAGTAATCGTGGAAATATTTTTGGAAGGAGTAATGTGGTTATCATAGATTTGAAATCAACAAATAGAGATATCAAAAAATCCTTGCCGTTGGTAATACTGAAGAGATTATATGAAAAACAAAAAAGTACTTATAAAAATAAGTCATCTTTTCATATTATTATCGATGAGGCACATAATATACTATCAGAAAATTCTGTAAGAGAATCTGAAACTTGGAAGGATTATCGCCTGGAAACATTTGAAGAAATAATTAAAGAAGGAAGGAAGTTTGGTGTTTTTTTGACAATAGCCAGCCAGAGACCGTCAGATATATCACCGACTATTATTTCTCAACTACATAATTATTTTATTCACAGGCTAATGAATGAAAATGATCTGCGGTCAATTAATAAGGCAGTAAGTTATCTTGATAAGCTTTCTTTTGACTCTATTTCAAATCTTTCCGTTGGATGTTGTTTTATAGCTGGACAAATGACCCAGTTTCCTTTGTCAGTAAAAGTAAAACTACTAGATAAAGATATTAGACCTCAAAGCGGAACAATTGATTTGGATGAATTATGGAAAGATAAAAATAATATATAAATTTTTATGTCTGAATACTACAACTCAAACAGAGACGCCTCATGGAACTACGGAGGAAAAAACTGGAAACTAAGTCGTTCAAAGATTGATCTGTTTTTAGAGTGCCCAAGATGTTTTTATATGGATAATAAACTCGGCGTGAAGCGAGTACCCGGATTTCCTTTTTCTATAAACAGTGCAGTGGATTATCTTCTTAAGCAAGAGTTTGATTCTTATCGTGTAAAAAATGAACAACATCCTTTGCAAAAGGAATATGGCATAGATGCACGGCCGATGTCTCACGCCGAGCTTGATGAATGGAGAAGAAACTTTGGCGGTGTTAGATATCTACACGAGCCAACAGGGTTTTTGGTAACTGGTGCGATTGATGATTTATGGATCAATGGAAAAGGCGAATATATTGTCGTTGATTATAAAGCCACAGCAAAGGACGAGGCAGTAAAAGCTTTAGACAAAGAATGGCAGGACGGCTACAAACGCCAAATGGAAGTTTATCAGTGGCTTCTACGGCAGAATGGTTTGAAAGTTTCCGATACCGGTTATTTTGTTTATTGTACTGGTAAAATGGACCGGCAGGCTTTTGATAAGCGAATTGATTTTGATGTAAATCTCATAGAACACAAAGGCACTGATTCTTGGGTAGAAAAGACTCTATTTGAAATTAAAAAATGTTTGGATAGCGATGTGATACCGCAATCCGGTATTAGTTGCGATCATTGTGCCTATTGGAATTCTCGCAGACAATTTGAGAAATAAATTATGCAAACCGAATCAAAACAACAAATTTTAGAACGTCGAAAAGAGATTGAGCAGGAACTCGTTGAAATGCTAAAAGAGACCGAGAGCGATTTTACCCTTGATCATATTCGAGATGTTATTTTCCACGAAGATGATAACGACGACATGATGAAAGCCGTGGCGATGCTTGATCGTGGCGGAGATGTTTCGGAATTGAGCAATGTGCTTGAACTCGTAACCGATGCTTGGAACTATTTTCCGCACAAAGTTCTCGGTGGCATATTCCCAGCCGAAATGATATTAAAACATCAACAAAAATAATATGTCTTTCAAAGCTCCAACAAAAAATATAGCCATAATAATCGCCATTGTTAGCTTTGCTTTGGGTGCTTTAATTTATAATTATTCCAAAGTCATTTTTCAAGAAGGCAACCCTTGGCCTCAAATCAAAGGAATAGCCCAATTAAAATTTAGCGGTAAAGACATAGTACAGTTGTCTGGTTCGGATAATAAATTTATGACCGAAAGTAAAAACGGGACCATGATACATGATTTCATGAAAGCTAAAGGATACGAATTTACCGGGCAAATGGGCTCAGGTTATTTTTTTAGGTCTGCAACAGGACAAATCGTCGTTGCCACTCATAGATACTACAGCCGCCATTATTCGCTTTGGACTATTACTGAAAACGACAATAATTTATGGACGACAACTACTGATGCTCGGGGTGTAACATTTCAATACCCCAAAGAATTGCTGGCAAAATATGTGAGCGTTGTGGAATGGCCACCGGTTATAAAAATTGAGACTGGAACATATTCTTGCCAGACCACACCGCAGGAAATAAGCAGTATGTCGGATATCACTTCGGAGAGGTTGGTTGATGATAGGAAATATTGCGTAAATATAAAAAATGAAGGTGCGGCCGGCAGTGTTTATTCGTCCTATGTTTACACCACCACCAAGAATAGCAAGCTTGTTAATGTCAGTTTTACTCTACAATATCCTAATTGCAATAACTACGACGAGGGACAAAGCCAAGCTTGCACCAGCGAAAGAGAAGCTTTCGACATAGATAGCACAGTTGATCGTATAGTTCAAAGCGTGGTTGTTAAACAAGAACAGAAAACCCTCACAGATGAATTAAGAGACTGTCTGCCTAAAAGTGATACCGCCAGCCACGAAAAATGCAACGAGTTGTTAAAACAAATTACTGATTATTCTTCTTGCGTTAACGCCGGCTTTTCCATTATGAAGTCTAATCCTCCCCAGTGTGCCACTCCGGACGGCCGGACTTTTGTTGAAAATAAAAAAATATGAAAACAATCAAATGGACAGCCAGAATATTGGCATTAGGCATCTTGATTTTCGCTCTGCCGTTTTATTTCGGCTACGGCAATCCATTGCCATTTGCCAAGCCCGATTATTCATTATGGGAAAATGTCGCCTTGGCCATGATGCCGTTGGTGTTTATCGGTTTAGCTCTGGGCTGGAAATATCCTAAAGTTGGAGGGTGGCTTATAATCATTTCTATTGCAATCGGATTAATTGTCGGACTTTTAACAGAGGCCAATCTCAGTATTAACTTAGCAGCGCCTATCATTCCAGGAATTCTGTATTTAGTGGACGGGTATAAGAAACAATCTTAATAATTAATGGTCAAAAATAATGGTTTTTCTGAAATTAACAAAAAATAAAACTAAGTTATTTTTAGCAATGATTGTTGCCAGTTTTGTGGTTGGCGTTTTGTCTATTCTGATTAATCGTTTTTTAATACTTAACTTTTATTCGAATGGGCAAATATTTTATCATCAGTTAATTCAGTTTATTAATTTTTTTATAAGTATTCTTCGGTATATCGCTATCGCTTATCTAACGATTGCTTTCTACAAAAAGAAAATTTCGCCTCAAGGGGAATATTACGCAATTTTTAAAATTGCCACGCTCTTGACTATTTTTGGTTTTTTATACCGCTTATTTTTGAGTTATATCGGTCAGCAAGCACCAGATATATTCTTTTCTAATTGGGTGAACGCTGGATTCGTAGCTATTAATTTGATTTGGTATTATGTGCTAATTTGCATCGTTTATAACTTTAACGAAATAAGAAGCATAAAACATAAAATATGAACAAGAAAATTTTTATTATTTTAACGTCTTTCTTATTATTAATTATCGCTGTTGGTATTTATTGGCTTAAACGTGGTGACGCTTGTTTAGCTCAGTCGCCATATTTTAATTGCCATATACAAAATAAATTTGAGGATATAGACAAGGAGTTTAATAATTTATCTGGACAAATAGGAAGTTTAAATGAGCCGTCTGTTTTTAATATTGATAAAAATGAAAGTGTCTTTACTTTTGATCATATTAAAGGCGAAGGCGGAGTTGGTTGGACTAGAATAATGAAAAATAATGAGGTTAAAGACTCTTTGGGGTTCTATACTAACTATATAGACCCAATACTTACACCTTTGTCAGAAAATACTTTGATTGGTTCAGCTTGGCAATGGCCACAAGATTCAAAGTTGTATAATGGACCATTCTATAATTATTATTTAGATTTTAGAACCAGAAAAAAAATTGAATTACCAACGAAAGGGAGGTTGATCTCTAAATCGACGGACGGACAAAAAGTAGTTTTTTTGGAAAGTGATTGCGATAAATATCCATTAACTCCGGAAACTGACCGCAATTGTAATAATCAAGATTTAAGCCTTCGTCTGATTGATTTAAAAAACAATATAGAAGGCATAACTATTAATCATTATTATGAAATGAACCGTCAGGAAGATAAGAGGTTCTTAGATTTTGGCAAAACCATGTTCTCGCCTAACAATAAAAAATTGGCGATTGAGGTTAAAGTTGAAGAGATTGATTATGATACGCCAAATGAGTATTGGACCTTGTTTATTGCTGATACGGAAACGGGAGAAATTATTAAACAAAATAATAGATTATCTAAAAATAGATACGAATATGTTTTTTGGTTAGATGATGAAAATATAATTTATTGGTAAATATATGAAGAAAATTTACATAATTTCCGGCTTAACTATTTTATCTGGACTACTATTTGTTCTTGTGCCGGATTGGTTTAAATTTTTATGGGGTTGGCAACTTCTTCTATTACCATTTACCGCAGGGATATTAATGGTGTTAATACAAAATGAAGATAAGAGCTATAATTTTTTGCCTAAACTAGTCATTGGTTCATTTTTGACAAGCTTCGTATTTGTGACTTTGTGGCAATTAATTGAGTATGATTATGATGGACATTTTATTTTTCTAGGGGCTTTACAAATGGCTCTGTTTTTCTCAATCGTATGTATTTTTGGCGGATTGGTGGGAATTGTTATCAGGGGTACTACTTTATTAATAGAAAAATACGCTAAACACAAAAAGAAATAAAATATTTAGTGTTTTTGGAGTGTTGGCCAGGAATGTAATGTCGGCTTAGGATTTATGTCTGATAATTGCTTTGATGGAGAAATATCCGATTCTTTCAATTTTGTAAGGGAAAGTTTTTAAACAATTAAAATAATTTTATGAATAAAAAAATACAAATTGCCTTGATTGTTGCGGGAGTATTTTTAATTTTAGCTGGCATTAATACCTTGCTTTTCGGAGCACCGCAAAGAAAAGCGGAATTGGAACAATTCACCGTGTCGCTGGGATCGGAAGCGAGTGATTCCACAGAGTTAGCAGCACTTCTCAAAAACAAAGGATTTATTAAAAGCGAACAAGGTTTTAAGATTGCTTTTTTCCAGAGTCTGACGGGATTTTTAGGAACGACTTGCGTTGATTGTTTCAGTCCTGGCGCTTATCAAATTTCCAAAAGCATGACCGCTTGGCAAATAGCCGCCGCTATAAAGAAAGGCCCAGACATGGAATGGGTCGTGATTCCCGAAGGACTACGGAAAGAACAGATTGCCGACATTATCGGCGACGCCTTACGCTGGGATGAAACAACAAAGAAGAAATGGGTCACTGATTATACGGCCATGAAGTATGAAGAAGTGGAGGGCGTGTATTTCCCCGATACTTATTTAATCCCCTGGAACGAAGAACCTCTTAAAGTGGCCGATCGCCTGCGTACTAAATTTAATATGATGCTGGAACCGTATTACCAGGAATCTCTCAAGCAGAATATTAAATGGGATACCCTCTTAAAAATCGCCTCAATCGTTCAGAGAGAAGCGGCTGGCAAAGATGATATGCCGGTTATCGCCGGCGTTCTTTGGAACAGGTTGCTTAGTAATCCGCCGATGAAATTGGAAATTGATGCCACTGTCCAATACGCGCGAGATAATATTATTCACTACGACAATACTAATAACAACAAACTGACACTCGATTACTCAAGCGAAGGCGGTTGGTGGACGCCAATCAAAGCCGAAGACATAAAGATTGAATCGCCATACAATACTTATCTTAATAAAGGTTTACCACCCCATCCTATCTGCAATCCGGGAATTGAGGCCATATCCGCCGTGCTAAACCCGGCCAAAACGGCATGTCTTTACTATCTGCATGATGCCGATAGGCAAATCCATTGTGCCAAGACTTATGAAGAACATCAAGCCAATATTGAGCAATATTTGCGTTAGTACATGAATAATAAATTTAACATTCCGATTGCCATTATATTTTTTATCTACCTAGTAGTTCTGATAAAACTGTTGTTTTTTAAATACCCGGCAATGATGGTCTTTGACATGACTAATGGAAATTATGTACCATTTAAAACTATTTTGAATTATCTTAGTGGCGAGCCCACTTGGAATATAGCTATTCGTAATATTGTAGGCAATATTATTCTTTTCGTCCCGCTTGGTTTTTTCTTGCCATTTTTTTGTCGCTCAATCACTTGGAAGTTTGTTTTGCTTGCCACTTTTATTATTAGCGTTGCGATAGAAATTACTCAGGGGATATTCCGGGTGGGTATATTTGATATCGACGATATATTGCTAAATGTATTTGGTGCTATCCTGGGTTATGGAATTTATTTTTGCCTCAAGTTAATTTTTCGTAAATCTTAAATTCCCGCATTTCTTTTTTAGCCTGTTCCATATCCTCAACAACTTTGAGATATATTGCTCGAGTTTTCTTTGACTTCGGATTATCCTCGGCATACCGGATATCGTCATCGTCCACAAAACCGGCCAGCGAGATATAAGCACCGGCCAAGAGTCTGATTCGTTCCTTGATCGCTTGTTTGAGTTTGGCTTTCGGTTCCGGAAGTGAAGATAACGGATTAAACGATCCACGTCGATGTGGCATTCTTATGTTTTTAGCGGTCGCAATGATCGCCTCAATGTCATAGTCCTCCATAGCAAGCAAGAACATACGCTTGCCGTCGGAACAAGTCTAGTGGAGTCATATTTGCTTAACTTTCTCGAAGTTAAGCAAATCGTCCCAAGCTCTCAAATTTCGTCAAACCGCTGGGCTATGTCGCAGGAGGTGTCAAAGGTCTACCCGGGGGACAAAACTCGCCCCAAGGGCAGACACGGGGCAACAACGTTTTACTTTTTGGCTAGTAGGATGTCGTAGTTGTAAAACTTGGCAACTTTCTTGATATTATTCATTTTTTCCCGTAAAGTAACCATATACGGCTTGTCCTCCAGTACCGTTATGAGATTGGACAGTGCCTGACCCCAAACGGTATCTAATATAACCGAGTTCGGTTGATTGGATATCATTGCAGGAATCTCGGCAATTTGTCGGGATTTTTGCGTTTTAGGGGCAATCTTGGATTTTGATTTACCAGCTACGAATGGCGTAAATTCTACGGCTAAGTCGGTTATTATTCTCGGACCGGCAATCTCTTTGTATTTTTTGGTAAAGACCAAATCCTCCGCTTGCATCAGGCCTCTGATGATCGGCGATGGTATTACGGTTTGGATTTTTTTGTCGGCCACCTCAAATCTCTCCCAGTAAAGGCCAAGGAATAGTCTTTTCATTTCATCCGGTGATTTAGTGTAGGCTTCGTAAGCGTTGCGGACGAATAAAAGCATATCCTGCAATTCGTCTATTCTCATGTTTAGCTTTTTATCTTGGGCATACAGTTCGTCTTGCAATAGCTCGAGATGTTCTTTGATTTTTACTTTTACTCTGGAGAAGTCGTCATCCGTGATAAGTCCGGCAAATAGTTTTTCCTCCGCAGTATCTCGCTTCTTTTCAAACATCATCTTTTGAGTATTCAGGGCTTTCTTATCTTTATTAATTACTTCCTTGCGACCGCTGTAAATCTTTTCAATTTTATCCACCAGTCTGTCGGTAAAGTTGGGAGTAAATTCAATGTATTTGAACAAGTCAGCGACCTGCTGTTCTATATCCCAGACTTCCACATATTTGTCTTGGCATTTAATCTGATCACCGGACCGGTTGCAGTGATAATATGATTTATTTTTCTTGGGATGATGTTCGGCGGTGTATCTTTGTCCGCAGTTGGCACAAAAGGTCAGACCTCGCAAAATGAAGTTGAATTTTTGCCGTCGGCAGGCATAACGGTTATGTTCAGCCATAACCAGTTGGACTCGTTCCCACAAATCTTTATCTATAAGCGGTTTATGTTTTCCGGTGTTTATAATGTCCCCAGGTACTGGACAACTGTATTAGGTGGATATGTATAATGTCCCCAGGTACTGGACAACTGTATTAGGTGGATATGGTACAATTACAATGTATGAAAAATCTATCCCCGAAAAAGAAAGCGTCCATCGCTTTAGCCGCCCTTAAAGGCGAAA
>Ga0172379_10001531_pt1 | contig 45534 bp, 38 predicted proteins | sample GrowelOW334metaG_FD_119756 | JGI IMG/M metagenome (GOLD analysis project Ga0172379, IMG submission 119756) | Groundwater microbial communities from an aquifer near a municipal landfill in Southern Ontario, Canada - Groundwater well OW334 metaG | ecosystem: Environmental > Aquatic > Deep...
ATCGATAAACTTTATAAAATATAACTGATACAAAATAATGCCAAGAGTAAAAAGAGGAACCGCGCATGTAAAAAGGAGAAAAAACCTTTTAGCACGCACCAAGGGTTACAAATGGGGACGCAAAAAAAAGATTAAAGAAGCCAAGACCGCGGTCTTAAAAGCCGGCGCTCATGCATTCCGTGACCGACGCGCAAAGAAAAGAACCGCACGCAGTGTCTGGCAGATTCGGATCAACGCCGCTGTCAGGGAAGAAGGATTAACTTATTCCAAATTCATTGACCTGCTGAAAAAATCCAAAGTGGAAATTGACCGCAAAGTTCTTTCAGAACTGGCGCAAAAGAATCCGGAAGTTTTCAAAGCAATTGTTAAGCTGGTACAGAAATAAATTCGTAAATCAAAACAGGTCGAGCTTGCTCGACCTGTTTTTTGTTTTATTCAGATTACCATCGTTTGCGGTCGTAAATGACGGTACCGATTACGATCCCGATAAAATCAATCCCGGCGTCCCACAGCGAACCGCTTCTGCCCGGCACGAAAACCTGGTGAAACTCATCGGACAACGCGTATAGCAAAGTTACCAATATACCGGCTGCAATAATTTCCAGATATAACATATTCTGGTGTTTGACCGTACCGGTTTTCAGATCTCTTTTGATTTCTTCATTATTAAAAAACATTCTGAGCAGCAGAATCACCAGCAAACCATATTCCCCCATGTGGGCTATTTTCCTTAAAACCAGATCAAAAGTACTCGGTAAACCACTCTGTAAATTTGGGATTGATGACAAATAGAAAATAATCACCGCAAGCAACAGTGGCGGGAGATAATAGTTAAAAAATATTTTTGATTTTGACATAATGATTTCATTATATGTTAACAAAATAATAATGCAAGCATTTTTGCTAATAATAGCCAAATTTATCTCCTCGGGTATTGACAAAATGCAGATTTAGGTATATACTACGCGGTTAACAATTGAATAGGTAGAGGAGAGACACTTTAGCAAAAATCGCCTTACGTTTGGATATTGCAACCTCAAATTATAGTATGCAGACGTAAGGCCTTTTTCTTGGAATCACAACTCCAAGCGCAAAAAAGAAAAAGCGCCTTTATCGTGAGTGAATGCGGTGATCCATTCCGGATCGCCATTGACAAACCACCCGCTCCGGGAGGAAAGACGATGTACCGTTCGACGCGTATCCTGATCATGGCCGTCATCTTGATGGCCGTCCTGTCCACCATCGTTTCCGCCGCGACCGAGATCACCCTCTCCGCCGCGCAGCAGGAGCAGATCCTCAAGCTGCAGGCCGCCGGCAAGCTCGCGCAGGCCGACAGTCTGAAAACGGTCTTCACGGCCCAGGTGCAGCTCGCGACCCAGAAGGCCGCCGCCGCCGAGGAGCTCAAGAAGCTCGAGCAGAAGAAGCAGGCCGACCGCGAGGCCACGTGGGCCAAGACGGTCGCGAGGCTCTCCTTCGAGGAGTGCCTGCAGTGGACGGCGGACGACTCCACCGGTTCGCAGGTGGAAAAGATCGGCTGGCTCAGCAAGCGCTGGGTCACGAACTACGGGTTCAAGCCGATCGATCCCAAAGCGACCCTGAACGAGGTCCTGATGATCCTTCAGGACCAGGTCAACGAGCGTCGCGACGCCGCCAAGCGCCGCGCCGAAATCGACGCCCGCGTCGGGTCCGCGATCAACCCCCTGCAGGAGCAGATCAACGCCGGCGCCCGCGCCGATGTCCGACTGGCCCAGTTCATCGGCAACCTCAACGGCCAGGTCACCGATCTCCAAAACAGGGTCGCCGCGCTGGAAGCGTGGCAGCCCACCGTGGACAGCAGGCTCAACATCCTGCTGAATACCGCCAACGAAGGCCGTGTGAACATCGCGGCCTGCATGCGGGCGCTGTCGTACGCCAAGTACAACAGCAGTCCCGAGAACGCCAAGCACGCGACAAAGTTCATCGCCGATGCGAAGGCGAACACCCAACCGGTGACGTTCCCCGCGAACGACACCAAGTAGCTCTTTCGTCGAGATTATCTCGACACCCCTCGTTCCCAAAAGGTTCCCATCTGTACCAAGCATTACGCCTTGGACTACTATAGATGATCGGAGCCTTTTTTCTTTACCAAAAAACAGTAGGCGCGAATACGTATTCGCGCCTACTTATTATTTTAAGCCCTGTTTTATTATTATGCTTTCAACTGGCCTAACCTGGAATCAATTACCTCTATTATCGCTTTATATCCTCTTGTAACAGACTCTAGAAATTCAGGAGGCGCATCTGCCGGCGGATTGTTTTGAATTCCCATAACAACCCCCTGTGCCCCTTCTTTCATATTTTCCAGTAGGGTTGTGTCGTTCAAACTGGCAATATCGTGTAACGTGACACCTTCCAGGCTCTTTAAGACGTCGGGAGTAATATTATCCATGTTCGCCAGGATTCCGGTAAACAGGTTTTCTAATGCCGCTTTAATATCCGTAGCTGAGGCGGCAAACTGGCCATCAATTATTTCAGCCGGCGCGGGTGTTTGTTCTGCCTTTGGCAACTCAACAGGTTGCGGCTTGGTATCAGTCGCTATGCTTTCAGATGGAGTTTCTGATACAGTATTTTCGGGGGTTGCCGGAGGTACTTCAGTACTGTTAACAGCTGTTCCGGTATCCGAATTTGCAGAGTCTTTCAATACATTTCCAAACCTTGCTTCAAGTTGAGCAGTTGTGCTATGGATATGATCTCTTAAATATACTGCTTCCGGTGTATCCCCGTTTCCTGCCGCCTCCATCGTGCTTAACGAATGCTGCATTGCTTCCAGCTGTCTTACATTGTTTTCAAATACTACTTCATAAGATGCCATCGGAAGTTTTGTGCCCTCTTGTGCATACTGCTTGGCAAGCATTTCTTTATAATCTTCATTTACGGAAGTCAACGACGACTTCATATCTTCAATATGCGGATGCACGCCGGTTATTTTACCATCCGCTCCATAATCAAATCTTACTGAAGAATCATTTGGGTTTTCAACTGCATGAATTTGTTCTGCAGCATCAGGAACAACCGTAGGTATTTCTTGCTCGGCGGCTGCTAATTCAGTCGGGTTCAGATTTGGTGTGGCCAAAATTGCGGTCGTATTATGCAAATCCAAATTCGCCTGTTCCGTAACTCTGCTCTCAATAATCTGCCGAAGCGCTTCACCTATTTTTTGCGGACCGCCGTTGGACGGATTAGCAATCTCTCCGTTGCGAATTGAGAGCTCAATCAATTTTCGCAGTTTACCCCGATGGCGCCCTTCCAGATAATCCATAGTATTGCCGGAATGACCTTCAATATCTTTACTTAATAAATCTGCAACTGATTTATTCTTTAAAAATTCCCATTCCTGTTCGCCCTGGCCGCCTTTGCCGAATCCTAATTTCTCAAGCATTTTCAGCTGATCAGCTCTGGACAGTTCCTGTACCCTTTGTAGCCTTGCTGCTTCCGCCACTTCCTTTTCGGCATCTACCTCGGTTGTGTTGTGTTCAGGATTTTCTGAATCAGTTATCGCTTCGGGCTTATTTACTCCTTCCACATCGCCGGAACCTCCGGTAACACCGGCACTTGATGAATGAACATTGCCTTTAGTATCATCCGGATCACCAAAGGAATCGTCTTCTATCCTATGTGCTTCTATCTTGTTGGCTTCTTCCATCAATTTTGCATGCGCAGCTTCACTATTCAGCGGAATCGGATCAAAATGCGTATCACCGATCCCGGTAATCATGCCATGATCAATAGTCACAGTCTCGCCGGCCAGATTAAAGGTTCCGGTATCCTGGTCTGTCATGTGAATTTCGGTGATATTTTCAACCAAACCGGTATGCGCACCCGAATCATGGACCATCTCTTTGAACAAATGTCCTTCCGCCTGGTCAATTTGCGCATGATCCAAATTTACTTCCGCTCCTTCCGGCTTGGCCATGTCCGCCCAGGTTTCATTTTTAATATCATCTAAGTATGCCACTGCACCGGAATTACCGACGTTTTCCGGAGTAATGATTTCTTCCGCGTGCGTTGTTAGTTTATCCAAAACATCCCGATGAAACCCTTCGTAATCCGATATTGTTATCTTTCCGTCAACCACAGAAACATGACGGGCAAAATCTTCTGCTGAGACTCCCGCTACGTTATGCCCTTCTGCAAGGGCCGTCATATTTGCACCGACATTCAGAATTCTGGCACCCTCTACATTGGTAATTTCATCACCGATTTTTGCATTTTCCATGGCTACTCTGTAGAATGCCTGCTCTAAATGTTGTGGCGCTCCTTCTTTTCCTAAATCAAGGGAAAGTCCGACTTTGTCATGCGCAGTTTCTGCTTGAAACCCGGCGTGATTCAGCGAAGCATGTTCCGCAGGGAAACGTGCAGCCAGAACAGCATCATGATCCACTAATCCCTTACCTTCCCAAGCAGCTAAAAGTTTGTCAGCATCAGCACTTTTACTTCCGGCAAGTTCAGCAACAACTTTTTTCATTTCTTCCGGAGTTACACCATCCTGTGAACTGACCCCAAAACTTGATTCTAGATTAGGCGCCCCCGGTTCTGCCGCAAGCCCAGGCGTAGGTTGCTCTGTTCCAATTGGCGCGGTAACTTTCGGTTCAACAGCTCCACTATATTTTGGTATACCGGCTTCAGTATTATTAGTATGCAATTCTAGTTTTGACGCGTCAGGCAGATCAGGTTTTAAGGCGTCTGCTGAGGCAGTAGTCGTCATTGTTTCAGCTGAATGTGTGCCTGAAACAGCAGCGAAATCTTTTGACTGCAGTACACCGGAATGCTCTGCAACCGGTTTAGTGATAAATGCTTTGTCTTCCGGAGTGAGCACGCCCTCCCCGCTGGCAGCGGCAGCTTCGTGCGAAACCTGTGGTCCGGCAACTCCTGCGGTATCAACATGATGAGCAACCGCCTCATGTCCCGCTTCAGCAGCGCCGGCTGATGCCACGCCCCTGGCTAAATCTTCGTGCGGAACAGCGCCGGATGGCGAATAACCGCCGGGCCCTTTATACAACCCCATGGTTGTACGACGCAGTGTTTCGTGCCAATTCAAAATTAATAAAAGCGCCCTACTAGGATCTCCGCCATGCGCTATTGATTCAATCGCTTTCTGAATATCTTGAAATCTATCCCCTGCATGTTCTATTGATTTACTGAAAGTCCCCGCTCCTCTTTCTGCGACTTCCGAAAAACCGGCCGCAGCAATCATTGCCGGCAACGCAGCCTTTGCCCAGGCACCAACTATACCTGCCGCTTTTTGTCTTCCTTTTACATCTTTTAACTTTCCTTGCCCGAACATTTCCAGTGCCATATCTCTGACGCCGTCTATGATCAGTTCTTTCGGAGTTACTTTTTCACCTTCATTTTTCGTCGCTTTCAGATTCTTATATCTTTCGCCCAGAGCAATAGCACCTAAAGCGCCGGCACGAACGGCAAAAGCGCCGGATACCACACCGATTCCGCTGACAGTTTCTTTGGCATAATCCATTCTTTTTGCCTTTTCACCAACAGTCTGATCTAGCTCACCGGTTATTTCTCCCAGAATTGTTCTTCTTAAATCTGAAAGTTTCTTTGTTCTTTCCTTATCATGGTTCTCAACTGTTGTATCAATCTCGGCTGTCATCTCATTTTGAATCGCAGCTTCGCCGGCAACCCACTTCGCTTCCAACTGTTCAAGCTTTTCTTCCAGTGCTGTTCTTTTTTCCGGAGAGAGATATTTGGATTCTGCTATTTTTGCCCTGATTGAATTGATTCTCTGCTTAATTCTTGTGTCCTCTGTTTCCGCTTCACCTAAATTTAACTCATTCAATCTGGCTTGGATTGTTGCCTTTTCACTTTTGTCTTTGGTTTTTTCCAGTTTTTTCCGCAAATTACTTTCTTCGGTAACGCCTTCCCTGATCCGGCGTACCTCGCTCGTTCTGGCATTTCTTTTTGCCCAGCGATCTGCCAATCGTAAAGCGGTTTTAGCGCCGAAAATACTTGCTACAAACTCCGCGGTTTTTCCCGTTGCTAATACAGTTTTTTCTAAACCGCTGGCTTTGCTTTTTTCTTCCTGACTGACATACTCTCCTCGCCACATTCTACCCAGTACTGGTTTTTTATCTTCTCGTTCTTTAGGGGTTTCATCATCCCCCTTTTTTCGTCTCCTAAGCCAGCTCCATCTTCCCCTTGATTCATCATTAGTATCATCTGTGTCATCTTCAGCATCATTTGGTACCAAATCAGGAATACTGACATTCTCTTCGCCTAAATTTTGTCTGATTAATGCTCCTAGTCTCGTTGAGTCTGTTTCGCTTAAAGAAACACCATTTTCCGCATTATAACCCTTCTGCAATAATGCCATTATTTCAGAATAGTTTGGGTTTTCTTTATCTAAATTCTGTAAAGACTCATGTTCTGCAAAGACCATAACCGGATCCTTGTCAGGACTTTCTTGTACAATTTTGGAATTAGCAATACGCATTTCGGAACCAAGTTGTTTACTGGCAATCTGATCCTGTACTGCCGCATCGGTCAATGGATCTCCGGTTCTGGGTTCTTTGTCTTTCTTATCCGAATTGTCATATAAAAGCTTGGCGCTTGCCAATTCTTCATACGTCCAAGACTCACTCATTGACTGCGGACTGGAAGTTAGTCCCATTTGTTCCATAGCAGAATTGAACTTTTCTCTAATTTGAGTGACAACCGGTTCAAAATTGGGGTCGTCTTTCATAGAATCTAAAGCGGCAGCATACATATTCAACATTGCTACCTCATCGGGAGAAATATTAGAAATTTCCTCAGAGCTCTTAGGAAACGAATCTAAATACATTAAAAAGCTTGTGGCAGTTTCACTTAATTTTACTTTATTCTCGGCATTTGTATCGGGAGTAGGGATAGCGCCATCTGACGAGTCCGCATCAGCAGGTACTATGGCGTCTTTTTTTCTTCTAATTCCAAATAGTCTGCTCAATCTGTTTCTTTTTGGATCATCACCGCCTGGTGTGGGGAGCTCTCCACTCATGGTCATCGTTCCAGCTTCAGGGATGGGGCTTGACGATTCTGGGAATTCAAAATAGCGCTCCCTATCTTCGGGTGATGGACCCCCTGTATCCGCTGTTTCTTTAACATAATTTTTTCCTGTATTCATATCCATCTCTATATGTGAACCGATTGGCAAGACTTCATCTCTTCCCACCTCACGCCACCCAGCTCTTTCTTTCGCTTTGCTTGGAATTATTGGTTCTGGTGAGCCAGTAGTTGCGGATGCATCTTTTTTTCTTTTTGGATCATCACCGCCTGGTGTGGGGAGCTCTCCACTCATAGTCATTGTTCCTGCGCCGGGAATTGGTTGTGGCGATTCCGGGAATTCAAAATAGCGCTCCCGATCCGTACTTCTTGGAAATCTAGCATTAATTTCATTATGCAGCATACTAATTCGCTCAACCGTTGCGTCTCTTGCAAGCATAATCCTTTGTAGTAATTGCTTATTCATACGGGGATTGTGCGGTGCTTCCTGCATTGCTGACTCATACCTGCTTAATAGCTGCCTATATTCCGTATATGTTCTTTGGAGTTGGGCAGTTTCTTGTCTTTGCCAATCTTTAAGAACTAAATCAACGGCTTTTCCGCTCAATCCAGACGCCTGATCTAATTGGCCTGAGGGTACCTCACCCTTTTTAAAGAGCTCAAGTTGATCATGAAACTGTTTACGATTCTCGTCTGTGATTTTTTCATCTGCATCCAATGCACCATCTAATTCTTGGAATGAGCGGGCATTGGAAATACTCGGGGTATGTCTATCGTGTGGTCCATCACCTTCTCTACTTCTAAATTGTAATTCTGGCATTGTTTTTAAATTAAATGTCTTGTATCTTTTTTTGAATATGTTTAATATGCCCCGCCTCTTCTTCGTCGTTTATCTCGTGCTCAAGGGCTTCAAATTCATTTTCTGTCTGAATTTCTAGCTCTGCTCTTTTTGTATCATAGCTTTGCTTCAAATCCGTCAGAGCTGATTTAAGTTTTTCGGTATCCTCCTGACTGCTTTTGGTAAACTTCTCAATTTGTAATAATATTTCTTCTAATTTATCGTCTTCAATCCGCACAATCATTTCAATCAACAGCAATCTTAAATCAGGATCAAGCGGGGCGCCCTTAATCAGTTCCGCAGCTCTGACCAGTAATTTTGAATCAGGATTTGTAGGCATTTTTACGAATAATTATTGATCAATTTCTTTTTCAAGATTATCCAGTTCATCCATAATTGAATTTGCCAAGTTATCTCTTTTGGTATCATATTTTTGTTTAACCATTCCCAATTTTTCTTCAAGTACTTTATTCATTTCACCGCCACGTGCTACATTATCTGTCAAAACATCAATCAATTCGTCTATCTGTTCCAGCGTCATTTCCGGCAACAGCTCAATAATTGAAATTTGTACATCCTCAGGCAAATCGGATGATCTTAACAGTAGTACTAATTTTTTTCCTAAGGCTCTTGCTTCTTCTTCAATACTTTCCCCTTGTTGCTGATTTATTTTATTCATATTCACGTTTTGAAATAATTAAAAACGCCCTAGCTCAAAAAACAGGGCACTTGTAGATTCCTATCTTATTTAATAAAAATAGAATCATGGATTCATATTTAGCTTATATTTATTTTTGTTTTATATTGCTAGTATATCACATTATCCTGATTTTGGCAAGTGTCTTTTCTTAACCGAACAACTTTTTTGTGTTATAGTCCTTTCATATGTGGTTTACAACTCATGTAATTACCGGCTTAGTAATTAGTCAGTCTGTTCCAACGGTTCCGGCCGTGTTCAGTTTATCACTACTATCTCACGTTATACTGGACACACTCCCCCATGGCGATTACATACTAATGGGTAATGATATGGGAAAACCGCTAAACGCGCAGATTGATAAAAAAAAGAAATTTTTTCTATACGCCTTTATTGATGCATTTTGTTCTCTTACAGTATTAACTGTTTTAATTATTTCTGAAAAAATGAATATAAGCCTCATGTTTTGGGGAATAATTGGTGCAGTGCTGTTTGATTTAGTCAGCGGCGCTAACTATTTTCTCAAATGGAAATGGCTGGTTGGTTTTGAAAGATTCCATATTTGGCTACATACGCTTTTGACTAGATATTTTAAAAAGGGCGATATTTCCCCAAAATTCGCCCTAGGTTTACAAATTTTATTTGTTGTTGTAGTATTAGGAGCGCTAGTCTACTAGCAATTTTTTTACCCGGGCTCGTGGTGCCCGCCTCGCCTGACTTGCATAAGCGAGTCAAGGCGGGTAGATGGCATAACACGTCTCCCTGACACCCACTTCGCCTTGACGGCGAGTCGAGGCAAGCAGAATAGATAGAATAATTGAAAATCAATGTGGTTTACCTATATACTTTTAAGTAGTAAAGATAGTAGAACTTACACTGGATCAACTGACAATCTGTCAAAACGATTGCTTGAACATAATAATGGATATGTCATATCAACAAAAAACCGCCGTCCTCTAAAATACATTTATACTGAAAGTTTTGCCTCTGAAATAGAAGCAAGAAAAAGGGAAAAATACCTAAAATCGGGAGCGGGAAGAAAATTCATTAAAACAAAAATATTTGATAAAACGGGGAATTAATTCCTCACATATGGGCTCGTGGTGTAGATGGCCTAACACGTCTCCCTGTCACGGAGAAGATCGCCGGTTCGAATCCGGTCGAGCCCGCCAGGGCACTTTCAAAGAAGGTGCACTGGCGCACCAATTAAAATCATATCAAGTGAAATGGCGTCCTCAGAAAGGAACGCTTTTTATGTATTATGAAGCTTTCTTGGATATAAATATTTCAGTAATTAAAAAGTGATGTCAGGCCTAAATTATTTGGCAGTTTTGTTTTAAAAAACAAAGTGCTACAATATATTTATGAAAAACGTACTAGTACTCGCGAATCCAAATGCCGGTGTAGAAGCTCTGTTCTTACTGGCCAGGATGCAGCTACTGATCCGTTTAAAAAGGGAGTCTGTTTTTTATCAAATATATGAAACTATTGAGCAGGTTCCCCGAAAAGTGCTGAAAAGCCCATTGGACAGGATAATCGTACTGGGTGGCGATGGAACACTGCATTTTGTAACTCAATATTTATACAACAAAAAGATAGATACTCCGATCGCGGTTATTCCAACCGGATCGGGAAATATATTTGCTTTGACTGTTGGTATCCCTATTTCAATCAATAAGGCAATTAAAACAGCGCTTCACGGAAAGCCGAAAAGAATCCCATTTGGCATTGTTAACGATAAGCATCTTTTTATGTTAAGCGTTACTACTGGGGTACATACTCAAATTATGGAAAAGACCCCGCGTTGGAGCAAGAAATTCATCGGACCTGTGGCGTATTATTTAAGACTACCGATTGATTTAGCTAGAATTAAGCAACATGAATATCAGGTAACTCTGGATAATCATCAGATTATCAAAGGTAAAGCCAGTTCCGTTTTTATATTTAATGGCATGCCAAAAATACCCCGTGAGCCGTTCACTAGTATGAATTTTTTTGCTTCAAAATTATACGTCCTGATTGTGGACGCAGTCGGCGCTAAAGAGATAATTCAACTTTTTACATCAATATTTATACAGGGCAAAATGCCGCCCAGGGGCGCTCAGTTCTATGAAACAAAATCGTTAATTCTTATTACAAAGAATTCCGCCAACAGGTTTGACTCTGAACAAAGTAAACTGAAGCGCATGGAGATCAAAACAATTCCAGGAGTGATGCGTTTCGTTTTTCCGAAATAATTTTATACATTAAAAGCCCCCGGATCGGGGGCTTTTTTTAATCCGCGTCAATAATTCTCAAATTCGGACCGCCACCGGCTGCGGGCAAAACCAATAATTCATCCCGGCCATCAGCATCTGTGTCACTAGAACTAATATTAATTCCGCCCTGGAAAGTTTCACTATACACTAAATATTCCTTCAATATCACTGTTGCCGTCTTATTGAATATGCGCACAATCGGAGTTGCATTGGAACCGACTCCCACCATGATTTCATCCTTTCCATCCCCGTCAATATCGCCACCGGCCAAGGAAACTCCCCCGCGATAATTCGGATCAAACGCATAAAAACCAGGGTTCAGTTTTTTAATCAGATTCGGTTGAATGCTAAACATCTGAATATGCGGCGCACCGGTTGCCGGTCCGGTCAGAATTTCAAACCGACCGTCATTGTCAAAATCAAGAGTAATTGGCTTAATACCGTACTTGAAAGTATTCTTATCGTATGCGAAGAAATTAGCTATGATTGTGCCGGTGGAATTATGGACCGTAACCTGAGGACCGCCGCCCGGACCGGCTGTTACCACAATTTCGTCTTTGCCGTCTTTATTGACATCACCCGTTGCAATAAACGCCCCGCCTTTAAACTCACCGTCCAATGCAAAGAATCCTGGGTGAAAGAGCGTACCGTCATAATTAAAGATTCTGATGTGCGGTCTGCCGCCCGGTCCTGGAGCAGTAATGATTTCTTTGGTGCCATTACCATCAACATCGCCAATGGCGACCCTCACCCCTGAACGCAAATAAGCAGCGTACGCGAAGAATGAAGATATCAGATTTCCGTCCGCATCAAATACTTTCACCTGTGGCCCGAACCCTTCACCCGTACCAACCACGATTTCCGACCTGCTATCACCTGTTAAGTCGTCGGCTGCGGAAAAAAATCCGCCACGGAATGTTTCATCGTGAGTGAAAAATCCGGATCCCGCCACTACCGGCCGGTCACCGGTAAATGGAACCGGGCCGTCAATAGTATGTTCAGTTTTAGGTACTTCCCCACCGATAGAAATGGCAAATCCACGTTCCAGTATTCCTGACTGACCATCGGAGTTTGTAACAATTACATCATAATAGCCACCCGCCATCTGGCCAAAAGGTAATTCCACGGCAATTTGTTCGCCGGACTGGATATACGCGGCATTCACGCTGTGCTGACCAAAGGTAACGGTTGCCCCATGGCGAAAATTACTACCTGAAATGAGAACCATTTTAGTGTCAGACGCGTTGCCGGCAATTTCCTGCTTGTCGGGATAAATTCCGGTAACTTGCGGCGCGGGATCAGTATATGGGGCTTCACCTGTTATATCCACTGAACGGATTAAATCATTCCATGAATCAGCAACAAATAATCGCTTGCCGATAAGATCCACCGCCATTCCTTTCAAATTATTAAATTCTGCTGCGCTTTTATCGCCGTTTTTAAATCCCCTTTCTCCGGAACCGGCAATCAGTTTTGTGACTCCTGTGGCGGTACTAACAACCCGAATTCGGTGCGATCCGACTTCAGTCACATATAAATTACCGTCCGGTGCCCATTTTACATATTCCGGATAAGAAAACACGGCGTCCGTACCTATAGCATCCCGATAACCGGCAGTGCCGGATCCGGCTAACGTAGTTACCGCCCCCGACGCCACCGCGACTTTTCTGATTCTTTGATTATTTGTGTCGGCAACATACAAATACTCCCCTTCTGAATCAATAGTAATTCCGAATGGCTTGTTAAATTTGGCCGCGGCGCCCGTCCCATCCGCATATCCTTCCGCCCCGGATCCGGCGACTAAGCTGGTTTGTCCGTCTGATATACGAACTTTTCTGATTCTGTTATTACCGGTATCTGTTACATACAGATAAGTATTGTCAGGTGAGATTACAATCCCGGCCGGATTATTGAAATATGAACATCCGCTTACGGCCAAATCATATTCACCAGTGCATTTTACACCGTCCTGGTATCCGTTTTCTTCCGATCCTGTTGTGTTGAACAAGCCGGCACCGGAAATAAGTGATGACCTTGCAGGTGAAACAGACAAATCAACTTTTCTGATGCGATTATTCCAGCGATCAGCAACATATAACGCCGTTCCGTCTGAATTAACGGTAATTCCCTGGATCGTACTGAAACGAACAGCGGGATCTACGTCAGTACCTTCGCGGTAATTATCAACGCTGCTGCCAATCACATGGGTAGTTTGCCCCGTAGCCAGTGTTACTCTTCGTATTTTATTATTTTCGGCAACATATATGTATTCCCGATCAGCAGATAATACCATGTCATATGGCCTGCCAAAAAGCGCGGCAGAAGATGACCCGTTCACATTACCAAAACGTTCAGCACCGGCAAATGTTTCACTTGCCCCTCTTTCCGAATCACCTGCAATATTATTGAATTTCTCAATCGTGCCGATACCCATGTTTGAGACATAAATATAATCACCAGATGATACCAATCCGGAGGGATAATTAATAGAAGCCATATTTGTGTCCTCCGCATATGCCGAGGTGGTTTTTGTTGTCAGATCTATTTCCCTGATCAAATCCGTATAACCATCACCGTCGGAGACAAATAAGGTGTTGTCATCCGCCAGAGCCACGCCCCAGATGTTTTCAAACTTAGCGGCAGATCCGGTCCCTTCCGCATATCCCGCAATACCTGATCCCGCAATCGTTGTCACTGTTCCACTTGTTGTGTTTACACTGACTACCTTATAGTTCCCGCTGTTGGCCACGTAAATTATGGAACCGACGGAATTGATTGCAATTTTTTTGGGGTTATTTAAACCGGAAGTAATTGTTGTAACTGTCCCGCCGGAAGTTGAAATCTTTTTCAAAGCATCGTTTCCCGTGTCAGCGATATAAAGTGTGCTTCCGAATACCGCAACCCCTTCCGGATTACTGAGTCCTGATTCCACCAGTGTCGTTACGTTTCCGACGGAAGAAATTTTTTTGATTTTGCTGTTGCCGGTATCCGCTACATAAACATTGCCTGAAGCATCTACTGCCACTCCGCGCGGTAGGGCAAATTCAGCAACGGACTTTGAACCTGTCGTATCTCCGTATGAACCAGTGCCCGCGACTGTGGATACGATTTCCGATGTATTTATTTTACGTATCACATTATTATAAGTATCGGCAATATAAAAATTACCCGAGCTGTCAACAGTGATATCCTCAGGAAAATCAAGATAGGCATGCATACTGTTTTCTCCGTCCCCACCGTATATCTTACCGACAAAAGTCTCGGTATCACCGTAGGTTGCTTTTGCAATATTTACGGAAAATAATGACATACCGAACATTACCGCAATAATCGTCAATAAATAGCGTTTTTGTGATAGATGCATATTTTTTATTGTTATTAATTAACTATATATATTCATTTTACCACAAACAAAAAAAGCGGACACATTGCCCGCTTTTATAGTATAAATTCAATCTACAAAACTGCTTTCTGAATCTCCTGTTCAAGCGTAGTGTAATCATTCAGTTCCCGACCATTAATATAGAATGTGGGTGTACCCTGAATACCGATATTTTCCCCCTCATTAATATCGGCATTAACAACATCTTTTTTGGCACGGGAATCAAGACATGCGTTAAATGAAGCGGCGTCAATTCCCTCAATCTGGCTGGCATATAATTTCAGATCATCTTTTTTCAGATTTTCCTGATTGTCAAACATTTTATCATGCAATTCCCAGAATTTACCCTGGTCATTTGCACATTCCGAAGCAAGCGCCGCGTTGAATGCATTTTCATGAATTACGGTCAGAGGAAAATGATGATATTCATATCTTATCTGATTGCTGAATTTGTTTAATACGGTGTCCATATATTTCGCTCCAGTTTTGCAGGCTGGGCATTGAAAATCCGAATACACTTTAACCACCACGCTCGCATCCGCATTCCCTCTGTACGGTCTGGCAGAATTAACATTGTTGTAAGTAATTTTATTATCCGGCATCAACCAAAATATTACAGCACCGACAACAAGCACTATTCCAATAATACTCAATGCTATTTTGCTTCCTTTTTTCATATATTTTCCTTTTTAAAATTTACTATTTTATACTTCTTATTAAGATACAACCCCAGGCAGATCATAGCAATAGCGGCATATTGATTAGGCGTAAATCCATACCAGCGCGAATCCGACATAGGAAGATCCTCAGCACGGAAATAATCAGCTATAAATCTGCTGATTCCATACCAAATCAAAAATATTGTTGTATAAAATCCCTGTTTTTTTGACCAGGTAAAACGCTTCAGGAACAAGAATACAATAAATATTAGCAACATGCTTAATCCGTTATATAAAGATGTTTCATGTCTGACTGTCCCGTCCAAATATTCCATACCCCATGGGACTGAAGTTATTTTCCCCATATGATCATGAATCAGAAAGCATCCGATTCTGCCGATGAATACGCTTAATGGAAGAATAAATAATACCGGCTCGGTCAGTTCCCAGAAATCGGCCTTTTTTCTTTTAACATAAATCAGAAATGCCACAACTGCGCCGATTATTCCACCAACTAGTGTTACCCCGCCTTCCCATATTCTAAAAACTCCCAGCCAGTTGTCACGGAACAAATCCAGATTACCCAAAACATAGAAGAATCTGGCGCCGAATATTGCGGATATTATTACCCAGAAACTTGCATCAATAATTTCTTCGGGGTCTCCTCCATTTTTTTTCAGTTCGCGGGCCGAAAAATATATGCCGACCGCAAATGCCAAAGCAAGCATGGTTCCCCATGCTTGCAAAGTGATTGGTCCAATTTCTATACTGGTAACCTGAAAATATGGAATCATACCAGCCAGTTTCCAGATAAAGGATTAGTTAGCCAACGCCTGATTAATAGCGGCCTCAAAGCTTGCCTGAGGAATCGCGCCACTTAGCGGAGTTTTATTTCCGGCGGCATCAACCATCACTGTATAGGGCGTTCCCTTCCCGCCGGCAGCCTGAGCTTCCACAGCCTGGTTTGCAACTTTCTCTTGATACTTACGTGAATTAAAACAATCATCAAATTGGGTAGTATTTAATCCTAGTGTTCCCGCTAGTTCAGAGTAGTATCCTTCAGCCAATTTTGCTTGATTTTCATAAAGCGCGTCATGATATTCCCAGAATTTACCCTGATCATTTGCGCACTCTGATGCTTCGGCGGCCGGTATTGCCTGCGGATGAATTGAAGTCAGTGGAAAATGTTTATAGACTAAACGAATATCACCCTCATACTTTTCTAGGAGTGCATCTAAGGTCGGAGCCAATTTAGAACAGTACGGACACTCAAAATCAGAAAACTCAATTAGCGTAACCTTGGCATTTTTATCGCCTCGGATATGATCACTATCAGTGATCGCTGCCAGTTGAATGTTCACCGGTGCAGCCGCGTTGGTATTAGCCTGCGCCGTATTCGTATTGGCGTTGGTATTTGTTTTTGCCGTATTATTTGTATCTCCGTTTCCCGACATAGAAAGTACAGTAATAAACCCGACAATACTGATAACAGCGATGCCCACTGTCAGACCAAATACAAAACTGGCTTTGGAAGACATGTTATCAAAAAAACCTTTTTTTTCTTGCTCGCTCATTTATTTATTTTCCCTTCTAGTTTAATAATTCAGTCCTGTCATTATAAACGAATTGAATAAAGTTGTAAAATATAGACTTATAATGAATCCGGGTGCTCATGAATATCAACAATACTGCAGGCCAATATCGGGTCAATCCCGAGTTTTTTAGCCATAATTATCAGTTCCTCGCTTTCGGTGCCGGGATTAAAGAATACTTCTTTAGGTTCTTTTTTAGCCACGTCTTCAATTATCCCGATACCAATAACCGGCGGTAAATAAATACTGACCCGATCAATATTTTTCTTTATATCCAGAATTGAACGATACGCCTTCTGGCCTTCAATTTTTTTTTCCGCTGGATTTACGGGATAGACTTTCCAACCTTGCCTTAGATACGCCCTGACCGCTTTGTTGCCATATTTAGATCTGTCCTGCGAAGCGCCAATGATTGCAACTGTCTTTTTCATGATTGATGCGATTATATAATTATTATAGATATTATTTGATTATTCTACCTTATTTTCTTTATTGCTTTCACGCAACAAACGGAGTCCGAAATAGGAAAGCGGCGTATAACAGGCACCCATTGCTACTTTATATAGCCACCAGGAAATAATAATGCTAACTAACGTGCTGGTTGAATATATTCCTAAAAATGCTATTACCATAAAAATAGTTGAGTCAAGCAGTTGGGACCATAAGTTGGAAAGCAGTGAACGCAACCAAAAATACTTAATTTTCAGTTTATCCCGAAAGAAGAAAAATGACAGTACATCCTGATATTCCGCGATTAAGAAAGCGGCAAGTGAGGCGATAGCTATTCGGACTGAAATTCCGAAAATCTGATTATAGCCGGCCTTCGCCCATTCACCGTCGGGAGACCACGGTACAGCCAGTGATAGAAATGAGAAAGCGATAAATATTGCCGTGCTGACGAAGCCAGCCAGTACAAAGAATTTGGCGACACGCTTGCCATACACTTCTCCGATAACATCCGTGGTCAAGAATACGATAGGAAAGGAAAAGACGGCTGCGGAAAGATGTGAACCAAAGATAAAAGGCATTATTTTCAGCCCAAGGGTGTTTGCGGCAAAGAGCGAAGTAAGATATACCGCCAGCGCAATAATAAGTTTTTTAAACGAATGCTCGTTAAGATTAATCATTGTATTTATTTATCGGTCAATTGATATTAATGAATGAAAAACTGTTCAACAAAGAAAGGAAAATAAAAAACTATCCTCCCTCAAAATAATTTAGTGTCTATTTCACAACATAGGACCAATAAAATTAATCGGCCAGTAATATATCAATTAATCCTTTGAATGAATCCAGGGGAACAACTCCCTCAACTTTGATTCCGTTAACAAACCAGGTTGGTGTACCATTTACATGACAATAATAATCATCAACCGACCCATCTTTTACTGGGATGGCCATTGCATCCGTTCGGTCTTTTTCTATTTCCTTTATATATCGCCCACTATCTAGGCAGGTATTAAAAGTATTCGTATCAAGCCCTAACTGCACAGCGTATTGCTTCAGGTCGTCTACGGATAATTTATCCTGGTTCTGGTAAAGCTTATCATGCATCTGCCAAAATTTGCCCTGTTCATTCGCACAATCAGCCGCTTCATGCGCTTTCTGAGTAGATGAATGGATCTCAGTCATTGGAAAATCACGATAGACAAACTGCACCTGATCACCATAGCTTGAAACAAGCTCTTTTATGATAGGGTTAGCTTCCGCGCAGTATGGGCATTCAAAATCTTCAAAACCAATAATCGTTACTTTTGAATTAGGAGAACCAATAAAGGGGTCACTATCAACGCTGACATTACAAATTTTATTATTAACAATTTCACCATTTGATGACTTCATTAGTGTAATGATCTGATAAACCACTACACCGGAAAGCACGACTGTGAGAATAATAAACACCAGAATGGTGATCCCCCACCATTTTTTGTACCAACGTTTCTTTTTAACAATCGGCATTGGTATTATTGGATTTGAGTTTAGTTCTTCTGCCAAGGTTTTGATGTTATTTTTAGATACTAGTATTATATCATATTTGCATTGATGCATAACTATTCAAGACAAACAATGCTAATATTAGCAATAGTACTACATACAAGATTCTTTCAGTTATGCCTCCTGTTTTTATCCTGAACGGTTTCGGCAAAAAATGAAAATTCCATTTCCAAGGCCAGAGCAACGGAACGCCATGATGAGTCATGCCGTCAGCAATTATGTGACTTGCATAACCCAGAGTTAATACTAACCAAAATTCGTGACTAAGTATCTCTACCCATTGCCCCAAAAACAAAAACAGAAAAAAACTTCCCCATCCCACCAGGATCACCGCCAGTAGAGAATGAAATGCACCTCTATGTTTAAAAACAGATGACACAATCCAGCTGATCAAATAAAAAGGTTTCAGCGCTATCCGATTTTTTCCTTTACCATAACCTACTTCCAAGTGTTTGATTTTAGAATCGGACGCATCCAGATCAGGCAGTAATCCTCCCAGAGCTCCGACTAAAATTAAAAACGGGTTCCAGGAAAAACCGGAAAATAATGCTAATACCCATACGGTGTTCGCGCCGATAACGGCGTGAGTTGAGCCTTTCATTTTTATATTTTATCAAATTTCACATTTTTTATATAGAGAGACATGAAATGTTAATTTCAGAATAATTTATTTAGTAGTAATCAGGAACTCGCAATCAGTAACTGAAAACTTATTCTGATATAATGATCGTTCGTCCGATTACTAGCTATTTGTTACTAGTTACTATTTTAACTATTTGACCTAATATTAGCTAAAATGGTATAAATAATATGCCCAATCTCGGGCAATTTGCACCTACCAAACGAACTCAGAAAGGAGAGTTCGTTAACACACCTAGCCAGAAGGAGGTTTCTTTCGGTTTTGTACGTGTCTTTCACGTGTCGCACATCTCGTGCATCAACTTCAGCCTGCGACGAAGCCCGTTCATGTGGAGGAAACGACATGAGACGACTACACTGGCCGCGATTCGCGGTCTTCCTGATGGTTCTCGCTACCTTCGCGACCATGGCGGCGGCCAACAGCTACGCATGCATCGCGGATGCCACGGCCCCGCAGACCGACGAGCAGTTCAGCGCCATGACACCTCTCTGGTTCAGCGCTGACAACGACGGCACGATCGCCACGACGGCGATCATCGACGTGGAGAACGTGGACGACGCTTACATCGCAGTCGGCGCGACCGCGATTCTGACCACGAAGGCGGCCATCACGACGACCACGCTCTGCGAGAGCGTCGGCGTCGGCATTTCGACGGTGGCGATCGGCGGAACCGACCAGACCTCTTCACCGGCGGGGATGCGTGATGCCGGTGGCATCTACTTCGCCGCCGTCACCAGTGACGGCACCCGCTACGACGCGAAGAAGATGGCCCAGGTGGCCGAGTTCATCAAGACGGCGAACACGAACGGCGTGATCCGCGTGTAGATCCGACATCCTGTCGGGCACGTTGAAGGCCTACGCCTGAATCGTGGCCCGTCCCAGACTGACATGGGACGGGTATTTTTATTTACTGTAACAAAAATATTTCCCGGGCAGAGGCGAATTCATTCGCCTAAGGTTCGAATGAATCTGAACTCGTGTATCTCGGGTGACATCAAATTGCCTGTCCTCGGGTAGAAGCGAATTCATTCGCTTCCGGTTCGAATAAATTCGAACCTACCCGGTAATAATTTAGACGCCACCCGAGATGCCCAAAACATCATCTGAGCTACCCTGAAGCATATTCGGCAAAAATCATCCGGGTTTGATTAATCCAAACCTACCCAGTAATAATCATTTTTTCTCCTCAATCAATCCTATCAATTATAATTGTTGAATCATCATCTTGGTAGTAATTTTGCCATGAGGAGTATCTCCAGTCCTCCGGATTTTTCACTAACCCGTGCTTAACCGGATTGTAGTGAATATAGTTTAGTTTTTGGATTAATTTTCTTTCAGAATAGATATTGAAGTCGTAGAAGTTTTTCTGCCAAACACACCCCGCCGTTTTGAGATATCTGTTAATTTCTCTGGCGCTCCCTCCTTTTATACGCTGAACAACGTAAGATATATTACCTCGGGTAGAAGCGAATTCATTCGCTTCCGGTTCGAATAAATTCGAACCTACCCAGAGTTTCAACAACAGATGAATATGGTTAGGATTAAGGACAAATCCGATTAAATTGAACTTTAACTCATTTCTTAATCGATTAATAACGCTTAATAAAATATCACAGCAGATATTGTCACTAAAATATGGAACACTATTAAGAGTCCTTGTCGTAACAAAATGCACTTGACCCGGGATATTATAGCGCTTCATAAATCACATTTTTCACTGCTTAATTCCAAATTATTCCCATCAGTCTCCATAATAATTGTTCCGCACTGGTCATTTCTAATGATTTTAATATCCCGTTTTTGCAGATTGTTTATTGTTTTAAAATGCGGATGACCAAAACTGTTCCCCTCTCCGGACTGAATCACCGCATAATCAGGATGCACATAATCTAAAAACATTTCACCGGATGAATATTTGCTGCCATGGTGTCCCATTTTCAAGACATCCGATTCAATGAGTAGATCTTTTCCGATCAACTTTTCCTCTACTGAAATCGGCGCATCACCTGTAAACAGAAATTCTCTGCTCTTATACACCAAGCGGGATACAAGCGAGCTCTCGTTAAGGTCTTCTGTTTCTTTACCGGAATAATCTTCAAAAGGATAAAGAATTTGTAATTCCACCTGATCACCTAATTTATATGTTTTGCAACAGGTAGCCACTTCAAGCGGAATTGATTTCTGCTCAATGATACTGAGCCATGCTAAATAGTCAGGCGCATCGTGCTTAACAGTCCCGGAAAAAAGCACCTGATCCACATCGTAGCGTTTGAGTATTTCAACCAGCCCCGATACATGATCAGAATGCGCATGTGTCAGAATCATCATCTCAATATCACGGTCATAAAACGGCAGATACTTCCCAATTTCGTCCACAACGTAATTGCCCGGTCCGCCGTCAATTAATATATCTTGATTATCAGGTGTTCGCACTAGGATAGCGTCACCCTGACCGACATCCAGGAAATATATCTTCAGTTTCGTTTCACTTTTTTGAAAAAAAACAAAAACAAACCCGAACAATATAATACAGGCTAATACTGTGACATATTTGATACTTTTGGGCATTTTGTTAATGAAAAACTGCCAGGACGCCCAATAGCAAACTGATTATGAATAGATAATAATGAATTTAATCGTCACCCTCGCCGTCTAGTTTTGATTTTGACGGTTTAAAATTGAATTCAAAATTGTTCGGTTTTATAAATTTACTCACGATATCTTTTGTATCATTCACCTTTAACTGTTTGAACAGAAAATCAAACTTTTCCTCAATTTCTTTTGCAATACCCTCTTTCACCTCTTCGGGTAAACTCATGATTTCTTTTTTGAATATTCCCAGGGGCTTTTTCCTAGATTTATATATGAACTGATCGTCCGTTTGATCATCCTTCTTTTCATCTGACATATTATCCCAAATCCATTTATACATTTTGTCCCTTAGTTCACTCGGGAAAATTGCACTATCATATATCATGTTCTGAAAATTCGTGGCCAAATGAACTTCCAAACATTCGTTCTCCGGTAAATTATGAAATGCCGAATCAGGCAGCGTGGATGCGCCGTGCTGTACTGTACCGCCTAAATTATAATTTTTGCGTGCAAAGACTGACAGCTCTTTATGCGTAGGAAAATCAACCTTGACCTTGGCAATCGTTCCATCCGGCAACACAACGCCACCATGTGATGTACCTGTTTGAATGCTGATTTTACTGATTCCCTCTGTTCCAGATCCCAATGCTTCATTATATCCATCCATAAACACCCTCAGCTCCTCCGCGGTACTGTTCTTTTTACCCACCTCACCGATCTCACCGCCGATTGAAATATTAATTCCATCCGGTTGAATATCTCTGATGTATTTTGTTAATATCGCGCAAACCTCAAAATTATCGCGTTGCTGTTCAATTACACTTTCTTTATCAAGATTTACCAGCGTTGATGTATCAATATCAATATTCAGAAAACCGGCGGCAACAGAATCATCAATTATGCTTTTTAAAGACTGTATTTCTTTATCCCTGTCGGCAACAAAGTTTTCAAGTTTTGCCTGAAAGTGATCCCCCTGGATAAATACCGGCCCGGAATACTCTTCTTTTATTGCAGCCGCTAAAATTACCCCGACATATTCAACAGGAGTCTGGTGAGAATAACCCATTTCGGATTTCGCAAGCTCAAAGATAAACGGTCCGGTATTATTTTTCTTTGCCACCCGAAAAATAGATTTCGCCAGATAATATGTCAGACTTCTCAAATTTATTGCCGGAACGGTAAACCCGGAACACTTTCCTTCTCCGTATGCTCTGTATAAATCATTGATTGAGCTTAAATAAATTCCCTTCGTCTTTGCTATCTTGAAAATATCAGAAGTAATTTTCTGTTTCTCATCAATGCTGTCGGTCATAACCAGATCTTTAACCAAAATATCTATATCAAACTTTTGATTATCCGGCTGTAATGAATCGCTCATATTTAAATTCTTTATATGTTAATTTAATAAATTCGGTCTATCTTCCCCGTTACTTTTTTGTGTTTTGCTGTGAACTCTTCCCGTACCCGCCCGAAGCAGAAACCCACTTGCTCATACAATGCCACCTGTTCCAGATCAACTGAACGGCGCTGAATTGCTTCGGCAATGTCCATGTAATGAAACACACCGTCTCGGAACCCTGTTACAGTAACATTATGTATACCCGCCAACAGCAGATATGCCGCGCCGGCGCCCGCTTCTATGCCAAAATTAGCATCGTAGGCGGATGTAAAGCCACTGCGCACCAGATGGCTCGGTACGATTGCTCTGACTTCCGGAGTTTCATATATCCCCTTAACATACATTCCCTGTTCTTCCATGAATTGTTTGATTTCCGGGTCATTTTCCAACCGTCGTTCTAATTCCTTAGCCACATATTTACCGGCACCTGTTAGTTTTTTATGACCAAAAGAATCTAAATTGACAGAAGCGTCGTGAATATCCTCACCAGAGGCATCTTTAAAACCTTCCGCTACCACAATAATATACGTTCCCGCATTAATGTCACTTTCTATAATCCGTTTAGTAAATACCTTTTTCATATGCCGGTAGAGCTCGTCAAAATCCACCGGTATCTCCGGAATCAGTATTGCGTCACATTCACCCGCCACGCCTCCGCGAAAAGCATTGTGTCCGGCATAACGGCCGAAAGTTTCTAAAACCATGATCCGGTTATGCGTACGGCCGGTTGTTTCAATGTCGCGGATAAACCCGGCCAGACGCTCAATGGCTGAATCCCCGCCCACGGAATACGACATTAAATCCAAGTCCATGGTTTTTGGTGCATGCACACATTTAATGCCGTGTTTATCCAGATCCAAAATTACACTGCCCGTATCATCACCGCCGCTGATTACCAGGCCGTCAATTTTAAATTTTTCCAAACCCGCCTTGATCCGGTCATATTTTTTCTCATCATCAATTTTAGCAATTTTGACCCTAGAATGCCCGGCTTCTGATCCGGCCAGATTAATGCTGAAAATATCCAGGCGTGAGGGAGTCAGTTCTACCAGTGAATCCATATTTACCAGATTGTATAGACCGGCATAACCGTTGGGTATGGCAAAAGTTTTGACGCCCTTGCGGCCGGCCATCTGCGCCGCACCTTTGATAACTGCATTTAATCCCCCTCCGTCTCCGCCGCCGGTTATGATCCCGATATTTTTCATACGCTTATGTATTTATTGAATCAAGGAATAAATTGCTTAAGAGTTCGCATTTTTCTACATCAAGCATATAATATTTCCTTAAAAAGTCAATTAATATTTTATGTCATTTGAAGGTTGTCAAATCGCTTTATTCTTTTTGTAAAAATAATCATTAAAACAATAATCACTAAATAGCCGGCAACTAACATCACCCAGGAAAATTCAGAAACATTGATTGAAGCAAATGGTAGGTTGGAAAATAATTTTACCACCTGGATGATGTAAGTAAGCATCAACCAGACTACCCACGAAAATATCGTACCAAACGGTAAATAGATCAATGAAAATAATCCGGCTAAAAATCCGACGCCCATTGCAAAAGGTATTATCGGCAGAATCAGGATGTTAACTAAAACTGCAACAACCGATAACCTGCCGAACTGATAGAGGATTAAGGGCAGTGTAAAAATTGTTGCTGATGTTGTTGCAATAAATGATTCCCTTATTTGAAACATATTCGGTAACCATACAAATAATTTTTCCAGTATTGGCGATAAATAGATTAAACCCATTGTGGCCAAAAATGACAACTGAAATCCAGCATCAAATAGCAGTATTTTAGGATTAACCAAGAGCATAATAACAGCGGCAAGAACTAAGACGTTAGTAATGCGCGAAAGACGACCCAACTGTTTGGCGATCAATACGATAATTCCCATTGTTACTGCGCGCACGACCGAAGACTGCGCACCGGTTATTAGCATGAAAAACAGCAAAGTTATAATAATTATCCAAAAAGCCTGCTTCCGGGGAATTGCAATATTTTTACAGAAAGCTAGCAGAAGCACACCGATGATTGTTATGTTGTAACCCGAGATTGCCACAATATGAGTCGTACCGGTCCGGCTGAAGTTTTCCATCAGATCCGTAGGGATTCCTCTCTTCGCGCCCAAAAGCAACCCACCAAGAAACGAGGTTTGAGGTTCCGGCAGCATGCGATTGATGGCCTGCATAAATTTACTTTTTATCACATACATACGGGATAAAATTGATGATCCATTATTTTTAGAAATTACTTTGAGGTAAGGTCGGTAGCAAATGGAATATACGCCGTAACGCGATAAGTATTTATCATAGGCAAAATCTTCTATTTTTTCCGGAGCTTCCAGACTGCATTTTATTTCCAACAGATCACCGTATTGATATTCCGGAAATAATTCTGTGTTGAGCAAAACCTTGCCGGAAAAACCCTCCGGTCTGACTGTCAGCTTCGCCTGCTCCTTACGCATATCGGGTTCTTCAATAATTGTTCCCCTGAATTCCTTTTCAGATCCGTTATAGAATGCAATATGCTTTTCACTAATTACCGGCTGCGATAAATTATAGCGCCAAATTCCAAATACGATTGCAAACAAACAAAGCAATAATAATCGCCACAATTTTTTTTGCCAAACGAAAATCAAAAACACCGTCAGACCGATAAATAAGGTATACATAAAAAATGAATCAAGCTTTATTCCAAATGATGCAATACCAATTCCACAGATGAAACTGATCAGAAAATATAGAAATATTTTAGATTTTCCCATCAAAAAAGTCCCCGTTCAGGCGGTGCCGGTTGCATTTACAAAATAAATGCCCAGACCCTGCCAAGAGGACTCCCAGTCTCAGTATGGATAAAATATAATATTATGTCAACAGTTATTCAACAGTCACCGATTTCGCCAGATTTCTCGGCTTGTCCACATCCCGCCCCAATTTTACGGCCATGTGATAGGCAAATAAATGCAGCGGGACAATGGTCAATAAAGGCAAAAGCAGATCCATTGTCGGTGGAATATAGATTACGTCATCAACCAATTTACTGATTTCTTTATCACCTTCCGTCGCAATTGCGATAATCTTGCCGTCCCGAGCTTTAATTTCCTGAATGTTGCTGATGTTTTTGTCATAATAATCATCTTTCGGCACCACTACCACGCACGGGAATTGATCATCAATCAGCGCGATCGGACCGTGTTTTAATTCCGCCATCGGATAGGCCTCGGCATGGACATAGGAAATCTCTTTCAGTTTCAGAGCCCCTTCCAAGGCGATCGGGTAATTAATCCCTCTACCCAAGAAAAAGAAGTCTTCATATATTGAATATTTTTCAGAGAGTTTCTTAATAAAATCATTCTGCGTGAGAATGCTTTCAATTTTTTCCGGGATGTCAATCAGCTCTTTTACTAACTTTCTGCCGGTGGAAACAGACATGTCACGCAGGCGACCGAATTGCAGAGCTAAAATAGCTAACGCAGTCAGCTGCCCGGAAAAAGCTTTGGTTGATGCCACGCCAATCTCCGGACCGGCATGAATATAAGTTCCTCCGTCTGATTCCCTGGCAATGGTTGAACCTACTGTATTTACGATACCTAATACCCTCGCCCCTCTTCTTTTTGCTTCCTGCATAGCCGCCAGAGTGTCGGCGGTTTCACCCGACTGACTGATGGCAAATACGATCGTCCCTTCATCAATCACCGGGTCACGATAACGGAATTCGGATGCGTATTCTACCTCAACCGGAATATTGGCATATCGCTCAATCATATACTCACCAACCCGTCCGGCATAGTGCGCCGTACCGCAGGCGATGATTACAATCCTTTTAACCGCGCGCATTTCATCTTCTGTCATGTTCAGACCGCCTAGATGGGCTATTCCTTCTTCAGGAATTACTCTGCCGCGCATCGCGTTGTAGACCGCGTCGCCTTCTTCAAAAATCTCCTTCTGCATAAAATGGTCATAGTTCTTTTTTTCGGCATCTTCAATTCCCCAATCTATTTTACTGACTTCATGATTTCTTTCTTCTTTTCCGATAGTAAAAATCCGGTACTTATCGGCGGATATTTCCGCTATTTCCTCGTCATCCAGATACACCACATTTTTTGTATGGCTGATCAGCGGGGTTACATCCGATGCTACGAAATTTTCTCCTTCACCGATCCCGATTACCACCGGACTGCCTTTTCTTGCTGTGATAATCAAATTAGGATGGTCAGAATGCATAACCACGATTCCATATGTTCCTTCAACCTTGGTTAATGCGCTTCTTAACGCTTCGCTTAGATCACCATGATATTCTTCCTCAATCAGATGCGCTAAAACTTCCGAATCGGTTTCAGTAATAAAATTATGCCCCTTTTCAATCAGACGGTTTTTTATTTGCAGATAATTTTCAATAATGCCATTGTGCACAATAGCAATTTTTTCTTTGCAATCGGTATGCGGATGGGCATTAACTGAAGAGGGTTTTCCGTGCGTTGCCCATCTGGTATGCGAGATGCCGACTGTACCTTTCCATTCCTTATCCTTCAGCGCTTCTTCCAACACAGCGATCTTACCTTTTCTCTTTTCCAATTGAATACCGTCATTTTCAAATATAGCAATCCCGGCGGAATCATACCCCCGGTATTCCAATTTTTTCAGCCCGTCCAGTAAAATAGGCTTGGCTGATTTACTCCCAATATAACCTACAATTCCGCACATATTTTTGTTTCCCGGTTATTAATTAAATGGATCTTAATTTTTATTGCCCATTTCTTTTCTCAGGAAAGCTTCAATAAAGCCTTCCAACTCGCCGTTCAGCACCTTTTCCGGTTCTACCGTTTCATATTTTGTCCGATGATCCTTAACCATTTTGTACGGGTGCAAAACATACGATCGGATCTGGTTACCCCATTCCGCGGATAACGACTCACCTTTCAGTTCGTCGGATTTTTCTTTTCGCTCTTTCAGTCTGAGCTGGAATAATTTATTTTTTAATATTTTTAAGGCAAATTCCCTGTTCTGCATCTGGGAACGCTCATTCTGACAAGCGACCGTCAAACCGGTCGGGATGTGGGTAACGCGGACGGCAGAATCGGTGGTATTCACGCTCTGACCGCCGTTGCCTGATGACCGGTAAGTATCAATACGTAATTCATCATCTTTTATTTCTATATCACTGATATCCCCTAAATCCGGAATAACTTCAACCAGCGCAAATGAAGTATGGCGCATTTTCTCCGCATCAAACGGGGAAATCCTGACCAGGCGATGAACGCCCGCTTCCGCTTTTAAATAACCATAAGCCCACAATCCTTTAATCATGATTGTGGCGCTTTTCAGACCCCCTTCTTGGCCTTTACTTTCCTGAATTATTTTTGCCGAAAATTCTTTTCTTTCAGAAAAACGTAAATACATTCTGAGCAGCATCTCTGACCAGTCCTGTGCATCTGTCCCGCCCGAACCAGAATGCAGAGAAAGAATGGCATCCTTACGGTCGTATTCTCCACTCATCAGAGTAAAGAATTCATAATCCTCATATTGTTTGATCAGCGTCTGATATTTCTTTTCTACTTCTTCACGCAAATTAACGTCCTGATCCGCTTCATCAATTTTTGCAATCTCCAACAAATCATTTACCTCCTTGCTCAGATTTTCCCACCTTCGCACTTCTTTCTGGAGCTCATCAGCTCTTCTACTTACTTCCTTTGCGTTATCCGGATCATTCCAAAAACCGGACTGGCTCATTTCCTGTTCCAGAATCTTTATTTCCGTTTTTAATTGTTCCAGGTCAAAGAAACCCCCAAATACCGGAAATCTTTTTCCTTAACTCTTCAATTTGCTCAATCAGTTCACGCATACTATTCTTTTGAATATTCTTCTAATACCGCGTCCAGTGTTATCTCTTTTTTATCACGAAGTATTTTTAGTTTCACTGCATCACCGGGCTGAAATTTTCTGATAACTCTGGCTAAACTGTTTGTCTCATCTATCCGCTCGCCGTTAATTTCCAGAATAATATCATTTTCCTTCACACCCGCTTTGTCAGCCGGACTGCCCGCAATTACCGCCAAATCCTCCGCTGTACTGCCTTTGACAATCAGAGCACCATAATCCACATCCAAACTGTTTTGTTCCTTGAGAGCGGCCGTAACCGGTACGTAGCGAATTCCCAAGACCGGGCGCACTATTTTTCCGTATTGTTGCACACTGGCAACCACAGTTTTCGTTTCATTAACCGGAATGGCAAATCCGATTGACTCACCCTGACTGTCTATGGCGGTATTCATGCCAATCACTTGGCCTTCCAGATTTAAAAGCGGTCCGCCGGAATTCCCCGGGTTGATTGATGCGTCGGTCTGGATTACGCCTTCCAGAGTTTCCGTTCCGCTCTGACCGCTTGCTGTAATCGTACGGTCAATACCGCTGACCACACCGCGTGTGACTGTGTTGCTGTATTCACCAAGTGAGTTACCGATTGCAATTACAGTCTGACCAATTTTGAGTGAATCAGAATCACCTAATGGAGCGGCGGTCAGATCGGTTGCTTCAATATCCAATATTGCAATATCATTCAAGGGATCGGTAGATACTATTGTTGCGTCATAGCGCTTGCCGTCATTGGTGAGTACGGTATATTCGGCATTTTCAATTGATACAACATGTTTATTGGTCACAATCATTCCGTCCGAGGAAATAATAAACCCTGTACCGCTACTTACTTCCTGTTTTCCGCTCGGTGGTGTAGTGTTGGGAACTCCAAACTGGAAAAAATTATTAAATGGATTAACATTCGGGCCGGTCTGATTATATAATTCGCTCAAATCCTGTGTAGCGATGATACTGACTACCGCCGGACTTACTTTTTCCACGACATCTACGGTTGATGAGCTCTCTTCAACTACATAGTTTTTTGTTTCCGGTGATCCTGTTAGATTTGATAATGTGTCATTGTTACTAACAATGCTGCCGCCCAACATACCGAAAAGTATTCCGGCGGAACCACCGACAAAAAAACTTAAAACTACGGCAATAATGATTGTATTCCGATTATTGTTTTTTGAGTTTTCTTTGTTCATTTTTTTTCCCAAATAATAATCTAATGATTAACAATGCTAATGCCAAGGAAATTGGTATAGACAATGGAATGGTAAATATTGCAAAAATGGCTGCTTCTCCACGAAGAAACAAAGTTGAACCGAAAAAAATTATTATAAATAAAAAAGCTGCCAGTATTATTAATAATAATTTTGTCACAATATTCGTACTATTAAGTGTCTCCTTAGAAAATAACTCTTGACGCCAACCTTTTATTCTAAATATCACAGAAAATATAATATATGGAATATAGTAAAAAATCATTACTAAAAATATGGGATGTATTATTGAAAGAATAAATAATATATTGGCTTTTGTGTTACTATAGTAAATATCATCACCACTATAAACACCATCAAATATATCTAGCTTATACTTATAAAAAAAATATAGACCCAAAGTTGGAGCCAAAATCAAACTAAAATATTTCCTAATATCACGTTTTGCTTTTTCATGCATAATCATAAAATACTATTAATTATTACCTGTTTCTTTATTATACGTTGATTTTGCGAATAATCAAATAGTACAAACAGGAGCGATTATGCTCCTGTTTGGTAATACGCGAACTATATTCTAATTATTACATCATTTTCTTACGGATAAACGCCGGTATTTCCAGATCCTCTTCTTCTTTCTTTAATTTAGTGGCTTTCTTGTCCTCTTTCGGCAACTCTCTGACCTGAGGCACTGAACTTACCGGTGCGGCCGGCGCAGCAGGTGTTGCCACGTCATTTGACCTGCCAAAATAGTTAACTTCCTGAGTGCTGGACGGATTATGTTTAAATGCCTTCGGCTTGGAACCTTCACCGAACCCGGTGGCAATTACAGTAACCTTCACTTCATCTTCCAAAGTATCGTCAACTACCGAACCAAAGATAACTTTCGCGTTCGGGTCAGCGGACTCTGTAATAATCTTCGCCGCTTCATTTACTTCATACATACCCAGATCGGAACTGCCGGTAATCGTGAACAAAACTCCTTTAGCACCCTCAATATCCAGTTCTAGTAGCGGACTGTCAATTGCTGCTTTCGCGGCTTCCACTGCTCTGTTTTCACCACTGGCACTGCCGATACCCATCAACGCGGAGCCGGTATTTTCCATAATCGCTTTGACATCCGCAAAGTCTACGTTGATCAGTCCCGGAACAGTAATTAAGTCAGAGATACCCTGCACGCCTTGTCTTAAAACATCGTCTACAATCCCGAATGCATCAAGCAGTGAAGTTTTCTTATCTACTATCTGAAGAATTCTGTCATTAGGAATTGTAATAATGGCATCTACCTTGTCGCTTAAATCTCTAAAACCGGAATCGGCAATAGATTTCCGCTGCGCACCTTCAAATTCAAACGGTTTGGTTACTACTGCCACCGTCAAAGCACCAAGTTCTTTAGCGATATCCGCAATCACCGGAGCAGCGCCTGTTCCGGTACCGCCACCGAGACCACAGGTAATAAAAACCATATCCGCTCCTTTCAGGGTTTCTTTCAGTTCTTCATGATTTTCCTCGGCGGCCTTCTGGCCGAGCTCCGGATCCATGCCGGCACCCAAACCCCGTGTTGTACTTTTACCGATATGTATTTTCTGCGATGCCTGAGAATGGTGCAAGGCTTGAGCGTCCGTATTTATCGCAATAAAATCAATACCCTTAATTTTTGAGGATATCATTCTGTTAATAGCCGAACCTCCGCTGCCACCCACGCCCAGCACTTTGATCTTGGCAAAAGTTTCTATATCAGGCTTGATTTCCATACCTTTTTTCATAAAATGATTATGTAATTTTTACTCCTTAATAATAAAAGGTTGCAGGGAAAAATGCAAGCCTTTTTATACACTAAGTGAACACAAAATTTGGACACCCCTTTTTCTTATTAGGGCATCAAAGATTTAAACCACTTATTCATTTTTCCGGTTACTTCCTTTACTGAAGAAAAGCCGCCTTTAAATGCACGGGTTGATTTGGTTGTTAATTCTGAGCCCCACAGCACCAAACCGATCGCAGTTGTGAATGTCGGGTCATTTATTTTATCAATTGCCGTTACTACTTCTAGGGGGTACCCGATATGACACGGCAGTTTGAATATTGATTTGGCTGTTTCAACAATCCCCGGCAGTTTTGCACCGCCACCGGTCAATACAATCCCGGCCGGCAGTAATCCGCTTCTGCCGATATTCTTCAGCTCCTTCTCAACCATATCAAATATCTCTTCCAGTCGCGCTTCAATTATTTCGGCAACATGTTTCTGCGAAACGCGTTCACTTTCCTGAGGCGAAAATTCGCTTAAATCAATTTCTTCACGCTTGTTTATTTCGTCCGGTAGTGAAGATCCATACTCCAGTTTTACTTTTTCCGCGACATCAATAGATGTCCGAAGTCCAATAGCAATATCATTCGTAATGTGCCCTGAACCGATCGGCAAAACTGCCGTGTGAATCACATCACCTTCTTCCATTACCAACAAGCTGGTAGTAGCACCGCCAATATTTAATACGGCTACGCCCAGATCCTTCTGTCTTTTAGTCAGGATTGATTCAGCTGAGGCTAAAACACCCAACACCAAATCATCAATATCAACACTGGTCCGATAAATGCATTTCGTCAGATTCTTGATTTGAGAAGACTGGCCAAGAATAATTTCCGCATCAACTTCCAGTCTGATGCCGGTCATACCTGTCGGATCCTTTATCCCTTTTTGATTATCTACAGTAAAACTTCTTGGAATAACATGCAGGATTTCATAATTTGGCGGTGTAGAAACTGTTTGAGCAGCTTCAATCGCCCTCTCAACGTCATCTTCCCTTATCTCACCGTCCGCCTTTGCTACTGCGACAATACCATGACTATCCAGTGAAATAATATGTGAGCCGCTGATTGCCACGTATGAATGCTCAATCGGCATTCCGGTCATCCTTTCCGCCTTTTCTAAACAGGAAGAAATACTGGAAACAGCATCTTCAATACTATTAATCACACCTTTACTAATCCCTTCAGAAGGCGCTTCGGCAATGCCAAGAATATGAACTTTACTGTCATTTTCATGTTTTTGTCCGACTACCACCCTAACCATATTAGACCCTACATCAAGGCCTGTTATTATTTCTTGTTGTGACATGTGATTTTACTCCATTTATTATCTGAGCAATTCTTGTGCTCAACACTGGAAAATGTTTCCTCTTTGATTAATATTATACCGAGTATTAGATTTTTCTGCAAATTATTTAAAAAAGTGAGGTATAAAGATATAGATACCGATCATTATCGCGCCCAGTGAAGCCAGTAGTACCACTGCCGCCATGATATCTTTTACTATTTCAACATAGAAATGAACTCGCGGCTTCAGAACATCCACAATCTTTTCAAAGGCCGTATTAATCAATTCCAGAATCAAGACCATGAAAATAACCAACGAGAGCAGAATTCTCTCCCAATTTTGCAGGGGGAACACCATCATTAAAATAATTACAACGATCCCCGCTATAATCTGAAACCGGAAATTCTGTTCATTCTGAAAAGCATACCGCACTCCCTTCATTGCAAATCGGAAACTTTTTACCAATGTTCTAAAATTCATAAATGGCATAGTCTTATCTGTTGTCCAATAAATTCATGATTCTATCCTCCTGCCCCTCCATTAAATTTGCCCTTGCACTCTGTCCGTGCGTATAACCCAGCAGATGCAGAAATCCGTGAACAAATAAAAAACTAAATTCCTTTAAATACGAACTGCCGTTTTCTTTAGCGCGTTTCTTCACTATCGGATCCGTTATTACAATCTCACCGATATATTTTTCTTTTTGCACCGGTGATATGAATGAACTTCTGTAATTATTGGAAACCGTCTCTTCAAAGGACAACACGCTCGGAACACCACTGACACCCCGACAGGATTTATTTAACGCTGCTCCCGTTTTCGCACCGACAATCGCAACGGAGACGCTGACTGAATCGCTTTTTCTTAATGCACGCAAGGCAGTTTTAACAAGCTGAACCACTTGACCTTCCCGCACCGGACTGTTCACTTCTTTATATAGTTCTACTTGCATAAATATTCATGATTCATCAACTGTTCACATTTCCAGTATTTGTATTACTTGTATTCACATTGCTAATATTCGTATTACTAATATTTGCGTTGCTAGTATTTGTATTACTATTAGTAGTACTACTGGGCTGTGTTATTTCAAAACTTTCATACATCATTTCAAAAGTTTTACGGAAACTGGCTTCCGTTCGTGTACCATAATTATAAGTAATAATATATATATTATCATCCGTGGCCAGATACACTGTTTTCGCATCAACGCCGATCACCCCTTCCTTACCATTCCAGGTTTCAAATGACGTAATCGTTTGACTATCTAATTCCGGATACTGGCTTAAATACCACTCTTTTGCAGTATATGATGAAGGATTATTTGCTACTAATACTTCCACAAACTCGGCCAGACTGGATGTAAACAATACTTCTTTATTTGTCTGATCAGTCGCCTGCGCTATCCAACTCAACGGGTACAATACCTTATAATTGAATGTTTTATTGACATACTCACCAATAGTAGCCATTTCGCTGATCTTGCCGACACCATCCGGATTATAACCACCGCCTACTTCAATGCCGTCTGAATATCCGTCGCCATCCGTATCCGGTTTATTTGGCTCAGTGCCAAAAGCATCTTCTTCCGCATCGGTAAGATTGTCACGGTCCGTATCTCTGCTATTAACAATCGTAGTGTTAGTATTTAGTGTGGTTCCTGAGTTAGTATTAAAATTATTATTTAAATTTTGACTACTATTTGTATTTAGATTGGAATTAGAATTCAGACTATTGGTATTTTCATTCAGATTGTTATTTCCATTGCCGTTCTGATTGACCGTATTAGTATTCTGATTTAATACCGTTTGATTCTGATTTTCATCCGCAATATTTGCATTTTTATCACCCATAATCTTCTGGAACATGAAAGCCGCCAAAACACCCAATACCAACATCAATGCAACCGCCCCTATTATAATCATTGGGAGGTTTTTCTTTGACTTGCCCTTGGTCTTAGCTACTCCACTGTGAAATCTGGCGGGAATGGTATGGATTTCACCCACACCTTTCTTTTCATTTTTATTTTGAAATTTTTCTTCTCCTGAATTACCAGTCAAAGGATTTTGATCATTTTCCATATTTATACTTTAGTTTGATTGATTTAGGTTATTTATTTCGTCTTCAATATTCAGTAGCTTTCCCGGTCCGTTCGGATCAAACCCGGCCTTCACCTCTTTGCCGTCTAAATAAGTATCGCTGTCTGTGTCTGGATCAAGCGGATCAGTATTGTATACCTTGACTTCTTCATAATCAAAAAGTTCATCGCTGTCCGTATCCGGCCTCTGAATACTGGTGCCCAGCTGTTTTTCCTCAGAATCCAAGAGTCCGTCACCATCCGTATCTCCGCTTTGGTTTGAGTTGGTGTTGGCATTAGAATTATTGACGTTTACCGCCTGGTTCGTATTGACATTAACATTGGTGTTCAGGTTTGTATTCGTGACATTTGCATTATTAACATTGCCGTTAGTATTTTCCTTGTCACCCATCAAAAAGTAGTACACCAAGCCACCACCAACTACAACTAACAACAAAATCAAGACAATTATCATAATCATTTTCTTGCTGTTTTTTGGCTTCGGCACTTCAGCGCCCGGAATTTCCGCGAGAGGATTGGGTGGAGGGACCATTGTTGGATTCGCTGTCGGACGAGGTGCGGCGGGAGGCATAGCACCTCCGTCCACCGTTGGCATACTGGTCATAAGCGGCGGCGTTTCTGTTGTCGCGTCAGTTTCTTCAAAAATATCCTCCGCAGGATCGCCCATTGGAAAGTTTGATAGTGGTGTTGTTGGATCTGGCATATTTTTTTCTAATAATAATTATTAACTTGGTGGTGACCAATTAGTAATCCAAAAATTATCTGTAGCTTCAGCTGAATAATTAAAACACGGGCAGTCTGAACCAATATATGCCAAACATGCATCCAAACCAAAGTACCTACCCGGCCATGCCGAAGTGTTAAATCCTCCAGTCCCAACATATTCCAGATTTGTAAACAAATACGCGTTTGATGATTCCTTAAGATAAGCATAGGTATGGGAACCGGCCGGGCAATAGAATGTATGCGCGGTATCATTCCAGCAAGTTCCCGCCGGATCATAGGGCGGCACAGCACAATTGACAGTAGGATTATTAAATTCATTAATCGGATCAAGCGGCGGGTTCATTCCTATCTCATTGCCGAATTCCGCCATCCAAGACGGCCATTTGCTGGAAGTTAATCCCGGTAGGAAAGTGCCCGCAGTCAGCTCTGGAAAGTCACCGTTGTAAAATTGATAATTCAACAGAAGGTACCCGATCTCACCTAAATCAGTCACTCGTTTCGTATCCCGAATTATACACTCCTTGTTTGTATCGCCTGGCGCCAAAGCACATATATTCATAAGGCTTGCAGGGGCAGAATTGAAAAACCAATTTTCAACCATTTGATTATAAATATTTACCGTTTGTCCGTTTGCATTATCATTATACGAAACTAGGTAGATATTTGGCCATAGCGTTGTGCCCGCTAGATTTGTTGCGGCTACATAAATAGTCCTACCCGCCCGACAAGCCTGATAACCGTCCACCGTATTGATCGGAACGCACGAGCCGGTATCAGATGGGAACATTTGATTAAACCATGCCGAAGGTGATAAGAAGCTTTGATTTTCCATTACCCTGATTCCTATTACGTCACCGGAAGTATTGGCACTGGTACAGGAAGCAACGTCTGAATCACATGTTGAGAAGAAAACTTCCCTCAATAACTCGTCTACACCGTTTATGGTTGGCGTGTGATTAACATTAATTATTGGATTAGCCATACCGGGCAACCCTCCGTCACGACAATAATATGTAGTGAAATTTTGCGGCTCAACTACCGAAACCCCGCCCGGGTACATGTAATTCGGATTATTGGGCCATGGATTGTCACATGATTCCACTCTGGCATTTACTATCGCTGAGCCAGAACCCGCTGCGCCTAAATCCACATCCGCTCGGATCTGCTCAGTACCGTCCAAACTCAATGTACTTACCATAGTTATCCTACTGTTTGGAATCTCAACATTTAAAACTCCGTTGGTTGACGAATTACTCCAATCGTACGTGGCACCGGTAAACAAATAGTTTCCTGCCGCATCCACCGCTGTAGCAATATATCTATGCTGGTTTCCGTTGATTGCGTTCGTCATATCATCAGCACAATCATTTCTTTTGCAAGTATACATATCTTGAGATGCATTACTTGTTGTCGTTGGCCCAGGCATATACTGTATGTCAACCTTAACATGATCAATATTGCACAATGTGTCGCCAGCTGTGAAATGAGACACGAAGTTATCCCCAATGCCGATTAAATATTGGTTATATACCCGACTGCCGTCAATTGTAATTGTAAATGAATGATTGGCCGCCCAGGGAGTATCTGATGCAAACTCCAGGAATGTATGTCCATCCTCAAAGTAACTCGTGATATTCCCGTCATATGGAACAAGCGGGAAAAGATCATCAACGACCGCAAACTCTCCAGCGTTTATAAACGTAGTGGTATCCATGATCTGGTCAAACTCAACCACAATACCCCGGTTCATACAGACATTGGTTTCGCCGTCATACGGGTTTACGCTAACTACGCTCGGCCGACCGGAACAGCACATCGTACCACCACCCATGTCTCCGCATCCGATATTTGCCGGGTCACCACACTGAATATCAGTGGTGCAACCGCAATACAGGCCTCTGTCATTCGGAGCAGTACCGACACAATCACCCTGATCAGCCATGCATGTCAGTCCATTGTATGTAGTCCCCGGCCGGCAACAGAAACGGCAGTCATCTCCATCCGGTACGACTGGTGGCTCACCTGTACTGCTGATGCATTGATAACCGGCTGGTGGCCAGATAGGACCCAGGGAACAGTCGGGATGTCCCGTAATCTGACACAACGATCCTGGTGTTCCGCTACTGCACATTGCGGGATCCCCGCACTGTCCGGCATAACAACAGCCGGTTGAACATTCACTATTATCAGAACAAGTTACATAAAAATCTACCGGATTACTGCCGTTAACCGTAACGCCATTAGCACCAAGACTGGAGACTGCGTCTGCTGGAATATCTATCCCCTGTACTAAGGTATCGGACCAGTCAGTGGGTACTCCGGACCAGTTTGTTCTTCCGCCGGCATCGTTATAGAAACTTACATTTCCGGACGTGCCAAATCCTTCCCCCACCGCTTCAGTTGCGTCTGTATCACCCTGACTTCCTTCTGCTGGACTAAGATAGCAAAGATTCGGAGTAGAAGGACCACCCAAAGTAAAACCGGCTAAACTGGATGTATTTCCATATTGATTTGTGAGTCTAATCGGTCCGCTGATTGCATCATCGCCAACATCTGCCGTGTCTTCATTTGGCACCTCAACTACGACGGAGTTATTGGTCCAGGTTGAACCCGCAGGTCCGCATATTGCAGGAAAAACAGCATCAACAAATCCTGTTGATCCGGTAAATTCCACATTAGCCGAACCGGTATAGTTACCGAACATGCAACCAGATACAGTCACGAAATTACCAACCGGGGCACTAATAGGATTAATACTCTGAATAATCGGCGAACAATGTGGTGTCGGCGAGGAAATGCAAATACTGCCGGGACAGCTGGAACAATCCACGTCATCTTGGCAAAAAGTGCGGTCAACCGTAAGTTGACGGGCGGCCGGCGGAATAGAGGTACCAGCGGCAGAACTGTTTACTGTAACTGTCCCGTCAACACCAGTAGCCACATAAGTATAATTCGCTTGATTTATTTGAGGACCGGTTGAACCTAGCCGAGCAATTCCTGCAGGCAATGGGGGGTTTGACCAACCTGCATACCAGTTATAGTCAGTATAGGCTAGTATCTGGCAGTTTGGTCCAATTGGAAGATTTGTGAAGCGGGCAGACGGATTTGTTTGATTAATTAAATACCTATCCGCTGATAAATTATATGATTCAATTTGGCACACTGTACTATCAACCTGTGTTTTAAACTTCCATACATAAGGATTAGCCATATTCACGCCGGATGCATTTTGAACACCAGTTGTTATCGTTCCACGATACCAGGTATTAGGAGTTAGATTGGCTGACGGATTAAATAAAAATGTAGTATTGATTGGTGATGTCAATATACCACCAATATGGGGACCTATTATACTGGAACAGGTTGAATCTGAGCATTGTTCAAAATATACATTAGCAGGATTAGTTATAGTACCAACACTCATGGATTCATTAAACCGTGCTGAAAAATTGACATTTAAACAAACTTCCTGATATTCCGGCCATGGTGACGGTGAAGACAATGTGGAAGCATCACAGAAACTATTTATAATCACGTAGGGCGTACCGGGCGGAACATGTAAAACATCAAAATAAATACCGTTACTCTCTTGACCTCCGTTATTCGTCACCGTAACATCGCCATCCATTGCACCCGTTGGAACACTGGTGTTGATACTTGTGTCGTTCCAGCTGGTAGCTACGCTGGAGAGACCGTTATAGTCAATGTGCCCTGCTCCTTGAGTCGCTCCAAATCGTATTCCGTTCGCACTCATATTAGAACCTTCATAGCCGGAGGTCGGATTGATTGACCAGAGGCACGGCCCGTCAGACACCGAAGAACTGTTCACAAAAAATTGCGGTCCGGCAGGGTAAGCGGCAGAGGAAAGCACTCCGTAAGAAGGATTGGCATAGGTGATTTCCGCCTGTACACGCGGTCGATCACCGTCATCATAAACCGCCGGCAAAGTAGTAGTGATATAATTCGCATCGTATCCGCCGATTACTCCGTTGGCAATATCAGTTCCATCATTAAAAATCAAGTTGGTCGGCGTGGCTGGATTCGCTGCTGTACCGGTAAAACACGACCCCTGCACAGTCAGACAGGACTCGCGCGGACCCTGCGAAGGACTTAAGTTTGATACATAAGGAGAACATGTACAGTTAGCAGGATCACTTACGTCAAATTCCCAATGATGGATCAGTGGCTCACCATCCGTATTAATCACCATTGTGGTTGTGATATCAACATCATAATGGGAATTCGCATCCAGTGACGGATCCGGTTCAAATTTAAATACTTTGAAATTATTGGAAACAGGCAGAGCGGCATCCATTACTTTGAAAGTACCTACACCCGCCGTAGTCACCTCAACCGGTGCCGGCCATAAACCCGCCGGATATAGAATCATGCTTCTGACGTCAGTGCCGTTATTTATTTCAATCATTACAGTCTCATAAAACATGGATGTGCCGAAAGTAACATAAAGATCCGTATCAGGACATTCATTGGTGCCGGTCGGATACCAACTCTGAATTCCCGGAACGCTGTCATTCGTCTGGAAATTCCAGACTTCCGGCGCTGCCATCGGATTACCACAGAGATCCTCAACATCATGCACCCTTACCTGGTACCAGGTAAATGCATTTAAAGGATTCAGGAACGGTTGTTCAATATAAACATTAATACCGTTCGGGATTGATTGCGTCAGTAAATTGCCGTTATTGTATTGGCTGACAAAACTGGTACAGGTATCATCTGTACACTCCCAAAGTTCAAAGTTTGCATTCGGACGCGCACCAGCCCCGATAATCGTACTGTCATCAATTGGCTCATTAAAAGTGAGATTAATTACTGGCGCCCGTGAAACATTTCGGTCCGGATACCCGGTATCCGCAGTATTGATCGGATAACTGGACGTAATTTCCGGAGCTACTTCGTCATTCTCCAATCCGACATGAAAATCCCAAATCCAAGGATCCGGTCCCGTACATCCGATAGCTGTACACAATGAGATAATACGCGAGTCATAATCCTGAACCGGCGTACCGACTGTCGGATCCGTCGGATACCATTCCTGATAATCAGTATTAGTGGGGAATAAAGTGTCGTGTCGGTACGTTACCGTATTGCCAGCTGTGACAAAATCGTCTGTACTGACAAATGGATTACTGGTCGCCAAATCCTGTGTTCTTAAGTTATCCGGTGTTTCCGCCGCATCTACAGTTGCCGGATCAATATTTGCATTAAAACGCGCCTTTACCCTGGAACACTGATATACTTCACCGCTCAAGTCTCTTGATACTTCAAAATCCTGTAGTGTCAGACTGGTAGGCAAGCTTGCCCCACAACTAATCGCGCACATATTTGGCGCACAACATGTTTGACCGGCAGAACAATCAATCGTACCGCAACTAGGCCCCCCGGCTCCGCCGGTCGCATCATCAATTGTTCTCATGACAAAAAACACAATCGCCCAGGACAGAAGGACAATTGCCAGACCGATCAGGCCGTTGATTAAAATTTTCTTCGCTTTGGCAATCTTTTCCTGATTGCCACCCGCGGTCATCCAAATAAACCCGCCGTACATAATAATAACCACCGCCGCCAGTCCCAAAAGACCGAGCGCCCATTGAACAACATTAATGATCACTTGCAAAAGATCAGCTGTCCCTAATCCCAAAGTAGATCCCAACCCCATATCAATAGAAACTGCGCGGGCGATTGAAGGCGCAAAAAAACTGACTACGCCGGTCACTAAAATCCCCAGTAAAGCGCTAGTCAGCATACCTAGTCCAAAAAAACTTTTTTGTTTTGAGTCCTGCCTCCCTTTAATCAACATAGTTGAAAGGTGGTTATTTATTTTTGATTACTATTTTACGAATTTACACAAGAAGCTGGCGAACTTTTTCACTGACAACCTTTCCCTCCGCTTTTCCCTGTACTTTTGCCATCACTTGTCCTATTACTTTTCCCATATCCTTAATAGATTCCGCACCTGTTTCCTGAATAACCTCTTTAATCATTTTTTCCAATTCTGCTTCAGAAAGCGGTTCGGGGAGATATTGCCCGAGCAAAGCGACTTCCGCCGATTCCGCCAGAGACAAATCCTTTCTCCCCCCTTTTTCATAAGCTTCCGCTGATTCTTTCCGTTTTTTAATTTCCCTTGCGACGACAGATAGAACCTCTTCTTCGGTCAGTTCTTTTCTTTTAGCTATTGCTTCATTTTTGATAGCTGAAATAACCATTCTTAGGGTACTTACCTTTTCAGATTCCCTTCCCTTTAGAGCTGCAATGGCATCTTGTTCTAATTTTTCTTTCAGACCCATAAAAATTTGGAAATTAAATTAATAACAAACTAAAAAAGTTTCCGTCTTGGAGAGTTACTTTCTTCCCCCTCTTTTCTTAGACCGGTCATACTCTTCCAGTTTTCCGATTTTTCTCAAGTATTCCTTCTTTGACTTGATGTCTTTACGTCTCAGAGCGTCATCTTTGGTCTTTCTTTTGTTCTTTGCAGGTTCATGAAAACGGCTTTTTTTAGCCCGAATCAAGACCCCGCTCTGTTGGACTTTCTTGGAAAACCTTCTGATCAGACTTTCTGACGTTTCACTATCCTTCTTCTTTACTTCTACCAAATTAATTCACCTCCCTAGGTGTAATTTTTAATAATTAGTTCTTTTTTAATATAACACTCTTGTTTAATATCGTCAAATAAATAAATAGCTCCTATTTTGAAATCAGGAGCTATTTATCTTTAGGTAATAGTTTTCTATCCGATAGCACCCAGCTTCTTCCCACCAATCAAATGCAGATGGATATGGTCAATGATTTGCCCACCCTCATCACCACAATTGAAGACTAATCTGTATCCGGAATTTGAAATATCATACTTTTTTGCCAAAACCCTGGCACGATTAACAAGACTACCCATCAACAAAGCGTCATCTTCCGTTAAATCAGAAATTTTTTCCACGTGTTTCTTCGGTACGATTAAAATATGTACCGGCGCCTGCGGAGCGATATCACGAAAGGCGATAATTTCATCATCTTCAAATACAATATCGGCCGATCCTTCTTTTCTGATAATTGAACAGAATACGCAGTCCATATTTACTCCTCAATTTGATTATTTCTATTTTGGATGATTGCTTTAGTTTTTTCCAGACGGTTTTTCAATTCAACATACACCTTATTATAATCAATCACTTCCTGTGACCCGCCTTCCATGTCTCTTAGCAGGATGGTTTTATCCAGCATTTCTTTTTGTCCCAAGATCAGTGAAAACTTAACTCTGAGCCTAGCCGCCACTGAAAGCTGGTACTTCAATCCTTCCTTGGAAAAATTGCTGGCTGCGCGGATACCTTTAATTCTTAAATCCTCCACTAGCCGCAGGGCTTTCTTTTTTGCACTTTCTCCCAGTTGAGCAACAAAGACATCTGGCGGTTCCGGTTGAGGAATAACGATTTCTTTCTCGCGCATACTGATCACCAGGCGTTCCACTCCTCCGGCAAATCCACAGGCCGGTGTCGGCCTGCCACCAAGCATTTCAGTAAGATCGTCATAACGGCCTCCCCCGCCTAGGGCAGATTGCGAACCGTCATCTTTTTCCGGCCAGATTTCAAAAGTCGTTCTGGTATAATAATCCAAGCCCCTGACTAAAAACGGGTTCAACTGATAAGCAATATCTGCCTCATCCAGATACTCCAGTACTTTTACAAAGTGCTCTTTACATTCTTCGTCCAGGTGATCCACGATGTGCGGTGCATCAGCCAATATCTCTTTACATTCTTTAACCTTGCAGTCCAACACGCGTAACGGATTTTTTACCAATCTTCTTTTACAGTCTTCGCAGAGAAATTTTTTTCTGGAAGATAAATAGTCCGTAAACAGCTGTTCATAATCTTTTCGGCATTTCTTACAGCCGACGCTGTTGATTTGAGTTACCACCGGAATACCAATAGTATTGTAAATACTCTGGCACATTACTATTAACTGCGCGTCAATAATCGGATTATTATCACCGATTGCCTCAAAACCAAACTGGTGAAATTGGCGGTATCTTCCGGCCTGCGGACGGTCGTACCGGAAAAACGGACCCCAATAAAAAAGCCTGACCGGCTGTGGCCTGTCTAACATGCCATGTTCAATATAGGCACGGACGATTCCGGCGGTATTTTCCGGTCGCATAGAAACGTTAGTACCGCTTTTGTCTTCAAAAGAAAACATTTCTTTTTCCACAATATCCGTATTTTCACCCACTGAACGGGTAAACAAACTGGTCTCCTCCAAGATCGGAGTATCAATCATTTCATAGGTATAATCTTCAGCCAGTTGTTCCACAAGCTTCCGGACATAATTCCAATACTTTTGAGATTCCGGCAGAATGTCTTTCATCCCTCTCAGGAGTTGCGGATGCTTTGAACTTCTTTTCTTCGGCTCAGCTGTTTTTTCGTCTGCTTTCACGGGTGGCTTTGTAACTTTACTTTTTGGCATTATAGATTTCGGTTAAATGTTGTAATCGGGTAAATTAAAATGAGTTAATTTATTAAACGGCCATGCTCTGACCCATGCTTTGCCTATAATATACTCTTTGCCAATAGGACCAATAATCCTGGAATCAAGACTGGATCCCCGATTATCGCCCATCACATAGAATTTATCAGCATCAAGTGTAATATCAATGTTCCCGCTAGTATAGACAGTGTCATTCAGATAGCTGCTTTCATCCAAAATCACACCCTCCGGATGTTCTGAATTAGCAATCATCACTGTGCCATTTTTTATTTTTATGGTTTCTCCCGGCAAACCAATTATTCTTTTGATGAAAAATTGGGAAGTGTTTCTAGGATCTTTCAGAACAATAATATCGCCCCGGTCCGGAGTATTCAGACGATAAGTAATCTCATTAATTATCAAATATTCATAGTCATGGAAAGTCGGCTCCATGGAAGCACCCTTAACATAAAATGGCTGAATCAGATAATATCTGATCGGGATGATAATCGCAAGTGATATAACAATAATTTTTGCAACCTCCAAAACAAAAAGCCCCGTCGCTTTCCAAAACGGATCCGGCGTAATGCTTTTCTCGTTCAATTCATTCAAAGCATCATTAATTTCTCTTTCTTCTTTTTTTTCGGTATTTTTTGGCATTTATTTTAAATTTATATTTCCGATATTAGTCTTGCAAATTATTATGTCTATATTTCACTTAAGACACTCAACTCATATTACCTGCTAATGCAGTGGTGCTCGTGTCTGGATTTGAACCAGAGACCTTTCGAATGTGAATCGAACGCTCTAACCAACTGAGCTACACGAGCGCGGCGGACAGATTTGTGGATAGTGCTCCCTGCCTGTCGTCAGACATATAACCAGCTGCCCGCTCGCCATCGTTTGCGCCAAGGCATAAGCGGACGAGAGCTACGAACCCCAGTAAATACGGGCGATAGCACGCAAAGTA